>ERZ838577.583-NODE-583-length-56114-cov-7.736421_pt1 | contig 56114 bp, 53 predicted proteins | sample MGYA00519682_ERZ838577 | MGnify/ENA primary metagenome ERZ838577 (study PRJEB31850, sample SAMEA3708838) | human gut metagenome | biome: human gut; feature: human-associated habitat; material: faeces | place: China | collected 2014 ...
TGTAAATCTGTTGTCAGTGACTTCGGTGGTTCGAATCCACCTTCCCCCACCAAAAATTCCGAACATCCGTCTGGATGGTCGGAATTTTTTGATTTTAGGCGAAGGTGGATTCGAAAGGCGGCTCTTAGCAACGTGCCGGTGGCACGTTGCAACCGCCGTGGCTTTTTCCGCAGAAAAAGCGAATCCACCTTCCTGTTGGGGTTTGCTGGTGAGTGCGGAAAACCGGCTTGACCCACACCGTGACCCACACGGCGAAATGTCCAAAGAGCGTCGGAGAGGATGATTGTGTCATTCTCTCCGACGCTCTGTGTTTTTTGACTGCTTGTTCACATCACTTGTGCCATGAAATTGCCCATCTTTTCGGCGGCGCTTTCCTGCATATGCCGTGTGACGTGGGTGTAGGTGCGGAGCGTGAAGCCGGCATCGAAGTGACCAAGCATACTCGATACCGTTTTCACGTCCACGCCATTCTGCAATGCCAACGTTGCAAATGTGTGTCTCAAGTCGTGAAATCTCAGATGTTCTAATCCAGCGTCCTTCAGAATCTTCTTGTGGATGTTGACCACCGAATCCGGGTGGTACATTTCGCCCGTTTTCGGAGATGGGAACATCCAAGGGCTGCTGGGATGCTTCTGATGCTCCGCAATCAGATAATCGACGGCATCCTGTGGGATGGAGATTTTTCTGATCGAGTTTTCTGTTTTCGGACGGGTGATGTCCGGTTCGCCTGCGTTGTTTCGCCCTGCCTGCTTGCTGACGGAAATCGTCTTGCTTTCGATATCCAGGTCCGACCACTGGAGCGCGACCAGTTCACCCTTGCGCAGACCGCTGATGAGTTCGAGATAGAACATCGGCAGGACGCCGCGCTGCTCTGCTGCGGTCAGATAGGACTTGATCTGCTCTGGCGGCAGGATCTTCATTTCGTACTTTGGGATTTTCGGCGGGACGCAGTCGTCTGCCGGGTTTCGGACAATCAATCGCTCCTTAACCGCGCGGTCGAGCGCGTTGTGCAGCATCATGTGAATGCCGCGGATCGTGGAATCACTCAGCCCTGGCTGCTTGCCCTTCTGTGCTTCGCGGAGCCGCCCATGTTCCTGTAGGTCCTTGTAGAGCCATTGCAGATCGCGCCCAGTCAGCTTTTTCAGCGGAATATCCCCGATGCGCGGGAGAATGTGTAACTCGATTCCACGCCGGTAATACTCGGCAGTTGAGAATCGCAGATGTGGCTTCGCATAGAGTTCATACCACGTTTGCAGCCATGTGCCGAGCGTATATTCGTCCAACCGACGAGTGTCAAGCGTTTCCGCTTCGGTGATCGCTCTGGCGAGCTTCTCTTTCACTTCTGCCTGTGTCTTGCCGAGAACGCTCTTGATGATTCGTTTACCGCTTTTTTCATCGTATCCAGCGGTATATCGCCCTTCCCATCGCCCATCCTTGCGCTTTCGAATATTGCCCTCGCCGTTTGCCCGTTTCTTTGCCATGTCTGTGCCTCCTGTTCTGTGGTAGCACAAACAACTACCACAGAACCGGCACAAAGTCTACTGATTTTTTCGGAAGATCGGAATATTTTTCAGCCGCTTTCGTGTGTATAGAAAATCCCTATTCTTTGTTTACTGCGGCGCAGTTTTTGCGTCATTTCAGATATCGAAATGCAATTATTCTGGGGAAACTTGGGGCGGTTAAAACGGTGCTTTTTCTTGCAGCAAAGAGAGCCGGTAAACGCGTTCGCCGGTCTTTTCATAATGCAGATCCAGCTGCTTGCAGGCTTCCTGTAAATCATTCTTTCGGACCGCTTCCAACAGAAGTTTGTGCGATCCCAGGGCTGCTCCGCCTCTGGCCAGCGTTTCAGAGTCGCTGATCTGATTGCCGAATCGGTTGGCGTTTCGCACGGAAAGGAACATCGCACCGTTGAGCGGGCTTAAAAGCTCCCACATCTTGGTCAGCCTGTCGATCTGTGCAGACTGGACAATTTGCTGATGAAATTTTTCATCAGCGCGGACCGCCTGCATCAAATTCCCTGCTTCATCTGCAATTCGAAATTCTTCAATGCTTGTCTCCATGATGAGAAGACCGTAGTCGCTGACATGGCAGTTGCTCTTCTGGATCGCCAGCTTTTCAAGGCTGCCTCTCAGAAAAAACACCTCATACGCATCTTCCGGCGAGAGCAGCGCGACCGAGCAGCCTTTGTTGAGCTGATAATCCACCATCCCCTCCACGGCAAGCTGCTTGAGCGCGTCACGGACCGGTCCGCGGCTGGTTCCGAACTGCTGCGCGATCTCTGATTCCACCAGCTTTTCCTGCGGTACAAGCGTTCCGTTGATGATCTGTTCACGCAGCGCCTCCAAAATTAGCTCTGACGTGGTTGCTTTTGTCGTTTTACGTTGTTTCTGCATACTCACCTTCCAAAATTTTCAGAATAAGCGGCAAACGCTTCTGCAACACGCTGCATATCCGAAGGCTGATAGCGCTGATCACAGGGAACGGAAACAATATGATCATAAATGTACGTAACCGACGGATGCCCCTCCGGATGTACCATAGGACCGACCGGCCAGTAGACGGTAGAGCGAATCTGACGCTCTGCCAAAAATGCCTGGAACTCGTCCCGGCGCTCAGCATACAGGCAGAAATGGCTCGGAACTGCCGCGTCTGTCAGAATCGGGAACACAGGCCGAATGCCATGAAGCTCCTTGGGCAGTCCGTTTAAAATAGCGCTGAAGTTTGCTCTTCTTGCTGCGCAGATCGCATCAAAATCCGCATGCCGCAGAATATACTCCGAACGCTCATCGCCGGCAAAACTGTCGAACATCTGGCGAAGGCGCATTTCTCCCTCCCAGAATACATCCGACTCCGCTGTTTCAATGGCAGCTTCCCGCTGGCGAAGGTGCGTGGGATCCACCGGCAGAAGCGGTTTCGCAAATTTCCCGTTTCGCTTGACGGCAATACCGCCGCACGCAATGCCCATCCATTTGCGGAAGCTTCCAGCAAAATAATCGCAGAGCGGATCAATTCCGTCGGCGGAAAGCATGGAATGCGTCACGTCCTCCAGAATCACAATGCCACGTTCCTTGCAGGCGCGGATGAAGGCGTGGTCATAATTGCAGAAGCCATAATAGCCGCAAAGCGACAACACGCTGATCTCATCAAGCGCCGCTGGGTCAAACACACTGCGCAGGTTTTCATCAATATCATAGAATTTCAGTTGATAGCCAGCTTTTTCATAGGAGCTAAGAACGGTTTCGCAGGTGTACATAGGAATATATGCGACCCTGCGCGTGTCTTGCAACATAATATCTTCCAAGCAGTAATACAGACCGCAGCGGCCAGACATCGTAAATGCCAAATCCCCGTCTGGCGGACAAACTCGCTCAAAATATCCGTTCTCCGCGACCTTACAAGGTTCGTAATAAAACATTCCACCTATTTTTTTCATCGTCGTGTCCTCCTGAATTTAAAAAAATGCAACATCTATAGGCAAACCACGTGTACATTGTAATACTATTATAGTGGAAGGTTAACAAAAATGAAAGTGTTTTTTCTATGGTAACTTCACAAATAAATTGTTGACAATTTTGCGCAATTTACACTATACTATGTCATAAGAAACAGAGAAATCTGTTTTGCATTGGCCTATGAAGCCAATCCCTTAGGAGGAAACAGGAGGTAAATCAATATGCACAAGTATGTCCTCAAGCGCTTACTTATGTTGATTCCGGTCATCATCGGCGTCACGTTTGTTGTGTTCTTTATCCTGAACCTTGCGCCTGGCGATCCCGCGGCCATCATTTTAGGTGACCAGGCGACGGCAGAAGCACTCGCCATGAAGCGAGAAGAGCTTGGTCTGAACGATCCGATTTTTGTCCGCTATTTCCACTATATGAGGGATCTGCTCCATGGAAGCCTCGGCGTCTCTTATAAAAACAGTATTCCGGTGTGGGATCAAGTGGTCGAGCGCCTGCCAAACACTGCAATTCTTGCTTGTGCAGGTATTCTGGTAGCGCTGCTGATTGGAATCCCGATTGGCATTATCTCGGCTAAAAAGCAGTATTCTCTGCTGGACAATGTTTCTATGGTCTTCGCGCTGATTGGCGTATCTATGCCGAACTTCTGGTCCGGTCTGCTGCTGGTTATGCTTTTTTCTCTGACGCTTGGCTGGCTTCCTTCGCAGGGTATGGCGTCCGGATTTGGACCAATGCTAAAAAGCCTGATTCTGCCTGCGCTCACACTGGGCTTTAACTCCGCCGCTATGGTTGCGCGAATGACACGATCATCCATGCTTGAGGTCATCCGGCAAGATTACATCTCCACGGCGCGCGCCAAAGGCGACGACGAGCGAACCATTACGTTCCAGCATATGCTAAAAAACGCGTTGATTCCGATCATCACGGCAGTCGGTCTTCAATTCGGCAACCTGCTCGGCGGCGCGATGCTCGCTGAAACGGTATTCTCCTGGCCCGGTCTTGGACGTCTGATGGTAGAATCCATTAAATCAAAAGATATTCCGATGGTGCTTGGATGTGTTATTTTCCTTGCGACGATGTTCACTTTGGTGAATCTGCTGGTCGATATCATCTACGCCTTTGTCGACCCGCGAATCAAATCGCTTTACAAAAAGGGACGGTGAGCCATATGCACGAAAAGAACAAATTGGAAAACAGCCTGGCAACAGACGAGAAAAAGCAAAGATCGCTGTGGCAGGAGGCCTGGCGGCGCTTCCGTAAAAACCGGATGGCGATGATTGGTCTCGCGTTCATCACGTTCCTTGTCGTCGTGTCCATTACGACGCTGGTGATTGATATGACCACACACAATGCGGTCTATAACGAATACGTTGTCAAACAGGATCTGTTCAACCGTCTGAAAGGTCCAAGTGCGCAGCACATTTTCGGTCAGGATGAATTTGGCCGCGATATGCTGCTGCGTATGCTCTGGGGCGCGCGGTATTCCCTGTTTACCGGCGGCATTGCCATTTTGCTGGCGCTGTGCGCAGGCGGTATTCTCGGCGCACTTTCCGGTTACTACGGCGGCACAGCAGATACAATCATCATGCGAGCAATGGACGTGCTGCTGGCGATTCCGTCCATGCTTTTGGCAACTGCGATCGTAGCTGCGCTCGGTACCAGCCTTTGGAATGTTATGATTGCCATTGCAATCGCTTACATCCCAACATTTGCACGAACGGTTCGCGCAGCAGTTCTGACCGTCAAAGACCAGGAGTTTATCGAGGCAGCACGTTCTATCGGCTGCAACAACAATGCGATTATCTTCCAGTATATCATCCCTAACGCACTGGCTCCAATCATCGTGCAGGCAACGCTTGGTCTTGCAGGTGCGATTCTTTCAATCGCCGGTCTTTCGTTCCTGGGTCTTGGCATTCAGCCGCCGACACCGGAATGGGGCGCCATGCTCTCCAATGCCCGTGTCTATATTCGTGACGCATGGCATGTGACCGTGATCCCGGGTCTTGGCATTATGCTGACGATCCTTTCGCTGAACCTGATGGGCGACGGTCTTCGCGACGCAATGGATCCGAAGCTCAAGAACTGACAGCCGCTGTGCCATAAAGGAGGGATACGTAACATGTCAGATATTCTGTTGGATATTAAGAATTTAAACATCGTCTATTCCACAACAGATGGTGTGGTTCGTGCGCTGAACGACGCAAATTTGCAGATTAGGCGCGGCGAGGCCCTGGGTTTGGTCGGCGAGACCGGCGCAGGCAAAACGACACTCGCGCGCGGTATCATGCGACTGATTCCGCATCCGCCCGGAGAAATTGTTTCCGGCGAGATTATCTACGAAGGACATGATCTTCTGAGGCTGACCGAAAAAGAAATGCGCCAGATGCGCGGTCGGCAGATCTCGATGATCTTCCAGGATCCCATGACATCGCTGAACCCGGTTATGACCGTCGGCGAGCAGATCCTCGAGGTCATCCGCAACCACCATCCGGAGTTCTCCAGGCAGGAAGCCAAAAAACAGGCGGGCGATATGTTGGAAATGGTTGGCATCACGGCTGGCCGCTATGACGACTATCCGCACCAGTTCTCTGGCGGTATGAAGCAGCGTGTCATCATTGCCATCGCGCTTGCATGTAATCCGCAACTTCTGATTGCGGACGAGCCGACCACCGCCCTGGACGTTACCATTCAGGCGCAGGTTCTGGAAATGATCCGGGATCTCAAGCAGAAGAACAATACCTCTATGCTGCTCATCACGCACGATCTTGGCGTTGTTGCGCAGAATTGCGACAGTGTCGCGATCATCTATGCCGGTGAGATCGTGGAGTATGGCACGCTATGTCAGGTCTATGAAAACGCCATGCATCCTTATACTGAAGGCCTGTTCGGCTCGATCCCGAATCTGGAAACGAACAGCCGTCGCTTGGCCGCCATCGACGGCATGATGCCGGACCCGACTGCGCTGCCGGAGGGCTGTAAATTTGCTGACCGCTGTAAGTATGCCACCGAGCATTGCCGCGTGTCGTCGCCGGAACTTGCGGAGCTGGAAGACGGTCATAAGGTGCGCTGCTTCCGGTACACGACCTGAAAGAGGTGAGAAGATATGGCAGAACAGAATCGTGAAATTCTGAAGGTAGAACACCTGAAAAAATACTTCCCCGTTCCAAACGGCATGCTCCACGCGGTAGATGATATTAGCTTTACCATTGAACAAGGTAAAACGCTTGGCGTTGTCGGTGAATCCGGCTGCGGCAAGTCTACAATGGGCCGTGCCATTCTCCGCCTGCATGAACCGACCAGCGGCAAAGTCTATTTTGATCAGAAGGATATTCTTTCGTTCAACGATAAGCAGATGAAAGATATGCGTCGTGACATGCAGATTATCTTCCAGGATCCGTTTGCATCGCTCAACCCGCGCATGACGGTTAGCGAAGCGATCGCTGCGCCCCTGCTTGTTCAGAAAATCTATGACCATAAGGACAAGGATGGCATCCAGAAACGCGTACGCGAGATTATGAATATGGTTGGTCTGGCAAGCAGACTCATCAATACCTATCCACATGAACTTGACGGCGGTCGACGCCAGCGCATCGGCATTGCGCGGGCATTGGCACTGGAGCCGAAGTTTATCGTCTGTGATGAACCGGTTTCCGCACTGGACGTCTCTATTCAGGCACAGATTTTGAACCTGATGCAGGATCTGCAGGACAATCTAGGACTGACCTATCTGTTCATTACGCACGACCTCTCCGTTGTCAAGTATATTTCCAACGATATTCTGGTCATGTATCTGGGCCAGATGGTAGAAAAAGCACCGTCCGACAAGCTGTTTAAAAAGCCGATGCACCCGTATACGCAGGCTCTGCTTTCGGCCATTCCGATTCCAAATCCGAAGGTTCCTATGAACCGGATCACCATGAAAGGCGAGCTCACCTCTCCCATCAATCCCGAAAAGGGATGCCGCTTTGCAAAACGCTGCCCCTACGCGACAGATGCATGCCGCCGGCAGGACATGGTCCTGACAGAAGAAGAGCCCGGTCATTTCGTGACCTGCCTTCGTGTGCAGAGAGGTGAGATTTAAGTTATTTTGTTCATCGTCATTGCGCCGCTTTGCTGATCGCAGTGATTTTGAAAAATGTTTCGTTTATACGGAAAATCAAAAACAGGAGGAAAATGTATGAAAAAGAGCTTTGTCCGCGTTATGACCCTGGTACTGGCGCTGGTTATGCTGCTGTCCCTCGTGGCCTGTGGCGGCAAGCAGTCCACTGCCACAACCGAAGCCGACGCGTCGGCAGAAAACGGCGGCAGCACGGAAGCGACTGCCACCGCTTACAAAGACACGCTGATCTGGGCGCAGGGCGCTGATGTCACCTCTCTTGACCCCCATCAGGGCAAAGAAACACCGGCAGTTGAGGTCACCTGTCAGATTTTCGACACCTTGGTGACAGTTGACGCTGAAACCAATGAGATCGTTCCGCAGATCGCCGAAAGTTGGGAGCAGACGGATGCACAGACCTATGTGTTCAAGATTCGTCAGGGCATCAAGTTCCATGACGGCAGTGATCTGACGGCAGAAGACGTCAAGTTCTCTCTGGATCGTGCTCGCAACTCCGCAGCTGTCTCCTATATCGTCAACTTTATTGAAGATGTTACTGTCGACGATGAATACACTGTTACAGTGAAGACGAATGCTCCTTACTCACCGACCCTCCGCAACCTTGCAATTCCCTTTGCGGCGATCGTTCCCAAAGCTGTTGTTGAAGCAGATGAGGACGCCTTCATTCTGAACCCCGTTGGCTCCGGTCCGTATTGCTTTGTCGAATGGAAACAGGGCGATCATGTCACACTCAAGGCATTTGATGACTATTACGCCGGTAAGGCCGCAACGGAAAACCTGATTATGAAGGTCATCCCTGAAACGTCTCAGCGTTCTATCGCTCTGGAAACCGGCGAAATCGATCTGGCCTATGATCTGGCGGTCAATGACATCCCCAAAATCAATGACAATGATAAGCTGATGGTTTATGAAATTCCGTCTCTCACCTGCTGGTATGTTTCCATGAATATGAACAAAGAACCGTTCAATAACCCGCTCGTTCGTGAGGCTCTGGCCATGGCAATCGACCGCCAGACCATCATCGACACTATCAACGCAGGCAGTGGCCAGCCCGCCGACGCGATCATCGCTCCGGCAGTTTTCGGCTACTACTCTACCGGTGTTCCAGAGTACAACCCTGAAAAGGCGAAGGAACTGCTTTCCGAGGCCGGTTATCCCGATGGTTTCTCCACTACGCTCTGGGTCAATGACAATCAGTCCCGTATTGAGATGTGCCAAGCAATTCAGGCTATGCTGCTCGACATCGGTGTGCAGTGCAGCGTAGAAGTTCTCGAGTTCGGTAGCTACATTTCCAGAACTACCGCAGGTGAACATGATATGGCGTATTTCGGATGGACGACTTCCAGCGGAGACGCAGACTACACCTACTACTCCCTTGAGCATTCGACGCAGCAGGGTGCTGCTGGCAACCGCAGTTTCATCGCGGATCCGGATCTTGACGCTCTGATTGAAGAAGCTCGTTCCAACACAGACGAGTCCAAACGTAAAGATCTGTACAAAGACATCGCCATTATGCTGGCTGAGATCAACAACAATATCCCCGTGTTCTACAGCGCCATCAACGTTGGCGCCAACAAGAAAGTGGAAGGCTTTGTAATGGATTCCAACGGCTACCATAATCTGAATCAGGTTAAGGTTGCCCAGTAATTGACGGGTGGCGGGCTATCCGACCTCCGGATAGCTCGCTTTTCTGCTCAAAATTGTGTATAAAAAGGAAGTAAAAAATATGAGACTTGCAAATTTGACCTGGCCGAAGGCACAGGAATACTTTGAGAAGAACGATATGGTACTCATCTCCATCGGCAGCATTGAGTGCCACGGCCGCCATATGCCGCTTGGAACCGATACCCTGATTCCGGATTTTCTGCTGGAAAAGATCGAGCAGAAGAGCGACGTTCTGATTGCTCCGACCATCCCCTACGGCGCCTGCCAGAGTCTGGCCCCGTACCCCGGAACGATTGACATTGACAACGAGGTTCTCTATCAGTTCTGCCGTCAGATTTTCCTGAGTTTGTATCGTCATGGCGCAAGAAAATTTGTCTTCCTCAATGGTCACGGTGGCAATATGAAGATGATTGAGCGCTTGGGACTGGAATTTGAGGATAAGGGCTGCCTGGTTGCGATGCTCAACTGGTGGCTGATGGCGTGGGATATGAACCCCGCATGGAAGGGCGGCCACGGCGGCGGCGAAGAAACGGCTGCAATTCTTGGCATCGATCCGTCTCTGGTCGACAAGAGCGAAATCGGCGGCGAACTGCAGTTCAAGCACCTGACGGAAAACCTGAAGACGACCGGCTTCCGCTCCGTCGAGTATAAGGGCGTTTCGGTTGAGATTCTCCGCAACACCCCGCACGTCACCGACAGCGGCTGGATTGGGCCCGATCATCCCAGCACCGCTACGGAAGAATGGGGAAAGGAAATGCTTGAGACCACGGCGAACTACATCGTTGACTTTATGGAAGAATTCAAGAAAGTCAAGCTTTCGTAAAGAGGTATTACAATGGATAAAAAAACGACGCTGGAAATGATTGCAGCAATCTCGAACGCAAATGGTACGTCCGGCTTCGAAGATGAAGTAGTGGCAGTGATCCGACCCTATGCAGAAGGACTTGGCGAGATCACAGAAGATCATATGCGCAATCTCTATATTCGTCGAAAAGAAAACAACGGTAAGCGTCCTGTTGTTCAGCTTGACGCCCATAGCGACGAGGTCGGATTCATGGTACAGGCCATCTGCCCGAACGGAACACTCCGTATTATTCAGATCGGTGCTTGGGTCAACAACAACATTCCGGCACATAAGGTCTGGGTTCGTAACAAATTTGGAAAATATATCCCGGGCCTTACCGCTAGCAAGCCGCCTCATTTTATGACCGAGCAGGAGCGTAAGGCTCCACTGGAGATGAAAGATATTACGGTAGATGTTGGTGCGGTTTCCAGAGAAGAAGCTATTGAAAAATTCGGCGTGAGAATTGGAGAGCCTGTTGTTCCTGATGTCACCTTCTCGTACTCAGAAACAACGGATCTGATGGTCGGTAAGAGTTTTGACTGCCGTCTGGGCTGCGCGGCCATTCTAAAGACGATGCATACGTTGGCGGGTCAGGAACTGAATGTTGATATCGTCGGTGCCTGTGCTGCGCAGGAAGAAGTTGGTGTGCGCGGCGCAACCGTGACATCACAGGTTATCAAACCGGATGTTGCAATCGTCTTTGAAGGCTGCCCGGCGGATGATACTTGTGTTGAACCGTATATGGTCCAGACTGCTATTAAGCATGGTCCGATGCTGCGTCACATTGATGCCAGAATGATAACAAATCCACGCTACCAAAGATACGCGCTTGGCTTGGCGGAAGAACTCGGCATACCGGTGCAGGATGCCGTTCGGAGTGCTGGCTCGACAAATGGCGCTGCAATCCATCTGACCGAGAAAGCCGTACCCGTGATCGTGATTGGTGTTCCGGTTCGCTATGCTCATACGCATTATGGAATTTCGGCCTATGCGGATTTTGACAACGCAGTAAAGCTAGCGTGCGAGATACTCAAAAGGCTTGATGAAAAGCTGATTATGAGCTTTTAATAAAAGATTATCGTAGTGCTGCTAGACAGAAACTGCACCGTTTAAGAGTCCAAATTAGTCGTGACAATATGCGGGGCACTCTATAGATAAAATAAAAGCAGCTTGCAGATTTTGGATTTGCAAGCTGCTTTTTCTGCAAGGTTAGGGCGGGCTTCGGTTGGCACAGAATCTACAGAAATGAAATCGGGGCATTAATATTGCGTGTGTTTGTCTAAAAGTGAAATTGACTTGGTTTGTAAGTGCTACGGTAGAATGAGCATCTTGACTCATCAGAGAAAAAGTCGCCGTGATTTCGTACTTAAAAAATTGGAATCATTTTTGGGCGAATAAGAAAAAGGAGATGTGTGAATATGACGTATTATGGAGCGGCATAGTGAGACATGCGCTGCGCAATGCAGTTCTTCCGTGTATGACGCTGATGGCGACAAATTTGAGCGGATTGATTTGCGGAAGTTTTGCTATTGAAACTATCTTTTCATGGAATGGCATTGGTAAATTTGCGGTTGAAAGTGTGAAAGCAAAGGATCTTCCGGTTGTCGAGGGGTATATTGTCACCGTTGCACCGACATATATCGTCATCAATTTGATCATGGATATTCTCTATTCTTATATCAATCCAAAAATTCAGTTAGGGTGTATTCTTCCAACGCATGATGTGACCGGCAGCGAGGGATTTTTGCGTTGCGCAAGACATTTTTTCGCAGGAATACTGACGTATTTCAAGGAAAAATGACGCGGCGCACCGCAAAAAGACCCGCTGTCCGGGTGCGTTGGGAGTTGGAAGAATACACCCTGGGCAGGAACGGGATCAGATGAGATCAGCAAATAGGCAAACGAGCAACGCGCAGAAAGTTCTGCACCGATTCTTAAAAAACATACCAGCAGTCATTGGCGGTATTATCCTGCTGGCAGTTGTTCTGGTTGCTGTCTTTTCTACGTTTTTAATGCCGAACGACCCAAACGAATTGCATCCCGAGCTGCGTATGGCTGCACCAAGCCGAACATATCCATTGGGTAATGACCAACTTGGCCGATGCATTCTCTCCCGTTTGATTGCCGGAACAAGTACAACACTTGGAAACGCTATGGCTGTACTAGCAGGAATCCTGATCATTGGCGTTCCACTTGGCGTGATTGCCGGATACAAGGGCGGTATGGTCGACGGAATCATCATGCGCATGGTGGATATTGTATGTACCTTCCCATCCTCCTTGGTTGGCTTGGCCGTTGTAGGAATCCTTGGCCCGGGACTGCAAAATATCATGCTGGTGCTGGTTTCTCTCTGGTGGGCACTGCTTGCTCGTATGGTGCGCGGAGAGGTTCTTCAAATTCGGGAAAAGGGTTATATTACGGCTGCAAAAGCGAACGGCCTATCCGACGTGGTAATTATCTTCCGCCATGCCATTCTAAATGTAATGTCACCGGTTGTTGCCTATGAATCAAAAACATACAGCGAGAGTGTCCGGGCAGAGCTTTCCGACACAACGCTCCTTGCTGCGTGGAAAGATGTGTTTTCAGATACGCTTCCGGCATGTGAGGATAAAATGCTGAAAACTGTGGATGTCGGAACCGGTCTGGGGTTCTTCCCGATTGTCCTTGGGCAAATGGGGTATCCTTGCATCGGCGCGGGCGTGTATGTTTCCCATCCTGTGAAATAATTATAACGTCAATAGCAAAAGCAGCATGATATAATTTATTAGAAGTCTGTACTATTTTATGCGGGGTAATGTATGAACCAAAAGAAGATTTTTCTGATTTTAAGGATTCTGACCGGTAGTTTCCTCTATGCCGTTGGATTTAATGTTTTTGTTGTTCCATTCGGCTTATTCAGCGGCGGAGCCGTCGGCGCAGCGCAGCTGATCTGTATTCCTGTGGCGCGGGCATTTAGACTGAATGCAGAGCAGCTCATCAGCATTGTCTACATACTACTTAATATTCCGCTATTTTGGATTGCGTGGCACGACATCGGAAAACCATTTTTATATAAAACAATTCTTGGCGTTGTGTCGCTTGCGCTGTTTCTTCGTCTGATTCCGGCTGCAACAGTCTGGATTGAGGACGAACTGGTTTCCGTACTTCTTGGCGGTTTGCTTTCCGGCTTCGGCATCGGACAGATTCTGACGACTGGCGGAAGCGCCGGCGGAGTGGATATCCTTGGTGTGTGGGCGGTTAAACGCATGCGAGCGAAAAGCGTTGGCAGTATTTCTTTGGGAGTAAACGTCATTATTTATCTTTTATTACTCCTGAGCTTTCGTTTTGAGACGTTCGTCTATTCTATTATCTATCTGCTTGTATTTACCTTGACACTGGATCGTACACATTACCAGAATATCAATTTAAGACTGATGATTTTCACGAAGCACTGCGGTGTGGACCGGGTCATTATGGAACGAACCGGCCGTGGCGTGACCGAATGGACAGGTATCGGAGCTTTTACAAAAGAGGAAACACATATTTTGGTCACTTGTATCAATAAATATGAATACAATGCGTTTGTAGATTTAATTCACACGATTGACGCGCAGGCATTTATTATTTCGGACGAAAACGTTCGTATCTGTGGGAATTTTGAGAAACGCCTATAATAGAAAAGATATCTGATCTGATTTCCTATAGCGGCTTTTGACTAGCGTTTACCTTTGCAGACAAATATGTGCGTTCCGAATTTACAGACTTTGTTCATAGCCCTGTGCCTGCTCATGGTCGTCCTGCTTATGTCCCATTGCCAGCCGCTTTTGGATGAGCTTTTTGCGTCGCTTGGAGTCCACGCGGATGCCCATTGGATTGCTGGGCGGCGCAGCGTTCTCGCGGAAGATTTGCACCATCTGATGGAACAATCTGATAGTTGAATTCAGCAGATACTCGGATGGAAGCCGCACAGAATGAGAGGTTGGGGACGAAGTATTTTCATCTGCAAGCGTCGGATTTGTAGAAGCGTCTCTAGAAGTTTCTTCCGCAGACGGTTCTTCACCCTGTGAAGATTCCTGCTCCATCTGCTGCCGCAGACGCTCCGCTTCCTGAATGATTGCGTTCTTGATGACTCGGAATTCTTTCTGCTGGGAAAGCGCATTGTGCTGCCGGGACTTGCTTTTGTAATAGCCCTCCAGCGTATCGCGCAGGTCGTTCCAGACGGCATAATACGCAGCAACCTCCGGCATTTTTTCCAGTTCATCCACGATGGAATCCACCATATTCTTGAGCGGCTTTCTGAGATATCCATACTGCTTTTTCCAGTGATCGTGCGCAATTCCAGGACAAGTTCCATCATTTTTTTCTGAATCGACTCCGGCGGATTTTTAACAGATTCTAGCCGATCAACAATTCTGCGCATGGTTTCTCGTGCCGCTCCGGTCACGTCTTTATAGGCAATATCTTTTTGAACATAGACCGCTTTCAACTCGTCCGCATAGATCATATTCGTTAAAATGGACTGCAAGTGCAACAGCTTATCTTTCCGCAGAAAGCCGTATTTCGGGTCATCTGACCAGAGCATCATGTGGATATGCGGATGCTCACCCTCGTCGTGAAATGCTGCATACCAGCGAAGCTGCGACGGTGGAATCTGCATGGCTTCCGCGAAATCTGCCTGCTTGGAGCGCAGCAGCGCCCGCCAGCTTGCGGCGTTATCGTAGTCGAGACGCGCAGCATCCTCGCGACGCAGCGAGTAAATAATCGTCCAGACGTTATGATGCTCCACCCAGCGGATGAACGCCTCTTTTGGCACGACGATCCGATTCCCGATCCGCAGCGCAGGGAAATCTTTTTCGTGCATCAGCTCATAGCTGCTCGACGGTGCGATGCCAAGCACCTTTGCCACCGTCGCGGCATTCAGGAACAGTGGCAGCTCGTCATAATTCTTGTAGATTGATTCTTTCATGTTGTCCTCCTTTGTTCGTGTTTGTCTTTCTGAAAAACACCTCCTACCCTTTATCCGTATTCAGAGGGCTTTTGTACCAAACTTTTTTCAAAAGATTTTCTCCGCACCTTTAATTGCACAACTTTTGCGACGTTTGTACGAGAAAATTTTGTTGGTTGTCGCAAAAATCCTCTCATTACTAGTAGGGATAAAAATCGCAGTTTTGACAGCCTGTTTTCAAAAAATTCGGAAATTTTTTCGCCGGTCAAAACATCTCCCTATTTAATCCGACACTAAAAGCCGTTTTTGTTACCCTCCTTCGCAAATTTTCTTATTCAGAGGGGAAGATATTTTACGTCCAGCAATAACGCCCTCTATTTGATCCGACAGAAAATCGCGTTTTGAACAGCCTGTTTTGAAAATTTTTTCGACGGCATAAAAACTCCCCTGCCTAAGTTAGGCAGGGGATGAGCGATGTGCGATGCGCAGTGTATTAGATGCTGTATTCTTTTTATTCGGATTCGTTAGATGCTTGACAGGCTGCTTCGATTTCTACTCGCTTTTCCGGCGGATAGATTTCATGAAAACGCTCAAAGAAATCGTCCCACGCGAACAGCAGCAGATCCGACGAGCCGTCTTCTGCACGGATGCGAAGCGGCACATTGCCGGTTCTGGCTTCTTCTGTCAATGTATCGAGGTGATGCTGGAATTCTTCCGGTGTAACGGTATGCAGCATTTCAAGATCTAGTTTTTCCATGATGCATCTTCCTCCATCAGGTTTTCAAAATATGATTTTGCTTCCTCGGGGTGATGAACCATCCACTCCAGCGCAGTCGTCAGAATTTGTCCCGGCGTTGTGTCGTGTTCGTCGCAGAACGAATCGAGCCGTTCTTTCACATCTGCGTCAAGTAGAATCGAGACGGTCACAAAATTTTTGCCGCAGATATGCTCCGCTCTGCCGTATTCTCCGGTGATGAAATCGTAAAGCGCTTCCGGTTTGTGCAGATCCCACCTCTGACTTTCATCTTCGGTCCAGACACAAAAATCGTCTGTTTCGGAAAGCCACCAGGATGTGTAGTCGCAAACATCGTCGATGCTGTCACGGAGCAGCGTCAGCAGAATTTGCCGAGCCTCTGCATCTAAATTCTCCTGCGCTTGCAGCAGATTCAGTGCCCTACAGTATGTTTTTCTGGAAATCAAAGTTTACGCCTCCTTTTGTAGTATAAGAATAGTTTAGCACAAGGACTGTACGATAATCCGGACTTCACACCATGATTTCTATAGATTCCTGACGAATCTGTATGAAAAATGCGACCATCAGAAAGATGGTCGCATTTGGAGTATAATGATTTCGTCAACCTCGAATAAAGAATGACGGCTTAGCCCACGTGAACGCGATTTTTAGACCTGTTTTTGCGAAAGTTCACGAACCATATTCTGCAGTTCCTCGCTGAAGCCATCGAGCTCATCCAGCGAAACTGCGCCATCCGCGATCAGGTGCGTCAGATCAAACACAACGTTCTGTTTTCGGAGTTCAAGTTGCACACCCGGTTTTCTCCGAGCCTCACGTATTCTTTTATTCAGCGTCCAAAAACGTTCTGATGGTTGGTGGCTGTCATCGGTCAAAAATTCGGCATACTCACGGGTGAGCTTGTCCATATAGCGTTCCTGCCAACCAGGAAGCCGTTCTCGGAACAGTTTCCAATCGTTCTTTGACAGTTCCATTTTTCATCCCTCTTTCTGCACTCTATGATTGCGTTCTCAGTATACTCTACAACTGAAATCTGCGTCGATACACTTCGGTTGAGAGAATCAGATTCTCCTATTGACAGAGAGTATATACTGTGATATATATTATTTAGGGAGGTGATCACAATGGAAACAGCGAAAATCTTTGAGAATGGCAGAAGTCAGGCTGTGCGCCTACCGAAGAAGTTTCGTTTCAACACAGACGAAGTGATCGTCCAGCAGCTTGGTGACGCTGTGATCCTCGTTCCGAAGGAATCCATGTGGCAGACTTTTATGGACGGTTTGAACAGCTTCACCGACGATATTTTCGAGGATGGTCGAGATCAGGGCGTCCAAGAGGAGCGTGAACATCTGTGACGTATATGCTGGACACCAACATCTGCATCTACGCGATGAAGAACAAGCCGGAGCAGGTATTGCAGCGACTGAAAAAGGAACTGAACAGCGGCGTCTGCATTTCCTCCATCACATTGGCTGAACTGGAGTATGGAATGAAGCACAGCTCCAATCCCATAAAGAACGAGCAGGCGTTGCTTCGCTTTCTGGTTCCCTTGAGCATTCTTCCCTTTGGAGCGGCAGCGGCTTCTAAGTACGGTGAGATCCGCGCCTATCTTCAGAGCGGCGGAACACCGATTGGTCCGTTGGATATGCTGATTGCCGCGCACGCCAGATCGGAGGGCATGACCCTTGTGACGAACAACGTCCGCGAGTTTGAGCGCGTACCTGATTTGGAAGTTGAAAACTGGGTCGAGTAACGGCTGCTTATAAATAGGCTTAATCTTTGTTTACAGCGGCGCAGTTTTTGCGTGTGGTATTTTCCCGATAAGCTGAAGTTTGGCGTGGGAAAGTACCATGCGTTCTTATGAAATGGTATTTGGGGGCGTCTTTACACGGCGGACTTGCAAAAACGGCTGACCCACACCGTGACCCACACGCGGAAACGAGCGGACGGAAGCAGTGGAAACAGGGACGTGGAAGAGTATTTCAGTTCCAACGGAAACGATCAAAAACGTCCGGAAAACGATATTTTCAGAATTTTTCTACTCTTTGTAATCAGCAGGTCGGGGGTTCGAGTCCGTCTACCAGCTCCAATCTTTCCGCAGCGCAGCAAAGTGAATATGGGGGAATTCCCGAGTGGCAGATTTCACCTTGTGTTGGTACTTTTCTGCCACGTGCGTGGATTTCTCCACTCCGCTGGCGCTAAAGGCCTGAATGACATGACGGGGGGCGTTTTTTGTATTATCGGAAATAGTTCCGTCCTTTCACGTGCGGAACGGCACATAGGCCGTTCCCTACGGTTTCGCTGGTAGGGGCACGTTTTCAACCAAGGGATTTTAAGGACAGGCGGTGATCATATGGGGCGTTTGTACGGATTCGCATACTGGTTCTGCAATATTTCACGCCCCCCGCTGCCGCATCGGTCAGGGCTACGCCCTGCAGCTTCCCGGTCGGGGAAGCCAAGCCCGGTGGGCGGGCTTGGCTACGTCTTTTGGACTCTATTTTTCTCCCACTGCCACAGAATCAGAAAACCGATGCCCGCAGCGATCCAGGAGGAGATATAGATATCGATGATACATTCCATGGTATGCTGTCTGGGCAGCACCAGCAGGATCCCCAGCACCCGCAGAAGGCAGATGGACAAAAGGGTCAGGATCATGGGCCTGACCGTATCACCCGTTCCGCAGCATGCGCCGGAAAAGCTTTCTGCCAAAGCATAAAACAGGAAAAATGGGGCCATTCGCCGCATAAAAGCAACCGCCTGGGGTACGACTGCCGCCGCATCCTGCACGGGAACAAACAGGCCGCCCAGCGGGGCCGTCAGGAAATACAGGCCAAGGCTTACCGTCCCCACTGCGGCCACGGACATGGCCGCACCGATCCGATTGCCTTTACAGACCCTGTCCCAACGTCCCGCCCCCATATTCTGGGCGGTATAGGTCGTCAGTGCCGGCCCCATGGCATCCGCCAGGAGCCAGATCAGCATATCCAGCTTGTCGCAGACGCCCCAGGCCGCAATGGTGTCTGTTCCCATCGTGTTCACCGCTGCCTGCACAATGGAATTGGCCACCGGGAACAGCACCGATTGCAGTGCCAGCGGAATGCCGGTCCGTACCATGGCCCACAGGTGTTCCAGCCACCGCCGGAGCCGCCGTGCGCCGATCCTTTGCGGCAGTTTTTTCCCTGCCATCCACAGTGCCATTGCCGCACTGACCATCTGGGCAAAAACCGTTGCGATCGCCGCACCTGCGGTTCCCATCCCCAGCCCGCCCACCAGCAGAATGTCTCCCACAATGTTGATAATCGAACTGACCAGCAGAATATACAGGGGACTTTTGGAATTTCCAAAGGCACGCAGGACACCGGAGGCCATGTTGTATAAAATCATGGCCCAAATGCCCCCGAAATAAATTCTCGTATATTCCAGGGTCTGAGCATAAATATCCTCCGGGACCTGCATGAATTGCAAAAGCACAGGTGTCAGCAGAACACCTCCTACTGCGCACAGGATCCCAAGTACCACCGCCAAGGCTCCGGCTGAGAGCATGCAGGAGCGCACTCCGTCCCGGTTCTCCGCACCAAAGTGCCGGGAAATCAGGATGGTCGCCCCGGCAGCAAGGCCGTTCATAAAATTGATGGGAAACCGAAAGAGCGTATGCACGGAATCAATGGCCGCCAGTGCGGTCTTCCCGGCAATGCGCCCAACGATCACCGCATCCGCCGTCACATACAGCTGCTGCACCAGGCTGCTGAGCATCAGCGGCACCACAAAGGCCAGCAGGGCAGAACCGATGGGGCCGGAAATCAGGCTTTCGTTTCTTTTCACGCCATCCTACCTTTCCTCAGGAAACAGATGACAGGCCACGCCGTGTTCTTTGGACAGCCAGCGCATTTCCGGTTTTTCCTGGGCGCACTTTTCAAAGCATTGGCTGCAACGATCCCGAAATGGGCAGCCCGCCGGAATATCCAGGGGGCTGGGTGGCTCCGAGTCAATAACCGTAATAGGCTTCCTCGGGTCCGTATCCAGGTCCAGGACTGCATCAATGAGTGTACGGGTATAGGGGTGCCGGGCCTGAGTGCGCAAATTCTCCCCAGGTAAAATCTCCACCACCCTGCCCAGATACATGACCGCCACCTGATGGGCCACGCTCTGCACCAAAGCAATGTCATGGCAGATAAAGCCTATGGTAAGGCCCTGCTCTCTCTGAAGTTTAACGATCAGTTCGATTATATTTTTCTGTACGGATACATCCAATGCTGCCGTTGCCTCATCCAAAATCAGGATCTCAGGCTGGAGGGCCAACGCCCGGGCAATTGCTACCCGCTGCCGCTGACCGCCGCTCATGCTGTGAGGGTAACGGTCTTCAAAATCTCCGGGCAGCTCCACCATTTCCAGGAGGTTGCGGCATACCGCTGCCCTTTCCTTTGGGGCGATCAGGCCAAAATTCAGCAAAGGCTCACAGACAATATCCCGCACCCTCATTTTGGGATTGAACGATGCGCCGGGATCCTGAAAAACCATCTGAATGTGCCGCCGTGTCTGCCGTAGCTTCTCTCCCCGAAGGGCCGTAATATCCTGGCCCCGATACAGGATCTGCCCGCTGTCCGGCCGGTCCAACGCTACCAGGAATCGCATAAATGTGCTTTTGCCGCAGCCGGATTCCCCTACAAGACCCAGCGTTTTTCCCTTTACCAGATGCAATGAGACATCCTCATTTGCCCGCAGCCATCGGCCGTCAGAAGCGGGATAGCTTTTGCAAACATGCAGGGCCTCCATGATCACTTCCGGCTCAGACATAACGCACACCTCCCAACGTCGGAACGGATTCCAGCAGACTTCTTGTATAGGCATTGGTAGAAGATTGGAGAATGGTGTCCCGGTTCCCCGCCTCCTCGATGCGCCCATGGCGCATCACCAGAATACGGTCTGACAAATAGGCGGCAACGCCCAGATTATGGGTGACCAGCAGGATTGCCGTTCCATAATCCCTGCGCAGTCTGGCCATCTCCCCGACGATCTGGGCCTGGGTCGTCACATCCAGCGCAGAGGTGGGTTCATCCGCCAGCAGCAGCTTCGGCTCATAGCTCATGGCCATGGCAATGCCCACCCGCTGCTGCATACCGCCGGAGAGCTGAAAGGGATAGGAGCACATGATATTTTCAGGGCTTGGCAGTCGCATTCTGGCAAGCATTTGGGTTCCTTTTTTCCAGGCTTCTTTTTTTGTCAGTTTCTCATGGGTTCGCAGATACTCCGCAAAAACGGTACCGATTTTGCGGGTAGGATTCATCATGGCCCCGCTGTCCTGAAAAATCATGGAAATCTCCCGCCCTCGGACGGTGCGCCACTGCTCCGGGGTAATATCCAGAAGATCCTTTCCGTCAAATACAATATTCCCCTGGGTAACAGCACCGCCTCCCGGCAACAGCCCCAGGATCCCACGGATCACGCTGGTTTTCCCGCTGCCGCTCTCGCCCACCAGACTGACGATCTCACCAGGCTCCATATGCAAAGAAAAATCCTCCACAGCCTGAGTTTCCCCATAGGCGATGGTAACATGGTCCAGTTCCAGCATTTTTCTACGCCTCCTTGGGGTCAAGAATATCCCGCACGGAATCTCCCAGCATGTTAAAAACCGTAACGACCAGGAAAATGGCCAATCCCGGGAAGATCATCATCCAGGGTGCGGACTGCATACAGGCACGGCCTTCGTTGAGCATATAGCCCCATTCCGGCGCGGGGGGCCTGGTACCGAAGCCCAGAAACGACAGTGCCGCCAGTTCCAGCATCATGCCGCCAATATCTGTAGTGGCCGTAATGATCAGCGTGGGCAGGGCGTTGGGAAGCATATAAGAAAAAAGCATATGCTTTGTTTTGGAGCCTGTCACAATGGCCGCTGACACATAATCCCGGTCCCGGATCTTCAAAACCAGGCTTCTGGAAAGTCTTGCGTACTTGGTCCAGTTGACCAGGACAATGGCGATGATCGCATTCCGGCTGCCCGCCCCCATAATTCCGGCAACAGCCAGAGCCAGCACCAGGCCGGGAAAGGCCAGCATCATATCCGCAATGCGCATGATCACCCCATCGACCCAGCCCCCAAAATATCCGGCCGTCACGCCTGCCGCAGTGCCAACCAGGAAAATCAGAGCGACCACACCAAAGGTCGCACTGAGAGAAGCCCTTGCTCCGTAAATGATCCGGGTGAAAATATCCCGGCCCATTTTATCGGTGCCAAAAATATGCGCCCGGCTGGGTGCCTCCAGGGCCTCCGTCAGAGAACCGTTCAGGGGATCTGCACCGCCGGTCACCACCGGGGCAAATATCGCCCCCAGGATGATCAGCAGAGCCAGAATCAGGAAAAATGTAAACTGCTTATGGGCAAGGAAGAAATTTTTCTTTTTCATCGTATCTGCTCCTTTGCCCGCATTCTGGGGTCTACGGCCCCATAGGAGGCATCTACCAGAAGATTGATGACCATGTAAATCAGTGCCAGCCAGAGAACGTACCCCTGAATCAGATTATAGTCGCTGGAAGTGATGGCCGAAACCGCCAGATTTCCCAATCCGGGATAGGAAAAAATCACTTCTACCACACTGGTACCACCAAGCAGACTGCCAACGGACAGTCCAAACATGGTGATAAGCGGCAGCAGCGCATTGGGGAACACGTTTCTCCACAAAATCACGGATTCCCGAACGCCCCTGGCCCTGGCCCCCACCACATAGTCCTGGTTCATCTCTTCCAGAACCGCCGTGCGGACCTGCCTGGTATATTTAGAGGACATGGCAAGGGCCAGTGTCAGCGCAGGCAGAAAAATACTGCGCAGATCCCCGGCAGAACTGATGACGGGAAAGACATTTATATGAACGCAGAACGCCAGCATCAGCAGCAGGCCCACCCAGAAATTCGGCATGGCACAGCCTACAAAGGTCAGCCCCCGTACCAGATAATCGATCCACCGATCCTTATAAACTGCGGACAGCATACCAAGAGGCACTGCCAGAAGCAGCATCAGGCCCATGGAAAGCAGGGTCAGCTTCACCGTAGGCCAAAGCCGCCCCAGAAGCAGTTCCGTCACCGGCTTGTTCAGCGTATAGGATTTTCCGAAGTCTCCCCGCAGACAGTTCCGCAGCCAGCGGAGATACTGGGTCGGCAGCGGATCGTTGAGGCCAAGTTCTTCCCTGGTTTCCGCCACCAGTTCCTCCGTGGGCATGATCCCTGCGGCAGTATACATATTGCGCACAGGGTCTCCTGGAGACAGATAGGTCAGCAAAAAAGTCACAAAGCTGATACCCACCAGCACCACCAGGATCTGCGCCAGCCGAAGGGCCAGTTTTTTCTTCTTCAAGGCCGATTCTCCTCTCTTTATACACAGCCGAGGCTTTGGCCCCGGCTGTGCGAGAAACGTTTTTCTTTAGGCAGGTACGATTTCTGTGGTCAGCCAGTAGTAGTCCGCCGTATGGATATGGGCGAAGCCCACGTTTTTGGAGTAGATCATGGAGGAATTGTAGTAGCCGTCCACAATGACCAGGGCGTCGTCGATGACGATCTGCTGCATCTGCCGGATCAGGTCTGCCCGCTTTTCAGTGTCCATCTCACCCTTGAGCTGCTCATAGAGGGCATCGTATTCGGGGTTGCTGTAGCCGCAGTAGGTACCGTCTGTGGTCCAGTTTGCCATATACTCAAAGGGATCGCCGGTGCCCACTGTGGTCCAGTTGTTATTATTGAGATCGTACTCGCCCGCCGCCAGCTTGCTCCACTGATCGTCCGAGCTGCCGAAATCCGCGGTGCAGGCAATGCCGATTTCCGCCAGATACTGCATATGCGCATTGGAAAAATCATTGAGCATCCGGTTTTCATAGGAAACATAGCGTAGGTCGATTTTCTTTCCGTCCAGTTCCCGGAAACCGTCGCCATCGGAGTCCACGATGCCCGCATCGTCCAGCAGTTTCTTTGCCCCCTCAGGGTCATACTTATAGGGGTTTACCAGCTTGTCATAGCCATAGCTCAGTGTGGAGGGCAGGACAGAGAAGCCGGCAGTGTACAGCCCGCCAATGGTCTTGGAGGAGCAGATGGTATCATTGTCAATGCCCATGAGAATGGCCTGCCGGAGGGTCTTGTTGCCCAGAACACCGTTCAGGTTCATCCAGCTGAAACCGCAGCGTACACCGGAGGCAATGTCCACCGTGTAATTGGCGTCCTGCTGGAAGTTCTGGATGTCCGAAACATTGGTGATGTTCTCCACCAGGTCCACCTGGCCGCTCTGCAGTGCCATGGTCTTGGCAGAGGCATCGCCCATAAAGAGAATATGGATCTTGTCATAGGGTACTTTTTCCCGATAGTTGGGGTTGGCTTTCATATCGTAACCCACACCCACGCCGTTGAATTTGTCGATCATATAGGGACCGGTACCGATGGCACCGTTGTCAAAATCCTTTGTATGCTCCACATCCAGGATCGCCATCACCGGATAGGCCAGCTGGCCGGGCAAATTGGCATAGGGCTTGGAGGTCACGATGGTAACGGTATTGGCGGCATCATCGGCAGTCACCTCCGCCTCATATTCCAGGTATTTCTGAGGCTTGGCAGAACCGCCGGGACCCACCTCTTTTAGGTAATCAAAATAGGCCTTTACGCTGGAGGGAGTAAGGGGGCAGCCATCGGAAAATTTGATGTCCTTTTTCAGGGTAATGACCCACTGGGTGTGTTCGTCATTGACCGTATAGCTCTCCGCCAGCCATGGCTCCACATTCATATTGTCGTCAAATCGAAACAGTGCTTCGCTGATGCCATAGCGCATACAGTTCCAGGAGGAACTGATGGCCATAGCCGTGTTGACGGACCCGTCATCATACATCTGACAGCCGAAGTTCAGTACCTTTTGGGATGTCTCCTCTTTGGCATCCTCCTGCTTCCCGGCGCAGCCGGAGAGCAGTAATGCAGCGCACAGGAGCAACGCCATCCATGTTTTCCGATGTTTCATACCTTATCATCCTTTCATAACTTGTTCCCAAAATACGGCGCAAAAAAAAGCCGGACTTCCGTCCGACTAAAAAAACATACGCAAAGGAGACAGCGCCCAAAATGGCAACAGCTACATTTTGCAGAATGATCCCTGTCCGACGCAAGTGCATTCTCAAAAATAAGCAGGTCTCCTGACTTAAGTTACGTCCGCAGCGCCTTCCCAAAAAATCAGTGGCATCATGCTGCATCCTGGCTATCACAGTGACGGGATCGTCCCGGAATCACACCGGCTTCCCTTTTCATCGGGCAAACGCCCGAACTTATTTTCAGCGGCCAAAAGGCCGACTTTGTGAACTTTTCATTATTATTGCATAACATATTCGTCCTGTCAACAAAATAATGATAGAATTAAATACATTTTTATTTGAAAATGTCAAAACCCAGAAAGCAGACCCCAACGATATGAAAAAGTCCGGATTTTTCATGTACGGGTAAGACTACAGGACTCGATGGCCGCTTTGCCCCCGGCAAAGCGTATGGTTGCCACCAGTTTTTGAACTGGTGGCCGCAAGATGCCACTGGCTTCTTGCATTTAGATGGGTTCGAGTCCCGTAGTCTCCACCAAACATAAGAAATCCGAACTTCTTCCCTGTGGGGGATGGGTTCGGGTTTTGTTAATATCAGGGATATTTCCCATTAAATACCGATTGGAAATCCAGACGGCGTAACCCAAGCAAACAAGTTTTTGACCAAAGTGCCCCCCAAAATGATTCCAAATAGCAAATCGTACTATTCCAAGAAACACCTAAAAGTTAGAATCATAACCACCGGCACGGCCGGTGGTTATGATTGCTTTGCTGCCGGTTTATTGGAGCTTCAGAAAGTCGCTGCAGTTGACATACGTTCCGTTTTTCAGCTGAACAGTGAGCGTTTCGGAGTCACTCAGTCTCAGCGTGGTGATATCGTGGAACAGCGTGCCCTGCGAGGTAACAGTTGCATAATCGTACAGCCGCTCGCCCCACGGCGCCAGTGCAGTGAGCGTCATGGCTCCGTCCTTCCCGATTTTCCAGATCCGGTGCGCCTCCGGCGAGAAGTAATAAAGGTCGCTTCCATTCGCAAACAGCGTCATACGGTGGCCGTCTGATGCATCGTCAGGCAGCACCAGCACCGTCTCACGCAGCTCCGGCTGCAGCAGGCTGAACCGGACAATCGACATGGGCAGGTCCTTTCCGCCCTCGAGCGCGTAGCCGGTTGCGCCGTCGAAGGCAACCTCGTCCATGTAAAAATCGTCAAGGTCCACCGCGCGTCCCTTCGCGCCGGTTTCCAGATCGATGGACCAGAGCGGATAGTTATAGAACAAATGACCGTTCGACACGTAGGTGTTGTCGCCGAAGAGGAAATACGCCTTGCCGCCGAACAGATGGAAATTGTCCATGTTAACCACCTGATGGAAAGTGATGCCGTCCATCAGATTGTGGAACGCGCCGTTTTCCAGATAGCCGAAGCGGTAGCGCCACTGGTCGGGGAAATTGGGGTCTCCGGCGTAGTTTTCCAGCAGATAGATTTTGCCGCCGTAGAGCTGGAACGTATCGATTTTGCCCTTGGCGGTGTAGACGGTTTCGAGTTGATTGGTCACAGGCGTATAATGCAGCAGCTTTTCCCAATTCAGGAAGTAGAACGAGCCGTCCGTATCGAGCCAGAGGTTGTCCGGAACCTGATCTGCGGTGAAGACGGTCTCTGTGCTGCCGTCTGCCTTCCGCGCCAGAACGCCGATACGGCGCGTTTCGTCGGGTTCCTGATCGTTGCGGAAGGGGAAGTAGACGACACTGTCGGATTCGATGGCAAGGCTTCCCTGTATGTAGTTGCCCATCTGACTGGACATGACCGGATGGACGCGGTTGTCGTGCCCGATGCGCTGCCCGGGAAGCAGCAGGCGGGCGACAATGACGGCAATCTCCGCGCGCGTGGCAGAGCCCTTGGGGTCAAATTTGCCGCCGTTTTTACCGGTAAATACACCGGCAGCGTACATCCGCTGGACAGCATCGCGAAATTCCTCGTCCACGGCGGCAAGATCCGGGATGCTGCTGTCGTTGATGGCAGGCAGCGACTGCGCGGACAGAACGTTTGCAAACAGTCCTGCCAGCTCCTGCCGGGTGATGGTTCCGGCGGATACGGCAGCGCCCTCTGGGCAGGTAGACGGCAGAAGATCTGCCTTTGCGGCGTAGGAAACATACGGTTCGTACCATGCGCCATCCGAAGCGGAGATTTCCACGCCGGTACAGGCGGCGTGAATTCGAGCAGCGATGGTGATCGCCTGCGCCCAGGAAATTGTCTGGGTCGGGGCAAAGGTTTTTGCGCCGGTGCCGGTCATGATGCCGCGGCGATAGACCGCCTGCACGCCAGCTTCATACCAGCTGCCTGCCGGAACATCGGAAAATGCTGCCGCGTCGTTCGCTGTACGCTGAAAAGCGTCCAGCTCGCCTGCGGCAAGCGCGGGAACGGACAGGGCAATGCACAAAAGCAGCGAAATGATCACAAGAGATGTTCTGCGCATGAGGAATGCCTCCTTCTTTCACATGGACCGGCGTTTTGCCGGTGCTTCTATCAGATGGTCGGTATATCTGACAGGATATATTTGTATGATACACCGGATCTTGTCAATTGTAAAGACAAGGAAAAAGAAGAAACTGGCAGTTGACAGCTGTTAGCTTTTATGATATGCTCGGAATATAACAAACGTTAATTACGGAGGAAACGCATATGGCGCAGATTCGCTTATCGGACGGGGAGTGGAAGCTGATGAAAACGCTCTGGGAGAAACAGCCGCGGACGCTGGCGGAGCTGGTCTCGGCGCTGGACAAGGATACCGGCTGGAGCCGGGCAACGATCTTTATGATGCTCAAGAGACTCATTGCCAAGGGCACGGTCACGATGGATAGCAGCGGGAAATTTCAGAAATACAGCGCGGCAATCACCTATGCCGATGTCGAGCCCGAGGAAACGGAGTCATTTTTATCGAAGGTCTATGGCGGGAGCGTCGGGATGATGGTCTCAAATCTTGTGGACCGCGGCGCGCTCAGTGAGCGAGACATTCAGGAGCTTCGCGCCATTCTGGACGCGGCAGAACCGCGGGAGGACTGATATGCTGCGGGACATTCTGACGCTCTCGGCGCTGATTCTGGCTGTGCTTTTGGTGCGGGCGATATTCAAAAACCGCGTGCCGAAGCGGATGATCTATTGCCTGTGGCTGGTCGTGCTGCTGAAATTGTGTCTGCCGGGGACGCTGTTTTCGCTGCCGGTTCTTCCGGCAGAGGAAGTGACTGCGCCTGTAAATACCATACAAATCACGCAGGTGGAGGAAGCAACGCTGCCTGCGGTTTCGAACGCGCCGACGGTGCAAGCGCCGTCAACACCCGGCGTTCAGTCCACCATACCGACGCAGACAGTGACACAGCCGGAACAGACGGTGACGCAGCCGCAGGAGCCGGTCGCGAAGCCCGCAGTGCCCGCTGCGCAGGAGCCGGAAAGACCTGCGGCAAAGCCTTTGACCGCTGCGCAGATTTTGAAAATCGTCTGGTTCAGCGGCAGCGCACTGCTCGGTCTCTGGCTGTTTGGTACATGGCTGACGTTTACGATTCGGCTCCGCAAAAGCCGGAAATTCCTTGGAAAGCGTGGAAAGACAAACATTTACGTCTCAAAACGCATCAAATCGCCGTGTTTAGCCGGACTGATTCCGGCAGTCTACCTGACGGAAGACGTGCTGAGGACCGATACGACTGAGCTGATTGTGCGCCACGAACTGACGCATTTGCATCATCTGGACTTCCTGTGGTCACTCTGCCGGACAATCGCAGTGATCGTCTACTGGTGGAATCCTCTCATCTGGCTGGCGGCGATTTGTTCCAAGCGCGACGCAGAGCTTGCTTGCGATGAAGCCGTTGCGGCAGGTTTAGTGCCCGAGCAGCGCATTGCCTACGCGCGGGTGATACTTGCGCAGGCGCCGCGGAAAAAAGCCGCTTTGAGTCTGGCGGGTCCCCCTGTGAAGGAGCGGATTTTGTTTCTGACGAAAAAACAGAAAACGAGCATTCTTTGCATCGTTCTGGCGCTGGCGCTCACCATAAGCGCGACCGGCTGCTCGTTTGCAGAGCTCACGCGCCGGAAAACGAACGCGCCTGCATCCTCCACGGAAGAAGCGCAGCCGAAAACGGAGCCGCAAGCCGAAGCAGCGCCGGAACCAACTACGGAAATAACGCAGCCGGAGCGCACATCGCTGGAAGAAGAACTTCCGGTCGATGAGGCCGCGCGGGCGGAGTGGTTCGACTTTGCGGACCGGTGGCGGCTGGATTATCTGCCGGTCTTTTCGCGCGGCGCGGCACCTGCATCGACATCGGAATATCTGATGTGGGTCTTTTCGCGGAATATGGACGCGCTGAAGGAACAGGGCTGCATGACAAAGGAGTATGTTGAGACACAGATCAAAACGCATTTTGAGCTTGGAAACTTGATGCATGAAGGGCTTTCAAAGGCATGGGATTATGACGGCGAGGTTTATGCAGCGGTTTCAGGTGGCGTAAATGACCGACCACTTTCACGGCTCGACAGCGTCTTGACGGCAAATATCGGCGGAAAGCAGATTTACTATGTGCAGTACAGCCGGATGGGGAACGGCAATCTGCTCGATGATGTGCAGTGGAATCGGTACCGCGATGAAATTATTAGCGGCGAGACACAGGACCTGTCTGGGCTTTGGGAGGACACGCTCAGCTTTTATATGCAGGACGGCGAGCCGGTTTTTCTGAGCCATACGGAGCTGAACATCGAACAGCCGCCTTTTACGCCGTTTCCGAACGACGGAACGTATGATGTGACGCAGCCCTTGCAGGAATGGGAGCTGACGCGCACAAACGGCGTGCAGACCGGCATGACGCAGGCGCAGGTGGAAAAAATCACAGGTCCTCTTATAACCGATCAATACGGCTATTTGCTTTTGGACAGCCAAAATGTTTCCTATAGCTTCGGGCAGAACGGTTACCAGACGCCGCAGCTGATGGAAATGAACTGGAGCGCCGATGTGCGCAACGATGAGCTTTTCTATGTGACGGCGCAGGATACGCCCGCCTTCCGCGGTATTTGCCTCGGCGATACGATCGACGAGGTGCTGGATAAATTCCCGTGCGTGGACCGGGAACTGAAACAATGGGCGGAGCAGTATGTCTACGGCGAGGCGGGCACAGACAATTACGCAGAGCTGAGCTTTGTTGCAGACAGCTTCTATTCGCTGTCGTTCTTCCTGCATGGGCAGCGCCGCGCGACCATCGACTTTTCCCGCGTGCAGCAGCGTGTGTTTGAAATCACAATTTCTGCCGAAGAAAACTTGAAGGACACCAATCCGTGGCAGGCTGTGGACGCAGGATTCCTGCGCGACTCTGCGCTGCGCGAGGAGCTTACAGCAGATCTGTCGAAGCTGCCGGATGATTTGCTGCTTGCGTTTTTATCAGGCACCGAGGTTGTGCAGACAGACGACGGCTTTACCTTTGACAACCCGGGTGAGCTTTCCTCCGACGAGCTGTTCCGGCTCTTTCTCTGGTGGACAAACCGCAGCGCGCTGGAGAAATACAGGAATCCGGACGACGGATGGTTCTACTTTCCGAGCAGCGCCATTCACCGGACGCTCGACTGCTATTTCAGAAGATACTCCTTTGATATCACCCAGTGCGCGGGTTATGACACGAAAAGCGGTACAGTTGTCGATCAGACGGCGGCTCTCGAACCCGGGAATCTACAGTTGCAGAGAGTCTCAAAGACGATGGACAGACACAAAGTGACCTATGTCGTTGATTTTTATCCCGTACTGGATGACTTGCAGGTAGGACCGGAGCCTTTCGCGCGCAAGGAATATACGCTTTTGTGCTATCCCGGAGATTTTTACATTGAGAGCGCCCGCTATGTCCCGCTGGATGATGCGGCACTGCAGTAATGCAGATCATAACCGTTTGAGAAGGGATGATGGAACGTATGCAGAATGAAGCATGGCTGGATGAAATAAACCGCATCGTGTCTTTTCACGAGATTTCGGACAGCCGGTACTACAGCGCGGAGGAACCCGATTTCTGGCAGGTCCTCGTGGAGCTGGTCCTTTCCGGCTACCGGGTGCAGTAGACCGCCGACCTGAAGACAAAAAGCCTGAAACCAGTGCGGTTTCAGGCTTTTTCTATGTGTTCTCCGGACTCTCTGGCTCAACGCTGAGACAAACGTTTTCGGAAAGGAAGAATGTGTGCAAGATGACGCCCGCAGGCGGTACGGTCTGCGTAGCAGACCGTACTCCGCCATAAAGAAAAGACACGCGAAAGCGTGTCTTTTCTTTATGGCGGAGTGGGAGGGATTCGAACCCTCGGGCCGCTCAACACGGCCACACGATTTCCAGTCGTGCTCGTTATGACCGCTTCGATACCACTCCAGATATCTGCTGTCACAAGACAAGTTTCGGTATGCTCCGAACAGCTTAGTTATCATACACGAAACCTGCCGGATTGTCAAGTCTTTTTCGCAGAAACAGGCAATAAAAATCACAGCCCCAAAGCGTTCGCTTTGGGGCTGCAGGGGACTTCAGTTCAGCTCGCCCGCGGCTTTGAGAACAAACGAGAGAAGCTGCTCGCGTCCATCGCCCTTTTCTGCAGAGAAGGGGATGACCGCGACGTCCTCCGGAAGTGCAAGCGTTTCGCGGATGCAGGCGAGGTTCGGCTCGATTTCGCTCTTTTTGAGCTTGTCGAGCTTGTTGGCAACGACGATAAAAGGCTTTCCGGACTGCAGGAAAAAGTCTGCCATCGTCACGTCGTTTACCGTCGGCTTGTGCCGGGCGTCTACGATCATGACGCCATAGTCGAGCGTTCCTTCGGCACGGAAATACGCTTCCATCAGCTTGCCCCAGCGCTCTTTTTCCTGCACGGAGACCTTCGCATAGCCGTAGCCCGGCAGGTCCACAAGGTAGAGCTTTTTGTCGATGCAGAAGAAGTTGATGTGCGTGGTTTTGCCGGGCGCCTGACCGACGCGCGCAAAGTTTTTGCGCAGCAGGAGCTTGTTGATGACCGACGATTTTCCGACGTTCGACTTGCCGGCAAACGCAATCTGCACCAGACCGTCCTTCGGGCAGTCGGCAACGGAGGTCACTGAGCGGATGAATTCCGCATTATGAAGATTCATACGACCTCCTTACTGCCGAAGCCCGGGCTTGCGGCGGGACTTCGTCTGCGGCACCGGCATGGCAGGCAGCTGCGGCTGCGCGTCAACGGAGGCTGCCGGCTTTTCGGCAGGCGCCAGCGCTGCGGCAAGCACGCTGTCAACGTGGCGTGCGGTGATGAATTGCAGACTGTTTCTGACCGTCTGGTCGATCTCTGCGAGGTCCTTTTCATTGGCAGCGGGGATAATGACAGTTTTTACGCCGTGGCGCAGAGCAGCCATCGTCTTTTCCTTGAGCCCGCCGATGGGAAGAACTCTGCCGCGAATTGAAATCTCGCCCGTCATGGCGATATCGCGCCGCACCGGGCGCGCAGTCAGCGCCGAGACAATCGCCGTGCAGATCGTAATGCCTGCCGACGGACCGTCCTTGGGCACCGCGCCCTCGGGGAAGTGGACATGAATATCCTTCGTCTTATAAAAATCAGGGTCAATCCCAAGCTCTGCCGTTCTCGAGCGGATATAGCTCACAGCAGCAAAGACGGACTCTTTCATCACGTCTCCGAGATTGCCGGTCAGTTCCAGCTTTCCGGTGCCTTCGACGACGTTTACCTCCACTTCCAGTGTCGTGCCGCCGACGCTTGTCCAGGCAAGACCCGTGACGAGACCCACCTGATCCGCCTGCGGCATTTCATCGGGCAGGAAACGGCGCGGACCGAGGAATTTCTCAAGGTTGCTGCCGGTGATGGTCAGCCGCTTCGGAGGATTCTCCTCGACAAAGCGCATGGCGCACTTGCGGCACACGGCGGCAAGCTCCCGTTCGAGCGTGCGCACGCCGGACTCTCTGGTGTAGCAGGCGATGATTTCGCGGATGGCATCGTCTGTGAGCCGGACGCGCGATTTTGCAATGCCGTGCTTGGTAAGCTGCTTGGGAAGCAGATGGCGCTTGGCAATCTGCAGCTTTTCTTCGTCGGTATACGACCCCAGTTCGATGACCTCCATGCGGTCGAGCAGCGCTCTGGGGATGGTGTCGGTGGTGTTGGCAGTCGTGATGAACATGCACTCGCTTAAGTCAAACGGCACTTCGATATAGTGGTCGCGGAAGCTCGAATTCTGCGCCGAATCGAGGACCTCCAAAAGCGCCGACGAGGGGTCGCCCTTGTAGTCGCTGCCGAGCTTGTCAATTTCGTCGAGCAGCAGAAGCGCGTTCTTGCTCTTTGCCTGCGAGATGCCGGTCATGATTCTGCCGGGCATGGCGCCGATGTAGGTTTTGCGGTGCCCGCGGATTTCCGCTTCGTCATGGACGCCGCCGAGCGAGATGCGCGCAAGCCTGCGGTTCAGCGCCCGCGCGATGGAGATCGCAATTGACGTTTTGCCGACACCCGGAGGACCGACCAGGCAGAGAATCTGCCCCGGAAGCTCGGGGGCAAGCTGCCGCACGGCAAGCGTTTCGAGAATCCGCTTTTTGACCGGCTCGAGACCGAAGTGGTCCTCGTCGAGAATCTTTTCCGCTGCCTTCACGTCCAGCCGCTCTTTCGTCCGCGTGTTCCACGGAAGCTCCAGCACCAGGTCGAGATAGTTCCGGATGACTGCCGCCTCGGCGGAATTCTGCTGCTGCTTGCCGAGCCGGCGCGCCTCCTTGAGAAGCTTTGTTTCGGTCTGCTCGGGAAGCTTCAGGGCGCGGATTTTTTCCTGATAGCCCTCGGAATCGGTCTCGTCGTCCTCTTCGCCCAGCTCCTCGCGAATGACGTGCATCTGCTCGCGCAGATAGTAGTCGCGCTGCCCCTTGTTGACGTTCTGCTGGACCTTCTCGGAGATTTCGTTTTCCAGCTGTAAAATCTCCAGCTCCTTTGCAAGCAGCTTCACGGTCAGCTCCAGCCGCTTGACAGGGTGGGGCTGTTCGAGAATCTTCTGCTTGTCCTGATAGACAATCGAACTGTTCTGCGCGATGAAATCGGCAACGAAGCCGGGGTCTTCCGACGAGAGAACCTGCAAAAGTCCGTCCTGCAGATTCTTTGCCGCCAGCTCGACAAACTGCTCATACGCGCCGTGTGCCTGCCGCAGCAGCGCCTGCACGCGCGGAAGCGAGGCGTTATATGCCGGCTCCTCGATTTCCTCGACACGCGCGAACAGATACGGCTCGGACTGGATGCAGTCGACCAGCTCGGCGCGGAATTTGCCTTCGACCAGAATACGCATATTGTCGCCCGGCATGCGCAGAATCTGCTTGACGATGGCAACGGTGCCGACGGCGTAGAGATCGTTCTTCTTCGGGTCGTCGACACTCAGATCCTTCTGCGTGGTCAGGAAAATACGCTGATCGGCACGCATTGCCTCCTCCACCGATTTGGCGGATTTGAGCCTGCCGACATCGAAATGCGTCACGACGCCCGGGAACACCACAAGTCCCCGCAGCGGCAGCACCGGCAGGCAGGTAAGCGGTTTGTATTCACTCATGTAGTTACGCTCCTTTCCGGGAGAGTTTTGTGCAGATGAAAGCAAAAAGAGGGAAGCGAACCGCATCCCCCTTCCGGCGAGCTGCACGTCTCGCACCTGTCCGCCCGGAGACGGACGATTTTTGCATGTAAAATTACAGCGTCACGCCTGCGTTTTTGATCGGCTGGCGCGGATGGCTGGCATCGCGCGTCACCTGCGGCTCGGTGCCGTTTCTCACGCAGTCTTCTGTAATGAGAACGCTCTGGATGGTGGGGTCGGACGGAATTTTGAACATGATACCCGTCATGATGGACTCCATGATGGCGCGAAGCCCGCGCGCGCCGATCTGGCGCTCGATTGCCTTTTCGGCAATTGCCTCCAGCGCGCCCTGCTCAAAGCTCAGGGAAACCTGATCGTATTCCAGCAGCTTGTGATACTGCTTGCAAAGCGCGTTCTTGGGCTCCGTCAGAATCCGCACAAGGTCCTCTTTCTTGAGACTCTGCAGGGAGGTAATGACAGGCAGACGACCGACCAGCTCGGGAATGATGCCGAACTTCAGAAGATCGTGCGGCTGCACCAGCTCAAAGAGCTTACCAACGTCGCGTTTGTTCTTGCTTCGGATTTCGCTGCCGAAGCCGAGCGACGATTTATCGGTGCGGCGCTCGATGATTTTATCGAGCCCGTCGAACGCGCCGCCGCAAATGAACAGGATGTTCGTTGTGTCGATCTGGATGAACTCCTGCTGCGGATGCTTGCGTCCGCCCTGGGGCGGAACGTTTGCCACGGTGCCTTCGAGGATTTTCAGCAGCGCCTGCTGCACGCCCTCGCCCGAGACATCGCGCGTGATGGACGTGTTTTCGGACTTTCTGGCGATCTTATCCATTTCATCGATGTAGATGATGCCGCGCTCGGCAAGCTCCACATCAAAATCCGCCGCCTGCAAAAGCCGCAGCAGAATGTTTTCCACATCCTCGCCCACATAGCCCGCTTCGGTCAGCGTGGTTGCATCGGCGATGGCAAACGGAACATTCAGAATCTTTGCCAGCGTCTGGGCAAAGAGCGTCTTGCCGGAGCCGGTGGGCCCGATCATGAGGATGTTGCTCTTCTGCAGCTCGACGTCGGTCTCCTGCGAGAAGTAGATGCGTTTATAATGATTATAAACCGCCACGGACAGCGCGATTTTTGCCTCGTCCTGTCCGATGATGTAACGGTCCATATATGTTTTGATTTCCTGCGGGGTAGGGAGGGTATCGGGAAGCTCCAGATCCTGCGTTTCACCGTTTTTCATTTCGTCGCGCAGGATGCTCGAACAAAGATCGATGCACTCGTTGCAGATATATACATTCGGACCGGCAATAATCCGGTTGACCTGTTCCTGCCGCTTGCCGCAGAACGAGCAGCGGATGGAATCTCTTGCCATGGACCTTCTCCTTTAAATTACAGTCTTTTCGCCCGGAAGAGCGAAATTCGTTGGAAATCTTCTGGCAAGGAAGGGCAGAGCCTCCCTTGCCAGAGCTTCGTTATCTCTTATAGATGACCTTGTCGATCAGACCGTATTCCTGCGCCTGCTCGGCAGTCAGGAAGTTGTCGCGCTCGGTGTCGGCGCAGATGGTCTCATACGGCTTTCCGGTGTTGGACGCCAGAATTTCATTCAGGCGCTGCTTGATTTTCAGCATCCGCTCGACATGGATCTGCATATCGGTCGTCTGACCCTGCGTGCCGCCGAGCGGCTGGTGGATCATGATCTCCGCGTTGGGAAGCGCGATGCGCTTGCCCTTTGCGCCGGACGAAAGCAGGAACGCGCCCATGGACGCTGCCATGCCGATGCAGATGGTGGAGACGTCGCACTTGATGTACTGCATGGTATCATAGATTGCCATGCCGTCGGTGACGCTGCCGCCGGGGCTGTTGATGTAGAACTGGATGTCCTTGTCGGGGTCCTGCGCTTCGAGGTAGAGCATCTGCGCGACGATCAAAGACGCGGTCGTGCTGTTGACCTCTTCGGACAGGATAATGATACGGTCGTTGAGAAGACGCGAGAAGATATCGTAGGACCGCTCGCCGCGGCTGGTCTGCTCAACAACATAGGGAACGAGACTCATAAGAATTGCTCCTTTCTTCGGATGTAACATTCTAACCATCCGAGGCAAGAATTATTCCTTCTCAGCCGCCGCGTACCGGACGCCTGTCCGGATGCGCGGCGACAGTCTGAAAGCTGGCTGGGAACAATTATTCCTTCTCGGAAGTTTCGGCGTCGTCCTTCTTCTCCTCGGTGGGAGCGACGGCGACGGCGTTGTCGGTGATGATCTTGGCAGCCTTTTTGCCCATGAGATCGGACTTGACAGCGGCGGTATCGACGGCTGCCTTGACCTTGTCAAGCTCCATCTGATACTGCTCGGCGAGCTTCTTGAGCTCTTCTTCGACCTCTTCGTCGGTGACTTCGAGGTTCTCGGCGCGGGCAATTTCACTCAGCAGGATGTCCGAACGGACGGTCTGCTCTGCCATCGGGCGCATGGACTGACGCAGGCTGCTCAGGTCGCCGCCGATCATCTTGGTGTAGTCTTCCATCTTCATGCCCTGGGACTGAAGCTGGTAGGCGAACTGCTCGATCTGATGGTCGACCTGCTCGTCGATCATGCAGGCGGGAACATTGCAGGTCATGTTGGCAGCGGCAAGCTGTACGGCGGAGGACTCGAACGCACGCTCGTTCTGCTCCTCGCGGGACTTTGTGAAGCGCTCACGGATGTCGTTCTTGAGTGCGTCGAGGGTATCAAACTCGGAGACGTCCTTTGCAAACTCGTCGTCGAGCTCGGGCTTGATGGACTCCTTGACCTCGTGAACCTTGCACTTGAAGACGGCGGGCTTGCCGGCAAGCTCCTTGGCATAGTTTTCGGGGAAGGTGACGTTCACGTCGCGCTCTTCACCGGCGACAGCGCCGACCAGCGCCTCTTCAAAGCCGGGAATGAACGAGCCGGAGCCGAGCGTGAGGCTGTAGTCTTCTGCCTTGCCGCCCTGGAAGGGCTTGCCGCCCTCAAAGCCTTCGAAGTCGATGACGACGGTGTCGCCCATCTGCGCGGCGCGGTCAACGGTTTCGATTCTCGCGTTGCGCTCTGCCATACGGCTAAGCTCTGCGTCAACCTCGCTCTCTTCGACCTTCACCTCGCGCTTGGGAACCTCAATGCCCTTGTACTGACCGAGGGTGACCTCAGGATAAAGCTCGGTTTCGATCGTCAGGACCACGCCGCCCTCGTCGGGGGTGTCCATGTTGGAAACGGAGGGAGAACCGACAGCCTTGAGCTGCTGGTCGACGATTGCCGTCGTATAGATCTCCGGGAAAATTTCGTTTACGGCGTCCTCATAGAAAACGGTTGCGCCATACATGCTCTCGACCATCTTCCGCGGCGCCTTGCCCTTGCGGAAGCCGGGCAGCATGATATCTTTTCTGCACTTGGCATATGCCTTATTCAGCGCCTGCTCAAACTCGGGCTTGTCAATTTCGACGACGACCTTCGCCTTGCCGTTTTCTTTTTCTACGCTCTTTACATTCATGTTGGTTTTCCTCCTATACGGTGCGGTCCGTCCGGACCGTCATTCACCACATAATATTATTGAATCCGCTCTATTCTATCAGAGTTTTCCCAAGATTTCTACTGTTTTTTATATTTTCTTTTCAATCCAGCAGTTTTTGTGGCTTGAAGTTTACATAATCTGCGGAGAGCAGTCGGAACTCGCAGCCGCCGAAGCTTCCCTGAATCGCAAGACGCATGCTCTCGGCGTGCAGATGCCCGTAGAAGCACTGCCGGACCCCGTAGCGCGCCAGCAGCCCGAGAATCTCCGGGCACTCATAGCCGCGGTATCTGGGCGGGTAGTGCAGAAAGCAGAGCTTTTCGTGATCCCCGGCTGCTTTCAGGCTTGCCTCCAGCCGCCCAAGCTCGCGGCGGAAGATTTTTTCATCGTGCGTGCCCTCCTGCTCCTGCTCGTAGAACCAGCCGCGGGTGCCGCAGAGCGCTGTCTCGCCGTAAAAATAGCAGTTGTTGTTCAGGATGAACATGTCGTCCCAGCCGCGCGCGGCGCAGAAATGATAGAATTTTGTTGCCGTCGTCCACCAGTAGTCGTGGTTTCCCTTGAGAATGATTTTCCTGCCCGGAATTTCGTGGAGGAAGGCAAAGTCCTTTTCTGCCTGCTCGATGCCGAGCGCCCAGCTGAGGTCTCCGAGCAGCACGGTCGTGTCGCCCGGCGCAATCACGGAAAGCCCCTCGCGGAGTTTCTCCATGTAGCCCTCCCAGCGCCCGCCGAACACATCCATGGGCTTATACGCGCCGAGGCACAGATGGAGGTCTCCGATGGCGTATAAACTCATGCGCGCAGAAACTCCGTCACGACCTGCGTCATCTCGTCTTTTCCGGTCACATCGGTAAAGCGCACGGCTTTTCCGGCAAGACCTGCCAGCGGCGCGGGTGCGGGCTTTCCGGTTTTCTGCGCCAGCTGCGCGATGATATCCGTTCCGGCAGCAAAGCTTGTCTCGCCCAGCGCTTCCAGAACGCTTTTGCAGAACTTGAAGGGGCTGGCGGTGGAGACGACGACGAGCGGGCGATCGCTTCCGCTTTTTGTGCGGTACTGCCCGGCGACGTTCCATGCAACCGCCGTGTGGGTGTCGAGAAGATAGCCCTGCTCGGCAAACAGCTGCGCGATGGTCTTTTCGGTATCCTCGTCGCCGCAGAAGCCGCAGGCAAATTCGGACGCGATTTTCTGCGCCGTCTCCGGCTTTACGGTATATTTCCCGTGCGCGGCAAGCGCGTTCATATAGTCTGCAACATTCTCGCCCGCGCCTTCCATGAGCGCCAGCAGCCGTTCGAGGTTCGAGGAGATGAGAATGTCCATGGATGGCGACGCCGTCTGATAGAACGGGCGGTTGCGGTCATACGTTCCGGTGGAGAGGAAGTCGGTCAGGACATTGTTCGCATTCGACGCGCACACGAGCGTTCCGACCGGAAGCCCCATGTGCTTGGCATAATAACCCGCCAGAATGTTTCCGAAGTTGCCGGTCGGCACGCAGAAGTCCACCTTGTCGCCCAATGCAATGGCGCCTTCCGACAGAAGGTCACAGTAGGCGGAGATGTAATACACGATCTGCGGCAGCACGCGCCCCCAGTTGATGGAGTTGGCAGACGACAGGAAGTAGCCCCTGCGCGCCAGCTCCTCGCGCAAAATGGGGTCGGAGAAAATGCGCTTGACGCCGCTCTGCGCATCGTCGAAGTTTCCGCGTACCGCGCACACGCCGACGTTTTTGCCCTCCTGGCTGACCATCTGCAGCTTCTGGATCTCGGACACGCCGCCGTCGGGGTAGAAGACAAGAATTTTCGTATGGTCCACATCACGGAAACCCTCGAGCGCTGCCTTGCCGGTGTCGCCGGAGGTTGCGACGAGAATGCAGACCTTTTTGTGTTCGCCGGTTTTCTGCAGGCTTGCCGTGAGAAGATACGGGAGCATCTGCAGCGCCATGTCCTTGAACGCGCACGTCGGACCGTGCCACAGCTCCAGGATATAGCGGTTTTTTCCGAGCGGCTTGACGGGCGCGGCTTTGGGATCGTCAAATTTTGCCGCGCCGTATGCCTTTTCGGCAAAACGGAGCAGTTCTTCTTCCGTAAATTCGTCGAGATACAGCTTCATAAGCTTCGCTGCGCGCGCGGGGTAGGGAAGAAGCGAAAGCGCTTTGATATCCTCCAGAGAGATCTGCGGAATTTCCTCCGGCAGGAACAGACCGCCGTCGCGGCTGAGTCCCTGGACGATTGCCTGCGCCGCAGAAAGGCGCGTGTCCGGATTTCTGGTACTTACATAGTGCATTGTTTCACAACCTTTAATAAAGACTCGCTGAAAATATGTTCGATCGTCGCGGCGGGAAGATGCTTTTCTTCCAGCCACTGCGCAAGCAGCTCATAGCTGTCTACGCCGGTAAAGCCCACGGGCAGCACGCTGCAGCCGTCCAGGTCTCCGCCGAGCGCGATATGTCCCTCGCCGCCCAGCTCCAGGAAATGCTCGATATGCCGCCAGACGTCCTCGAACGTCACGGGACCATCGTCCTTCAAAAATGCGCCGTAGAGGTTGAGCCCTGCCGTGCCGCCGATCTGGCACAGCGCTTTGAACTGCTCGTCGGTCAGATTTCGCACATGCCGGCAAACGGCGCGGGAATTGGAGTGACTTGCGACAAACGGCTTTTCCGTGATATCGCACAGATCCCAGAAGGCTTTTTCCGAGATGTGGCTTACGTCGAGGAGGATGCCGAGCTTCTGCGCCCGGCGCACAAATTCGCGTCCCTGCGCCGTCAACCCCCCGCCGGAGACGATGCTTCCCGTGAGCGCATTCGGCGCGTTCCAGCAGGGGGCGATCATGCGCACGCCCTGTTCATAGGCAAGCTCCAGCTTTCCGGGGTCGCAGGAGATTGCCTCCGCGCCCTCGATGGACAAAAATGCGCCGCATTTGCCGCCCGCAATCGCCGCGCGCGCATCGGCTTTGGTTCTGCAGCGGACGATGCTGCCGGCATGCTTGTCCAGCTGGCGGTCAAAATAGGAAAGAGCGGCTTCATAGTGCTGCTCGAAGCTGGTGCGCTTGTCGAGCCACACCGTGCAGAACGCATAGAACTGCACGTAGCCTGTAAGCGTCTGCGCGCGGCTGAGCGACACCTGACAGGTGTTATCCTGCAGGTCCTCCTGCCGCAGATACAGCTCCATCGGCGTATCGCAATGTCCATCAACAATGTTATATTTCATAAAATGCATCCTCAATCTGCCGGAGGTAGGGATGCCTGGTCTGCAGCCCGTCCGGCGCATAAATTTCAATGACATCAAAGCGCGGCTGAAGCGCCGTTTCATGTTCTTCGAGAAACATCGAAGCTGTGGCGCGCAGACGCTCCTGCTTGCGAAGGTCTACAAACTCGCGCGCCGCGCCGAAATGCGCCGTCCTGCGCAGCTTGACCTCGGCAAAGACGAGATACTCCGCGTTTTCGGCGATGATGTCGATCTCGCCGTAGCGGCTGCGGTAGTTGGTCGCGACAATATGGTAGCCCCGCTTGCGAAGAAACGCTGCCGCCAACGCCTCGCCCCACGGACCGAGCTTTGCCTTAGTCTCCATGGAGCTTTTTGAGAAACGTCCGCCGGTGAAGCTCGCACGGACCATACTCGCGCAGCGCAGCATAGTGCCGCCTGGTGCCGTAGCCCTTGTGGACGGCGAAGCCGTATTGCGGATACTGCGCGTCGAGCTGCTCCATCAGCCGGTCGCGCGTGACCTTCGCAAGAATGGACGCTGCGGCAATGGAGACAGACAGAATGTCTCCTTTGACGATGGTCCGCACCGGAAGCCCGAAGTCCTTCGCGCGGTTGCCGTCGATAAGGGCAAGGTCCGGCTTGACGGCGAGCTTGTCCAGCGCGCGCTGCATGGCAAGAAACGTCGCCTGCAGAATGTTGATTTCGTCAATCTCCTGTTCAGTCGCCATCGCGATGCCGTAGCTCACGGCGCTTTGCGTGATCACATCGTAAAGCTCGCGGCGTTTTTTGTCGGTCAGCTTTTTGGAATCGTTGAGTCCGTCGATGACGAGACCCTTCGGCAGAATCACCGCCGCGGCGCACACGGGACCGGCAAGCGGACCGCGCCCAGCCTCGTCCACACCGCAGACGGTCTCGAAGCCTTCGGAAAACGCTTCGTTTTCATACAGCCATAAATCCTTCGGTTCTTCTTTCATTGCAGCTCCTCCGGGCGCTCGAGCGTGAAGGTACCGAGCTTGCAGCTGCGGTATTCGTCGAGCAGGACCCTTGCCATACGTTCCGTGTCGACCTCGCCGCGGGAGACGAGAAAGCCGCGCTTTCGACCTGCCGCCTGCAAAAGTTCCCAGCCGTCAATCTCTTCCGGAATGTCTATTTTATAGCGCTCGGTGAGCGCCTGCGGATACTCGCGCGCCAGCAGCTCCATCAGATGGCAGCCGAGCGTCTCGGTATCCAGAATATCGTCTTTGACAGCGCCCGTGTAGGCAAGGCGCATGCCGACCTCGGGGTCGTCAAATTTGGGCCAGAGGATGCCGGGCGTATCCAGAAGCAGCAGCCCGCCGTCCACATTCACCCACTGCTTGCCGCGCGTCACGCCGGGGCGGTTTTCCGCCTTTGCGCCCTTGCGTCCGGCAATCTGGTTGATAAAGGTCGACTTTCCGACGTTCGGAATACCGACGACCATGAGCTTGAGCGGCCGCCCGACCTGCCCTTTTTCGGCGTAGCGCTGGAGCTTTTCCGCCAGCAGCTGACGCACGGCAGGCGCAAACGTGTTGATGCCCCTGCGCGACTTGCAGTCCGTGCGGATGACCGCCATGCCCTTTGCCTTAAAGTAGCTGCTCCACCGGCTGACGAGATCGGGGTCCGCCATGTCGATGCGGTTTAAAATCACCATGCGCGGCTTTTTGCCGCAGATGGCGTCGATGTCGGGGTTGCGGCTGGAGATCGGAATGCGCGCGTCTAAGATTTCGCACACCGCGTCGACCAGCTTCAGATCCTCCTCCATCATCCGGCGGGTCTTGGTCATGTGACCGGGATACCACTGGATGTTCATGCTGTTTTGCTGTTCCATGGTTATGATACCGCGCCGATGCGGCGGAAGTCTCTGCCGCCGACGACGTCTCCTTCTTCGTTTGTCTGCCTGCCGGGGAGAATCCGCAGCAGGACCCTGCCGAGAATCCGCGACTCGTCCACGCAGCCGAGCGGGGCATAGCGGCTGTCGGCGGAGTGGTTGCGGTTATCGCCCAGCACGAAGACGCTTCCCTCGGGAACTGTTACGGGGTAGTCCAGCCCCTCGCCGATTTCCAGATAGCTGCGGTAGGTCGGCTCGAAGGTATAGCTCTCGTCGAGCGCTTCGCCGTCTACATAGACGATGCCGAGATCAAAATCAATGTCCACGGTCTGTCCGCCGGTTGCAATGACGCGCTTGACGATCGAGCCGTCCAGCTGCGCCTGCTGCGGCGGGTCAATGACGACGATGTCGCCCTGCCGGACCGTCCGGTAGAGGAAGTTGCTTTCCAGAACCAGATAGTCGTGGTCGAACAGCGTGGGATACATCGAGCTTCCCTTTACGCCCACAAGCCGGAACAGGAACACAAATACCAGCGTGATTGCAGCTAAGATATACACCAGATCGTGCAGCATGGTAAAGGTCTCATACTGCTTTTCCCGCCGCGCCTGTGCATCCGGCTGCCGGCTGCTTTCTTCGGCTTCCGCGCCCGGCATGTCCTGCGCCGGTGTTTCGTTCGGTTTTTCCGGAAAAGACGCATCCTGCGTCTGGTTGTTTTCTTCAAACTCCATGCTCTATACCTCACATGCGTAATCAAGAGTATTATACACGCCGCGCGCGCAGAAGAAAAGAGTTTATTTTGCCCTGCACGCAAAAAGACAAAGAAAAAGAAGGGCCCGTAAGAGCCCTTCTTCTCTGGAACGCTATCAGACCTTTTCCTTGACCTTTGCCGCTTTGCCCAGACGATCGCGCAGATAGTACAGCTTTGCTCTGCGGACCTTGCCGTGACGGACGGTCTCGACGTCGACGACGTTGGGAGCGTGAACCGGGAAAACCTTCTCGCAGCCGACACCGTAGGAGATACGGCGAACGGTGATGGATTCCTCAATGCCGCCATGCTTCTTGGCAATGATGGTGCCCTCGAAAACCTGAATTCTCTCGCGGGAACCTTCCTTAATCTTGACATGAACACGAACCGTATCGCCGACGTTCATTTCGGGCAGTTCCTTCTTCATGTACTGGCTGGTCAGAGCCTTCATCAGATCCATTGTGTTGTCCTCCTTCAAATTAAGACGTTCATGCCGCTTGGAAATGCCGCTGCACCGCAGTGCCGGCTGTGGCAGAGGACCGTCCTTTTCACAGACTTGGATATTTTAGCATACGAATTTCTGAAAAGCAAGAGTAATTTCAAAATCCGCGCAGAAAAAATTTCGGGAACTTTTTTCGATTTCACTCTTGACAAACCGGAATGTTATGCTATAATGATGAAGCTGTTTGAAACAGCCATGCTACTGTAGCTCAGTCGGTAGAGCGCGTCATTGGTAATGACGAGGTCGGCAGTTCGAATCTGCCCAGCAGCTCCAAAAACCGGTTTACCGCATCGCGGTGAACCGGTTTTTCGTATCTTCCGGTATTCGAACTGCCGACCTCATGCGCCGAAGGCGCAGATTCCATCCGGCAACGAAGACTGCATTGGAATGCCCCGGTACGGTGAAACGCCGCGCCGGGGCATCGGATTTTAGGCAAAAAGAGCAAAGTGTCCGATTTGACAACACTCGTCTGCCAACTGCCCATGTTTTTTCCGCTGCGCCCGGGGTACAATTATAAAATAAGGACGGATCTGTCCGCGTTCCCTGCAGACAGCAGGGATGAAAAAGGAGCACTTATGAAAGCATTTATCATCTGCCTTTGCTATGCCGCCGGACTCGGCGTGTTATCCTTCTTCCTCGGAAGGCTGCTTCCAAAGCGCTGGCTGCATCCGGACAAATTTCCGTTCCGCACCTACGCATGGGAAGAAAAACTCTGGAAGGCGCTGCAAATCCGCAAGTGGCAGGCAAAGGTGCCGGACATGAGCAGGCTCTTCAAAAAGCTCATGCCTGCAAAAGCCCTCACGCAGAAGACCGCGCAGGATCTTCCTATAATGATTCAGGAAACCTGCGTTGCCGAGCTGACGCACGGGCTTCTGTGCTTTGCCGGGCTGGCACTTCTGAAAATCTGGCGCGGACCCGGCGGCGTCATTCTGACCGTGATTTATATTGTATTCGGCAATCTGCCGTTTCTGCTCATTCAGCGCTATAACCGCCCGCGGCTGCAAAGACTGCTGGAAAAGCAAAGCCGCCGCGCCAATCGAAAGGAAGCCTAAGCATGCGAACCCTGATTTTAAGCTGCAACACCGGAGCCGGACACAATTCCTGCGCAAAAGCCATTCAGGAGGTCTACCAGAGCCGCGGCGACATGTGCGATATTTATGATGCGCTGCTGTTTATCTCCAAACGCGCCTCCAAATTCATCTCCAACTGGCACACGCGGATTTACCTGCACGCGCCGAAGATTTTCAGTTCCGGCTACGAAAAGGCAGAAGAAAAAGACGACCTGTTCCGCGAGGGAACGCCCGTCTACAAGTACATCACCTCCGGTGCAGACCGCATGTACGACTATATTGTCTCCGGCGGCTACGACAACGTCATTTGCACGCATGTCTTTCCGGCACTCGCCTTAACGGAAGTACGCCGCCGCCATCCGGATTTGCGCGTCACGACGAGCCACGTTTCGACCGATTACACCTGTTCTCCCTGCACGGCGGACTCGAAGCTGGACTGGTATTTCATGCCGTCCGCGCTTTTGAAAGACGAATTTGTTCAGTGCGGCATTCCGGAGGACAAGCTCGTTGCCAGCGGCATGCCCGTGCGCAAGGAATTTTACGTGCAAGATGACAAGGCAGCCGCCAAAAAAGCCCTTGGAATGGAGCCTTTCCAGACGCACCTGCTTATGATGTGCGGCAGCATGGGCTGCGGACCGATGGAGGAAATCACGGAGGTTCTGCGCGGCAAAATGGGCACAAACGACGTGCTTTCCGTCGCTTGCAGCAAAAACGAGACGCTTCTGAAAAAGCTCACGAAGCTATCCGCCGATTGCCCGAACCTTCGGATTCTGGGGCAGATCGACGATGTGCCGAAGCTCATGCAGGCGACCGACGTGTTTCTCACAAAGCCCGGCGGCTTAAGCACCAGCGAGGCTGCCGCATCTGGGCTTCCGATGGTGTTAATTGACGCCGTCGCGGGCTGCGAGGAGCATAATCTGGACTATTTTCTGCGCGCCGGAATGGCTGTGACCGGAGATACGCCGGAGGAAATCGCGGACCTGGCGCTTCATCTTGCGCATGATGAAAAGAAGCTGTCTGCGATGCGCAGGACCATGCAGGCTGCAAACGCCAGACCAGCCGCAGAAGCGATCTATGATTGGCTGCAGACGCACCATGCATCATATATCGGCAGCTTCGTTTTTGGTTTTTGAAAAAGCGTATGCTTCGTGCAATATAAAAGGAAAAACCGCAGGACAGCAATGCTGTCCTGCGGTTGTGCGTTTGATGGAAAGAATTATTTGCAGAGCTCGGCAGTATCCTGCGCGATCATAAGCTCTTCGTTGGTCGGGATGACCCAGACCGTGACCTTGGAGTCGGCTGCGGAGATGATAGCTTCTTCGCCGCGGGTGTTGTTCTTCTCGGGATCAAGCTTGATGCCAAGGTACTCGAGACCCTCGCAGATGGAAGCGCGCATCGTCGCCGAGTTCTCGCCGACGCCGGCAGTGAAGACCAGGCAGTCCAGACCGCCGAGAACGGTGGTGTAGGAGCCGATGTACTTCTTGACTTCGTAGGCGAACTTGTCGAGTGCCAGACGGCAGTCTTCGTTGCCCTGGTTGGCAGCGGTCTCGATGTCGCGGAAGTCGGAGGAGATGCCGGACAGCGCCAGAACGCCGGACTTCTTGTTGAGAATGTTCAGGCACTCGTCAGCCGTGAGCTTGTCATGGTTCATCATGTACTGCGCGACACAGGTGTCGATGTCGCCCGCGCGGGTGCCCATGGGGACGCCGGCAAGAGGGGAAAGACCCATCGAGGTATCCTGGCACTTGCCGTCCTTGACGGCGGACAGGGAAGAACCGTTGCCGAGATGGCAGACGATCACGCGGCTTGCCTTCTCCGCGCCCATCAGCTCGATGCAGCGCTTGGAGACGAAGCGGTGGGAGGTGCCGTGGAAGCCGTAGCGGCGCAGATGCTCTTCGGTGTACCACTTGGTGGGGATGGCATAACGGTATGCCTTCGGGGGCATGGTCATATGGAACGCAGTGTCGAACACGGCGACCTGGGGCTTGCCGGGCATTGCCTTCTCGCATGCCTCAATGCCCATAAGGTTGGCAGGGTTGTGAAGCGGTCCGAGCGGGATGCAGTCGCGGATTGCCTGCTTGCAGGCATCGTCAATCAGGCAGGAGGCAACGAACTTGTCGCCGCCGTGCAGGACACGATGACCAACTGCGTCGATCTCGTCGACCGACTTGATCACGCCGTCGACGGGGTCGACGAGGATTGCCATAACAGCCTCGATGGCTTCCTTATGGGTGGGCATAGGGATGTCCTTCTCCACCTTCTTGCCGGTTGCGGGGACCTTGTGGGTCAGCCGTCCGTCCAGACCGATGCGCTCGCAAAGACCCTTTGCGGTAACGTCGCCAGTATCGGGATTCATCAGCTGATACTTCAGGCTCGAGCTGCCTGCGTTGATGACCAGAATGTTCATGGTAGATTCACTCCTGTATCTTTCATTATTTTTCAAACCGTGATAAAATAGCTTCCGCGTCGGCTGACGCAATCACTATTGCATATCATACATTAAAAGCCAGCGGGAAACAAGGGCTTTTGACGATTTTTTTGAAACCGGAGGCAATTGCATGCACATCTGCGGCATTATTTGCGAATACAATCCCTTTCACCGGGGGCACGAAAAGCAGCTGCGGCAGGTCCGGCAGGCGCTGGGCGCAGATGCTGCCGTCGTGTGTCTGATGAGCGGAAGCTTTGTCCAGCGCGGAGAACCGGCGATTTTTGAAAAGCGTGTGCGCGCGCAGGCGGCAGTTCTGGCAGGCGCGAATCTTGTGCTGGAGCTGCCGGTGACGAAGGCGCTCTGCTCGGCGGAGGGCTTTGCACGCGGCGGCGTGGAGATTTTCACGAAGCTCGGCATAATCGATACGCTTGCCTTCGGCTGCGAGAGCGGAGACGGACAAGCAATTTTCACCGCGGCGCAGGCGATGTGCGCAGCAAGCTATGACCGGGCGCTGCGCGAGATTCTGGATACCGGTGCAAGCTATCCGGCGGCAAGACAGCGGGCGCTGGAAGCGATCGGACTGGATGGGAAGATCCTGGAAAAGCCGAACGACATTCTGGCGCTGGAATACTGCAAGGCGCTTTTGCAGATGGAAAGCAGGATACAGCCGCTGGCGCTTCTGCGCGAGGGAGACTACCATGCGGAGAAGGCGGACCCGGACAATCCGTCGGCGACGAGTCTTCGCACAAGGCTTCTTTCCGGCGAAGATCTTTCGCCCTTTGCGCCGCAGACGGCAATGGAAGCTTACCGCAGTGCGCGGCAGTATGCACTTTCTTCCGGTGAGCTGGCGATGCTGGCAGGGCTGCGGCTTTTGTCCGACGAAGCGTGGCAGCAGACGGCGCACGGCTCGGAGGGGCTCTGGAGCAAGGCGATGAAAGCGGCGCGGGAAAAGGGGAGCCTGGAGGAAATCATCGGCGCTGTCAAGTCCCGGCGCTATCCCAGAACGAGAATCCAGAGGCTGCTTCTGTGCGCGTTTCTGAAAATTTCGCAGGAGGATTTGCAGCTGCCGGTCTGCCACGTGCGTGCGCTGGCGTTCGATGATACCGGGAAGGCGCTTTTGCGCCGGATGCGCGCAGAAGGGCAGCTTCCGGTCGTCAACGCCGGAGAAAAGCCGCCTGCGTCGGCGCTTTTTGATCTCGAGGTGCGCGCAGGAAGGCTCTATCCGCTCTTTTGCAGGAGCGGGACGGTGCCGGATGGAAATGCAGAACTTAACTGCCGAATCTTTCTTAAAAAATAGCTTGCATTTTTGAAAAACCTATGATAAAATACTCAGGCGTTTGAACCAAGGGAAGGGCATTTTGCCTTTTTACAGAAATCTGATGAGAGAGGTGAAACTCATGAAGGAAGGTATCCATCCCAAGTACGAACAGACTACTATCAGATGCGCGTGTGGTGCAGTTATTGAGACTGGTTCTACAAAAAAGGACATCAAGGTTGAAATTTGCTCCAAGTGTCACCCGTTCTACACCGGCAAGCAGAAGCTTGTTGACACCGGTGGACGTGTCGACCGTTTCAACAGAAAATACGGTCTGAAGTAAGAAGCAAGTCCGCACCAGCGTATTGGTGCGGGCTTTTTTCATATCTGCGAAACCTGTCGCAGAAGGAAACACGGAGGAAGTATGGAACAAACCAGACAGGCGGCGGGCGAAAAAGCGGTCCTTGCAGGACTGGACGCCGCCTGCTTTACAAAAGAGGAAACCGCGAGTGAGGTCTCGCTTACGGAATTGCAGGCGCTGCTGGAAACTGCCGGCGGAGAATGTGTGGGCAAGGTTCTGCAGTCGCGTCCCACGCCGGACCCGCACAGCTTTGTGGGGCAAGGCAAGGCAGAGGAAATCCGTGATCTGGTCAAGGAAACCGGTGCGAAGCTTGTGATTTTTGATAACGATCTGACGCCCTCACAGATCAAGGCGCTCGAGGGTCTGACGGGCGCGTCGGTATTGGACCGGAGCGCACTGATTCTCGACATTTTTGCCCAGCGCGCCAAAACCAGAGAGGGCAAGCTCCAGGTCGAGCTGGCGCAGTATCAGTATTATCTGCCGCGGCTGACAGTCTGGAACGAGACGATGGGCAGACTCGGCGGCGGCATCGGCACGAGAGGTCCGGGCGAGACACAGCTGGAAACCGACAAGCGGCACATCCGCTCGCGGGTAGCGAAGCTGCGGCAGGAGCTTGCGGAGGTCCGGCAGGTGCGGGGTGTGCAGCGCAGGCAGCGCATGAAAAACAATGTGCCGGTCGTGGCGCTGGTCGGCTATACGAACGCGGGCAAGTCGACGATCTTAAACGCGCTCACCGGCGCGGACATTCCGGCAAACAACCGCCTGTTTGACACGCTCGACACGACGACCCGGCAGCTGACGGTGTCCGATACGTGCCAAGTGCTGCTGTCCGACACGGTCGGGTTTATCGCGAAGCTGCCGCACCATCTGGTAGAGGCGTTCAAGGCGACGCTGGAAGAACTCGAATACGCGGACGTGCTGATTCACGTGATCGACAGCTCGGATGCCGAGCGGCAGGAGCATATGGCGGTTGTGGAGCGGCTGATTTCGCAGCTGGCAAAACCCGGCGTGCCGGTCATCCGGTGCTACAACAAATGTGACCTTCTGGAGCCGGAGGATCTTCCGCGCGAGACGGGGAGCGTCTGCATCTCGGCAAAGACCGGAGAAGGCGTGGACGAGCTGCTGCAAAAAATCGAACAGGAGCTCGGCAAGGGGCTGCATCAGGCGGTATTTCTGCTGCCGTATTCCATGGCAGGCTTTCTGGATACGCTGCATCAGAACGCAAAGGTTCTGAACGTCTCGTATGAGGCAAGCGGCATTGCGGTCGAGGCAATTGTCGACGAGGTGCTCTACGGCAGATTGTCCGCATACCGAAAGGAGTAACGGATGGAAGACTATCTGGTCCCCGGCGGGCAGGCACAGGCGGAATATATCGAAAAGAAGTCGCGCTTCATCGGGCAGGTTTTTCCCATCACGACGGAGCAGGAGGCAAAGGCGACGATCGAGCGCGTGCGCAGGCAGCACTATGACGCGCGGCACAACTGCTGGTGCTACATCTTAAAATCCGGGCAGAAGCGCTACAGCGATGACGGCGAGCCCCAGGGCACCGCCGGTCAGCCGATGCTGAACGTGTTTGAACGCGAGCGCGTCGTGGACGTACTGTGCGTCGTGACGCGCTATTTCGGAGGTATCCTTCTCGGCGCGGGCGGGCTTTGCAGAGCCTATACGAAGGCGGCAAAAGACGCGCTGGATGCGGCGGGCATCTGCAAAATGCAGCCGTGGCTCCGGCAGACGGTATCGGCGCCCTATGCACTGTTTGAGCGGGTGAAGCTCCTCATTGCCGCGCAGGCGGGCGTCCTGGAGGATGCACAGTATGGCGCCGACATTCTCGTGACCTACCGCATTCCGGCGGGTGCGGACGAAGCGCTCCGCACGGCGCTTCGTGAGGCGTCGAGTGGGACGATCGCGCCGCAGCTTCTGGAAGAAATTTTCTGCGCCGGTTAAACATTTCGTACAGAAAATTCAAAGTTTCGACATCTTTCTATGATATGGTATTTATCATGAGGTGAGCGTATGACCATTCGCGAACGACTCGAACAGCAGGAATACATGCTTCTCGCGCCCAACGCGCAGAAGGCAGCGGAGACGAAGGGCAGGCTTTATCCGGCGGAGGAGAACGAGGTGCGCACATGCTACCAGCGCGACGCCGACCGGATTGTCCACAGCAAGTCCTTCCGCCGTCTCATGCACAAGACGCAGGTGTTTCTCTCTCCCGAGGGAGATCACTACCGCACACGCATGACCCACACGCTGGAGGTCAGCCGGATTGCCAGAACCATCTGCCGCGCGCTGCGGCTCAACGAAGACTTAGCCGAGGCTGCCGCCTATGGGCATGATCTGGGGCACACGCCCTTCGGTCACGCGGGGGAAGCCGCACTTACCGACATGATGGGGACGCCCTTTCACCACAACGAGCAGTCGCTGCGCGTAGTGGATAAGCTGGAGCGTGACGGAGACGGACTGAACCTGACCTATGAGGTGCGCATGGCGATTCTGGGGCATACGGGGTCCCGGATTCCGGAGACGCTCGAAGGGCAGGTGGTGCGCACATCCGATCGCATCGCCTACATCAATCACGACATCGACGACGCCATCCGCGCAGGGATTCTCTCGGAAAGCGACATTCCCCGGGAAATTGCCGACGTTCTGGGAAGCTCACACTCGGCGCGCATCAACACGCTGGTGGAAAACATGATTGCAAACACGCAGAACACCGGCGTCCTTTCCATGCAGCCGGAGGTTGCAGCGGCGATGGACAGCCTGCGTTCGTTCATGTTTGAGCGGGTCTACACCAACCCGGTCGCCAAGGGCGAGGAGTCCAAGGCGAAGGACATCATGCGCAAGCTCTTTGATTATTATTACACACACCCGGACAAGCTGCCGGAGGACTTCATTCCGCAGCTGGACTTCGACGGCATCAGCCGGACCATCTGCGACTACATTGCCGGCATGACCGACAAATACGCGATCTATAAATATTCCGAAATCTTTATTCCCACCGCATGGCAGGTGCGATAAAAAATTTTTGCAGGAGTCAGGAGGGAGAACATGCCGTTTCCCGCGTCGTTTCTGGATGAACTGAATAACAGAAATCCGATTGAAGACGTGGTGGGGCAGTATGTGTCGCTCACGCGCAAGGGCTCAAACCTGTTTGGGCTGTGCCCGTTTCATTCGGAAAAGACGCCGTCGTTTTCCGTTGCGCCGGACAAGGGAATTTACTACTGCTTCGGCTGCCACAAGGGCGGCGGCGCGATCAACTTCATCATGGAGATCGAGTCTCTGAGCTACCCGGACGCGGTGCGGTTTCTGGCAAAGCGCGCGGGGCTGGAGGTGCCGGAGGACGAGCAGTATCAGTCGCAGTATCAGAAGCAGGAGCGGCTGTGGGCGCTCTGCAAGGACGCGGCGCGGTTTTTCCACCAGAAGCTGTTGGAGCCGTGCGGCGAGCAGGCGCGGGCGTATATCATAAAGCGCGGCTTGAGCAAGGCGACCGTCACGCGCTTCGGGCTCGGGTTTTCTCCCAACGAGTGGTCGTCGCTTCTGGATGCAATGTGCGCCAGAGGCTACACCCGCGAGGAAATGCTGGAAGCCGGGCTTTCGGTCACGGGCAAAAACGGCGGCATGTATGACCGCTTCCGCAACCGGCTCATGTTTCCGATCATCGATATCCGCGGCAACATCATCGGCTTCGGCGGGCGCGTGATGGACGATTCGACGCCCAAATACTTGAATTCCCCGGAGACGCTGATTTTCAACAAACGAAAAAATCTTTTCGCCCTCAATATTGCCAGAAAGAGCAAGCAGGGAAGAATCATCCTGACCGAGGGCTACATGGACGCAATTTCGCTCCACCAGTACGGCTTCGACTGCGCGGTCGCTTCGCTCGGCACGTCCTTGACGGAGGAGCACGCGAACATTCTTGCCAAATATACCGATCAGGTCGTCCTCACCTACGACGGCGATGAAGCCGGGCAGAACGCCACCAGAAGAGCCATTCCGATGCTCGAAAAGACGGGCATTCAGGTGAAGGTCCTCCGGATGCAGGGCGCAAAGGACCCGGACGAATTTCTCAAAAAATACGGCGCGGACCGGTTCAGCCTGCTGCTCGATCAGTCGGAGAATCAGGCGGAGTACCGCCTGGAGAGCTTAAAGCGGAAATTTGATCTGACGCAGGACGAACAGCGCGTGCAGTTTCTGCAGCAGGCGGCGGACCTGGTTTCCAGCTTCCCCAGCGCGGTGCAGCGCGAGGTCTACGGCGCGAGAGCGGCTGAGGCTGCCGGTATTTCCGCGCAGGCGATGAAGCTGGAAGTGGACAAGGCGTATAAAAAGCGGCGCCGGCAGGCAGAAAAAAAGCAGCTGTCGCAGGATCTGACGCCCGCCCGCCAGCTTGCGCCGCAGGTGCAGGGCATCCGGTACGACAATCTCCGATCGGCGATGGCGGAGGAGGGGCTTCTGCGGCAGGTGCTCAAGGAGCCGGAGCTGCTGCGCGATATTCCCCTGACACCGGAGCAGTTTTCCTCGCCGCTTCTGGGGCGCACCTTTGCCGCTCTTCAGCGCCAGCACGCGCAGGGGCAGACGGTGAGCTTTGCAAGCCTCGGCGAGGAGTTTACCCCGCAGGAGATGTCGCACCTGTCTCAGGTCGCGCAGCGGCGCGACACGACGCTTTCCGATCAGGCGCTGAAGGATTATATCCGCATCATCACCGAGGAGTATGCAAACGCCAGACTCTCGGGTCCGGAGGACCTGCTGCGGCTGGCGCAGCGAAAAAAACAAATGGAACACGGAGGTTAGACGATGACGAAGGAACTGGAATTGCTGAGCAAGATGGATCTGACCGAAGAAAACCGCGCAAAATTGCAGGCGCTGCTCGAAGAGTCGAAAAAGACGGGCAAGGTGGCGTCAAAGAAGCTGGTCGAGACGCTCGACGCCGTGGACGCGACCGAAGAGCAGACCGAAAAATTCTATGACGTTCTCGAAGCGGCTGGCGTGGAAATCGATGTGTCGGACGTGCTCGATCTCATCGGAACCGCCGAACTCGATAACCCGACGCTCGGCGAGATGCAGGCGATTGAGGACGAGGGCATCGACGTCTCCAATGAGAATCTGGAAGACATCGACGACTCCAACGTCAAGCTCGACGACCCCATCCGCATGTATCTCAAGGAGATCGGCAAAATCAAGCTCCTGACCCCGGAGGAAGAACTCGAGGTTGCCAAAAAAATGGTCGAAGGCGACGAGCAGGAGCGCGACGCGGCGCGCAAGCGCATGTCGGAGGCAAACCTTCGTCTCGTCGTGTCGATTGCCAAGCGCTATGTGGGCAGGGGCATGCAGCTGTTAGACCTCATTCAGGAGGGCAATCTGGGGCTCATGAAGGCGGTCGAGAAATTCGACTATACCAAGGGCTACAAATTCTCAACCTACGCCACCTGGTGGATTCGCCAGTCCATCACGCGCGCGATTGCCGATCAGGCGCGGACCATCCGCATCCCGGTACATATGGTCGAGACGATCAACCGCGTGCTGCGAACGTCTCATTCCATGGTCCAGAAGCTCGGGCGCGAGCCGACGACGACGGAGATTGCGCAGGAGCTTCACATGGAGGTCTCCAAGGTTGAGGAAATTCTGAAAATCGCGCAGGAACCGGTGTCGCTGGAGACGCCGATCGGCGAGGAAGAGGACAGCCATCTGGGCGATTTCATTCAGGACGACGAAGCCTCGCAGCCGTCGGAAGAGGCGTCGTATACGCTGCTGCGCGAGCAGCTTGAAGAAGTGCTCTCGACGCTTACCCCGCGCGAAGAGCAGGTGCTTCGCATGCGCTTCGGTCTGATCGACGGAAAGCCGCATACGCTCGAAGAGGTCGGCAAGGAATTCGATGTGACGCGCGAGCGCATCCGCCAGATCGAATCCAAGGCGCTGCGCAAGCTCCGCCATCCGTCGAGAAGCAAGAAGCTGCGCGATTTTCTGAACTGAGCACCCGGAAAGACGTCCTGCCTAAAATTTTTCTTGACATTGCGGAAAATTTCCGTATCATAGACATGTCTTAGTTCCATATAAAATTACCGTTTTACGGAGGCATTTGTCATGTTTGAGAAAATCCAAGCTTATCTGGCAAACCAGCTGGATATCTCTCCCGACGATATCACGCCCGAGACCACATTCGAGAGCCTCGGTATTGATTCTCTGGATACCGTCGAGATGGTCATGGATCTGGAAGAGCAGCTGGGCGTTGACCTGGAGCTGGAAGAAAAGCTCGCAACCGTTGGCGAGCTGGTCGATTTTGTAGAGAGCAAGCTCGACTAAGCAGACTGCAAAACCGGAGATCCGGTACGCAGTCAGGCTGCACTACTCGGGGAGATAGCGGTGCCTTGTTACCCGCAATCCGCTACAGCGGGGAGGAATTCCCGACGGAGGGTGCGTATTGTGTCGTCTGACCCATATAAGCGGCGTTGAAGATTTGGTCTTGCGCAATAGGGCTCTGTGAACCGTGTCAGGTGGGGAACCAAGCAGCACTAAGCAGTCCACCCTGTGTGCCGCGAGGCAGCCGTTTCCGAGCTGGCTGTATGGGTAACGGATGTAGTGCGTATTCGATGGAGGGTGTGCAGTCTGACTGTGTACCGGAAAACGATCCCTCTGACACAACTGCGTTGTGTCAGAGGGATTTCTTTATTTCAGAAAGCTTTGCTTTCTGAAATAAAGATTGCAGCCCGATTGCGCGCATAATTTTGCACCGAAGGTGCAAAATTCCACACTTGCGGACTGAGCGGTATGTTTACCCGCAAGGGGTACGCGACATCCGTAAGCGGTAAAACCGCTAACG
>ERZ838577.592-NODE-592-length-55589-cov-7.151007_pt1 | contig 55589 bp, 36 predicted proteins | sample MGYA00519682_ERZ838577 | MGnify/ENA primary metagenome ERZ838577 (study PRJEB31850, sample SAMEA3708838) | human gut metagenome | biome: human gut; feature: human-associated habitat; material: faeces | place: China | collected 2014 ...
GGTGATGTCGCAGAACGGCCGCCGCTCGTACCATTTCCTGACGCCGCTGCTCGAGGGCTATTCGCAGGCCCGCGAACCCTATCGTGAGTTTCGCAAGGGGGTGAAGATCACCACCTATAAGAACGATTCGCTTTCGGACGTAGACGCCGTGCTGACGGCCAACTACGCCATTTATTACATCAACCGCGAACTGTGGGAGGCCAAGGGCAATGTCGTGGTCGAAAAATCCGACGGCAAAACCCTCTATACCCAGCAGTTGTTCTGGAATTCGCGGACCAAGAAAATTTATTCGAACGTCGATTCGAAGATCGTGCAGAACAACGGCCGCGACGTCTTTATCGGCGAGGGCTTCGAATCGGACGAGGAGTTCAAAGACTGGCGTTTCCGCCGGATGAAGGGCCGGATGGAGGTGGAGATGAAGCAGCGTGCCGACTCCGCAGCGACGGATTCCGCGGCTGTGCGTCCCGTGCGGCCGCAGGCTGAACCCCCGCGGCCGGCCGAATCCGTCCGTGCGGAGAAGCTGCCCGGAGACTCCCTGACGATTCTCCCGGGTGCCCGAACCAAACCCCTGCCGGAAGAGGCTCCCGTCCGGAAAACCCTAAACTGAAAACGATGCTATCCACTGTCATCCTGATCGTCGTGATGCTGATGCTGTCGGCTTTCTTCTCGGGGATGGAGATTGCCTTTACGAGCAAGAACCGCCTCAAACTGGAGATCGACCGCAAGCAGAGCCGCCTGTTCGACCGGATCGCTGCGGTTTTCGCCCGTCATCCGGGGCAGTATATCACCACGATTCTCGTGGGCAACAACATTGCGCTGGTCGTCTATTCGCTCGCGATGTCGCTGCTCCTGCGCACCATTTACGGCGCCCTGGGCTGGGACCAGCTCGCACAAAGCGGTTCGGTGGTGGCCGATACCGCCATCTCGACCGTCATCATCATCTTCTGCGCGGAGTTCCTGCCCAAGTCGGTCTTCCGCAACAACCCCAACTTCTATTACCGTGCGCTGGCGCCGGTAATCTACTTTTTCTACATTCTCCTTTACCCGATCGCGCGCTTCACGACGCTGCTTTCGCACGGCATCCTGCGCCTTATGGGCCGCCGCGTCGAGGAGAAGGACATCACGCCGAGTTTCGACCGCGAGGACCTCGCGGCGCTGCTCGACACGAACAATTCGGAGTCGCATTCCGAACCCGACAACGAACTGAAACTGTTCCAGAACGCGCTGGATTTCGCCGACCTGCGGGTCCGGGACTGCATGGTTCCGCGTGTGGACATCGAGGCGGTGGATGTCGACGGCACCACGATCGAACAGCTTACGGCGCGGTTCGTCGATTCGAAATATTCGCGCATCTTCGTCTGGCGCAAGTCGGTCGACAACATTGTCGGCTATGTCAATTCGAAGAGCCTTTTCACGCGGCCTGCGCAGATCGCCGACGTGATGATGGAGGTCAATTTCGTACCGGAGACCATGCCCCTGCAATCGATGCTCGAGAATTTCATCAAACACCGGTCGAATATCGCCGTGGTGATCGACGAGTTCGGCGGCACGGCCGGCGTCATCTCGCTGGAAGACGTGCTGGAGCAGATCTTCGGCGAGATCGAGGACGAACACGACATTCCGGACCTCACGGAGAAGCAGGTGGGTCCCGACGAGTATGTGCTCTCGTGCCGGCTGGAGGTGAAATATCTTAATGAGAAATACAACCTGGGCATCGAGGAGAGCAAGGAGTACGACACGCTGGCCGGGCTTATCATCTTCAACTACGAGGGCATTCCCACCGCCGGGGAGACGGTTTTCATCGGGGGCCTGCAGCTTCGTATTCTCCGCACGACGCGTTCGCGCATCGAACTGGCAAGGGTGAAAAAATTATAGCAGCAGCCAGACCTCGGGGCATTCCGGGTTTCACGCTGAAAGTCCCCGCCGGGGCGGGGATTTAGGGGTGGGGCAGACTTGTAAACACGGCGGTGCGCCGTGAGTATATTTTTATTTTTATTCTGTTATTTTTACAATTAATTTTACTACCTTTGGCTGATAATTCGAAACAAACGAATAATTAACAATTTATATGGCAAGTTTAAACACTTTACGAACCAAGTTCGGCATCGTGCTTTCGATCATTATCGCACTGGCCCTCTTGGCATTCATCCTCTCTCTGAAGACCGAAATGGGTTTCGCGGGTAACGATCCCCGTGTCGGCGTGATCGACGGCAAGAAGATCAACTATTCGGAGTACTACGACCAGTACGAGCAGATTAAGCAGCAGAACAACGTGCAGGAGAGCGACGAGCAGCAGTCGGCCATGCTGGCCAATGCCGTTTGGCAGACGCTTATCGCCAAGTATGTGCTGACGCCCGGTTTCGACCGGATGGGACTTCGCGTCACGGAGCCCGAGCGTCTGGCGATGGTCAGCGGTCAGACGCCTTCGCAGGCTTTCTACAACGCCTTTGCCGATCCCCGCACGGGTCAGTACGACGTGGCTGCCGTCAGCCAGTTCCTCGCGCATGCCGAGGCCAACCCCCAGGCTGCCGACGCCTGGGCGCAGATCAACGAACAAGCCCGTCTCGAACGTGAAGTGCAGAAATACCTCGGTCTGGTGAAGGGTGGCGTCTACGTCAACTCGCTGGAGGTTGCCGAGGGTGTCAAAGCCGCCAACAACACCTTTGCAGGCAAATGGGCCGGCAAGAAATATTCGGCAGTTCCCGATTCGCTCGTCAAAGTGTCGTCGAGCGATCTGAAAGCTTATTACAACAGCCATAAGGACATGTTCAAGCAGACCCCGTCGCGTACGATCTCCTACGTCGTGTTCGAGGTGTCTCCCACGGACGACGACCTGCTGGCGCTCGAGAACAGCGTTGCCGAGGTCGGCCGTGAGTTTGCCGCTGCCGGGGAGGTGAAGACCTTCGTGCGCGGCAACCGCAACGGCAAGATCGCCGACAGCTTCGTTTCGGCCGCACAGCTTTCCGACGAGGAGGCCAAGGCGCTGATGGCCGGCGAGATGTACGGTCCCGTGCTGAAAAACAACGAGTGGACGATGGCCCGTGTGCTCGATTCGAAGATGGCTCCCGACTCGGTGGGCATTCGCCACATCGTACTGCCTTATACGCAGGAGGCGCTGGCCGACAGCTTGCTGACGACGCTGCGCAACGGTGCCGATTTCGCGCAGACCGCCCGCAACTACTCGGTTTACGACGCAACGGCTGCCAACGGCGGCGAGGTGGGTGTGATGCCGTTCTCGGCTTTCACGGGTGAGTTCGCCGCAGCGCTTGCCAACGCCAAAAAGGGTGACATCGTGAAAATCGCCGCAGGCGACGCCATCCAGCTCATGCAGGTATACCGTGCCGACAAACCCTCGAAGCACATTCAGGTGGCTACGATCACCTATCCCGTGGAGGCTTCGGCCGCTACGCGCCGCGATGTGCACAACCAGGCCGGTTCGTTCATGGTGACTGCCAAGGGCGGTTCGTCGAGTGCTTTTGCCGATGCCGCTTCGGCCGCCGCCGTGACGCCCCGTGTGGCAGGTATCGCGCAGGGCGACCGCACGATCCGTGGTCTGGACGATTCGCGCGAGGTGGCCCGCTGGGCTTACGGCGCGGAGAAGGGCGACGTTTCGGATATTTTCAACGTCGGCAAGGACTATGTGATCGCCATGGTGACCGAGATCGACGACAACGAGTACGCTCCGCTGGAGAAGGTTTCGGCACAGGTTCGTTCGCAGGTGCTCCGCGACAAGAAATACGACTACATTGTCAAAGACCTTTCGGGTGCAACGCTCGCCGAGCAGGCTGCGAGCCTCGGTTCGGAGGTGGAGGATTTCTCGGATGTGACGTTCGGGTCGTTCTATGTGAACGGCGTGGGTGTCGAGCCCCGTCTGGTCGGTGCCATCGCATCGGCTGAGAAGGGTGCGCTGTCCGCCCCCGTGAAAGGTATGTCGGGGGTCTATGTTTTCGAGGTCGGGGATGTTCAGACTGCCGACAAGCAGAATTCCGAAGGCGAAAAAGTACGTGCCCAGGCCATGGCCGAGGGTATGGCCCAACAGTTCTCGATCCCGGCGCTTCAGCAGATGGCCAAGATTCAGGATTTGCGCGGCCGCTACTTTTAGTTTCCGATTTTAGAGGGCGTTTTTCGCTCTGTCTTGTTCGCCCCGAATGGGAAATACGTGAGTATATCCCGTTCGGGGCGGATTTCGTCAGTACGAAACCTGCTCCGGAAGTTCGTTCGATCCGGCGCGGTTCGGTTTTGCTTCCATAGGTCTTTTCACTATCTTTGTCTCAGCTAAATACATTCGCCATGAATAATTTCATCTATCACAATCCTACCAAGTTGGTTTTCGGCAGGGGCCAGATCGCCCGCCTGCCGAAACTCATTCCCGCAGATAAGCGCATCATGATCACTTTCGGCGGCGGCAGCGTCAAAAGCAACGGAGTCTACGACCAGGTCGTCCGGGCGCTCGAAGGACGCGATTTCGTCGAGTTCTGGGGCATCGAGCCGAATCCCTCGGTCGAGACCCTCCGTAAAGCCATTGCGCTGGGCAAGGAACAAAAGGTCGATTTTCTGCTGGCCGTGGGCGGTGGTTCGGTGATCGACGGCACGAAGCTCATTGCGGCGGGACTGCTCTACGACGGCGATGCCTGGGAGATCGTGCTCCGGGGACGTGCCGAGAAGACCGTCCCCCTGGCAACGGTGCTGACCATTTCGGCGACGGGTTCCGAGATGAACTCCGGCGCCGTGATTTCGCGCTATGAGACCAAGGAGAAATATCCCTTCTCGGGCAGCTATCCGCTCTTCTCGATTCTCGATCCCGAGGTGCTCTACTCGCTTCCCAAGCGGCAGGTTGCCTGCGGCCTTTCGGATACGTTCGTGCACGTCCTGGAGCAGTACCTCACCTCGCCCGGGCAGTCGCGCCTGATGGACCGCTGGGCCGAAGGCATCCTGCATACGGTGAGCGAAATCGCACCCGAAGCGCTGTCCGACAATCCCGATTACGACGTGATGTCGGAATATATGCTTTCGGCGACGCTGGCGCTGAACGACATGATCCGCATGGGCGTCCGGGAGGACTGGGCGACGCACATGATCGGTCACGAAATCACGGCATTGCACGGCCTGACGCACGGTGCGACGCTGGCTATCGTCATCAACGGTACGCTGCGCGTCCTTCGGGAGCAGAAGCGCGGCAAGCTGCTGCAATACGGTGAGCGTATATGGGGCATTACCGGAGGTACGGAGGAGGAGCGCATCGACCGCACGATTGCGGCTAACGAGGCGTTTTTCCGTTCGCTGGGGCTCTCGACGCGGCTTTCGGAGGAGGGCATCGGCGAGCAGACCATTGCCGAGGTTGAGCGGCGCTTCAACGCCGGGGGCTGGAACTACGGCGAGGAGGGGAATGTCGACGGCGCCATGGCCCGGCGGATTCTCGAAGCCTGCCTCTGACGGCGCTATGTCGCATAAGAAAATCCCCGCAGTCGATGAGGCCGCGGGGATTTTTGTTGGACGGAATGTTTATTCAATGGCGAAGGTCGAGACGATAGTCCCTTTTTCGTCGAGGCTGTTCGGGTTGCTGACCGTGATGCCGTATTCTCCGGCGGGTTTGTCGATCAGCGTCAGCAGGTAGGATTTCTCGCCGTATTTTTCAGCCGAGAAGCGGAGCCGCTCCAGTTTGTTGGCTTTCACGCTGCCGAACGAGCTGACCGAGGACAATTCGGCGAGGCGTTTCTTCTTGTTGGTCTCGAACCGGAAGACGTTGATGATCGAGATCGGGTCGGTTGCGTTGTCCACGGCCTTGACGATAAAGCGGATGTCATCATCGCCTTTGAGACGGACGGCGGCTTCGGGAGTGTCGATGATGAGTTTCGTCTTGGCCTTGCCGATGCCGAAGATCTGGGCGCTGGCATTCGCCCGTGTGCGGAGCAGGACGGTCTCTTTTTCGAGTTTGGAACTGCTGCCGTCGGGCAGGATGGTGACGACCTCGCCGATGAAATCGGGTTCGGCAATCTGGGGTGTTTGTGCGGAAATACCGCCGAGAAACAGCCCGAAGAGGGCCGTGCAGAAAAGTTTCTTCATAATTTGAATAGTAAAAAGGCGTTTAGTCGCACAAATATAGGAATTACCGGCTTTTACGGCAACTTTTTCGACAATTTTTCGGACTAAATACGCAAAAAGTCTCCCGGCTATCCGGCCAGGAGACCTTGAGGATGAAGTTATTCGTATTTTATAGCTGGATCTCCGGAATCGTCATAGGTAACGTGTGTCGTGCGTCCGGCCTGAATCTGAAAATATTTGCTACGGCTATTATTGAATCCCCCTGAAAAAATGGCGTAGTTGCCGGGATTCAGATCGATCGAAAACTTACTTCTGGGATTGAGTTGTGAATAGATTTCATTTCCGGCTTCTGTATCAATGCTGACCAAATTTGCTTTCGCCCCTTTATATTCGACTTCCAGTCGACCGATAACGGGTGTTTCATCTTTATCGCAGGCGGTGAATCCTGCGGCCAGCAGCAGGCAGATTCCGATTTTTAATAAAGTTTTCATATTTGTCATGTTGTTTTTATAGTTCAACCTCTGTACGTTCTTCATCTAAAAAGAATGTTTTGATGATTGTTGAAATGTCGTTCCCGTTTTTAGGCCTTATTTCGATTGTAAATCGCACTGCTAATTTTGGGTAGGTTACATCCCCTTTATCTCCATAACCAGAATAAATTGTTCCAACACCAAGCCTTGTAGGGTTGAATGCACTTACTCTTAACGTTTTAGGAGCCAAGCATACCAAGTCCTGTTGTTTGATTACGACGTTTGCTATTTTTTCCACTTCAGGATTTATAATCAGATAATCTGAATAATCTATCGGATTAGGATATATCATATCATAGTTCCAAGCAGGGTGTATTGATCCGTCGTATGGGTCTTCTTCCGGATAACATAGAATTTCACACCGGGTCTTTATCTTTGGTTTACCATTCAGATTAATAACACCGAGCGATTTATTATACAACGGGACGTATCCAGCGGCATCGGAGGCGATATTTGTTCCCGGAATCCAAAATGAGATTGGAGATGCGGGGAAAGACCCTTTTTCAGATATATTGCCTTTTAAACTGATTTCTGATTTGAATTGCAGATTTACGAGTGTAGGTTGGGTGCCTTGACTACCGAAAATCGCACTGAGACCTTTAAACAATGCTCCAGGTAGACTGGATATTGACCCAGACAGCGCACTTTTTAGACCAGATGATATGGACTCGAATATATATTTGTTTAATCCCAGTGTGTTTTCCCCTGTTTTAGCATCGGTTTCATGATCTTTTATAAATTTCATTCCGATTCCGGCTAATATGCCTGTTCCGGCTACATCCTTTGCTGTTTTAAACTTAGAGAGTACACCCGACGAACCGGATGAGCCTATTGTCCCTCCTATTGTACCTTCTATGCTTCCTTTTTGGGTTCCGGTTAAGTTTATTTCTTGTACATTGCAATAGTTTAAATACCATTTCAACTGAATCTGATTGTAAGGTATGAATGCAAGATTGGGATCGTATGCAATCTCGTACTGCATCATATACCATCTATTCGTTGCGAGCGGACTTGATCCGTCCGTCGGAGATTGTTGTATTTGATCGTACTGAGATATATGTGCAGTGGCATCTACTACTTCGTTACCTAAAAAGTTTAACAGAGAAGTCGGTTGATTTGATACTACCGAAATACCGTCCTGCAGGTAAGATGAAGAGGTAACGAATTGAGTCGTAAGATAGAGATAAAAACGTATGGTTCCCCGATATTTATTATATAGTACGAAATATGGATTTTGAAGAGGGCCCGGAGCATTCGAATCGAACGTACTGTAAAGCAATTCCCAACCAGCAGTTTTATAGCGGTCGTTAATGATGTCCATATCGTAGAATGCCGCGAGGCTTCCGGCTCCGACCCAAGGAGAGGGGATTCGGCTTTGCCCCGGAGGGGTCGGCATCCAGTCGGCATTCTCCCAATCGAATTCAGGCGTGGGGATAGCTCGCGTTTTTGAGAGGTTGGATGTAGGCTCCTGCGAATCTGCATCTTTTAGCAAAGAGTCCGTTTGGCATGATGATGCCAAGATTGCTGTTAAAGCAATACTGAGGTAAAGGAGCTTTTTCATGATAAATAATTTTTAAGAATTGCATTATTGAATGGGGTGACATTGTAAATGTATAATTTTTATTTGTAAATATATAATATTATATCGGCTGTTTATTGAAAAATATAAAAAAAGCCCCCGGAATCTTCCGGAGGCTTTCGCGTTTTTTGCAGGTCCGATTTAGTCGGCGAGCAGGATTTCGAGGATCTTGATAGCTGCCGTGGAGATCGGCGTGCCGGGGCCGAAGATGGCGGCGGCGCCGTCGCGGTACAGCTCGTCGTAGTCCTGGTGGGGGATCACACCGCCCACGATGACGATGATGTCCTCGCGGCCCAGCTTCTTCAGTTCGGCGATGATCTGCGGTACGAGCGTCAGGTGGCCGGCGGCCAGCGACGATACGCCGACTACATGCACGTCGTTCTCGACGGCCTGCTTGGCGGCCTCCTCGGGGGTCTGGAACAGCGGGCCCATGTCGACGTCGAAGCCGATGTCGGCGTAACCCGTGGCTACGACCTTGGCGCCGCGGTCGTGTCCGTCCTGGCCCAGCTTGGCGATCATCACGCGCGGCTGACGGCCCTCTTTCTTGGCGAATTCGGCGCACAGCTCCTTGGCGCGCTCGAAGGATTTGTCGTTTTTCACTTCTGAAGAGTATACACCTGAGATGGAACGGATAACTGCTTTGTAGCGGCCTACGACGACTTCGCAGGCGTCGGAGATCTCACCCAGCGATGCGCGGACTTTGGCGGCCTCGACGGCCAGCTCCAGCAGGTTGCCCTGCTTGGTCTTCACACATTCGGTGATGGCGGCCAGCGCCTTCTGCACGGCTGCTTCGTCGCGGTTGGCGCGCAGCTCCTTCAGACGTTTGATCTGGCTCTCGCGTACGGCCGTATTGTCCACGGCGAGAATGTCGATCGGGGCCTCCTTTTCCAGACGGTATTCGTTGATGCCGATGATCTTCTCCTCGCCGGAGTCGATGCGGGCCTGTTTGCGGGCCGAAGCCTCCTCGATGCGCATCTTCGGAATGCCGGTCTCGATGGCCTTGGCCATACCGCCCAGTTTCTCGACCTCCTGGATGAGATCCCAAGCCTTGTGTGCGATCTCGTTGGTCAGCGTCTCCACGTAGTAGGAACCTGCCCACGGGTCTACCTCGCGGCAGATGTTGGTCTCCTCCTGAATGTAAATCTGCGTGTTACGTGCAATACGTGCCGAGAAGTCCGTCGGCAGGGCGATGGCCTCGTCCAGTGCGTTGGTGTGCAGCGATTGGGTGTGTCCCAGGGCGGCGCCCATGGCTTCGATGGCCGTGCGGGCCACGTTGTTGAACGGGTCCTGCTCGGTGAGCGACCAGCCCGAGGTCTGCGAGTGGGTACGCAGGGCCAGCGATTTGGGGTTCTTGGGATCGAACTGCTTGACGATCTTGGCCCACAGCATACGCGCGGCGCGCATCTTGGCGATCTCCATGAAGTGGTTCATGCCGATGGCCCAGAAGAACGACAGGCGCGGTGCGAACGTGTCGACCGACATGCCTGCGTTGACGCCTGCACGGAGGTACTCCAGACCGTCGGCCAGCGTGTAGGCCAGCTCGATGTCGTTCGTGGCGCCAGCCTCCTGCATGTGGTAACCCGAGATCGAGATCGAGTTGAACTTGGGCATGTTCTTCGACGTGTATTCGAAGATGTCGGCGATGATGCGCATCGAGAACTCGGGCGGATAAATATAGGTGTTACGCACCATGAACTCCTTGAGGATGTCGTTCTGGATCGTACCGGCCAACTGGTCGAGCGTACAGCCCTGCTCCAGACCCGTGACGATGTAGAAGGCCAGCACGGGCAGCACGGCGCCGTTCATGGTCATCGACACCGACATCCGGTCGAGCGGAATGCCGTCGAAGAGCACCTTCATGTCCTCCACCGAGCAGATCGACACGCCGGCCTTGCCCACGTCGCCCACCACGCGCGGGTGGTCGGCGTCGTAGCCGCGGTGCGTGGCGAGGTCGAAGGCCACCGACAGACCTTTCTGTCCGGCCGCGAGGTTACGGCGGTAGAAGGCGTTGGATTCGGCAGCCGTCGAGAAACCGGCATATTGACGCACCGTCCACGGGCGCATCACGTACATCGTCGAGTAGGGACCGCGCAGGAACGGGGCGATACCTGCTGCATAGTTCAGGTGTTCCATGCCCTCGAGGTCCTCGGCCGTGTAGACGCCCTTGACGGGGATCTGTTCGGCCGTCAGCCACGGCTCTACCTGGCCGCAGCCTTTCGAGGCGCAGCAGCTTTTCTGTGCGCCCGCTTCGTATTTCAATTCAGAAAAATTCGGTCTCATAATCAAATTCCCATCTCTTTAAGGTAAAACTTCAGGGTTTCCAGGACGTTCGACTTCACGTTGATGAAGTTCGTGATGCCCTGTGCCTCGAGTTCGGGCGTGCAGGCGGGGGCTCCTGCGACCACGAGGATCGCTTTGCCACCGAGCAGCTCCTTGACTTTCGGGGCAACCTCAGCGTAGTCGTCGTCGGCGGCGCATACCACCACGATCTCGGCTTTCGACTCGAGGGCGGCTTTCGCGCCCTCCTCGACCGATTTGAAGAACGTGTTGTCCTGCACCCGGATACCGGCGCAGCCGAAGAAGTTGCACGAGAACTGGGCGCGGGCGCGGGCCATTGCCAGGCTTCCGCAGGTGAGCATGAACGCTTTGGGCTGACGGCCCGAGCGGTCGACGTGGAGACGCATCTCTTCGAAGGCCATGGCGCCGCGGTAGGGTGCCAGCGTGTTGCCCTCGGCCTGTTTGCGCGTCACGGCCTCGGCGGTGATCGCCTTGTCGGCAACCTCCGTGAAGTTGGGATACTGGTTGGCGCCGAGCAACGTCTGGCGGCGCGTTGCGATGGCCTTGTCCTTGGCGGCGGCCGAAGCGGCGATGCGCTCCTTGATGAAGCCGGCCTTGTAAGCCGCGGTGTAGCCGCCCTTCTCCTCGAGTTCGAGGAAGAGCTTCCATGCCTCGGCGGCGATCGACTGCGTGAGGTTCTCGATATAGTACGAACCGCCGGCGGGGTCTACCACCTGGTCGAAGTGCGACTCGTTTTTGAGCAGCAGCTCGACGTTGCGGGCGATGCGCTTCGAGAACTCCGTGGGGTCTTCGAATGCGGCGTCGAACGGTGTCACCTCGAGCGAATGCACGCCGGCGATGGTGGCTGACATGGCCTCGGTGGTGCCGCGGAGCATATTCACATAGGGGTCGTAAACGGTCTGGTTCCAGTCTGCAGTGCGGGCGTGGATCATCATTTTGCAGGCGCAGTTCTTCGCGGGGTTGTACTCTTTGACGATGTTGGCCCAGAGCATGCGTGCCGCGCGGAACTTGGCGATCTCCATGAAGTAGTTCGAGGTCACCGAGAACGAGAAGCGCAGTTTGCGGGCTGCCGTGTCGGCGTCGATTCCGGCGTCGGTCAGACGCGCGAGGTAGTCGTTACCGGCCGAGAGGGCGAATGCCAGCTCCTCGACGATGGTCGATCCGGCGTTCGAGAAGATGCCGGCCGAGACGGTCACGATGCGGATGTGCTTGTACTCGCGGGTCCGCTCGATCAGCGAGGCGATCTTGGCGAAGCACTTTTCGCCGTCGGGCGAGCAGAAGTCGCCCTTCTGCGAGAGGCCCTTCACGAGCGGGTCGATCACGAACGCCACGTGTGCGTCGGCGGCGATGCCCTCCCTTTCGAGTTTGGCGATCACCAGATCGGCCATGTTGGCCGTCTTCATGCCGCAGAAGGTGATCTCGACAGCCGGGATTTCGATTCCTGCGAGCAGTTGGTCGATGTCGCCGGCCATGAAGCCCTCTTTGGCGATGCAGAAGCCGAGCGAGTCGACGCCCGAGTTGAGGAGTTGCAGCGCTTCGGCGTTAGCCTTCTTCGGGAACTGCACCTCGATAGTCTGATGCACGCGCCAGCGGTTGTGGGTACGCGTACCTCTCACGAACGGGAACTCGCCTGCCTGCGAGCCCAGAAACCGGATGCCTTCGAGGTTCTCGGCGCGGTAGTAGGGGCGGACATTGAAGCCTTCGCCCGTGCGCCACACCAGTTTGCGCTCGTAATCGGCACCTTTCAGGTCGGCTGTAATCACCTCTTCCCATTTCTCGGTCGGGACCGGCGGGAACTCGGTGAACAGCTTTTCACGTTTGGAAATTGCCATAACTATTTAGAGATTAGTATGAGTGATGTTTCTTTTTGTTTCGAAATAGCGCATAAAGGTACAAATTAATTACCGAATTGTAACAAGAAATTGTTATGAAAATAACAGTGTTCCGGGGATTTTGTGTTTTTTGCCGGCGGCGCCATTTGCCGGACCCCGGCGGCCGGGAATTCGTTGGTGGTGGAATTATAGTTGAAAATTAGTTCAAAATATCCTCTATTTTCGGAAAAATCGAAATTTGTGATTTTTGGTCATTCGGTGAAAAAATGGGGCTGTTTTCTGAAAAATGACTGAAAAAATAGGGGTGTTGTCGGAAAAATGGCCTTGTTTTTCGGAAAAATGCTGAAAAAATCGACTGCTTTTCGAAAAAATAGTGATTTTGTAAAAACAACGTAACGATAATATTCGTACATTTGTCACCAGAACAGAAAACATGCCGTCGCGGGGAAGTGATCCCAAGGTTAGTTAGGTCGGTGGACCCTGCCGGGAGGCAGTCATCCGCTTGAATTTTAGGTTAGGTTTTAGTTTGCAATTGTTTGGAACTTCCCCGCGCGGTTTTTTCGAACCCCCAAAATTCCTCTAAATTATGTCATTACTCAGGTTTAAGATGGTCGACGCGGCGATAAATCATACCGCCGTGGAGGTCAAAGCCCCCGAGGGACGTCCTTCGGACTACTTCGGAGAGAAGGTATTCGGACGCGCAGCCATGCGTAAGTACCTCGACAAGAAGACTTACGCGGCGCTGCTCGACACGATGGACAACCGTACGCCGCTCACGCGCGAAATTGCGGACAGCATCGCCGCAGGCATGCGCCAATGGGCGCTGGAGCACGGTGCAGACCACTACACCCACTGGTTCCAACCCCTGACGGGCGGTACGGCCGAGAAGCACGACGCCTTTGCCGAACCGGACGGATTCGGCGGCGTTCTGGAGGAGTTTTCGGGAAAACTGCTCGTGCAGCAGGAGCCCGATGCCTCGTCGTTCCCCAACGGCGGCATTCGCAACACTTTCGAGGCGCGCGGTTACTCGGCCTGGGACCCTGCGTCGCCGGCCTTCATCGTCGACACGACGCTCTGCATCCCGACCGTTTTCATCGCCTACACGGGCGAGGCCCTTGATTATAAAGTGCCCCTGCTGCGCTCGCTGACGGCTGTGGACAAGGCCGCCACGGAAGTATGCCGTTACTTCGACAAGAACGTCCAGAAGGTCTTCTGTTACCTGGGCTGGGAGCAGGAGTATTTTCTGGTCGACGAGAGCCTTTGGGCCGTGCGTCCCGACCTGATGCTTACGGGCCGCACGCTGATGGGGCACGAGTCGGCCAAGAATCAGCAGTTGGAGGACCACTATTTCGGGGCCATCCCGAGCCGCGTGATGTCTTTCATGAAAGACCTCGAATACGAGTGCCTGAAGCTGGGCATCCCCGTCAAAACCCGTCACAACGAGGTGGCTCCCAATCAGTTCGAGCTGGCTCCGGTCTATGAGGAGGCCAATCTGGCCAATGACCACAACCAGCTGTTGATGACCGTCATGGACAAGATTTCCCGCCGCCACCAGTTCCGGGTGCTGCTCCACGAGAAGCCCTTCAAAGGCATCAACGGATCGGGCAAACACAACAACTGGTCGCTGGGCACCGATACGGGGGTGAACCTGCTGGGTCCGGGCAAGACCGCTTCGGAGAACCTGCAGTTCATCACCTTCCTGGTCAACGCCATCTCGGCCGTGTACAAGCACAACGGCCTGCTGAAAGCGTCGATCATGAGCGCCACGAACGCTCACCGTCTGGGGGCCAACGAGGCGCCTCCGGCCATCATCTCGACCTTCCTCGGCACACAGGTTTCGGCCGTGCTGGACAAGCTGGCCGCTTCGAAGGGCGACGACGCCATCCGTTTCGACGCCAAGAACGTCTTCAAAATGAGCGGCATCTCGCACATCCCGACGCTGCTGCTCGACAACACCGACCGCAACCGCACCTCGCCGTTCGCCTTCACGGGCAATCGTTTCGAGTTCCGCGCCGTGGGGTCGTCGGACAACTGCGCCGAGGCGATGATCGTGCTCAACACGGCGATGGCCAGCGAGCTTACGGAGTTCCGGAAGGCCGTGGATGCCAAGATCGAGGCCGGGGCCAAGAAGGAGAAGGCCATTTACGAGGTGCTCAAACAGATGATTAAGGCCTGCAAAGCCATCCGTTTCGACGGCAACGGTTATTCCGACGAATGGAAGGCCGAGGCGAAGCGGCGCGGACTGGACTGCGAGACCTCGACGCCGCTGATGTTCGACCGCTACATCGACAAGGCGAGCGTAAAGATGTTCAGCGATATGGGCGTCTTTACGAAGGTCGAGCTCGAAGCCCGCACCGAAGTGAAATGGGAGACCTACACCAAGAAGATCCAGATCGAGGGGCGTGTGCTGGGCGATCTGGCGATGAACCACATCGTGCCGATTGCGTCGAAATACGAGGCGCAGTTGCTCGACAAAGTTTATAAGATGGCGCAGATCGGGGGGCTGGATGGCTCGTCTGATATCCGGCTCATCAAAAAAATACAGAATCATACGGCCGAGATACAGCGGCTCACGGGCGAGATGATCGACGCCCGCAAGGTCGCCAACCGGATCGAGGACCAGCGCGAGAAGGCCGTCGCCTACCACGATACGGTGGCTTCGTGCTTCGACGCGATCCGCTACCATATCGACAAGCTCGAGGAGATCGTCGACGACCAGATCTGGCCGCTGCCGAAATACCGCGAGCTGCTTTTCCTTCGCTGACCGGGGGATTATGGCATAGAAAAACCGGGAACATTCCGTAAGGAGTGTTCCCGGTTTTTCGCTTGTTGCCGGAGGTTATTTCCGGTAGACGACTTTTCCGCCGATCATCGTCAGCGTGATGTTTATATCTTTGTCGAACAGCACGATGTCGGCGTCTTTGCCCGGGGTGACCGAGCCTTTGCGGTCGTCGATGTGCATCAGACGCGCCGGGGAGAGGGTCACCACCTGCACCGCTTCGGGCAGTGAAGCGCCCGTTTTGGTCACGTAGCTGCGCACGACACGGTCCGTCGTGCAGACCGAGCCGGCGAACGAGCTGCGGTCGGGTAGTTTCGCCACGCCGTCCTCGATGATGGCCGGGACGCCGTCGTCGATGCTCCCCAGAACGGTGGGACCGTCGGGCATTCCCGCGCCGCGCATGGCGTCCGTAATGCCGACGATGCGGTCGGGACCCTTCACTTTCCAGATCAGTCGGAGCAGCGGTTCGGGCAGGTGGATGCCGTCGCCGATGGTCTCCACATAGAGGCCGTCGAGCAGGTACCCTGCCTCGATCACGCCGGCGTAGCGCAGCGCGTTGCGGCGCGTGACGCCCGAGCACATCGAGTAAAAATGGGTGATGCTGCTCATGCCGGCGTCGTAGGCGCTGACGGCCTCGTCATAGAGCGCCGAAGTGTGGCCCATCGACATCTGAATGCCGCGGCGTGCGAGTTCGCCGATCAGCGCGTCGCTGCCCGGCAGTTCGGGGGCGAAGGTCCAGCGGGCGATCAGGTCGCCGCCTTTGGCGAGAATGGCGTTGTAGTCCTCCGGCGTGGGATTCTTGATGTAGCGCGGGTCCTGACCGCCCTTCATCTCCATCGAGAGGTAGCCGCCCTCGATGTGGATGCCGCCGAACGCCGCGCCGCGGGTATTTTTCTTCACGGCTTTGCGGTAGGTGTCGAACAGGCTGAAAAGAGTCGCGTTGGAGCACGAAGCGGTGGTGGGGTAGATCAGCGTCGTACCGTGCTGCGCATGCATTTCGGCAGCGCCGAGCATGGCCTCGACCGTGCCGTCCGAGAAGTCGTGGCCTCCGCCGCCGTGGCAGTGTACGTCGATAAAGCCCGGGGCGGCGTAACGGCCTGCCGCGTCGATGATCTCTGCGCCTTCGAAAGCTTCTCCGAGGTCGGTTCCGACGGCTGCGATACGGCCGTTTTCGATCAGGATCGTCGCGTTTTCCACGACTTTGGAAGGCATCACCACCGCGGCGTTGATGATCTTCACGCGGTGGGTTGTCCCGGCGGCTGCGGGAAGACAGCAGGCCAGCGCTCCGAAAATGGGAAGTAAGGTTTTCATGCTATTGCTGTTTTTCTTCGTCGATATTCTGAATGTGACCGCCGAACAGGAACACGGCAAGGATCGATATGGGGAAGAGCAGGCCGCCGAAGAGGAAGAACGGCGCCCAGCCTGCACGGGTTATCATCGGCACGACGATCATTGCGAGGATGGTTCCCAACACCGCCGCCGCACCGCCCAGACCGGCCAGCGAACCGACCGTGCGGCCGTAGTGGAAGTCGGCGGCCAGGGTCATCAGGTTGGACTGCACGAATTGGTAGCCGCCCAGGATCAGGGCCATCATCACCACGGCGAAAGTCGCTGAGGAGGCCATCGTGGCTCCCGCGACGCCCGGCAGGGCGATGCACACGCCGACGATCATCGAGCATTTGCGGGCGAAGTTGAGCGAGCGTCCGCGTTTTTGCAGCAGTCCGGAGAACCACCCTCCGGCGAAGGCTCCGATGGCTGCACCCACGTAAGGAACCCAGGCCGACATGGCCACTTCGCGGATGTCGAGGTTGAAGACCTCGATCAGGTAGATGGGAATGAAGGTTACGAAGATCCACCAGACCGGGTCGATGAAGAAACGCCCCACGATCAGCGCGTAGTTTTTCCGCTCGCGCAGCAGTTCGCCCCAGCTCTTGCAGCGGCAGGGTTCGGTCTTGTGCCCCTCGGGCTGGCCGGAGAGAATGTAATCGCGCTCCTTGTCGGTAATCCAGGGATGTTCCTTGGGACCTTTCTTGTTCACCCAGAGCCACGGGATGATCCAAACCACGGCCAGCGAACCCACGACGGCGAAGGTGGCTTTCCAGCCGAATGCGAGGTAGAGGAACGAAATGACGATCGGGGCGAGGATCGACCCTACCGATGTCGAGGCGTTGAACAACCCCTGGGCCAGCGCACGTTCCTTGGTCGGGAACCATTCGGCGTTGGACTTGGTCGTGCCGGGCCACGGGCCCGCTTCGCCCAGTCCGAGCATGAAACGGAACGCGGTGAGCGACTTGAATCCTGCGGCGAAGGCCGTGAAGGCGTCTGCCGCGCCCCACAGCAGTGCCGAGAAGGCGAACCCGCGGCGTGTTCCGATGCGGTCGTAGAGCTTTCCGGAGAAGAGCTGGCTCAGTCCGTAGGCGATCATGAAGAAGATCGTGATGTCGGCGAGCATTTTCTTCGACTGCGCCTTGAATTCGGCCTCCGGCATGGCGGGGTCGAGGATGCCCAGCTCGGCGGCGATGCCGCCTACGGAGGTGTAGACATAGCTGCCGTCGGCCTGTTCCGCAACGCGGTCGGCGGGAGCGGAGATCGTCGAGCCGTCCTCGGCGGTCAGGGTATACGTGCCGTTTGCGGCGTCGAAAACCGCCCTGTCGGCCGGATATTCGCTTTTGGTGTTGGCGACCCACATGTAGTTGAGCGTACCGCGGTCGAGGTAGTTGATGATGGAAACGAGCATGATAAGGCTCAGTATGACCCATCTTAATCCATTGACTTTCATATTTCTGCTATTTTATTTGTTCCATCTCGGGTCCCCGATCTCCGAACCGGGCGTCTTGTTTTCGCGCAGACGCAGCGAGACGCCTTCCGCGAGCGGATTGCGGGCGGGTGCTTCGTATGCTTCGGAGGCCTTTGCCGGAAGCATTTTCAGTCCCCGTGCTCCGGGTATCGAGGCCAGCTCGCCTGTCGCCCAGGAGTTCTCCACCGCGACCTTGCTGCCGGGACCCGCGATGATGAAACGGCTGGCGGGACCCGCGAAGGTGAAGACCGACTTCGTTATCTGTATGTCGGCCGTGGCGTTGCTCAGCCGGATCGTGCCGGCCTTGTTGTCCGAACGGTTGATGTCGTAGAACGTGCAGCGTTCGATCTCGATCCGGGTCTTCATGGCGGCGTTGGCCGCCACGGCTCCCCGGGCCATATCGGCGAAGGTGCTGTCGCTGAGGCGGATTTTTTCCACCGCGGTCTGCGACGTGCTGGCTGCCGAGTAGACGAAATGCTGCGGGAAACCGCCGTTGAAGACCACGCAGTCCTCGACGCGAATCTCCCCGATGCGGTTGCGCGCCGTGCCGGAGGTGCGGCTGCCGACCAGCCCGGCCCCCGTGTCGCCGCCCAGGTCCACCGTGCATCTCTCGATAGCGACCAGTTCGATCTCCACACTCCCTTCCGAGGGGGTGTCGACGAGGTATTTGGTGCCGAGCGTCAGGTCGAGTCCGCGCAGTACGAGGTGCTGGGCTCCCGTGCCGATCCGGAACGATCCCACGGCGATGCGGGGACGTGTCCCCGCTTCACCCACGATGACCGTGTTTCGCTTCACGGGCAGCGTGCCTTCGACGACGTAGCTGCCTGCCGCGACCACGAGCGTGTCGTTGTCTTTGAGTGTGCGGACCGCCCGCCCCAGGTCGTCGCCCCCGGCGATGCGGCGGGTGGCTGCTCCGGCCGGAAGCGCCAGCAGCGCACAGATGCAAGTTATAAATAAATTCTTCATTTTTGCGCCTTTTCGGGTTACTTGCTGATGAGCGAAGCGCTGTCGCGGTCCACATAGAGCGTGCAGTCGCGGTGCGTGCGCAGGATCGATGCCGGACAAGCCGTGACGATCGGGCCGTCACACGTACCCTTGATGGCGTTGGCCTTGGCGATGGTGGGCACGATGGCGTAGAGTTTCTTCACGAACAGCAGTTCGGGAATGGTGATGGTGTAGGCGTGCGTCGGGACCTCTTCGAGGGTCTTGAAGCAGCCGTCGTTGATCTGCTGGCGGATGCACGTCGGGGCCAGGTCGACGGTCTTGACCGTGAGCGGATCGTCGAAGAATGCCACGTGGGGGTCGTTGAAGGCCAGGTGGCCGTTCTCGCCGATGCCCAGGAACACGATGTCGGCGGGCATCTGCCTGAGCAGCGAGGCGTAGCGTTCGCACTCGGCGGCCGGGTCGGCGGCCTTCGGGTCGATGTAGTTCACCGATTTGAAATTCTTTTTCGAAAAAATGCGGTCGCGAAGGAACTGTCCGAACGCCTGCGGGGCGCAGGGGTCGATGCCGATGTATTCATCCATGTGGAACGCATTGACGCGCGGCCAGTCGATGTCGTAAGACAGCAGGTTTTGGAGAAATTCGTTCTGAGAGGGGGCCGAAGCGAAGATGATGTTTACTTCGGATTTGGTTTCCAGCAGTGAACGGATGTAGGCGGCCACTTCGCGGGCGGCCACTTCGCCCAGTTCGGCGCGGGTTTCGGAGATCGTTACTTTGAGTCTTCCTTTGGTCAGTCGGGTTACCATGTCGTTGAATAGTTTAATGAATTTATCGTTTATTTTTCGTTGATGCGTTTCTCTCGGAGCAGTGCCGCGGCGCATTCGTGCAGATAGACTTCCACGTTGGTATATGTCTCGGAGAGACTGAACTGCGATCCGTCGGCCGGGTCGGCGGGGTTGAGTCCGCGGGCGCGTTCCCAGATGTCGGGCATCCCGTCGCCGTCGCTGTCCACGGGAGCTTCGGCCGTTTCGTAGACGGGGTATCCTCCGATCTGCGACGGAGAGTCGATCAATCCCGTTTTGCTCGGATTGGCTCCGGCGACGTATCCCGTCGCGGTCCCGTCGCGGGCGTCGGTCGCCGCCCGCAGGTCTACCTTGTCGCGGGGCCAGGCTCCGGCGCTTTCGAGGACCGAGCTGAACGCTTCGTCGGCGCTCTGCGTGGTCGTGTGGCGCTTCGTGCCGCTGATGGGGAATTCCGGAACGCGGCCCGGAGGAGCGGGTATCCCCTCGCCGCCGGCTCCGGACCAGACGATTCCGCTATGGTTGTTCTCCTCGATACGGGTCAGTCCCGTGCCTGTGCGGGTTACATAGCGGTTGCCGTCGATATGCACTTCGGGAAAGGCCGTCGTCGCGGTGCCTGCTACGGCATAGGCCGTCAGGAAGCGGTTGCGCGCAGGCGAGTGTGGACCTTCCTTGTAGTAATTGTTCAGCATGTTGAAGTGTCCGCCGTCGCCTCCGTAAGCGACCTCGCCTCCCCAGCCGTACACGACGTTGTTGCGGAAATCGACGTTGCCTCTCCATGATGCGATGGGAGTGGTTTCGGTGTAACTTATCGTGGAATCGAAACGCGGGTTGCGGCTGTCGTGGCGCGAGATGAGGTTGTGGTGGAACGATGCGTCGCGGCCGCCCCAGATACCGCCGTATCCGTGCGGAGTTCCTTTCTCGTGGACTGACAGGCGCAAACTTTCGGTGAGGATGCACCATTGGAGCGTGAAGTTGCGGTTGCGGTAGAATGAACCGCACTCATCGACGCTCCAACTCATCGAGCAGTGGTCGAGAATGACGCCTGTGCTGGCCTGTACCTCGCAGGCATCTTGTCCCGCCCCGGTGTCGACCTCGTCTCCGAGCCGGAAGCGCAGGAAACGGACGATGACATTCTCTGCGTAAAAGATCGACAGCGGCCAGTTTTTCAGGCAGATGCCGTCGCCCGGAGCGGTTTCGCCCGCTATGGTGACGTTGAGGCCCTGTCCGGCGAATGCCCCGTCGTTTCGGAGGTTGAGTTTCGCGACGAGCGGAATGGTTCCCGAAACCTTGAACATCACGATTTTGGGTCCGGGCTGCGTGAGCGCCCAGCGCAGCGACCCTTCGGGCGGTGTCGGATAGGCGTCGAGGAGGTTGGTTACGTAGTAGACCTTTCCGCCGCGTCCGCCCGAGGCATATCGGCCGCCGCCCTCGGCGCCGGGGAAGGCCGGAGTGCGATCCTCGGCGGCAGGGTGAATGCGGAGCGAGATCACCACCGGTTTTTTCGTCTGCCGGCCTTCGCTGTCGCGGACCCAGATGCCGTATTCGGCGGGCGTGCGCTCTGCGGAAGGAACGGTGCGTTCGAGCGTGGAGTGGAATCCTCCTTGCAGCGAAGAGGCGTAGCTGTACGGCGGGGTGCCTCCCGTGACGCACAGGTAATCTTCGAGCCGCACCGTGGTTCCTTCGACTGCTTCGAAGACGGCCTGCTCGTTGCGTGTGGCGTTCAGGAGGGTATCGTTCTGCAATTCTTCGCTGTCGCCGCATGCAGCGAGCAGACAGACGAGGGCTGTAGTGAAAATGCGTTTCATCGTTTCGTGCATATTATTCCCAGCGGGGGTCGCCGAGAGTGGTTTCGTTGTTCTCCTGTGCGGCGCGTACCGCGGGGTCCTTGATGCGGAAGGAGGCTCCGGCGGCCGAGGGGTCGGCCATGGGGTTCTGCCACAGGCCGGCGGGGGCACCGTCGTAGGCGGTCATCCGGTCGGCGATGTTGTAGACGCTCGATCCGAAGGTCGGAGTCTGCGAGGCGAAATACCAGAAGTTCGAACAGTCGATCTGTTCTTTGGGAACGTATTGCCCCTCTTTGGAGCCGGCGAAACGGAGTATCTGGTATCCCTTCGTGCCGCCGAACCACATCACCGAGTTGCGCAGTGCGATTTTGCGTCTGGATGCGTTCGTCGTACCCGCCATGCGGATGTCGATCAGTGCGTTGCTTCCGGCTGCTCCGACATTGTAGAGCGTACAGTTGTCGATAACGACCTCGTAGGCGCAGTCGGCCGTATTGGTCACATAGATCAGACCGCGGGCGCAGTTGGAGAAGGTCGAATTGCGCATGACGATCTTTTCGAACTCGCCGATGCTGCCCGATGCCGAACCGTAGACGATGTTCTGCGTCTGTCCCGCGTTGGAGAAGACAATGGAGTTGACCACTTCGTATTGGTGCAACATCTGTCCGGTGGCCGTGCCTTTCGTCGTGTTGAAGATCGTCGAAGCAGTCGTGGATTTGGAGTTGAGATCGACGATGCAGTTGTCGATGCGGAGCAGTGCGATGTCGTAATCGCTTCTCGCCTGCATCAGGTAGGTCGGACATTCGATGCGAAGGTTGCGCAATACGATTCGCTCCAAGGTTCCTTCGGGCTGGAAGTTCTTGGTCATGGTGATCGTCGTGCGTGCCGGATCGTCAGAGTAGAGTTCCAGATTGCGGGCGATGGGGATGACTGCGTCCGCCGTTACCGTGTATTCGCCCGCCACGAGGTAGACGGTCTCGTACTGACGGTCGGGTGCGCTGATGATCGCCGCCAGGTCGTCGCCCGGACGTGCGATGAATACGTCCTGCCCGGGAGCTTCCGGGGTCGGGAATGTTGTCGCGGCGATCTGTTTCCCGTCTTTGGCGTTCAGCGCGGCGGTGTATTCGGCGCCGGGAGCGAGGCCGGTCACCGTCGTCGAACCTGCGGAGATTTCGGCCGCCGTAATGGGAATCAGCCGTTCGGGCGTTTCGGAGCCCTGGCGTGTGAGGACGATTTCGGAAACCTCCTCGGGTGCGATGTAATAGAGTTCCCAGCGAATCTCCGCCAGAGCGCTCACGGGGTCGGTCGTGAAGTCGGGCTGCGCCGAGGCGTAGAGGGCCGGTGTGGGACCGGGAACGGTGCGGTGCGTGCACGAACCGCGCATCTTCTTCCCGGCGTAGAGCTCCAGCGTGTATTCCGTGTCGGTGAGCACGCCCTCGCTGAAGGCGATCCGCTGTGCCGCGGCCTCCTCTTTCGAGACGGGGAAGAGAAGCGCTTCGCCGCCTTCGGTCGGTGTGGCGCGTATTTCGTTGATGGCTTCGGGCTCTGTTTCCGCATCGCCCCAGGTCATCGTCACGGTGCAGGTGATGGACCACGGCGTGATGGTGTAGATCATTTCCGAGGTGGCTTTGACGTTGGGAATCTTGGGCTCGGTGAACGTCCGGGCGGTTACGACGGCGGAATATTCCGACGACGAGACGCCTGTTTTGTCCGAAAGGCCCATCACACGGAAATAGTAGCTTGTGGCTTCCGTAAGTTCTCCGACGGTGTATTGATTGCCTTCGATGGGTTCGGCGACGGAAACGTCGCCCTCGAAATCTTCATTCAGGGCGTATTCGAGCCGGTACGAGTCGGCCGTGCCGCGCCACGATACGTTGATGTGTTCGGAATCGGCGGCGACGGCCGTCACTGCGGAAGGCCGCAGCAGGCTGCTCAGCGAGGCGTCGTAAACCTCGATGCCGGCATCTTGGCAGGCGCCGGACCCTGCCGTCAGCGCGCAGGCGGCGAAAAGTTTCAGGATATGGATGGCGTTTTTCATGGTTGGTCGCACGGTTTTAGTTGTTGTAGCCCAATGAGGCGTTGTTCAGGTGCCCCTGGCTGTTCATGATGACCGACGAGGGCAGCGGCATGTCGAGCCTGCGGTCGGGATCGGTGTGGTACTGCGCTTCGATGTAGGCGTCGGAGAGGTAACCCGACGAGGCCGAGGGGGTGATCCACAGCGACGGTGTGGCGGGTGCGGCCGCGGCGTTGCCCGAGGGATTCCAATTTCGCCAGCCTCCGGCCTTCATCCAGGCGTCGAGCGCGGCCTGGTCGGTCACTTGCTGTCCTTGGGTTCCGGGGGCCGTCTCGCCGCGGTTGAGCCCGTACCAGACGATTTCGCGTTCGCCGGCGGCGGAACTTTTGTATTTCCAGAAGATGTAGGCCGGAACGTCGGTGTAGCTGCCCGACAGCGTCCTGAGATCGTACATGTCCTGCTTCACCTTGTCCATGTTGGTTTTCAGCAGATTCCAGCGGATGAGGTCCTGCTTGCGGATCATCTCGCCGACAAATTCGAAACGGCGCTCCTCCTGGACAGCTTTCAGAAAGTCGGCTTCGGAGCCGGAGACGCTCGCGACGAATTCGGCCTGCGGGGTGCCGAACGCGCGTTCGCGGATGCGTTGGAGGGCCTGTTTCGCCTCTTCGGTCGGACCGCCGTTGAGGCGGTTGTCGGCCTCGGCGAACATCAGCAGCACATCGGCGTAACGGAGGACGATCGGCGTGATGCCGTCGTTGGCGTTGGCCGAGAGTTTGGCCAGCGAGGGGTCTTTCCACTCGGCGCGCAGCTTGCCGCAGGTCATCATGCTCGGGCGCGTCAATTCCTGCACGCCGTCGGCCCAGCGGAAGGCCGCGACCGAGATGTCGCGCCGTCTGTCCTTCACGTCGAAATCGTAGTAGAGCGTGGGAACGACGCCCATCGTGCCGCCCATATAGACGCTGGTATAGGGATCGCTGTCGGCCGAAATGGTTCCGCTGCCGCCCGGGCCGCGGTGGTAAACGCCTGTCGCAACCATCCAGTTGCCGCGCGAATTGTATTTGAAAGGCAGCTCCCAGAGGGGCTCGCCCCCTGCCGAAACCTTTACGGCGCAATTGTCTTTGAAAATCTTGGCGAAGTCGTTTTCGAGAACGAACCCGTTGCCTTCGTGCTGCATGATCTCGCGGCATTCGTCGCGGGCGATGGCGTAGGTTTTTTCGACCGTGAGTTCGGGATCGGCGCTCAGTTGTGCAGTGTTCAACTCTCCGTAGAGGTGGTAGCCGTAACCGCCTGCTGTGAGGGCGATACGGGCCCGCAGCGCCTTGGCGGCGGCGCGGTTGGGGCGCAGCACGGTGCTCGTGACGCCCTGTCCGGGCCATGGCATCAACCGTGCGGATTCTTCCAGATCGGCGAGCAACCGTTTCCAGATCATGTCGCGGTCCGCACGCTCGGCGTAGAGGCTTTCGTTGGAGAGCGCGTCGAACCGGGCCGGAATGTTGCCCCAGATGCCCACCAGTTCGTAGTAGATCCAGGCGCGCAGGAAAAGCGCCTCGCCCAGCAGGTAGGCCAGGTCGGCGTTGTGTTCCGTGTCGCCGTAGGTGCGCAGCCCTTCGATGCAGTTGTTGGCACGTTCGACGGCGATCATGGCGTAGGAGAAAGCGTCGCCGAAATAGTTGTCCGTCTCGCTGTATTTGTAGACGGCATAGGCGGCGTGGCCGTCGCTCTGGGCCGCTGAGACGCCCGAGGTCGAGCTCAGGTGGCGTTCGGTGTCGTTGTTGTAACCGTGGTAGGCCCACAGGCGTCCGTTGAACGAGTTGTAGTTGATCGACTCGTAGATGCCCATCACGGCGCCCGTGGCGAGCGTGGGGTCGGAGAAAATCGTCTCGTCCGTGAATGAAGATTCGGTCTTTGCTTCCAGAAACTCGTTGAAGCAGGAGCAGAGGCATGCCGCTGCGGCGAGGAGTATGATTGTTTTCAGCGTTTTCATTTTCAGAAGGTAAGGTTAAGTCCGACGATAAAGCCCCGGGTCTTGGGGTAGGGCGAGTAGTCCACTCCGGGGGTGAGGGGCGTGGAGCGCCGGGTGTCCACCTCGGGGTCGAAGCCCGAATAGCCGGTCCAGCAGAAGAGGTTCGTTCCGGTGACGTAGATGCGCAGTTGGCTCAGGCGCAGCTTGCGCAGCAGTGCGTCGGGCAGCGAGTAGCCGATCGTGGCTGAATTGAGGCGCAGGAACGAGCCGTCCTCGACGATGTAGGAACTGACGTAGCGGTAGGCGCTCATGGGGGTCCACATCGTGGTGCTGCGGTTGATCTCGTCCAGCAGCACCGGATCGGTGATGCGCTGTCCGGCGTCGTCGATGCTCTGCCAGCGGTTGCGGGAGTCCATCGCCGTCAGCAGGTTTTGGTAGCGGTAACCCGCCGTCGAGGTGTATTCGGCCTTGTTGACGTTGAGGATCTTGTTGCCCAGCGTGTAGGTGAAGTTGGCGTTGAAGTCGAGTCCCTTGATGCGTCCCGCGAGCGAGAAGCCGCCGGTTGCCTTGGGGAGGGTGCAGCCCAGCACGGTGCGGTCGGTTCCCGCCGAGATGGTGCCGGGATCGCCTCCGAGATCGCGGAAACGCACGGCGCCCGGACCCCAGCCGTTGCCGGCGATGTGCGAGTTGTCCAGCACGCCTTCGTTGGCCTGCCATGAGGAACCGTTCCAGGTGAAGTCGGATGCGGGGTAGCGGCCGTCGGAAACGTAGCCCCAGATCTGGCCCAACGACTGACCAGGCGTGACCACGAAGTCGTAATCGATCTGCGTCGAGGCCCACGAGGAGTAGGCCTCGATCCGATCCAGTCCGCCCAGGTCGAGCACCTTGTTGCGGTTCATGGCGATATTGAACGAGAATTGCAGCGAATAGTCGCGCTTGTCGACCAGCACGGCGTTGATCGCCAGTTCGATGCCTTTGTTTTGCGTGCTGCCCATGTTGCGGTATTGATGCGTGTAGCCCGCACCCTTGATGGGGAAGAGAATCAACTGGTCGTGCGTCGTGTTCAGGTAGAGGTCGAGGTTGCCGTTCAGGCGGTTGTTGAAGAACCCGAAGTCGAGTCCCACGTTCCGCGACACGGTGGTTTCCCACACCAGGTCGGGGTTGGTCATATATTTGCCCTGCGACCAGTAGGAGACCGACGTGTCGAAGGGCAACAACTGCGTGTTGTCGGAGGTGTATTCGGCGAGGGTCTGGCCGCCGGGTATGTTGTCGTTGCCCGCCAGTCCGATGCTGGCGCGCAGTTTGAGCTGCGAAAGCCACTCTGCGTTTTCCAGGAACGCCTCTTCGGAGATGCGCCAGGCCACGGCTCCCGAGGGAAAATAACCCCACGGCTGGCTCTTCTGGAATTTGCTCGAACCGTCGGCGCGCAGCGTGCCGGTCAACAGATAACGGTCGTCGTAGGCGTAGTTTATGCGCGTGAAGAACGAAAGCAGGTTGTCGGGCGTCGCGTAGAAATTGTTGGTCGAGACGGCCGTGCCTTCGGTCGTGAAGCGGAACGCTTGCCGTGCGGAGAACGTGACGGGGAATCCGTCGATGTCGGTGGTCAGCGTCCGGGACTTGGTCGTGTTGAGCTCCTGCCCGACGAGCACGTTCAGCCGGTGTTTTTTCGGCAGCAGGTCCTTGAAGTCGTAGCTGAGGGTGTTGTAGTTGGAGATACTGCGCGAATCGGTGTTCGTCAGTTCGATGGCCGGATGGTCCTTGACCGTGGAGTTCATGCGTGCATAGTAGGTCGTGATGCCGAAGAACCGCTGGTTTTCGTTCCAGTTGAACCCGACGTTGAGGTTCGAGCGGAAGACGAGATTCTTGACGATGGTCCAGGAGAAGCCTCCCGAGAGGGCCAGGTTGCGGCGTTTCTGAATCCGGTCGTTGTCGCGGATGTATTCCGTCGGGGTGAACAGACCGCTGTTCTTGTAAAATTCGTCGTCGTCGAAACCCTCCTGTGAGAGTCCTTTGAGCGGAATGGGCGAATACTGCATGACGTAGCGCATGCGCGGATCGCTGCTGCGGCCGCCGCTCTGTTCGTTGGCCCCCGATCCCGAGATTTTCGTGTCGGAGAAGCGCGTTTGGAAATCGAGCGTCACTTTGCGCGAGGGTTTGTGCTGGAACTTGAAGGTGAAGTTGTCGCGCACGAAATCCGAAGTAATCATCACCGCGTCGTCCATCTGGCGGGTGTAGCTGGCCGAATAGGTCATCTTCTCACCCTTGCCCGTGAGCGCCACGTTGTAGTTTTGCGTGGTGGCCGAGCGTCCGAAGACGATCTTCTTCCAATCGTTGCCCGCATAGTTCCTGTAGAGGTGCATGTCTTCGAAGACGCCGAAATAGGGTTCGTACATCGAACTTACGGAGTTCCGGTAGACGGATTGTTCGTACTGCCAGAGGCTATACTCGAAGGGATCGAGCATCTCGGGCATCGGCACCACGTATTTCAGCCCCGCATAGGCGTTGAACGACACCGTGACGCCGTTCCGATGGGCGCTTTTGGTGGTGATCATGATGACGCCGTTGGCGCCCCGCGAGCCGTAGATGGCCGTCGAGGAGGCGTCTTTGAGCACGTCGATCGACTGAATGTCCGAGGGCGAGATGTCGGAAATCGACGAAACGGGGAATCCGTCCACGATGTAGAGCGGCGAGCTGCTCTGCGTGATCGAGTTGCGTCCGCGGACGTACATCGATACCTCGGCGTCGGGGGCGCCGTCGGTGGTGAGCACCTGCACTCCGGCCAGCTTGCCCGAGATGGCTTCGGCGATGTTGTTGACGGGCGTGCGGACGATGTCTTCGGCCGATACCGACGAGACGGCACCCGTGAGGTCGGCGCGGCGTGCGGTTCCGTAGCCGATCACGACCACCTCGTTGATGGCGGTGTGCATGGATTCGAGCCGCACGTCGACTTTGGTGCGGCCTGCGACGGGCACTTCGAGTTTCTTCATCCCGACGTAGGTGAAGACGAGCGTATCCTTCCGCAGGTCGACGTTTGGCAGGACGTATTCGCCGCGGGTTCCCGTCGTCGTGGCTGCGGATTTGCCTTTGAGGGCCGCCACGGCGCCGAACAGCGGTTCGCCGTCGTGGCCGGTTACGACGCCCGTGACTTGCTGGGCCGCCGCCGGCAAAAGAACCGACAGCAGGCAGCACAGGGTCAGATAGAATTTGGTCATAGCGGTTTTAGGTTGGGTTGGGTTAAGTTGGGTTATAGATCGGGGATTGGTTTCACGTATTGTCCCAGCGGATTGTGCGCTTCGACACATGCCTCGACGAAGATTGCTGCGAATTCCTCGGCTCCGCGGATGCAGAGGTGCGTATCGTCGGCGTTTCCGTCGGGAAAGCGTTCGGCGACGTTGGGTTCGACGTAGAGATAGAGTTTCTTGGACTCCTCGGGACCGTATTGCAGCACGCGCTCGCCCGTCAGCCGGTTCATGTCCACCAGGGGGACGTTCAACTCTTCGGCGACTTCGGCGGCTGCCGGAACATAGCGTCCGTGGGAGTCACGCAGCGAACCGTCCTTGTTGAACAGCCGGCGCACGATGGAGGTCGCAAGAATCGGGGTGGCGCCTTTTTCGCGGGCCTCGGTGACGAAGCGGCGCAGGTTCTCCTTGAAGGAGGTTTCGGGGTCGGTGTAACGCTTCGGATCGCTCTTTTTGGCGTCGTTGTGCCCGAATTGGATCAGCAGCAGGTCGCCCGGCGCGATACGGTCGAGGACCTTTTGCCAGCGTCCCTCGTCGATGAAACTTTTGGTGCTGCGGCCCGAGACGGCGCAGTTGCGGACGATGAGCCGCGAAGGGTCGAAGAAACACTGCAAGGGTTCGGCCCAGCCGCGCCCCGGATCGCCCGGGTCTTCGTCGCATTTGGTGTTCGGGGCCATGGTCGAATCGCCGATGGCGTAGAGCGTTACCGGGCCTTCGGCCAGGACTTTCGCCGCCGGCAGGAGCAGCAGCGCACAGATGAGAGATTTCAGGGTTTTCATATGCGTCATGCAGTTTTATTTGAGCAGACAGGCTGCGAGCGGATGATTTGCTTCGGAGAGTTCGATGCCGAAAAGCCGGGCCACTTCACAGGCGCCGTCGTAGTTCCAGTGCGAATTGTCGGCGTTCCCTTCGGGAAACCGTTCGACCACGCCCGGTTCGATGTGGTTGAAATAACGCTTCGATCCCTCGGGCCCAGCCTGCTCGACCAGCTTCCACGTAGCCGTTTTGAGGTCCATGACGGGAACTCCGCACTCCTTGCCGACCGCTTCGACCGCCGTGACATAGGGGCCGTAGGTGTCGATCAGCTTTCCCTCCTTGTCGAAGCGGCGGCGCACGACGGAGGTAGCCAACAGGGGTTCGGCGCCCTTCCCGCGGGCTTCGCGGATAAAGCGGCGGAAGTTGTCGCGGAACGAGGTCTCGGCGTCGGTATGCCGCTTGGGATCGGCTTTCTGGTCGTTGCCGCCGAACTGAATCAGCAGATAGTCGCCCGGTGCGAGCTGTGCGAGCACCTGGTCCCAAAGTCCCTCGTCGATAAAGCTTTTCGAACTGCGGCCCGAGCGGGCGCAGTTGTGGATTTCGAGCCGCGTCGTATCGAACATCTGTCCGAGGGCGTCGCCCCAGCCGTAGCCGCGGTCATAGGCGGGATCGTAGGGTTTATTATTATAGGACATGGTCGAGTCGCCGATGGTGAACAGCCGCTTGCGCTGCTGCGCAGGCGATGCGCCTGCGGAAATGAGCAGGGCGGCGGTGAGGAAAATTCCGAATAGTCGATGGGTTTTCATGATTTTTGAATTAATCGTTAACGTACACGGTTTTTGATTCGGTACTATTTTGTATGTTTAAAATATTAATAATTAACTATTTAATATTATTTATACGAACCAAAAAGAGCTTTTTGGAATATTTTAACGTTTACAAATCTATAATTTATTCAGTCTCGATGCAAATTTGTCGCAAAAAAAATGATATATTTACACACCGTAAACTTAAAAAACAACTTTTTCCAACGTAAATTTATTGAGTCGTCGGCTATGATTGAATCAGAGAGAACAGCAACGATGGAGCAGGTCGCGCAAGCGGCCGGGGTGTCGATCGGAACCGTGGACCGCGTATTGCACAACCGTGAGGGCGTCTCGGAGAAAACCCGCAAGAAAGTCTTCAAGGTTATCAATGAAATAGGTTATAAACCAAATATATATGCCTCGATTCTGTCGCGCAGGAAAGATTTCAGCATTGTTGCCATCATTCCCTATTTTCAGACCGGAGAGTATTGGGAATTGGTTTATAGCGGCATTACGAGAGCCGTCAAACAGTCGCAGGGACTCAACATTGATTTGAAGATTTTTTACTACAACCAGTTCGATTTGGAGTCCTTCCGCGGGGCCTGTCGCAACACGATCGACGCACAGCCCGACGCCCTTTTCATCGCACCTATTTATAAGGAGGACACCATCCGTCTGGTGCATCGTTTGACATCGTTATCGATTCCGGTCGCCTACATCGACACGAAACCTGAAAATACCGACTACCTCGCTTATTTCGGCATGCCGCTTTTCGAGAGCGGTTATCTGGCCGCAGATCTGCTTGTGGGCAAAGACCCCGGCGTCAAGGAGGTCGTGAGCTTCAATATCGACCGTGGAGAGGCTCCTCCCAACGATTCGATGCTTACCCGCCACCGGGGATTTCGGGCCTATCTCGACGATAACAACCCTGGCTGCAAGCTTACCGACTGTTCGATGTCGCCGTTCGATTTCCTCCATAACATGCGGCTTTTCGACGCTTTTTTCGAGGAACATCCCGACGTGAAACACATCGTCACGTTCAACTCGCGGGCGCATCTGGTTTCGGATTGGATGGAGATCCGGGGAATTCGTGACAAGAAGCTGCTGGGCTTCGATATGTTACAGGCCAACATGCGGGCGTTGAAGAACGGAACGATCTCCGTGCTCATTGCGGAACGTACGGATAAAGAGGCGTTTAATGCCGTGAAATCGCTGATCGATTTTCTGGTGTTGCGCCAGCGTCCCCGCCACCGCGACAATTTCAGTTCGATCGACATTCTGACCCGTTACAACGTCGATTTCTACCTCGCCGAAGAGTAAAAAACGCGGTTTTGCACCGATTTTTTTTGGAAAAAGGATTTATTGTCGTATTTTTGTTTCAGTCCGTTAACGTTAACGGAGTTCGATGATACCTGACGAACCGATAATGAGATGAAAAAACTGATTCTATTTTGGCTGCTGACCCTTCCGGCCGCAACGGTCATCGGGGTTTCGCGGCAGGATGCGGGCGATGCCTGCCGGCAGGAATCCGGGGGTGCTTCGTTGCTTTCCCGGGCGGCCGCGGTGAAACCCGTTTCCGGGGCGTCCGCTCCGGATTCCGTTTCGGATGTGCGGCTTCCGGCCTTTCCCGGGGCTGAGGGCGGCGGCATGTACGCCACGGGAGGCCGCGGCGGTCGTGTGATCTATGTGACGCGGCTGGACGATGACGAGCGGGAAGGATCGCTGCGCTGGGCTGTCACCCGCAAATATCCCCGGACGATTCTGTTCAAGGTCTCCGGCATCATCCGGCTCCGGAAGCGGCTGAACATCACGGGCGGCGACGTGACGATCGCCGGGCAGAGCGCCCCCGGCGACGGCATCTGCATTGCAGGCTTCGGCGTGGCCGTACGGGCCGACAACGTCGTGCTGCGCTACCTGCGTTTCCGCATGGGGGATGAGATGGGGGCCGCGGCGCATGATGAAGATGCGCTCGGAGGCCGTTATCACCGCAATATCCTGATCGACCACTGTTCGATCAGTTGGAGTACGGACGAGTGCGCTTCGTTCTACGCCAACGATAATTTCACGATGCAGTGGTGCATCCTCTCCGAGAGCCTGCGCCGTTCGCTGCACGACAAGGGCAGCCACGGATACGGCGGCATCTGGGGCGGCCGGAACGCCTCTTTCCACCACAATCTGCTGGCTTCGCACGACAGCCGCAATCCGCGTTTCGACCATCCGCTGCTGTATTTGCCCAATGTCGAATTGGACGATTTCCGCGGGGTGGTGGACTTCCGGAACAATGTCGTTTATAATTGGGGTTCGAATAACTCCTACGGCGGCGAAGGCGGGCGTTTCAACCTGGTCGCCAATTATTACAAGCCCGGCCCGGCGACTCCGGTCAAGGCCACGGCGGCCTTCATCACCGCCTACGGCCGCACGCCGGACCTCCACAACAAGGAGGAACGCGTCTACTACGAGTCGCCCTATCCTACGCTCTACATGTCTGGAAATGTCATGGAGGGCAACCGCGACATTACGCGTTCGAACTATGCCGGGGTCCGCTATGCCGCGACGGGCGGTGAGAAAGGGGCGCTGCTGGACGAGCCGATGCTCGTTAACGGCCTTGTCGAGGGGCATACCACGACCCACACCGCGAAACGCGCCTATGAACTCGTGCTGGCGTGGGCCGGGGCTTCGCACGTGCGGGATGCCGTGGACGAGCGTATCGTGCATGACGCACGCACCGGCACGGCGACCGTGACGGAGGGCGGTAACGGCAGTACGGGCGGTTTCATTGATACGCAGCGTGCTGTCGGCGGGTGGCCCGAATACCGCAGTTCGCCCGCTCCGGAGGACCGCGACCGCGACGGAATTCCCGATGCCTGGGAGCGACTGCACGGCCTCGATCCCGACGACCCGGCGGATGCCGCGAAACCCAGCCCCGGGAGCGGCTATACGTGGCTCGAACGTTACCTGAACAGCCTTGTGGAGCCGATTGCCGCTTCGCAGAACAACCGAATAAAACCCTGAACCGAATGAAACGTATCCTCTTGCCGCTTCTTTTGTCGGCCGGTCTGTCGGCCGTGGTTGCCGCGCCGAAAAACGACTCCGGAAAGGTGCTTCCGGCCATGAAAAAAGCCACCCGATTCATGTACGACCGTGTGAGCACCGAAGGCGGGTTCGTCTGGAACTACACCACGGACCTTTCGCGCCGCTGGGGTGAACTGGAAGCCTATCCCACGATGGTCTGGGTCGAAAAGGGCACGCCCGAGATGGGGCAGCTGATGATTGATGCCTACCATGCTACGGGTGACGAATACTATTACGACATGGCTGTACGCTCGGCCCGTATTCTGATCCGGGGACAGCTTCCCTGCGGAGGGTGGAATTACAAGTTCGACCTGGCCGGGGCGGCTTCCGAGCGGCGGTGGTTCGAGACCGTCGGACGCAATGCCTGGGGCATGGGCGAGCACGGTCACTATTACGGCAACGCCACCTTCGACGACGACGTGACCGCCTCGGCGCTCAATTTCCTGATGCGCATCTACCTCGAAAAGTCCGATCCGCAGTTCAAGCCGGCACTCGACAGGGCGATCGGTCTGGTTCTCGAAAGCCAGTATCCCGTCGGCGGGTGGCCCCAGCGCTGGCCGCTGATGTACGATCATCCTGATCCCGACGGTACGCCCGACTACTCGGCCTGCATCACTTTCAACGACGACGTGATTCCCAACAACATCGAGATCCTGCTGCGCGTGGCTTGCATCATGGGCGATGCCCGGGCCATGGAGCCGCTGATCCGGGCCATGAACTGTGTGCGGACGCTCCAACAGGGGACTCCGTCGGCGGGCTGGGCCGACCAATATTACCTCGATCTCACGCCCGCCAAGGCGCGTGATTTCGAGCCCGCGGCGATCTCCACCGTACGCACCCGCGACTGCATCCGCCTGCTGATGGATTTCTACCGCCTGACCGGTGACCGGAAATTCCTTGACGGCATTCCTGCGGCGCTGGATTTTCTGCGCGCCGCGGCGCTCGACGAGGCTTCGGCGGCCGATCTCGGACGCAAGCCGGGAAAGGGGCGTCTGCTTTGTCCGCGCTTCGTCAAACCCGGCACGCTGACCCCGTTGTATATGCACCGCAAGGGGCTGCACGTGGATAACGGCGTCTATTACATCGATCAGAATCCGCAGAACGTCATCGGCCATTACGCTGCACTCGTGGTGATCCACATCGACGATTTGCAGCGTAAATACGATGCGCTGAACGCCCTTCCTGCGGCCGAGGCCGCCGCTGAATCCCCGTTGCTGGGGAATGTCCGAATGGAACTGCCGCGCTACCACACCCCGGCGATTGCCTCCGCCGATACATCGCGCGTCGGCGCGGTCCTTTCGTCGCTCGACGGCGAAGGCCGCTGGATCGGACCGCTGAATTGGGTGCTCGTGCCCTATATCGGGCCGGGGAGAGCGGACGATCCCGTCCCCGATACCTACGAAGAGACCCTCGGCAATCCGCATAATACGGCGTCGCTGGTCACCGAGCCGGTGGAGGGCATCTGCTTGCGAACCTATATCGATAACATGGCGACACTGATTGCGTCGCTCTCAAATAATCAGAACCGATGAAAACTCGAAGCAACACGTTCATTCCCGAAAGCGAAACGGTCTGGGAATCCTGCGGCGAAGGAATCCGCCGTCAGATCATGGGCTATGATCCGCACCTCATGGTGGTGAAGGTCGCTTTTGAAAAAGGCGCCGTCGGCGCCCTGCACACGCATTATCATTCTCAGGCGTCCCATGTCGTGAGCGGGCGTTTCGAATCCCGCGTCGGGACGGAGAAGCGGCTGCTTGGTCCCGGCGACGGGTACTACGTCGCTCCGGACGAGCCGCACGAACTGCTTTGCTTGGAGGCCGGGATTGTTCTCGACATCTTTTCGCCTCTGCGGGCCGATTTCCTGAAATAACGGCTACGGCTGTTTCTCCGCAAGAAAAATAAAACGGACGGCACCGAAAGGGCCGTCCGTTTTCGTCCGTATTGCTGCGGGACTATTCCTCGTCGCGGTACATGTGTTCCACGTATACGGCGTGCTGCATCGCCTCGCGCTTCGCGATCGAAGGCTTGGTGAAGTACTGGCGGCGGCGAAGCTCCTTCAGGACGCCCGTGCGCTCGTATTTACGTTTGAACTTTTTCAGGGCGCGCTCGATGTTTTCGCCCTCTTTTACCGGCATGATAATCATAATATTCTCAGTTTTTTGTTGTTTTTTAAATTCGTTCGTTGTCGTGTTCTGCGGGGCGTGCATCCTCGATGCCCTCTCCCTCGAAAAAAATTCGTTTACTCGTCGGCAGGTCCGCTGACAGACCCGAATTGCAGATAGGGAGCCAGCCGTGCTGCCTCCTTGCGGGTCATTATGTGCTCTTCAATCAATTCCTCAGCGGTACTCCAACCTCCTTTCAACTGTCTTGCTTTCAGCAATTTTCGTAATACCTGCGGTGCTATGTAGGGGTGTCTCCCCAGCACTTTCGGGCTTGCAAAGTTAATATCAATTTTCCGAATTTTGCAACTATCGCAGTAAATTTGTTTCAAAATTTTCTCATAATTGCGTTCCGTGACTCCCGGAACCTCTGCGAGTTGCTCCGCGCGGAGGAATCCTCCGAGCCGTTCGCGGTAGGCGAGGATCGCCCCGACGGTCTTGGGCCCGATGCCCGAAACCGAGCGCAGGGCGGCCGAATCGGCCGTGTTCAGTTCGACGGGCTCTTCGATCGGGCGGGGCTTCCGCTCGGGGAAGATGATGTAGGGTTCGAGCGCCGCAGCCACCGAGTCGCTCACGACGTAGCAGTCGCGCAGCTCCTCCATGTCGTAGATGCCGCTCAGGTCGCGCCAGCGGATGAAAGCCTCGGCCTGCCGTTTCGACAGGGCCCCGATGGCCCGCAGGTAGCGGACGCTCACGGTGTCGATGCGGAACGGTTGGGGCGTCAGCGGTTCGGGGAGGATGCGCCCCGTGCGGTACTCCTCCGGGGCGATGGCGTATTTGCGGCCGATGCGGACCCACGGCGCCAGCCGTCGGTAGAGCGAGTCGCTGATGCCGTAACAGAGTGCCATATCCTCGGGGATGCGGAACACCTTGCCCGCGGCGCGGTATTTCAGCAGGCTCACGGCCTCGTGTTTCGAAAGCCCCAGCTCCAGCAGGTCGTCCAGCGTCGCCGTGTTGGGGTCGAAGTGCCTCAGCTCGACGCTGTCCCGGCGTATCTCCATCGCGGCTTCGGCACGCCGCGCGGCTTCGGGATTGGCCGACGGGCGTACCAGCACCAGGGCCGTGATGAGCAGTCCGGCCAGCGGCAGGAATATTGCAACGGCGCGTATCTCGCGGTCTGAAAAGAGTTTAGCCATCTTTTCGCTGTTTTTCGATCTCCTCCAGCGCTTGTTTCACCGAGCCCCGGCGAAGCAACAACTGCCGGGCTTCGGCTTCGGTGAGTCCCGACGCTTCGGCGACCATGCGCGTTCCGCGGGCGACGAGTTTGTCGTTGGTGAGCTGCATGTTGACCATGCGGTTGCCTTCGACACGTCCCAGGCGGATCATCACGGCCGTGGAGAGCATGTTGAGCATCAATTTCTGGGCCGTTCCGGCCTTCATGCGCGTCGATCCGGTCACGAACTCGGGACCTACGACGGCTTCGAGAGCATACTCCGCCTCGGCTGCTGCGGGCGAAGCGGGGTTGCAGGTGACCGAGGCGGTCAGCAGTCCGTGGCGGCGCGCCGTGCGCAGTCCGCCGATGACATAGGGCGTGGTCCCCGACGCCGCGATGCCGATGAGCGTGTCGTCGGCCGTGGGGCGGTAGGGCGCCATGTCGCGCCATGCTCCTTCGGTGTCGTCTTCGGCGTGTTCCACGGCCCGGCGCAGGGCTCCGTCGCCTCCGGCGATCAGCCCGATCACCCGGTCGAACGGAACGCCGTAGGTCGGGGGCAGTTCCGAAGCGTCGGTGACGCCCAGCCGGCCGCTCGTCCCGGCGCCGATGTAGAACATCCGCCCGCCGCGCCGCATGCGTTCGGCGATGCGTTCGACGAGTTGTTCCATGACGGGGATAGTCGCCCGCACGGCCTCGTGTACGCGGGCGTCTTCGCGGTTGATGCCCGTCAGGATGTCGTGCACCGACATCTGTTGCAGGTTGTCGTAGGGTGAATCCTGCTCGGTGATTCTATCTTCCATGATGGTATTCCAAAAGTCCCTCTGCGGGGGATTCGACAATGGTTCCGATGCGGCACCCCTCCGCCGCCAGCGCTTCGCGCAGCAGGGGTTCGAAATGGGCTGCGATGCCGCCCGCGAACGAAACGGCAAGTCCCTGCGGGTAGCGGCTCAGGTTGCGGGCTGCGAAGTCGCGGAACGACCTGAGAACCATCTCCCGGACTTCGGGGCAGGTTGCGTGTGCATGTATGAAAGGTGCGAACGAAGCCAGGAACCGGCTGGCATAGGGCTCGCGGTAGACGCGGCGGATGATCTCTTCGTAACTGAGTCCGGTCGCGGACAGAAACTCCTCTTTCAGCGGAATGTGCCCTTTGAAGATGCCGTTCAGAAAATTGCGTCCCAGGTGCACGCCGCCGCCCTCGTCGCCCAGTACATAGCCCAGCGGAGGGACGTTTTGCCGAATTTCGCCGCCGCGGCACCAGCACGAGTTGGAGCCGGTGCCGAGGATGCAGGCGATGCCTTCGCCGCGGCCGAAGAGGGCGCGTGCCGCACCCAGCAGGTCCGATTCGACCGCGACGTCCTCCGTTCCGAAATGCGCCGCCAATTCCCGGCGCATTTTTTCGCTCGCCCCGGGAAACGTAGCGCCGCATCCGGCTCCGTAGAACCGCACGGCCGTGACTGCTCCGCAAGGGGGCAGTTCTGCGAGTGTTTCGCGGATTTGTTCCTCGGCGTGCTGCACGGCATTGATTCCCCGCGTGCGCACGGTCGTCGTGCGCGCGCCGTCGTCCACGATCCACGTGCATTTGGTCGATCCGCTGTCGGCAATGATTAGCATGGGTTAAATATACATATTAATATGGGAAATCGAAAAAAAATGGAGTAACTAAATTTTTTAGTTTAAAAACTATAAAAAATAGTTGCATGTGAATAAATTTTAGTTACCTTTGCCCATGTAAGCCCGGCTAAGAGCCGGGATTTAGGTGCGACGGCTGCTTTGGGGGTACCCCTTGTCTGCGCTCCCGCCCGGCTCAGAGCCGGGTTCAGGATTTACACTATTATTTGCACCTTTACCGGAACACAAAAAGGTATTATCGCTTATGGAAAAACTGACACGCAGGGAAGAGGAGCTGATGCGCTGCTTCTGGGAGCACGGACCGCTGTTCGTGCGGGAACTGGTGGCTCTGTCGCCCGACCCCAAACCCCATTTCAACACCCTTTCGACCATGGTCCGCGCCCTCGAAGCCAAAGGCTATGTGGGCCATAAAACGTTCGGAAGCACCTACCAGTATTATCCGGTGGTCACCGAGGAGGAGTTCTCCCGCTCGACGCTCGGAAGCGTCATCAGCCGCTATTTCGAAAATTCATACCTCGGGGCCGTTTCGGCGCTGGTCGAGGAGGAGAAGATTTCGGTCGGCGAACTGCGCGAGTTGATCGACCGCATCGAGAACGAAAACCGCCGGTAGCCATGTATGACCTGATGATTTACAGCCTGAAGGTCGGGGGCTGTCTGGCTGTTTTCTACCTGTTCTTCAAATTGCTGCTGAGCCGCGAGACCTTCCACCGTTTCAACCGCATCGTGTTGCTGGGGGCGATGGTGCTCTCGTTCGTGCTGCCGCTGTGCGTGATAACGGTCTACCGCGAACTGCCCGTCTTGCCGGAATCTCCGGAGGAAGAGGCCGTGACGACCGTTGCCGCCGAGCCGCCTGCGGAGCCTTTTCCGTGGGAGAAACTGGCCGGAGGCGCTTTTGTGGCCGGAGCCGTCGTTACGCTCCTCGGAACCTGCTGTTCGCTTTTCGGCGTGGTGCGCCTCGTCAGGCGGGGGAGCCGCGAACGGTTGGAGGACGGATCGGTGCTGGTGCGCACGGACCGGGCCGTGACGCCTTTCAGTTGGGGACGTTATATCTTCATGTCCGGGAAAGACCTCGCCGAGAACGGCGACGCCATCCTGCTGCACGAACGCGCCCACCTTCGGCTGCGCCATTCGCTGGACCTGATCGTGACCGATGTTGCGGGATGCCTGCAATGGTTCAATCCGGCGATGTGGCTGCTGCGCCGTGAACTGCGCGCTATCCACGAATACGAGGCCGACGAGGCCGTGCTCGAAAGCGGCGTCGATGCCAGGGATTATCAATTGTTATTAATAAGGAAAGCTGCCGGCGGGAGGTGGTACTCAGTTGCCAACAGCTTTAATCACAGTAAACTTAAAAACCGAATTACCATGATGTTACGTAAAAGATCGTCGCGGTGGGCCGGAGCCCGTGTGCTTCTGCTGCTGCCGCTTATGGGCGCAGCCCTCGGGGCTTTCGCCGAAACCGCGTATGTCTTTCCGGAGGACAAAGTTACAAAAGAAAAACCGGGAATCCGCATCCGGGGCGTGAAATCTTCGTCCGGAAAGGAGCCGCTGGTGCTGGTCGACGGCCGGGAGACCGTGTTGGACAGCATTAAAACCGAACAGATTAAGTCGATCACCGTGTTGAAGGATTCGACGGTGGTGGCTGTATACGGGGAAAAGGGCCGCAACGGCGTGATCCTTGTAGAGATGAAAAAAGACACGGAACCGGCCAGCATGTACCTCGAAGTGAAAAAGGCGAAGGTCGTTTCCGGGAAATCGGGCACCGTGATCGTATCGGACAGCGTCGGGACGGTGGTCACAGCGGGCAAACCGGAAGAGGTGACGGTGGTCGGCTACGGGATGAAATCGAAAGAGGGGAATGTCGTACGGCTCCGGGGGCAGAGGAGATCGGATTCCAGAACGGTCGTTTATCTGGTCGACGGGGTCCGGGTGCCGGAGATCGAGTCGCTCGATCCCAACCGGATTGAGAGTATCTCGGTGCTAAAGGATGCCTCCGTTCCCGCAGAGTATCTTGCCGAAGGGTGTACCGGCGTGATTGCGATCACGACCAAGCGGACCCCCGATGCGCGGCAGGCCGCGGTGGAGTCCGTCGAAGGCTCCCCGGATAGTTCGACGACGGTTTACAAGGGCAGCGTGACGGTCAACGGGGCTTTTTCCGAGGGTACGCTGATCCTTATCAACGGTAAGGAGGCTGCGCAGGCGGATGTCGACGCCCTGAAACCGGGGCGGATTAAAAAAATGACCGTCTATAAGGGCGACGAAGCCGTGAAACGTTACGGCGAGAGGGGGCGCAACGGCGTGGCCGATATCCGCGTCCGGAAATGAGGCTTACAGGAAATACACCATAAGCAGCTAAAAAGTTCAGCAGGGGACGGAGTTCAAAACTCCGTCCCTTTTTTATCCTATTTGAATTCGACGATCTCGGGACGTGTCGGACGATAGCGGTACTGCTCCATGCGCGTGGAGTTCGAGAGGCGGAAATACTCGCTTTCGACCAGTCCGTTCTTGCCGAAGGCGATGCCCAGGCGAATTTGTATTGTGTTGAATACCAGTCGTTCGTTTCGCAGCCGCACACCCAGTCCGAACGAGGTGAAAAAGTCGTTTTTGAAGATGTTGGGCGAATAGCCGATCAGCCCGAAGTCGGCGAACCCGAAGACGGCGATGCGGAATCCCAACGGTTGGTAGGGGGTGAAAATCACCGTTTCGGTGTTGAGGATCATGCGGTTGGTGCCGATGATGTGCTCTTTGAGGGCCTGCAATCCGTCGATGCGGGTGAAACGGATGCTTTCGTCGCTGCCTGTGCCGCGGTTCCAGCCCTGGGTGTAGTTGAAGGCGAGGAACTGGCGGATGCGGCTGCGCCGGAAGAGGAACAGGTTGGAGAACCACCGCAGGTCGACGTCCACGGCGCTGCGCTGCCACATGCCGTCGTTGAGGTCGATGTAGCTTCCCAGCGTGAATCCGCCCATGATGTAGCCCACACCGCGGAATCCTCCGGTTTCATAGCTCATGCCCAGGTACATGGCGTCGTTGAATTCGCCCCACGAATAACCCGTTGTCAACTCGGCCTTGTAGCCGGTTGCCAGGTACTCGCGGAGTCCGAATCCGTAGATCATGTTGGCCGTGTAGAATTTCTCGCGGTAGAGGCCCGCTCCGACCAGCAGGGCGTCCTGATCGTGCAGCGCCGGATTGAAATGCGGTCCTACGAGGGGCCGCCGGCTGACCCGGCGGTAGTTGTAGCGTCCCGTAAGGTAGACGCTCGAATTGATGCGCCGCAGGTAGTGGGAGTAACCTCCCCAGGCGTCGAGGTTCCGCTCTTTGACCAGCAGCGAGGTGTCCTGCTCGACCATGTAGCGTTTGGATTTGATGTCGCTGTACGTGAGGCCGATTTCGTAGTCGGTGGGTTTGAGGAACTCCTTGCGCAGCCCCATGTCGAGCGTCGAGTTGTAGAAGTCGCGCCCGGCGGCGAACTCCGCGGTGTAGAAACTCCCCAGCACGTTGGGAATTTCGTATTCGACCATGTTGCCGCCGTAGGAGAAGTCCTTGCGGCTGAAATTGGTCATGAGTTTGAGCTTGTTGCCCCAGCCGAGGATGTTGGCGTCGGAGAGTCCGACCATCGTCCGGCCCTCGGAGTGCCATCCTCCGTCGACCGAGATGGTCCAGCTGTCGCGCGTGGTGATGGCCAGGTTGACGCGCGTCGAGTCGAACGCGTCGGGCAGCACCGTGACGTCGATATCGGCAATGTAGCCGCGCGAGCGGATCAGTTGTTTGTTGCGCACGATCAGCTCCGGATCGAGCGTGTCGCCCGGTTTGAAAAGCAGGTCGCGGCGGATGACGCGCTCGCGGGTGAGGCGGTGGGTTTTGTTGGCGGTGCGTTCGAGCCAGTTGCCCCCGGGGTCGAAGATCTGCCGGCGGTCGATGGTGATTTCACCGATGGTTTTCCCGGAGTAGGGTTGCAGCAGGCGGCTTTCGTCGGTCACCCGGCCGCTCATGGTGGTATCGAGGACGGGTTTCACGAAAAGCATCTTGTAGAGCATGCGCGGCACGGCACGGCGGTTGGTTTTCGACTCGATGCTGTCGTAGAGCCGCTGGTTGCGGGCCGAGGCGTCGGGATTCGACACGCGGGCGCTGTCCGGGGTGAAACGGTCGGGCGTATGCGCACCGGGACCTGCGACGCGGGCAAAGGAGGCGGTTGCCGCCGCAGTCAGGGTCAGTACCAATATGCAAAACCGGGCATACATTCGGTAAAGATAACGCTTTTTTCCGGTATTAAGTATGGAAAATCGCATCCGGAGGCCCTCAGGATGCGAAAAAGGTTCACCTTCAGGTGAACCTTTTTCTATTGCATTGGCCGGGCGGGGCGTTTTTCAGGACCGTATGGGATTCGGCTCCTGCCCTCTCCCTCTCTTCCCTGCCCCCCCCCGGGGTTATCGGCGGCCTTCCTTGGCCTCGATGCATTCGGTGGCATGGGGCACCTTCATCAGCCGCTCCTTGGGAATGAGCTTGCCGGTGGTCTTGCAGATGCCGTAAGTCTTGTTCTCGATGCGCACGAGCGCCATTTCGAGGTTGCGGATGAACTTCATCTGATGAGCCGCCAGACGGCCGCTCTCCTCTTTCGAGAGGGTGGCGGCGCCCTCCTCCAGCACTTTGAACGTCGGCGATGTATCCTCGGTGTCGTTGTCGGCCGTATGGGTGATCGTGGCGCGCAGCAGCTCATAGTCCGCGCGGGCGTTCTCGAGCTTTTTCAGGATAAGCTGCTTGAACTCTTCGAGTTCCGCGTCGCTGTACCGTGTTCTTTCGTCTGCCATAGTCGTATCCTCCTTGTTTTGGTTTCATGTAAAATTAAGCAATAATTCCGATATTACCAAATTTTACAGGATATATCGGGACTATATCCGCGTTACCGCAATACGCAGGGGCTCTTCGTCGACATCGGTCTCCACGACCGCTTCGCCGGCGGGCTCTGCCGCGGCTTTCACCTCCACGGCGAGGGTCTGCGATGCGATGTAGTCAGCGAACCGGGCGATGCCGTCGGACACGCAGGCCTTGTCCTCGATCTCGACGCGAATCTTGTCCGTGACCTCGAATCCGGAGTCTTTGCGGATATTCTGGATGCGGTTTATCAATTCGCGTGCCACGCCTTCGGCTTTCAGCTCCTCGGTGACCGTAATATCGAGCGCCACGGTGAGTTTTCCCTCCGAGGCGACCAGCCATCCGGGCATATCCTCCGAGGTGATCTCGAAATCGGCCGGCGTCACGGTGATCTTCTCGCCGCCGAGGTCGAGCACCGTTTCGGACGCCGTTTCCACTTCAGCGATGCGCTCCTGCGAGAATTCGGCCACCAGGGCGGCGATCTGCTTCATGTACTTGCCATAGCGCGGCCCGAGGGTTTTGAAGTTGGGTTTGATACGCTTGGTAATCAACCCCGTGGTCTTTTCGATCAGCTCGATGTCCTTGACGTTGACTTCGCCCATGATGAGGTTCTTCACGGCCGAGATGTGCTCTGCCGTTGCCGGGTCGAGCACCGGAATCAGGATCTTGGTCAACGGCTGGCGCACCTTGATCGACACCTTGCGGCGCAGGGCCAGCACCATCGACGAGACTTTCTGAGCCAGCGACATCATCTCCTCCAGCCGGGTGTCGATCAGCCGCTCGTCGGCCTTCGGGAAGGTCGAGAGGTGGACCGATTCGTCGGCGTGGCGGCCGCTCACGGCGTTGAGGTCCGTGAAGATGCGGTCGGAGATGAACGGTGCGAAGGGCGCCGCGAGCATCGAGACGGTCTCCAGACAGGTGTATAACGTCTGATAAGCCGCCAGTTTGTCCTCCGACATGCCGCCGCCCCAGAAACGCTTGCGGTTGAGGCGTACGTACCAGTTCGAGAGGTTCTCGCCCACGAACTCCTGGATGGCGCGGGCCGCCGGGGTCGGGTCGTAGTTTTCCAGCGATTCGGTCACCTCTTTCACCAACGTATTCAAAAGCGAGATGATCCAGCGGTCGATCTCGGGACGCTTCTCCATCGGCACCTCCGGCTCCTGACCCGTGAACGCATCCACGTTGGCGTAGAGGGCGAAGAACGAGTAGGTATTGTAGAGGGTTCCGAAGAACTTGCGGCGCACTTCATCGACGCCGTCCTTGTCGAATTTGAGGTTGTCCCACGGCTGCGAGTTGGAGATCATGTACCAGCGTGTCGCGTCGGCTCCGTAGGTGTCCAGCACCTCGAACGGATCGACGGCGTTGCCCAGGCGTTTGGACATCTTGTTGCCGTTCTTGTCCAGCACCAGTCCGTTCGAAATGATGTTTTTGAACGCCACCGAGTCGAACAGCATCGAGGCGATGGCATGCAGCGTGAAGAACCAGCCGCGCGTCTGGTCGACGCCCTCGGCGATGAAGTCGGCGGGATAGACCTCGTTGAAGCCCTCCTTGTTCTCGAACGGGTAGTGTACCTGCGCATAGGGCATGGCACCCGAGTCGAACCACACGTCGATCAGGTCCGGTTCGCGCTTCATCGGCTCGCCTTTCGACGAGACCAGCACGATCGAATCCACATAGGGGCGGTGCAGGTCGATGTTCGCGGTCGAATAGTTCTCCTTCGACATGTCGCCGACCTTGAAATTCTTGTAGGGATTTTCCTTCATCACCCCGGCGGCAATGGATTTCTCGATCTCGCCGATCAGCTCTTCGACCGAGCCGATGCATTTCACCTCCGAGTAGTCTTCGGTGGCCCATACGGGCAGCGGGGTTCCCCAGAAGCGCGAGCGCGAGAGGTTCCAGTCCACCAGTCCTTCGAGCCATTTGCCGAAGCGGCCCGTTCCGGTCGATTCGGGCTTCCAGCGGATCGTCTTGTTCAGTTCGATCATCTTGTCGCGCAGCGCCGTGGTGCGGATGAACCACGAGTCGAGCGGGTAGTACAATACGGGTTTGTCCGTCCGCCAGCAGTGGGGGTAGGAGTGGGTGTGTTTCTCGATTTTGAACGCCTTGTTTTCGGCTTTCAGCATCACCGAGATGTCGATGTCGAGCGTCGGATCGGTGTCGCACAGCCGTTCGTCGTAGACGTTCTTCACATAGCGGCCCGCATATTCCCCGTATTTTTCGACGTCGATGTTCGTCTTCACGAATTCCGGGTCGAGGTCTTCGACGAGGAAGAACTTGCCCTGCTTGTCGACCATCGGCTGGTTCTTGCCGGCGCGGTCCACCATGAAGAGCGGTGCGATGCCTGCGGCTTTCGCCACGCGGTCGTCGTCTGCACCGAACGTCGGGGCGATGTGCACGATGCCCGTACCGTCGGAGGTGGTCACGTAGTCGCCGACGATCACGCGGAACGCGTCGCCCATCGGCTTCACCCACGGGATCAGCTGCTCGTAACGGATGCCCTCCAGCTCGGTGCCTTTCCACGTCTGCTCCGCAACCTCGTAGGTGCCCTCCATCTTCTTGGTGAAGTAGGAGCCCAGCAGCTCCTTGGCCAGGATGACCGTCTGCGGCTGGTCGGTATAGGGGTTGCGGCATTTGACCTTCACGTATTCGATTGCGGGACCCACGGCCAGTGCGGTGTTCGACGGCAGGGTCCACGGCGTAGTGGTCCAGGCGAGGAAATAGAGTTCGCCCTCGACTCCGTCGAAGAGCTTCTCGCTCTTTGCGTCGCGCACGACCCGGAACTGTGACGTGCAGGTCGTGTCCTTCACGTCGCGGTAGCAGCCCGGCTGGTTCAGCTCGTGGGTCGAGAGGCCCGTTCCGGCGGCCGGCGAGTAGGGCTGGATGGTGTAGCCCTTGTAGAGCAGGCCCTTGTCGAAGAGCTGCTTCAGCAACCACCACAGCGTCTCGATGTACTTGTTGTCGTAGGTGATGTACGGGTCGTCCATGTTGACCCAGTAGCCCATCTTGCGCGTGAGGTTCTCCCAGGCGCCCGTGAACTCCATCACCGCCTCGCGGCACGTGCGGTTATACTCCTCGATGGTGATTTTCTTGCCGATGTCTTCCTTCGTGATGCCGAGTTTCTTCTCGACGCCCAGCTCCACGGGCAGTCCGTGGGTGTCCCATCCCGCTTTGCGGTGTACGAGGTAACCCTGCTGCGTCTTGTAGCGGCAGATGATGTCCTTGATCGTGCGGGCCATGACGTGATGGATGCCCGGCATGCCGTTGGCCGAGGGGGGACCTTCGTAAAATACGAACGTGGGGTGTCCCTCGCGGGTGTCGATGCTTTTGTGGAATGTGTCGCGGGCGTCCCACTCGCCGAGCACGTCGGCGGCTACGCCGGCCAGGTCGAGACCTTTATACTCCTTGAACTTCATATCGGTAAGAAATTTCTTCGCTGTTTTTCTGACAAGCAACAAAGATATAAAAAAGATTTAATAAATCGGACTTTTTTAAGCCCGGATTCTATTTCCGGACGGGAACGTCGAGCCGGAAGCAGGAGCCCCGGCCGACGGCCGAGTCGACGCCGACGCGTCCGCCCAGTTGTTCGGCGATCGACTTGCAGATCGAGAGCCCGAGACCGGTCCCCTGTGTGAAGGTGTCGAGTTTGACGAAGCGTTCAAAGATGCGCCCGTGATCTTCGGGGGCGATGCCGATGCCCGTGTCGCGGACGTGGAAACGGATGTAGCCGGGAATTTCGCGGAATCCCACCGTGATAGATCCCTCCCGCGTGAATTTCAGGGCGTTGCGCAGGTAGTTGCCGATAATTCGGGTTACTCCCTGCCGGTAGGCCCGGATCGGGAGCGGCGGCAGGCCCTTCTCCATGCGGAGCTCCACGCCCGGGGGACATTGCGGGTGGAACACCTCGACCGTTTCACGGATGAACTCCCGGGCATCGAAAATCGTGCGGATGACCTCCGACCGTCCCGATTCGATGAGCGCCAGGTCGAGCACATCGGAGATGATCTGCAACAGCAGTTCGTTGTTGTGCCGGATGATGTCGCTGTACTCCCCGCGGGTCTGGTTGTCCGGCTCGTTGGCGAGCAGCTCCGAGAATCCGACGATGGCATTCAGCGGGGTGCGTATCTCGTGGCTCATGTTGGCCAGGAAGGCCGATTTGAGCCGGTTGGACTCTTCGGCGCGCTCCTTGGCCCGGCGGAGCTGTTCCTCGCTGCGCGTGGCTTCGGTGACGTCCTCGAGCAGGACGACCAGCTCGTCGTCGTCGCCCGGGGTATTGTAGATCAGGGTGCGGCAGATGCGCTCCGAGGCCGGGGCCTGCCAAAGGTGCTCCCGGGAGTCTCCGGAGGGAATATGCAGGAACTTCGGGATATTCTCCTGAGGGTTTACTCCCGTTTCGCTGGCTGTTTTTCCGGCATAGTCCTGCGTTCGGATGCCCAGTATCCGGCCGGCCTGCTGGTTGATGTACGAAACCAGGTAATCGACAGCCTTGCCTGCCTTGTCGCGCAGGATGTTCATGCGGATATAGCCGATCGGCAGGTGCTCGATCAGTTGTGCGAGGTGGCTGTAATTGCGCTGCGCCGCCTTGTAGCTCTGATTGATGGCGGCGAGTTCCGCGCTCTCGGGGTTGCCGCTCGTGACGCGGCGCACGCTGCCGAAGGCCGTGCGGGTATTCGTCCGCGGATCGGTGCGCACCTCTACGGCTTTGACTTGCAGACACCTGTTGCCGTTTGCCGTGACGAATGTTTCGTCGAGCGTGTCGGTGACTTTGAGCGCTGCGCAGCGGGTGTAGATCCGTGCGCGGTGTTCTTCTCTGGGGAGCAGGCGAACTTCGTCGAAAGTGATGTGCGTACGATCCGTGCCGAAGAGTTCTGTTGCCAGCGGGGAGCAGGTCATTTCGCGCTTTTCGAAATCGAGACACCACCATCCGATGCCCGATGCGTCGAGAAATTGCTGTAATAATTCAATGGAAACGGGATGTTCTGTGTTCATGGAAAGGGACCGGTTTTCCGTTAGGCCGTTTTGTCTTAGTCGAAGGACTGCATTTCGATCAGTTTGGCATAGATGCCGTTGCGCTCCATCAGTTCGGCGTGCGTACCCCGTTCGGCGATGCGGCCGTGGTCCACGACGATGATCTGGTCGGCGTTGTGGATGGTCGACAGGCGGTGGGCGATGACCACCGACGTACGGCCTTTGAGCAGGTTGTTGAGGGCCTCCTGTACGAGTTTTTCGCTCTCGGTGTCGAGGGCCGAGGTGGCCTCGTCGAGGATCAGGATGTCGGGGTTCTTCAACACCGCGCGGGCGATCGAAAGCCGCTGGCGCTGTCCGCCGGAGAGCTTCACGCCCCGGTCGCCGATGTTCGTTTCGTAACCCTCGGGGCTCTCGCAGATGAAGCAGTCGGCGTTGGCGACCTTCGCCGCCTCGACCACCTCTTCGTGCGTGGCGCCTCGCTTGCCCATGGCGATATTGCCCTCGATGGTGTCGTTGAACAACACGGTGTCCTGCGCCACGACGCTCATATGCTCGCGCACGCTCTCCTGCGTGTAGTCGCGCAGCGAAACGCCGTCGATGCGGATGTCGCCCGACGTGGGGTCGTAAAAGCGGGGCAGCAGTTCGCTTAGGGTCGACTTGCCGCCTCCCGAGGGACCTACCAGCGCCACGGTCTGCCCGCGGAGTATCTCGAACGAAACGCCGTCGATCACCTCGCGCGAACCGTCGTAGGAGAAATGCACGTCGCGGAACTCGATCTTTTCTTTCAGCCCCGTCAGCTCTTTGGCGTCGGGGCTGTCCTGTATTTCGGGTTTCGTGTCGATGATCGAGAAGATGCGTTCGCCGGCGGCGATGCCCTGGTTGATGTTGGCGAACTGGTCGATAAAGGTGCGCACGGGGCGCGTGATCTGCGAGAAGATGGCCACGAAAGCGATGAACCCGCCGGGGTCGAGCGTTCCCTTGGCGACGAGCGAACCGCCGAAGACGAGGATCACGCCCACGGCCGTGATGCCGAGAAATTCGCTCATCGGCGACGCCAACTGCTGACGGCGGGCCATCGAGAGGGTCAGCCGTGCGAGGTCGGCGCTGATGGCGTAGTATTTCTGTTTGATGTATTCGACGGCGTTGTAGCTTTTGATGACCTTAATGCCCGCGAGCGATTCGTCGAGCGTGGCGACCATCTCGCCCATGCGCTGTTGGTTGGTGCGGGCCGGGTGGCGGAGCTTTTTGACGATGCTGCCGATCAGCAGCGCCACCACCGGGAGAAACAGCACCGAGAAGACGGCCAGCTCCCAGGAGATAGCCACCATCATCACGATATAGCCGATGATCAGAAACGGTTCGCGGAACGACACCTGCAGGGTGTTGGTGATGCAGAATTGCACCACGCCCACGTCGGAGGTGATTTTCGAGATGATGTCGCCCTTGCGCTGGTCCGAAAAATAGCCTACGTTCATGTCCATCACGCGAGAGAACATCTCGTTGCGCATCCGCTGCAGGGTTCTCGTGCGCATGTTCTCCATGGTCCAGGCGCCCAGATAACGGAACAGGTTGCTCAGCAGGCTGATGCAGATGGCCACCACGGCCAGCAGCATCAGGACGTTCTGCGTGGAGTATTCCTGGAAAATATGCGAATAGGTGAAGTTGAAGAGCGTGGCCAGATACTCCTTGTTCAGTTCCACGGGCGGCAGTTTCTCGACATACTCGAACGAATAGTTTGCGTCGAACATGGTGTTCAGGATCGGAATGATCAGCATGAACGTCAGTGAGTTGAACAGCGCGTAGAAAAGGGAGTAGAAGAAATAGGGAACCGCGTATTTTCTGATCGGCCGGGCGAAGCCCAATAGCCGCATATATGTCTTGAACATTCGGGGCGTATGGTTTGGTGGTTACGCAATAATCGGACAAAGATACGAATAAGCGAGGGCAAAAGCAAGTTTACTTGCATTTTGCCGAGCGGAAGTATCTTCGGCGCAGCCAAAGATACGAAAAAAACTGACAGCGCCAAAACCGGATCGCGGGCGGTGCGGCCAGGTTGCGACCGGCAAAAGGGTCGTAACGACTCCAAAGGTAGGAATAATAACCCGAAAAGCGAACCTTGCAGGAACTTTCGGCGAAAGATCGCGTCCGGCGGACCAAAAAAAAACGGAGCGGCAACGTCTCCGTTTACCGCTCCGCAGGGTCGTATCCCGTATCTTCGAGCCAGTGCGCCCTGTCGTTCGCCGCCGCGACGGCCAGCGCGTCGCAACGGTTGTTCTCCACCGTGTCGGCATGGCCTTTGACCCAGACGAACCGGACCTTGTGGCGGTTGTACGCACGCAGGAAGCGCATCCACAGGTCGGGGTTCTTCTTGCCCGCGAATCCCTTGCGCACCCAGCCGAAGACCCAGCCTTTCGAAACGGCGTCGACGACGTATTTCGAATCGGAGTAGATCACGACATCCGAACCCTCGAATTTGAGGGTCTCGAGCGCCACGCACACGGCCATGAGTTCCATGCGGTTGTTGGTCGTGAGGCGGAAGCCCTGCGACAGCTCCTTGCGGTGCTGCCCCGAAAGGAGTACTGCGCCGTAGCCGCCGGGGCCGGGGTTTCCGAGGGCCGAGCCGTCGGTGTATATGGTAATTTGTGCCAAATTCGAGGTGAAAGGTTTGAAGAAAAAAGCGAAAAGTGCGAGGTTAACGGGCGATGTCATTGCGAGGAGCGCAGCGACGCAGCAATCTGCGCCGGAGTGGCGACGTTGTGGCGTTCAGTCGGATTGCCACGCTCGCTTTTGTTCGCTCGCAATGACGGAAAACTGAGTTTCAATTTTCCGCTTTCGACTTTTTACTCATTTCAGTGCGGAAAGCTGTGCTTTCAGCGCCGCGATCTTGGCTTCAGTGTCGGCCTGCTTGGCGCGTTCGTTGGCCACGACTTTCTCGGGCGCCGAGGAGACGAAGCGTTCGTTCGAGAGCTTCTTCATCACCGAGGCGAGGAATCCCTCGTAGTAGGCCAGGTCGTCGGAGAGTTTTTTGCGCTCGGCTTCGGTGTCGATCTTGCCTGCCATCGGCACGAAATACTGGGTCGTTTTGACGATGAACGCCGCGGCCGCCGGGTCTTTCTCCGTCACGGCTTCGATCGCTGCGAGGTTGGCCATTTTGACCAGCACGGGGGCGAACTCCGCGGGGTAGTTCTCATCGACGATCACCCGGAGCGTCAGCTCCTCCTTCTGCGACAGGTTCTTCTGGTTGCGGACGTTGCGCACCGAGGTGATGATCTCCTTGGCCAGTTCGAAGCGCGCCAGCATCGCGGCGTCTTCGGCCGCGGGTTCGGGCATCTGCGCCACGCAGATCGAGGCGCCCTCGGCGCGGGGCGCGAGGTCCTGCCAGATCTCCTCCGTGACGAACGGCATGAACGGGTGCAGCAGGCGCATCAGGGCGTCGAACCAGCCTTTCGTCGCCTCCAGCGTCGGGGCGTCGATAGGCTGTCCGTAGGCGGGCTTCACCATCTCGAGGTAGAGACCGCTGAAGTCGTCCCAAAACAGGCGGTAAGCCTCTTTGAAAGCCTCCGAAATGCGGTAACTCCTGAAATCCTCGTCGATCTGGCGGAGCGAGCGGCCCAACGCCTGCCCGAACCACGCGACGGCGAGGCGGTTGTTCTCGCTCTGCGGCGCTGCGGCGTCCACCGTCCAGCCGTTTACGAGCCGGTAGGCGTTCCATATCTTGTTGCCGAAATTGCGGCCCTGCTCGCACAGCGCCTCGTCGAACATCACGTCGTTGCCGGCCGACGACGAAAGCAGCATCGCCACGCGCATACCGTCGGCGCCGTACTGCGCGATCAGGTCGAGCGGATCGGGCGAGTTGCCCAGCTGCTTCGACATCTTGCGGCCGATCTTGTCGCGCACGATGCCCGTGAAGTAGACGTTCGAGAAGGGCTTTTCCCCACGGTATTCATACCCGGCCATAATCATGCGGGCCACCCAGAAGAAGATGATGTCCGGACCGGTCACCAGATCGTCGGTGGGGTAGTAGTAGCTGATCTCCTTGTTGTCCGGGAAGCGGATGCCGTCGAACACCGAGATGGGCCACAGCCACGACGAGAACCACGTGTCCAGCACGTCCTCGTCCTGTCGCAGGTCCGTCAGTTGCAGCGATGCGTCGCCGCTCTTCGCGCGGGCTTTTTCCAGCGCCTCTTCGGCCGTCAGGGCCACCACGAAGCCGCCTTTGGGGAGGTAGTAAGCCGGAATGCGCTGGCCCCACCACAACTGGCGCGAGATGCACCAGTCTTTGATGTTCTCCATCCAGTGACGGTAGGTGTTCTTGTATTTCTCGGGCACGAAGCGGATCGCGTCCTCCATCACGGCTTTCGTCGCGGGCTCGGCCAACTCCTGCATCGAGAGGAACCACTGCATCGAGAGCTTGGGTTCGATGGCCACGCCCGTGCGCTCCGAATAGCCCACGTTGTTGGTGTAGTCCTCGGTCTTTTCCAGCAGGCCCGCCGCCGCGAGGTCCTTTTCGATCTGCCGCCGCACGTCGAAACGGTCCTGACCCACGTAGAGGCCCACCTTGTCGTTGATCGTGCCGTTGTCGTTGAAAATATCGATGGTTTCGAGTCCGTATTTTTCGCCCAGCATGTAGTCGTTCACGTCGTGCGCCGGGGTCACCTTCAGGGCGCCCGTTCCGAACTCGATGTCCACGTATTCGTCGCGGATCACCGGAATCGAACGGCCCACCAGCGGCACGGTCACACGGGCGTCCTTCGCCAGCCACTCGTAGCGCGGGTCGTTGGGGTTGACGCACAGCGCCGTGTCGCCCAGAATGGTCTCGGGGCGCGTCGTGGCGACGATGATCGCCTTGTCCGTCCCCTCGACCGCATAGCGCAGGTAGTAGAGCTTGCCGTGCGACTCTTTGAAGACCACCTCTTCGTCCGAAAGGGCCGTCTGCGCCGCGGGGTCCCAGTTGACCATTCGCACGCCGCGGTAGATTTTCCCCTTTTCATAGAGGTCGCAGAAGACGCGCAGAACGCTCTCCGTGCGGGCTTCGTCCATCGTGAAGCACGTGCGGTCCCAGTCACACGAGGCGCCCAGCTTGCGCAGCTGTTTGAGGATCACGCCGCCGTATTTCTCCTTCCATTCCCAGGCGTATTCGAGGAATTTCTCGCGCGAGAGCGACGCCTTTTCGATGCCTTTCTCGTGGAGCATCGCCACGACTTTGGCCTCCGTGGCGATCGACGCGTGGTCCATGCCGGGGACCCAGCAGGCGTTCCTGCCCGACATGCGGGCGCGGCGCACCAGCACGTCCTGCAACGTGTTGTTGAGCATGTGCCCCATGTGGAGCATGCCCGTCACGTTGGGGGGCGGAATGACGATCGTGTAGGGTTCCCGCTGGTCGGGTTCCGAGTGGAAGATGCCCCGGTCGATCCAGTAGTCGTACCACTTGGACTCGATCTGCTGCGGTGCGTATTTGTCGGCGATTTGCATAGCGCGTAGATTTTACTTTGTTTTCAGGGGTGCAAAGTTATTAACATTCTGTCAAAGATAAAATAAAATTCCTGAAAAAACGTTACCTTTGCAACATTATATATTTGTATATTATGAGCAAAAAAGATAAGATAGAAACCTTCGAAGTAGACGACGTGAACCTGGTCCCCGAACTGCTCGACGGCAAACACCACGTGATTCCCATTGTCACCGGCGGTGACGAACCCGTGGAAGAAGTCGAGGTTCCCGAGATCATACCCATCCTTACGCTGCGCTCCTCGGTGCTTTTCCCGGGGGCGATAACCCCCATTACGGTAGGCCGCGACAAGAGCATCAACCTCGTCCGCGCGGTGAATGCCGAAGGCGGCATCCTGGGCGCCGTGCTGCAGCGCGAAAGCGACGTTGAGGACCCTGCGCCGGACGACATGTACAAGGTCGGCACCGCGGCGCGCATCATTAAGATTCTGGAGATGCCCAACGGCAACCTGACGGTGATCCTGAACGGTTTGGAGAAGATCGAGATCACGGAGTACATCACCACCGAGCCCTATTTCAAGGCCCGGGTGACGGCCCTGCGCGACTCGACTCCCGACCTGAAGAGCATCGAGTTCGAGGCCCTCGTGGACTCGATCCGCGACGTGGCGCTGAACATCATCAACGTCTCGCCGTCGATGCCCAAGGAGGCGGCCTTCGCCATCAAAAACATCGACTCGAAGCGCGGAATCATCAACTTCATCTGCTCCAACATGGAGCTTACGGACGAAGACCGTCAGTCGTTGCTGGAGGCCCCCGGCCTGCTGGCCCGCGCCCGCAAACTGCTCGAAATACTCATCCGCGAGCAGCAGTTGGCCGAGCTGAAAAACCAGATTCAGGAGCGTGTCAAACAGGAGATCGACAAGCAGCAGCGCGACTATTACCTGCAGCAGCAGATGCGCACCATTCAGGACGAGCTGGGCGACGGCGCCGACGCCGACATCGAAAAGATGCGCGAGGCGGCCAAAAAGAAGAACTGGCCCAAGGAGGTGGGCGAGACTTTCGAGAAGGAGTTGCAGAAGGTCGAGCGGCTGAATCCCGCCGTGGCCGAATACTCGGTGCAGATGACCTATCTCAACTTGCTGCTGGAGCTGCCGTGGAACGACGTGACGAAGGACAACCTCGACCTGAACTGCGCCCGCGAACAGCTCGACCGCGACCATTTCGGTCTCGACGAGGTGAAGGAGCGCATTCTGGAGCACCTGGCGGTCATCAAACTCAAAGGCGACCTCAAATCCCCGATCCTCTGCCTTTACGGCCCTCCGGGCGTGGGCAAGACCTCGCTGGGCAAGTCGGTCGCCGCAGCGCTCGACCGCAAGTTCGGCCGCATCTCGCTGGGCGGACTGCACGACGAGTCGGAGATTCGCGGACACCGCCGCACCTACATCGGCGCCATGCCGGGCCGGATCATCCAGACCATCAAACGGTGCGGATCGTCCAACCCCGTGATTATCCTCGACGAGGTGGACAAGGTGACGGTTTCAAACCACGGCGACCCGTCGAGCGCCCTTTTGGAGGTGCTCGATCCGGAGCAGAACACCACGTTCCACGACAACTATATCGACATGGAGTACGACCTGTCGAAAGTGCTGTTCATCGCCACGGCCAACAATATCGCCAACATCGCCCCGGCGTTGCGCGACCGTATGGAGATGATCAACATTCCCGGTTATCTCGTGGAGGAGAAGGTGCGCATTGCGCTGGACCACCTGCTGCCCAAGCAGCGCGAGGCCCACGGCATCAAAGAGCAGGAGATGACGATGTCGGCGGAGACCGTCGAGGGGATCGTTTCGGGCTATACGCGCGAGGCAGGTGTCCGCTCGCTGGACAAGAACCTGGCGAAGATCGCCCGCGCCCGCGCCAAGCAGATTGCTTTCGACGAAGCCTTTACACCCGAGATTACGGCCAAGGATGTCGAGAAGATTCTCGGCATGCCCAAGTTCCTCCGCGAGGAGTATGAAGTGGGAGGCATGACGGGGGTCGTGACGGGCCTCGCCTGGACCGAGGTCGGCGGCGACATTCTCTATATCGAGTCGGTGCTGACGCCCGGCAAGGGCAAGGTGAGCCTCACGGGCA
>ERZ838577.597-NODE-597-length-55457-cov-10.090737_pt1 | contig 55457 bp, 47 predicted proteins | sample MGYA00519682_ERZ838577 | MGnify/ENA primary metagenome ERZ838577 (study PRJEB31850, sample SAMEA3708838) | human gut metagenome | biome: human gut; feature: human-associated habitat; material: faeces | place: China | collected 2014 ...
CGGACACCTTATTGCAGGTGTCCCGCTGCTTGTCTTGGTAGCAAAATGTCATTGTGCTTGTCGCATCCGGGATTTTATGTTTTGCAACATCTTTTTCCCGTTTGCGGATGCAAAGTTATAACAATATTTTATTCCTTGCAAATATTTTCGAAAAAAATTTTAGTCATTTTCGCAATGGAATTGCTTATGTCCTGAATCAGAACTGGAAATAAATAAATGGAGCTACCTCTTCCGACATGAATTCTATCACGAGCTGCACCACAAATAAGAATACAAGCAGTTTCAGAAGCCACGGACTCCTTATAAAAACATTCATGCAGAAGTCCGCCCACTTTTGAGGAATGAAATGGAACACGGCGAGGGCGATCATCATAATGCACCATACTTTGCGGGCCTCAAAGAACTGAGGGAACTGTGCCCAGTCGAAATCCTTGAATATATTCCCGATTATAAGAACAGAATCCTCAAAGCTTGCGGCACGGAAAAATACCCATAGCAAAGATACATATACGAAAGTGATAAGCCATGAGAAGAAGATAGTAACAAAGTTGTCGGGAATCTTCGAGAGAATGGGTTTGCAGGCTTTATGCACGGCAAGTCCGACGCCATGCATGCCGCCCCAGAACACAAATTTCCATGCGGCGCCGTGCCATAGTCCGCCGATAAGCATTGTGAGGAAGTTATTCACGTATGTGCGGATAGTGCCTTTGCGGTTTCCGCCAAGTGGTATGTATACATAATCGCGAAGCCAAGACGACAGTGATATATGCCATCTTCTCCAGAATTCCGTGAGATTGCGGCTCTGATATGGTGAATTGAAATTGATGCCGAGTTTGAAACCCATTATCAGTGCCAGACCTATCGCCATATCGGAATATCCCGAGAAATCGCAGTATATCTGCATGGTATAGCCTAAAACTCCCATCAGCGTCTGCACGCCGGAATATAGAGAAGGATCGTTGAAAATAAGGTCGTTGTATTGCGATATATAATCCGCTATCAGAGCCTTCTTCACTATTCCGACAATAATAAGCCAGAAGCCTCCGTAGATATCCGATAGTTTTGCATCTTCATTCTTCTCAAGCTGAGGGAGAAAGTAATCGGCTCTGACGATAGGACCGGCCACAAGCGCCGGGAAGAAAGAAAGAAAGAAGAGATATTCGAGCCATGTCCGTGTAGGTGCAATTTTCCCTTTATAGACATCCACGACATAACTGATGCTTTGGAACGTATAGAAAGAGATGCCTACAGGGAGTATGATATCAAGAGGCTGGAAATTCCCCTCCACCATCGCATTCCAGTTCCATAAGAAGAAATTGGCATACTTGAAATATCCTAAGATGAGAAGCGACAACGTGATCGAAAACCACATCATGCACAGTTTGGCACCACGCCTGCGCAGACTGTAAATCGCTTTCGATACGAGCCAGTCCACGAGCGATGTGCCTATAAGCATCAGGAAAAAGAAACCGCTCGATTTATAATAGAAATAAAGAGAGAATGCTACAACAAATATCACCATCTTTGTTTTGCTTCTCTTCAGCAAAGCATAGACGGGGATAAACAGTAGGAAAAGAATCCAGAAAAGACCGCTGGAGAAGAGCATTGGAGCATCGGCATCATAAGCCAGCATGTCAGCGATGTTTCTCCCCGCGAGACTGATATTATGAATCAATGAATCCCAATTCATTTGTTAAGTGCCTTAAGGAATACGATATTCGGATTAACTTTCCCTATACTGTCAGAAGGAATCTCGGCAACAAAAGGATGAGAGGATTGTGGAAGCCATCTCATTATACTATCCACCCATAAAGCGGAACTTTCTCTTGTAGGGTGGATGTTGTCTTTTTTACGTTTGAACTCCATACCCTCAGACCTGAAGAAAGAGCCGCGGCGGCACATTCGGGAAAGAAGATCGTTGATGCCGGTGTCCTCTTTCCAGTTCGGTGGGCCGATCCATACATATGGGACAGTATCAATAACTTCGAGTATCTTCTTAATATAGGGAGTGCGCGTTTCCGGATTCTTGAAATACATCTCGTTACTCCCCAGAGATATAAATATCTGTGTCGGCTTGAATTTATTGATAAAATACGAGAGCGTATCGTGGTCGGCCCAGATTTTTGTATTGCTCGAATCCCAGTTCACTGAATGAATAGTATGCCCGTTAGCTTTGGCATACTGTGCGAGTCTCAACGCAAGATTAAACGTCATTGAATCGCCGAAAATGAATAACGACTGTGGCAAGGAATCGGTTTCAATTCTGAGCGGCTTATCAACCAAAGTATCATCAGTCTCCCGTACCGAATCCGCAACCATATCCGTAGAATCAGTTTTTTCAGCAAGAAGTGCCGCGGCTATAGGAGATTTTTTCACTGTCCAGTCACCGAATTTCAGATCATCGATAAAAGAAACCGTGGTGATAATCAGAAGTGCAAGTGCAAGCAGAAGCCAAAGACGCGTATATCTATATTTTTTCATTTCATAAACTGCCTATAGAGACAATGTCGACAGCCGTCTCATTTAGGCTCTGTTCCTTAACAGCCTGCAAAATTAGTATAGATTTACGATTATTCCAAATCGACGACAGTAATTCCGGCTCCCCCGAAACGCACATCCTCATCTTCGAAATTCTTCACCGCTGGATTGGCTCTCAATTGCTCGCGAATCAATGTTTTCAGAATACCATGGCCTGTGCCATGAAGTATCCTGACCCGGGAAGCATTGAACTGCACAGCATCATCAAGGAAATATGTTACAGCCTGAAGTGCTTCGTCTGCCCTCATTCCCCTCACGTCAATTTCGTTTTTGAAATTTAACTGACGCCTGCGGCTGTCGGAAGAAGTGGAAGAGGAAATAACCGAAACCGAAGACAACGCTGATTCCTTTGGACGGGAACATTTGAGCAGTCGGTCTATTGCGACTATCGTACGCAAAGAGCCGAATACGACCTCAGCCCTCTTACCTTCGATTTTTTCAACCTTTCCCACAGTGTTGCCGTCTTTCATCTTTACATAATCCCCTGCGGTTATCTCAGTCGCCGGCTTCTCATGTTCAGGTTTCTTATTTTCAGAAGATTTGCAATTCTTCCGACGCGGGTTCTTCAGTTTGCGCAGAATTTTAGGCTCTGAAGAGACCAAGTTATCATCATTATCCTCCTCGATGCCCTGACGGAATTCATTCAATTCCTTGCGCAATTGTTTCGTTTTCTCCTTTTCAGCCTCGGCCTTGCGGATTTCGAGTATAGTTCGCTCGATTTTCGCATTTACGCTCTGAAGAATCTCTTTCGCCTCGCGCCGCGCCTCATTTATGATCTCCTTACGTTGAGAACGCAGATCGCCTGCAGTTTCTTCATAACGAGCGAGCACGGCATCGAGTTTGGCCTCTTTTTCCCGGATATTCTGACGTTTATTCGACCAATATCTTCTGTCACGGGCAATCTCGGAAAGAAATTTGTCAAGGTTCACATAATCACTTCCGGCAATCTCTTTTGCATTAGCGATCACATCGGCCGGAAGACCCGTCTTTATAGCAATATCTATGGCGAATGAACTGCCTGCATTTCCCACTGACAATTCAAAGGTGGGCTGCAGGTGCTGCCGGTCGTAAAGCATGGCACCGTTTACGAAGCCCGGCTCATTGTCTGCGAAAGTCTTTAAATTCTGATAATGGGTTGTCACTATTCCCATGCAACCGGTCTTGCCTAAATCCTCAAGAATGGCCTGTGCAAGTGCTCCTCCGATCTGCGGCTCAGTTCCGGAACCCATTTCATCGGCGAGAATAAGAGTGCGACTGTCGGAATGATTCAGGAAATATTTCATGTTTCTCAAGTGCGAAGAATAGGTGCTGAGATCATTCTCGAACGACTGTTCGTCACCGATATCGATAAAGATGCTGCGGAAAATTCCCATGTGTGAATTATTATAGAGCGTAGGCATCATTCCGCATTGCATCATATATTGCACCGTTGCGACAGTTTTGAGACACACCGATTTGCCGCCTGCATTAGGGCCTGATATTATCAGAATCCTCTCTTTATCCGAAAGCGTTAGATTGAGCGGAACAACCTTACGGCCGTTCGCTCTCAAGGCAAGCATCAGTCCGGGATGCTCGGCATGATACCATTCAAGTTCACGTTTATCCTCAATATGTGGCATCTGAGCACCGAGGTCTATGGCAAACAGAGCTTTGGCACGAATGAAATCAAGACGGCCAATATCCCGGCAGCTTTGAATAAGATCTTCGATATGAGGACGTATGGAGGAAGCGATTCCACGTAAAATGGCGATAACTTCGCGACGTTCCTCCATCTCGAGCTCGCGCAGACGGTTTCCGGCCTCCACAACTTCGGCCGGTTCAATGAAAACTGTTTTTCCTGTTGCACTCTCATCATGGACAATTCCGTTTATGCCTCTCTTATTGGCGGCACTGACAGGAATCACAAGGCGGCCGTCGCGAATCGCCGGAGTCGCATCCTTATCCACCAGCCCTTTTGAAACAGCGCTTTCCAACACCCTCCGCATGGCGCGCTGCATAGAGCCGGAAGCCTGACGCATATGCGTCCTTATTTCTGATAATTCCGGCGATGCCGTGTCTTTTACTTCGCCGAATTTATTGATGCATCTTTCAATTTCTGAAACCAGCAAAGGGAAAAGCATCATGCCGGAGAACTCCTTATCAAGCACAGGGCATGTTGAAATTCCGGATTCATTTCTATGCGATCGGAAGAAGTCCGCGATTCCCGACATCATAAGAAGCATCTTCAGAAGTTTATACAATCGTTCGGCGCTCATATAGGAGCCCTCCGCCCTGATCTCCGCAAGATACGGGAGCACGTCATAAATATTGTCAAGAGGGAAGGGAATGCCTCCGGATATGATGTCCATCATCTCTGAAACACATCTTAGCCGGTTGGTCACAATCTCATAATCCGAAGAGAAATTCATCTGAGCTGTCTCTTCACGACCCATTGCGCTTGTGCATCTCTCTGATACACACGCACGTAAACCTGCGAATCCTATCTTGGATTCGAAATCAGAAGGATATATCATGTTGATTACACAGGAATCACGAGCATCGGCATGTCACGCTCGAATAAGAATTTATGTGCTATTGTAGGATGAAAGATTCTGCTGAAAACATTTGTCCTCTTGTTCGGGACAATAAGCAACTCGATGTCTTTATCTGAAATCTCTCGATCTATACCCTTGCGGTAATCTTCGCTTTGAGGTAAAAAGAGTGAGAATCTCGCAGTAGGATAATTATTATTGAAAAAATCGCACAGCGCCGTCATCTTGCTTTTAACTCTTGAGCCCTTTCGCGACATGACAGGCACTAAAGTCACCTCGCAGTCAGGATATTCGAACATCCTCATCAGTGCATCCACCGTCATGATGTCATGTTGATCCATATTGCAGAAAAGCATAAGGCGTTTCACATCCTCTATGCTATCTATCGAGCAATGTTCTGGAACGGTGAATACTGGCACTCGGCATGAGTCGAGCACTTCTGCCGTTACGCTTCCTATCAGCTCCTCCTCCTTGCGGTCAACACCTCTTGTTGCCATCACTACCAAAACCGGTGGCGTGTCCTTGCAATATGAAAGAATCACTTCTTCCGGGACACCTTCAAGAAGCGAGGCGGTAAACTTGAGGTCGGGCACCTCTCCCTGTTTCTGCCACTCCCCTATCTGCCGCTTGAATTTTGAAAGGCGGACCGATGATATTTCCCGGATATTGCGGGCCTCCTCGGCTTCTGCAATATCCTCTCCGGCAAGCATAGGGTCTGCATCGCCCGAAACAGCAGGATTGAACAAAGGCGCAACGTATGCATTCATCACCACAGGATGCACGCCGATTCGCCGTGCAAGTTTGAAGCCGATTGTCACGGCCACTTTGCTTGATTCAGAAAAATCGACGGGGATGAGCATGTTACCGCTCATTCCCGCCATTTTCATTTCAATAAGTGCCGGAGAATAGTTGTCTCCGCTCTCTATAATCCGCAATGCAAGCGGAAGATCCTTTGGGATGATTTTCACGCGCTGGGCCACAGTCATCGGCGACTTAAACGAAACAAAATCCTCAAGTCGTATCTGCATGCCATGACTCTCAAGGATGTTCTTCAGCAATTGAGCCCTTTCGGGAGTATGGATAACAAGAGTGATATATTCCTCGACATCAATCATGACTTTCTCGTTTTGCGAAGCCGCGGCGCTGCAGCCGGATTATATTGAGATGTTTCTGATTACTGTTTCTGATTCTGCTCCTCAAGTATCTTGACAGCCATGTCATAAATCGTGGTATCGTCGAGGACTACGATTCCTCCGTCGGGCCCTGGCTCGATATGCATACCTGCATTTTTACCGAACTGATAGTTAACACCTCCGAAATAATTACGGACGGTCTGTACTGTTACATTAAGTTCGTCAGCTATACGATGTGTCGAGCCATCGGGCAGACTGTCTTTGAGCCTGCGGAGTTCGTTGAATGTGATTGTCTTGCTCATGGATTTTTATATTATGATTATTATTCTTTTTTATGGTCGGTTGATCCCCTTCTTCGCGGGGGAGGCCGACCGGGTAGGTTTATCTATTATAATTTATTGCTAAGTTATGAAATTTTATTTATTCAAACAAAGTAATTCATTTTATTTTATGTGTTATAAAACATCATTGAATCACATGTTATGAAATCACTATGAAAATCTCGTCAGATAATCTCGAAATCCGAGGCCTGAATCCATCCTACAAAATCGGAATTCAGCCGCACTTTATACCATTCCACTTTACCTCCTGCACCCGTTTCACGCTCGATAATCGACAGCTTTGTTCCTTTTACAAGCGGAGTGCCCGAAGGTTTCGCCGAACTATACGGTTCAGTAAGAAGTGTGACTTTGAAGCCGGTTACCACCCCGTCTTCATGTGTGTCACAGGCCTTTGCCGAGGAAAAGGAAAAAATCAAAAACGCGATACACAGTACAATCATCGTGATGCCCCCGAAAAAACCGATCTTACGAAGATAGACGGCTGAAGCAAACACATAAAGGGCAATACAGCCGCAAAGCAACACAAAAGAGACCCCGGCCCAGATTCCCCATGTATTTGATGTATGGCTGTGAGTCATATAATGCCTCACTTTTGTGAAGAAAGTAGGCTCATCGGGAACGACCGAAACCTTCTTCCCTTTGGCATTCGCCATATTGGCATCCTCTATCTTCGATAATATATAGGCCCTGTTGTTTCTTACCTCTTTATTTGAAGGATCCAGACGCAGGCTGCGTTCATAGCTCACGAAAGCGTTGCCATAATCTCCCGTCTTGACGTATGCGTTTCCAAGATTGGCAAGCAATGCGGCCGACGTTCCCTTAGATTTCTCCACATTTTTATAAATCCGGATGGCATCTGCATATCGTCCGGATTCATATGCATTTCGGGCACTATCGAGCGAAGAAACAGCGCCGGCCTCTAAAACCGAGAACATTATTGACAGCAATAATATCACTCTACTTTTCATTGGTCTTGATTTTTTTAAATGAACGTTCCAGAGAATTGATCACATCGATCGCCTCATCGTAAGATTTCTTCATGCTTCCCTTGCCCGAATCGGGTGAATATTTCACATACTCGCAATTATCGAGCGATTCGAGAAGCTTAGCCGTCTGCTCTTCGGGTATACCGTTTTTGTCGAGCACTGCCTTGATGTTATCGCGCATCAGTTCGGAGGTCGGCATTTTCAGTTTATCGCCGAGATAACCCCACAACGCGATAAGCAATTCATCGTAGAACGCTTCGACATTCCCTTTCTTCATGTTGGCGTATGCTTTCCTCAGTCGGCGCCCGGCAAGTTTGTTTGCCCGTCGGCTGTTAAACGCTGCAAGGTCGGCATGCGACTTCATATAATTTCGGTAAACGATACTGGAAATCGAAAGCATGGCGAAAGGAAGAATAAACCAGAGCCAGTATACCCATTTATAGATATACGGTATGTGGACAAGCGAAAGGTCGGAGGCATCCACATCCTGCAATTCAGGATCGAATCTGAGCCGAGAGTTAGTCTGCGATTTTCCGGAAGATTTACCCTTCCCCACCGTAATGTCGTAGCTCTTCGATTCAGAAGTCTCGTATTTCCCTGTTTCCGGGTTGAAATAAACAAGCCGTATTGAAGGGATTTTGAATGTCCCCTCCTCCAAAGGCATAAAGGAATAGTCGAAAGAAACCGAACCGGAAACGTTCGATGATCCGACATTGGCTTTCACATCCGTTGTCGGGGTGTATACTTCGAGTTGCGCGGGATATAAGGTGGACAGATCGGGAAGCTGGACATATTTGAGATTACCGGTTCCCGTAACTATATATTCTATTGAAGCGGCCTGATTCGTTTTGAAATCCTTCGATTTGAGTTGCGAAGAAAGTGTAAACTTACCGACTCCACCGGAAAAATCTGCAGGTTTCGGGGCCGGCAACGGACGCACATTCACCACAAGGTCGTTCGGACTGACATTGAGCTGAAGCGGAGAGCTGACTGCCATATTTCCCCAGAACGGGTCATGATAATATTCCCGCTGATCCACGGATACGGTGTAGGTATTGCCCACAACCTTGAGTTGCCCTGTCATCTGGGGGAATATGATATACCTCGCGATCACGGCCGTGGCATAACTCTTGCTGTTATATGTCTCATAAGAGAGTGAATTGGAAATAGCCTTGGATTCCTCAACCACGAATCCATCGAACTTAGGCGCGGCAGTAGCTCCGATGAATTTGATGGCATCGTAGGTGGTATAGAGTTTCACCGTATATACGAGTGCCTGCTGCTCATAGACATTTGTCTCCGAAACTGAAGCCCTCATAAAGAGATTGCCATCTCCCTTGCCTATGAATTTAGGTTTTGAGGAATCATCATCTGTAGCGGCCGATGGTTGTTGGCGAGACGGTTCCCTTCCTCCCCCGGAAGATCCCTGCTTGCCTATGGTGTATCTCAGCACATTGCTTTTCACTCCCCCCACGCTTACCGGTCCGAAGGAGAAGGTGCCCTCTTTCTGCGCTTTGAGGGTGACGGTCCATGTATCGGAGGTCGACTGCCGGACATTCCCGTTCACACTCGTCATCTGCGACATCTGGGCTGTATGGTCGAAATACAGTATCTTCGCACCCGGCACCGACGACGGCACCGACGGACGGTCTCTGAGATCAGTTACTTCTATATAGATGTAGAACACATCGCCGACCTCTATGGCTCTTTTGCCCCGTGCGGGACTCTCGGTCAATTTTACAGAAGCGGCATTGGCACATAAGCCAAAAACCAAAGCTGCAAAAAGCAATATGGCAATTCTTCTAAACATAGACTCTGTTCCTTAAATTTTCATGTCGCCGGGGTCGCAGATGTGCCTCAGATTTGGCCTTCCAGGCTCCGGAGCATAGCGAGCTATGCGACTGAGCCCAAAGGTCAAAGATGAGGTGTAGCTGCGAGACACCTGTAACTTCATATCTTTAGATAGCCCTCTCGAGGCTCTATCTTTCGTTATCATTTCTTCATACATATTCTTAAAATTACTTTTGTCCGGCGTTATGAAAATTTAAGGAACAGAGTCTAATCAAATCTCAAGTTTCTCCCTCATTATAGTCGATGAATCCACTTTAAGCTCTACGGGTTCCGATTCAGCCATCTCATATCGTTCGGTCTGAGGATTGAAGTAGCCGAATCTCACCTTACCGATCACGCAGTTATCTCGGCGTTCGGGAATAAATTCGCATTCAAGCACTTTCTCGGAATAGATTCCCTCGCCATCGAAATACGTCTCCGTCCTGTCGGAAACAGATTTGAGTCTCGTGCCGTTGCCGAAAGCTTCCCGGTATTCCGGCAATATGTCATTACCGATTATTCCTCTTCCCTTTAGGACAACTAAAGCCGTCGCTTCCTCATTCACGATTATTCTCCCTTTGGGTATCACCGTCTCTACGCTGAAATTCCCAACGCACCCGGAAAATGATTCTCCATTGTCGCAGGCGGGAAGCGGTTTTACCTTGAAGGATACCGGCTCTGCGGCCACATCGAAGGTCCGGGTCTCCACACCACGGATACGTCCATAGAAGGGATCATTATATACCACAGGGACATTGACACCGACCCTGAACACACCGGGTTTGAATTTATTTTTGCCGGCGTCTTTCATCGACAGCACGTAAGCGGCAACTGGATATGCCAGATAAACCTCATCCTTTATCCTCTCCCGGCGGGGACGGACATCAATATCTATGCGGGATAAGGTTGTCATATCCGCTTTTTCGACCGCAGGCTTTTCCAAAGCCTCCGCCGAAGATATCTCTCCATCCTTCGAATAAAGCCATATCACGGCCGTGACCGCCTGATTGCAATAGAACGAGGATTCCGACAGCTCGCACCGGATAAACAGTGATTTTTTATCAAATCCATTCTGTTTACCGACTCCCGAGGCCTGAATGCCTCCGAAAACAAGCAGCAGAATAGCCGTTATCGTTAAGACTGCATTTCTCATAGATCACCATTTACGTCTTGACGAAGAACCGCCCTGCGATTTATCGCCCTTATTGGCACGGTTTACGCGCGCACGGGTCTGATTCTCCTTATTGTCCATCGCCTGCAGAATCTGATTGGCAGTCTGCGGACTGATGTTCTTCTCTTGAGGCTTATTCTCCTTTTGATCCTGCTTGTTGTTATTCTGGTCTTTATTTTTATCCTTGTCTTTGTTCTGGTCCTGATTCTGGTCTTTATTCTGATCCTGATTCTGGTTTTGATTCTGGTTCTTGTTCTGGTCCTGATTCTGGAGTTGCTTCTGGGCTATCCTCAGGTTCTTTCTCGCCGACTCGTCGTTGGGATTGATACGAAGAGCCTGCTTATAATAATCGATGGCGTTTTTATACTCCTTCGTATTATATTCAAGATTTCCGAGATTATAGTTGGCTTTTGACGCAAGACCCGGCTTCTCCTTGGCCATCGAGGCCACAGAGGTCAGATTGCGGCGTGCCTCTTCGAGAAGTCCCCTCGTACGCGGGGTTGTATCCTGCGGGTTTGTCACCTGTTTGATCTGCGACAATCCAAGATTATATCTTCCCACAGCTGAGTTGCCGTTCACATTCAACGCTTCCTTATATTTCTGCGAGGCCTCGGAATATTTACGTTCGAGATAAAGTTTGTTACCCTCAAGGATAAGCCTGCGCTCCTTGCGCACGGACTGTCCCGACGCCGAAGCAACCGGAAAGACCATGCAACAGGCAAGTATAAGAAATGTCAATCTTACAAAATATTTCATTTTGTCTGTTCCTCCTTTTTAAAGAATGTGATTTTATCGAGCCATCCTATTTTTCTATCGAGGATAAAGATATCCAGTACAATGAAAAGTATGGCGAACAGAGCGAACACCGGGAATAGCTCATCGTGTAGAGCATAGAGGCTCGACTCGAACGCCGATTTCTTAAGGGTGTCAAGCTGTTTGTCGAGTTCGATAAGCGCGTCTTTGTTCGAGGCATTCACGTAAATACCTTTACCGGCTTTGGCAATGTCGGCGGCCATATCCTCATTGAGCGCTGTCCTGACGGGCTCGCCAGTGGAATCATCGATCATCGGAACTCCGTTCACCTTCAATGGCACGGCAACCGGACTGCCGACACCAATCACATCGAGCTGAATACCGTTCTTGGCCGCATTTTTGGCAGCCGACATCACGCTCTCAGGATCATCGAGCTCTTCGGCATCGGTGATGAGAATCACAGCTTTCCCGATATTCTTATTGTCACTGAACGAAGATGTAGCCATGTCGAGAGCGGCCGCGATATTGGTTCCCTGCTCACCGACCTGCGACGGGTCGATGGAATTGAGAAACATTTTGGCCGACACAAAATCGTTGGTGACGGGTATCAGCGTATATGCCGAACCGGCATACATTATGAGTCCCACCTTATCGTTGTCGAGATTGCCGATAAGCTTCTCAAGTGTCAACTTGGCCGTGCGCATGCGGTCGGGGCCGTCGGGATTATCGGTGGCCGAGGCAAGCATAGAGTTGGATGCATCGACCGCTATAATAACCTCGATTCCTTCTTTGGTGGTCTTCTGATCGCGGATGCCGCCCCATGGACGTGCAAAAGCCACTATAATCAGTGCCAATGCCAACATCTGAAATGTCAGTTTCAACGGCGGCTTATATGGCGACACGTCCGGCATCAGCGATTCTACGGAACTTTTCTTGCCAAACTTACCGATCTTTTTCTTCCGCGCATATCTCGCCCATGCGTACAAGAGCACGAATACCGGGACAAGTGCTAAAAGAATCAATAATTTTGGATATGCGAAACTAAACATAGTATATTCTTATTTCGTTGTCAGGGAATCCGGCGCAACAATGTGTATCGGAGCAGAAGATAAAGAACCACGGCGCAGAGGGCGATGAACACCCAGGGCATGAAATTCTCCTCAGTCTGCGTGAACTTGTTCACGTCGAGAGTAGTTTTTTCCAGCGAGTCGATTTCCGTGAAAATATCGCGAAGCATTTTCGAGTCGGTAGCCCGGAAATATTTTCCGTTGGTAAGCGACGCTATGTTCTTTAGAGCGGCCTCGTCGATTTTAGTCTCCATTGTTGTGGTCGAAAAACCGTATGGATCCGTCACCTGAATAGTACCGTTGGTTCCAACTCCGATCGTATAAATCTTAATTCCCTTCTGTTTTGCAATCTGGGCGGCCGTGGCGGGAGCCACATCTCCGGCATTATTCGTTCCGTCGGTGAGAAGAATGATGCTTTTCGATTTCGCTTTGCCTGACGTCAGGCGGTTGATGGCGCTCGAAAGACCGTCGCCGATGGCTGTTCCGTCGTTGAGCAAGCCGATTTTCACGCCGCTTATGGCATTGATGAGAGCCGGGCGGTCGTTGGTAAGAGGCATCAGCGTGAGACTTTCTCCGGAAAATATCACGAAACCGATATTGTCGTCGGGGCGCTGGTTCACGAATTTCTGAGCCACATCTTTTGCCGCATCGAAACGCGTCGGCTGAAGATCGTTGGCAAGCATGGAGGAGGAGATATCAAGGGCAATCACGATATCAGTTCCCTCCACTCGCGATGTCCGTTTTGAATCATGCGTCTGCGGCCTGCTCAGAGCCACGGCCAATGCACCAATGGCAATAAGCTGCAATGCGAAGCTGAAATGCATCGCCCACACTTTCCATGAAAATCCTGTTTTCATGAACGGTTTGAGCGTCGACATTCCTATCGAAGGATTCGAATTCCGCCATTTAAGCAAATACCATACAATAAGCGGTATATAAAGCAGAAACAACAGAAGATATGCCGGATATCTAAGATCCATGATTCACCTCCTTCCCTTTCGCAGCCTTCTGCGATCTGGCTGATTTCTTTGCTTTCCCCTTACCCTTATCGGCCTCTTCGGAATCATCCTCCGGAACAGGCAGAGGTTTTGTCTCTTCCACAAATTTCAGGGCATTGTCGTAGGAGGCGATATTGTCGTCTGGCAACGGACGCACCTTGGCGAACTTCACGAAATCCGCCATATTGAGAATCTGCCGGATATAATTGCGTTTATCCTTGGTTTCGGCATTATTCTTCATCGCACCGAGAATCTGTCTCGAGGTCATCTCCATGGCGTTGATGCCGAATCGTCCATAGAGATAATTGCGGAGAATATCTGTCAGGTCGGTGAAATATTCTTTCTCCATTCCCTGTTCCCAGAGTTTCTTCTCCTTAAGCTCCCGCAGACCTGCGATAGCCTTTTCGTATGGAGTGGGCTCCGGTTTCTTCTTAAGAATTGTTCCCTCTTTGCGGTAGCGGCGCCACAGAATGAAGGCTGCAACAGCAAGTAGAATGAGAATCAGCAGAATCCACCAGTATTCCACAACCCAGTCGGGCAGACGGTCAAAAATCGAGGGATTCTCGGGATCCGAAACATTGGCATAATCATTGATGGGCGTTTTGGCATCCACCACAACAGGCACCACTTTCAGCGCCACGCTGTTGGATCGCGCCGTGTCGCGCCCCGTTACAAATGCTATTTCCGGGAGCTTGTAATATCCGGAATCAAACGACTGAACAGGCACGGAATAGGTTATTCTCAACATTCCCCCGTTCTCTACGGTGTCCGCTTTCGAGGGCGCGCGCAATTCCACGCTGTCGCCGCATAATCCTACGATTCCGTTTTCCTTGAGTTCCTTGAAAATCGGGAAATGGCCTTTCACTCCCTTCTCCTGATCGACGGTGATGCTGAGATTCGTCATTTTTCCCATCATCAGGATTGTGGAATCGAGCTTGGCTTTCACCAATACGCGCGATGCGGAAGCCGCCGAGGGCATTGCCATCGCGAGCATCAACGAAACCAGAAAAGCAAATATCTTATTTTTTGATATCATTTCAGAGAATTATATATTGCTTTATCGCTATCTTGCAGAGCGTCTTCTGAACAGTCCGAGAAGAGCCTTCACAAAATCCTCGTCAGTCGTGACCGATGCCAGATCGACTCCGCTTCGGGCCGTTATCGAATTGAGTTTCTGCTGACGCTCGTACCACGCCTTAGCGTAGGCTTTTCTCACAGAAGATGAAGATGTGTCGAGCCATCGGTCAGAGCCGGTCTCCATATCCCGGACACGAACCAGTCCGACATTCGGCATCTCCGCGTCTCTGCGATCATAGACCTGGATGGAGGCAAGATCATGCTTGCGGTTGGCTATCGACATACTCTTGAAATAATCATGGTCGTCGATAAAATCGCTGATCAGGAACGCCGAACAACGCTTCTTGATGGCGTTGGTCATAAATTGCAAAGCAACATCGATATTCGTTCCCTTGTTCTCCGGCTGGAAATTGATAATCTCACGGATAATCAGAAGAATATGTTTCTTCCCCTTTTTCGGAGGGATGAACTTCTCGACCTTGTCGCTGAAAAACACAACTCCCACCTTATCATTGTTCTGAATAGAGGAAAAAGCGAGAGTGGCCGCTATTTCGGCCATTTTTTCCTTCTTCAGCTCGCCGCATGCTCCGAAACCGCCACTGCCGCTCACGTCGATAAGTAGCATCACGGTGAGTTCGCGCTCCTCCTCATATACCTTCACATAAGGCTTGTTCTGTCGGGCTGTGACATTCCAGTCGATATCGCGGATATCATCGCCCGGCTGATATTCCCTTACTTCGGAGAATATCATACCCCTTCCCTTGAAGGCGCTATGATATTCGCCGGCAAAGATATTCTGACTCAGCCCGCGGGTCTTTATTTCGATCTTTCGGATCTTTTTTAATAGCTCGTTTGCATCCATTGGCAACCGTTACCTGTAGAAAGTGATTCAGAGCCTCGAAATTAAGGCACTGCTACTTTATCGAGAATATCTGTTATGACTTCATCGGTTCCGATATTGTTGGCCTCGGCCTCATATGTCAAGCCGATACGGTGTCTCATCACGTCGTGGCATACTGCGCGCACATCCTCTGGAATCACATATCCTCTTCCCTGAAGGAATGCGTAGGCACGGGCGGCCAGCGCCAGACTTATGGAAGCACGCGGAGAAGCGCCGAAAGAGATGATCCCCTGCAGATCGTTCAGACCATATTTCGAAGGCTGACGAGTGGCAAACACAATGTCCACAATATAGTTCTCGATTTTTTCGTCGAGATAGATTTTCTGTACTATTTTCTGCACTTCGAGAATGTCGCGCGGATCCACAAGAGGCGTGACGGGCGGCAGTTCCCCTTTTATGTTCTGGCGAATGATGGCTTTCTCCTCCTCTTTGTCGGGATAGCCGATCACAACCTTCAGAAGGAATCGATCAACCTGCGCTTCGGGAAGTGGATAAGTACCCTCCTGCTCGATCGGGTTTTGCGTTGCCATTACAAGGAAAGGCTCAGGCAGCTCGAAAGTGTCGTCGCCGATTGTCACCTGACGCTCCTGCATGGCCTCGAGCAATGCACTCTGCACTTTTGCCGGAGCTCGGTTGATTTCATCCGCAAGGACGAAGTTGGCGAAAATCGGGCCTTTTTTTACTTCGAATGTTTCTTTCTTCACACTGTAGATCAATGTGCCGATCACATCAGCAGGCAATAAATCGGGAGTGAACTGTATACGGCTGTATTTTGCCGATACAAGACTTGCAAGAGTCTTTATAGCCAGGGTCTTTGCAAGACCCGGAACGCCTTCCAGAAGCACATGCCCGTTGCAGAGCAATGCGATAAGCAATGAATCCACAAGATGTTTCTGGCCTACGATCCGACGGTCCATACCCGAACGGATCATGCTCACGAAATTTGATTTTGAGGCTATAAGATCATTTAGCTCCCTGATATTTACTGTTTCCTCCATATATGGTTACATTTGTTTTATTCGTTCTGCAAAAATACTATATCTTAACATAACGGAACAATCCTGCCTGTTAAATAATATTTAAGAAACGTTTAAAAATATTTTCAGAAATTCCTGATTCAGGCATTCCCTCAGTATTATTCGGTAAAAGCGTTCCAACCCTGGGCCCGGATTTCTATCTCGTTGCCGTCGCGTGTCACCATCGCCGCCCCAAGTTCAGGTTTGGTGACATATCCGATCATGGTCACATCCTTGAGTTTCTCGATTTTCTCATGATCGGTGATCGGGACCGTGAACAGAAGCTCGTAATCCTCCCCGCCGTTCATGGCGGTCATAACGAGATTCATGTTCAGTTCTTCAGCCATCACGGCCGTCTGATAATCGATCGGAATCTTATCCTCATACACGCGGCAGCCTACATTGGAATCCTTGCAGATGTGCAGGAGCTCGGAAGAAAGACCGTCGCTCACATCCATCATCGAAGTCGGCTTGATACCGGCGGCATTAAGTTCTTCAATGATATCCTTCCGTGCCTCCGGTTTCAGCTGGCGCTCGAGAATATATTCCTTACCGCTGAAATCAGGCTGAAAGTCTTTGTCTTTGCTCTGTGCCGACACGCGGTTCTCGCGTTCAAGCAGCTGCAGACCCATATAGGCGGCTCCGAGATTTCCCGAAACGCAGATGATATCCGTCTCTTTGGCGCCGGAGCGCATCACGGCTTCACCTTTACGGCATTCGCCGATACACGTAACAGAAATAACAAGCCCCGTAACGGAAGCGGAAGTATCGCCGCCAACAAGATCCACGCCGTAGTTTTCACAAGCAAGCCGGATGCCGGAGTACAATGCCTCGATATGCTCAACCGTGAAACGGCTCGACACGCCGAGACTCACCGTGATCTGTTTCGGAGTTCCGGCCATGGCATATATGTCGCTGAAGTTCACAATCGCTGCCTTGTATCCGAGATGTTTCAGCGGAACATATCTCAGATCGAAATGAATTCCCTCAAGGAGCAGGTCGGTTGTGACAAGCACTTCGTTGTCGCCGAAATCAAGCACGGCGGCATCATCGCCGACACCCTTCTTCGAAGATGGATTCTGCAAGGGAAAATCCTTTGTGAGCCGTTCGATAAGTCCGAACTCGCCAAGCGTGGATATTTCAGTCTGTTTGCTGTCCATAGAAATAATTCACGGCAGAGGCACGCTTGAAAGCGTGCCCCGGCCGAATATTTTGAATTTAGATTCTTTCAAGCATTTTCTTTATCACTTCCGTCATCACCGGCTGTGCTTTTACCGCGGCTTTCTGCACCTCCTCATGGCTCGGGGCCTCAAGAATGTCTTTGCCGCCGAGATCGGTTATCACAGAAACGCCGAAACACCTTATACCGGTGTGGTTGGCGACAATCACCTCCGGAACGGTCGACATTCCGACGGCGTCGCCGCCGATTACGCGGAAATATTCATATTCCGCGGGCGTCTCGAACGTAGGTCCGGTGGTGCCCACATATACTCCATGCATCAGACGGATTCCGTTTTCGCGTGCTATATCGTCGGCCATATCTATCAGTGCCCTGGAATAAGCCTCGGTCATAGAGGGGAAACGCGGGCCAAGTTCCTCATAATTCTTTCCACGCAGAGGATTCTCCGGGAAAAGGTTGATATGATCGGTGATGATCATCACGTCACCAACGCGGAATTCTTTGTTCATTCCGCCGGCGGCATTGCTCACAAAGAGGGTATTGACGCCGATTTCTTTCATCACGCGTATGGGGAATGTCACTTCTTTCATGCCATATCCCTCATAATAATGGAAACGACCCTGCATCGCCATCACATATTTCCCGCCGAGGTCGCCGAAGATAAGTTTGCCGGCATGCCCCTCTACAGTAGAAACAGGGAAATTGGGGATGTTGTGATAATCAAGTTCCTTCTTTATATCAATGTGATTCACGAGGTCTCCCAGTCCGGAGCCGAGTATTATCGCGATTTCAGGCATTTCGCCCACCTCTTCCTTTATGAAATCCGCGGTTTCCCGGATTTTCTCCAAATAAGTCTTTTCCATTAATAATCGATTTAGGTTATACGACATTATTCTGTATGACATGATGCAGGAAACATTCCCTTTCCATCGACATACACTATTATTTTAACAAATCTAATGCCAAAAATATTTTTTACACTCTTAGGTTTACGAAGAGCTGGATGATTTCAGAGATTATCGGCATCGATGGCTTTCTTGAGATCGCTGATGAAATCGGCCGACTCGAGTCCGTTGATCATCTTCACACCTATCGGAATGAAATATGTGATTTTCTTCAGACGCGACGGGAAATATGGGTTATAAGCCAGTCGCACAGCATCTTTCTCCGTGGTAAGCATTATTTTACGCTCACCGGGGAGGGAATCGAATTTCTTTTGAAGATTCTCGAGATCCTCTCTCGAAAAATTATGATGGTCGGGGAAATGGCAAACCGTCTTATGGAAAGGATAACTCTTGAAATGCCTTACGAAGGAGCGCGGATTGGCAATACCGCTTACCAGAAGGACCGAATCCTTATCCGTAAGCGACCCGAGCGACACATTGTATGGTTCGTCATCGGGGAAAACCGGCAAAAGACCTCCGAAATTATATCTCGAGAAATAAAGTTTCTGAAATTTCATTAGATCCAGCCGCTTCTGAACGAGCCTGAAATTCAATGGCGTCAGATCTGCCGGACATTTCGTCACAATCACCATATCGGCGCGGTTGATTTCGTGGGGACTCTCGCGCAGACGGCCCAGCGGAAGAAGATGGTCCTCATAAAGAGGGCGGTTATAATCCATCAACAGAATAGAAACCTTCGGCTTAACATATCTGTGCTGGAAAGCGTCGTCAAGCACTATAAGCTCTATATCGGGGAAAGCTTTCATCAACTCCCGGATGCCTTTTCTACGGTCTTCGCAAACTGCCACTTTCACTCTCGCTCCGAATTTCTGATAGATCTGGAGAGGCTCGTCGCCTATACTGTCGGGAGTGCTGTTGGAATTGGCCACGATGAAACCCTTTGTCTTGCGCTTATAACCGCGGCTCAGCACTGCTGTGTTATAATCCATCGAAAGCATCCCGACGATATACTCGGTATGCGGAGTTTTACCGGTGCCACCAACCGTCAGGTTACCCACGCTTACTATCGGAACTTTGAATTCCTCCTGCGGGAGCATCCCGTGATTGAACATGAAATTGCGCAAAGCGGTGACTCCTCCGTAGATCCACGACAGAGGCGTCAGAACAGAAGTGAGAAACTTTTCCTTACCGCTTGGCATATTTCAAATCATTTTCCGGTTGTCACTTTGAATTCAGGCATACGAGCCTGTATCTGATGGCGGGTGAGGAGATCATTCATCACTTTCAATGCCAGATCCTTATATTCGCCGGCGTTTCCCTTAGTGATGGCCGCACGCATCTCAAGCTGCCGGGCATAGATCATATCCCAGAAATTAGGCTCATATTCCGGATAAGCAGCGGCATTGTAATTGCCGGCCACGCCGCTCTTGCGCGCCACCCACTCTATGGCCTGTCGCAATGACCCGAGTTCATCGACAAGTCCGATCTCTTTTGCTTTCATTGCGTTCCAGACGCGGCCTTCAGCTATCTTGCGGACAGCGCTGTCGGACATTTTCCTGCCGGTGGCCACACGGTTCACGAATCTGTCGTATCCGCGTTCCACATATTTCTGCATTATGGCCAGCTGGGCCTCGTCGAGCGGAGCAAACATCGTCGGGAAGTTTGCCCGCGGATTAGTGGCAACTGTCTGCGGCGAAACGCCGAATTTATCAGCGAGGCCCTTCACATTGGGAATGAGTCCGAATATGCCTATCGAGCCGGTTATCGTAAGCGGATCGGCGAAAATCCTGTCGGCATGGCATGAAATCCAGTATCCTCCCGAAGCCGCGTAATCACCCATCGAAACTGCCAACGGTTTCTTCTTCGACTGGAAATAATCGAGGGCCTCCCCTATCTGGTCGCTGCCGAAAGCCGAGCCGCCGGGTGAATTCACGCGAAGCACCATTCCTTTCACATCCTTATCGTCAGCAAGACGCGTGATGATCGGCACAAGCTTCTCGAAATTGATTCCTGTCGGAGCTCCGTCCACAATCTCACCCGTGGCATAAAGCACTGCTATGCGGTCCTTGCTCGAATATGCGTCCGACCATGGAACCTGTGTAATGAGTGTGGAGGGGTTCACGAAATTCAGTTTCTTTTTCTCTATTCCTGCGAGACGGGCAAGACGGTCGTCCATTGTCCTTTCGTACACGGCCTTGTCCACAAGCTTCTCCTTCATTACCATATCGGAGGGAGTAAAGGCAAGTCCGCTGTTCACCAGCGAATCGAGCAAAGCGGGAGTCAGCTTTTTGCGTTGCTGACAGATGCCGGTCTTCATGAAGTCCCACATAGTGGAGAAAAGTGTGTCGAGCTGTGCACGGGCCGGCCCACTCATCTCTGTGGAAATATATGGCTCGACGGCCGATTTGAAAGTGCCGACCTTCACAACCTGAAACTGGACTCCTAATTTGTCGAACAATCCTTTAAGATAAAGAGATGTCGAACCGAGACCCTGGATAGCCACCTCTCCGTAGGGATTGATGAATAGGCTGTCGGCTGCGCTTGCTATATAATATGTTCCAAGTGTATAGACATCTCCGTAGGAATAAATCTTCTTGCCGCTCTTCTTGAAATCGATCACGGCATCGCGGATGGCATTGACAGTGGCCGGAGAGGCAGCCAATGCTCCGCATTTCAGATACAGAGCGTCAACCGACTTATTCTTTGCGGCTTCCCTGAGGCTTTCCACTATCACATTCAGAGTCTGCGGACGCTCGAGGTCTCCGTTGATCAGCGACATGTAATCGGGAACCGACGGAACTTCTGTCTCTTCGATTGTTCCGGAAAGTTCCAGAGTCAGTATACTGTGTTTCTTGAGCGATACCTGCTCTGTGTCTCCGCCGAGACCCACGGCAATGCTCACTCCGATAATTACAGCACATATCGTGAAAAGCAGAAACGCGAGCCACGTTCCCACAAACGACGAAAGCGTGTTCAGTAAAAATTTCTTTAACATGTCTGCTGAAGGTTCTTGATTATTTCTTTTATGCTGTCGGCCAGGGAATCCGCTTCGGCCATTGTCGAGGCTTCGCTATAGATTCGGATTATCGGCTCTGTATTGGATTTGCGCAGATGAACCCAGCTGTCGGCGAAATCGATCTTCACTCCGTCGATGTCGTTAACCTCTTCATCTTTGAAATGATTTTTCACGGCCTTGAGAATGGCATCCACATCGATATCGGGCGTAAGTTCAATCTTATTCTTCGCTATGCAATACTGCGGCAACTCTTTCTTGATCTCGCTCACCTTCTTGCCGCTTTTTGCCATAAGCGTCAGGAAAAGAGCCACGCCAACAAGCGCGTCGCGACCGTAATGAAGTTCCGGATAGATCACTCCTCCGTTACCCTCACCGCCGATAACGGCATTCTTCTCCTTCATCTTGGCAACTACATTCACCTCACCCACAGCTGCAGCGAAATATTCGCAGCCATGTTTGCGGGTCACGTCGCGCAGGCCGCGCGAACTGCTGAGATTCGAAACGGTTGTTCCGGGAGTGTGCGAAAGCACATAATCGGAAATGGCAACAAGCGTATTCTCCTCCACGAACATCTCGCCATCCTCCATGATGATTGCAAGACGGTCCACATCCGGGTCAACCACAAAGCCTACGTCTGCACCGCTCTCTTTCATCAGCGCTGAAATAGCCGTCAGATTCGCAGGAATGGGCTCCGGAGTGTGCGAAAACTTACCCGTAGCCTCGCAGTTAAGTTCTATAACATCATCCACACCAAGCGAGCGAAGCAGCCGCGGTATTACTTCGCCGCCGATAGAGTTGATACCGTCTACAGCCACCTTGAACTTCTTTTCGGCAATTGCCTTGCAGTCGACGAGAGCAAGGTTCTTCACCATCTCTATATGCCGTCCTGCCCAGGTCTCGTCGCGATATTCCTTTCCGAGTCCGAATACTTCGGAAAACTCGTATTCATCGGATTCAGCACGTCTGATCACCTCTTTGCCGGCTTTGTCGGTAAGGAATTCTCCGTTATGATCGAGCAATTTGAGCGCATTCCATTGAACGGGATTATGGCTTGCTGTGATGATGATGCCGCCGCAGGCATGCTCGCCGATCACGGCGAGCTCCGTTGTGGGAGTGGATGCCATTCCGATATTTATAACATCGAAACCCATCGACATCAGGGTGCCGGCTACAAGATGTTCAACCATACGGCCTGAAAGCCGAGCATCGCGACCCACTACTATAGAAGATGAATCGCCTTTGTATGTATCTCTGATATAAGAAGCGTAGGCGGCAGTGAATTTAACTACATCGACTGCACTCAGGCCTTCGCCTGCTTTGCCGCCGATGGTGCCCCTGATTCCGGATATTGATTTGATCAATGACATTTGTTCAAGTATTTTTTTAACCGTCTGAATCCGACGTCTTTCCGAATTTAATAAATAGCTTTGAAATACCGTATGTTATATAGATAAGGCACACACTGACTCATATCGGCTGCCCATCCTTGGGGGGACTTGATTATCAGATTCACCTCGCTGTCATAACCGAGATACTCCAGAGGCACCTGAATACCTTCGCCATATTGAGTGGTGGAACCTAAGACATCGTTGCCATAGATAAGACTTGTGTTTCCCCACTCGCTGGCAAGATTATCGGAATTGCCGTCCCACATCTCCTGCCCGGTCTGTTGATAAGATTTCACGTTCATACGCATAAAGCGGAAATATACCCTGTCGCCCTCGGCAGGTTTCGAATTCGGATTGCCCGCATTGATAACCTGCATATATACATAGCCGTCCTTATCCATCTTATAATATGGAGCATCCTTGCCGGTTTCGAACTTGCCGTCGGCCGGAACCTCGATCGAAACTTTGTTTTTGGCAAGATACCAGTTCACAGCATGCTCCTCTTCATTAAGGAGTTCCGAATAACTTTTGGAATCATCGCATCCCTGTAGGAGAAATGCCCCAATGGAAAGAAGAACCGGTGTCAGTGCTATTTTAAAAAATTTCATTATTAATCAGATGTATCGTTAATTCTAAATCTATCTATCGTAAATCTATTAATCGGAAATCTCAAGTTTCTCTATCCTCGTCGGAAGGAATTCATCATATCTGTCGAGATTTGCAATCAATAATTCCCTACATTCCTCGAGAGTGCCGTGAAACTCGCCGCCGGCGGCCTGCAGATGACCGCCTCCGTTGAAAAGATCGGAGCAAATACGCGACACCGGAAAATTCAGTTTGCTGCGTGCCGAAACCTTTATGCAGTCAGGATCCTCGCGCATAAATATCGAATAGACCATTCCTCGTATATTCAGAGGTTCGTTCACGAGTCCTTCAGTGTCTCCTTTTTCATAATGATAATGTTCGAGATCCTCGCGAGAAAGCGTTATGAGCGCGGCGCGGTGTTTCTGGAAAACCTCAAGTTTATTGCAGATGGAATAGGCCTTCAACATAAGACTGTCGTAACTGCATGCTTTCACGCACTCCTCGATGATGCGCCGTTTATCGGCCCCTTTCTCCATAAGTTTCATAAGAATCTCGAAGACATCAGGATTATTGCAGTTCACAGTAAAATTCTGCGTGTCGGTTATCAGCCCCGTAAGCAGACATGTAGCGGCGTTGCGGTCGAGGTCGCTGTAAAGTCCGCATGCGGCGATAATACGGAAAACAAGCTCGCAGGTCGACGACATCTCCGGATAGGAGAACTCAACTACCGTCTGCATGTCGGGACCTTGGTGATGGTCGATGAGTACTTTCGGAGCTTTAGCATTCTGGATGAGCGGTGCGAGATGGTCCTGCCTCGAAGGCGTATTGAAATCGCAGCAGATTATCAGGTCACTCTCCTCCACGAGTCTCGTGCAGTAAGGATCATGCCGTGTGTAAACGGCAATCTCGTTGAAATCGGGAAGAAACCGCAGTGACCTCGGCGGAATGTCGGGAACGACCACTGCCGATTGCTTGCCTAAAACCCTAAGCAGATGCCATAAACCGAGCGTACTGCCTATCGCATCCCCATCGGGATGGACATGACACGTCAGTATAATCCTGTCGCTCTCCTGCAACAGAGCGGAGAACTTTCGGACGCTTGTGGGATTCAGTATTTTAATCATTGCGGTCTTTTCAATCCACAAAGTTAATAATTAATTCACAACTTTTTTATTAATTTTGTGGAAAATTTGAAACCTGAAATGAAGTCAACTCGCACTATTGACGATAAATCCAAAGCTTTCGGCGAATTTCTTGAAGTCCTCGACACGCTGAGAGTGAAATGCCCATGGGATGCCAAGCAGACAAACGAGTCGCTGAGGCCCAACACCCTGGAGGAAGTTTTTGAACTCGCCGACGCCCTTATCGCCGATGATGTTCCCAATATCCGCAAAGAACTCGGCGACGTGCTTCTCCATGTTGGATTCTATTCACGCATCGCCGAAGAAAAGGGACAGTTCGATATTGCCGATGTATGCCGCTCGCTTGTCGAGAAACTGAAATTCCGCCATCCCCATATCTATGGCGATGTGAAGGCCGACAGCGCCGATGAGGTTATCCGAAACTGGGAGGAGATCAAGCTCCGTGAAAAAAAGGGTAACAAAACAGTGCTTGCCGGCGTCCCGTCGGCTCTTCCCGCCCTCATCAAGGCCAACCGTATTCAGGAGAAAGCACGAAACGTCGGGTTTGACTGGGAAGAGAAGGAGGATGTCTGGAATAAGGTCAAGGAGGAAATAGGCGAAGTGGAGACAGAAATAGCAAACGCGGATTCCGAGAAACTTGAAAATGAATTCGGCGACCTCCTTTTCGCTTTGGTAAATGCCGCACGCCTCTACGGGGTTGATCCGGAAAACGCACTCGAAAAAACCAACCGTAAGTTCATCAGAAGATTCAATTATATAGAAAGCAAAGCGCACGAGATGGGCAAACCCATCAAGGAGCTTACCCTCGAAGAGATGGACTCCCTTTGGGAGGAAGCTAAAAAGAATCCAGAAATCCGTTGAAGCAGATTCTGCCCCTTAGACTCTGTTCATTAAACTTTTCACTGCCTTGATACTTTGCATCACTGAGAAACCGAGCGTCGGCCGCGACATTGCGAAGATACTCGGTGCAAATACCCAACGCCAGGGATATTACGAAGGTAACGGCTATTGCGTAACATGGACCTTCGGCCATCTCTGCACTCTCAAGGAGCCTGCCGACTATACTGATATGTGGCGTCGGTGGTCGCTCTCCTCATTGCCTATGCTTCCCCCTAAATTCGGCATCAAGCTGATTCCTCAGGAAAGCATAAAGACTCAGTTCAACACTATCAAGTCGCTAATCGAGCAATGCGACGAGGTGATAAACTGCGGCGATGCCGGCCAGGAGGGTGAGCTGATTCAGAGATGGGTCATGCAGAAAGCGGGTTGCAAGAAGCCGGTGAAACGTCTCTGGATCAGTTCTCTGACGGACGAGGCTATCCGTGAGGGATTCGGGCATCTCAGAGAACACAAGGATCTCGAACCTCTTTATACCGCCGGGTTATGCCGCGCCATCGGCGACTGGATTCTCGGAATCAACGCAACCCGCCTCTATTCAATCAAGTATGGCCGCGACCGTCAGATTCTCTCCGTCGGCCGTGTCCAGACTCCTACGCTCGCTCTGGTGGTGAACCGTCAGTTCGAAATCGAGAATTTCGTTCCCAAAGACTCATGGGAACTAAAGACAAAATATCGCGATGTCCTCTTCTCCTCTAACCTGAAACCTTTCGAAAAGGAGGAGGACGGTAAATTGCAGGCGGAAGAGGCCGCCCGCTACCCTCTCACAATTCTTGACATTTCACGCAAAACCGGCAAAGAGTCGCCACCTCGTCTGTTCGATCTCACTTCACTGCAGGTGGAATGCAACCGGAAATACGGCATGGGTGCCGATGCTACCCTCAAGGCCATACAATCGCTTTATGAAAAGAAGGTGGCAACATATCCGCGTGTCGATACAACCTATCTCACGGAAGACATGTATCCCAAATGCGGTGCGATTCTCAACGGCCTGAAAGAATATGCCGATGTAACCCAGCCTCTTAGAGGCTCTAAGCTAAAGAAAAGCAAGAAGGTTTTCGACAATTCGAAAGTCACAGACCACCATGCCATCATCCCGACCGGCCAGCCCCTACCTCCCTCTCTCTCAAAAGAGGAACGCGACGTTTTCGATACGATAGCGGTCCGGTTCATAAGCGTGTTTTACCCCGACTGCACTTTCGAACAGACTGTTGTGAATGCCGAAGCCGGAAAATTTAAATTCAAGGCCACCGGAAAGGTTATAAAGGATCCGGGGTGGAAAACGGCTTATAAGATAGCAAAGAATCTCTCCTCGTCGCTCACTCAGCTCGATGAGGATAAAAAGAATGAGGATGAGGCGGATATCCTTCCCGAATTTCATAAAGGTGAATCCGGTCCGCATACTCCCGTTCTTGTTAAAAAGACAACGCAGCCGCCTAAATATTACACGGAGGGAACGCTCCTCAAGGCCATGGAGACCGCCGGAGCCACTGTCGAGGATGAGGAATTGCGCGATGCCCTTAAGGCCAACGGTATAGGCCGTCCTTCCACAAGAGCGGCCATAATCGAAATCCTCTACAAACGAGGTTACATCCGCAAAGAGAGAAAATCTCTCCGCGCCACACCCGCCGGCATCGAGCTGATATCTCTCATTCAGGAAGACCTGCTCAAAAGCGCGAAACTCACCGGCATATGGGAAGGACGCCTCCGCAAGATCGAGCATGGCGAATACAGTGCCGCCGAATTCATTTTCCAACTCAAACAAATGATTTCGGAAATCGTTATCTCTGTAATGAAAGACAATTCAAACCGCCGTATAGATGCGGTTCAGGATAACGGTGCCAACGGCAACGATAGTGCCGGCGGCAAAGGAAAAAAGAAAGAGAAGAATGGATAAAAACCTCGCCATACAATACACCGTCGTAGGCATCATCATATTATGCGCCATAATATGGATCGCCATAAGGCTTTTCCGCAAGAAAAAGCGGAAAAGAGCTTGCGGTTGCTGTTCTTTGGCCGATAAATGTAGCGAGGCAGCCCGATCCGGCCGTCATCCTGAGAAGAAAACGGAATAATACGGCATGGACGATGTCCTTTCAGATTACCGAAGACTTTCGAGAATCGCCTTGAGACATCCAAACGTCTTCTCGGGCGCTTTATCCCAAAAATTCTCATACTGCGAGAGATTCTCGGCCGCTCCGGGCGTGTCGCTCATCACGCGCACAATCGCGAACGGCACACCGCACATTTCGCAGGTCTGAGCAATCGATGCCGACTCCATATCCACGGCTTTCGCTTCCGGAAATTTACTTTTGATGGTGTCTACTTCCTCTTTGCGGTGAATGAAACTGTCGCCACTGCATATTAGTCCGAATGTCACATCTTCAGAATCCTTGAAAAGCGTTCTTGCCTTGTTCAGGATCCTATCCGATGGATGGAGGTATTTGGCGAAACCGTCGGGAGCACCCGGCTCAGTGCCGGGTCCGCACCATACATCATGATAACTTGTCTTGTCGGCAATGAGTACCGAACCGACGCCCAAAGAGCCGTCGACACCGCCGGCCACTCCGGAGTTGATAACCAGGTCGGGCTTTAATTCGTTGATAAGCCTATAGGTGTTCAGGGCAGAGTTGACTTTGCCGATTCCGCATTTACCGAGAATGATCGAATTTTCTCCGTCGCTTCCCTCGTAATATGTACTGTCGCCTATCCGAATCTCTTTGTATCCCGGAATTATATTCTTCAAAAGGCGAAGCTCTTTATCCATCGCCGCCAATATCGCAATCTTCATAAGACTCTGTTTTTATATCGCAAATATATTTTTTGCGGAATTGAATGAAATATATCGTAAAATTAACTATTTTTGCTCAATCATGAAAACAATAAAGATTTGGAGCGACAGCCTTTCTGATCGCCAGCTCTCCGAGATATGCCGCGACCTTGAAATGGGAGCCACCATGATAATGCCCACCGACACCATATATGCCATCTGCTGCGATGCCCTCAATCCTAAAGCAATCGAGAGAATCTGCCGGCTTAAAGGCATAAATCCTGATAAGACCAATCTGTCGGTGATATGTTCGGATATTGCCATGGCGGCGGAATATTCCAGGATCGACAACGTTGCTTTCAAACTCCTGAAAGAAAATACACCGGGCCCGTTCACGTTCCTTTTCAAAGCCGCCGGCACTCTTCCCAAAGCATTCAAAGGGAGGAAGACCGTCGGTATCCGTATTCCCGACAACAATGCCTGCCGCGAGATTGCTGCGCGGCTCGAACATCCGCTGCTAACCACATCTATTGAATTTGAAGACGCCGACCATGCAAGGGAACCGGGGCTGATAGCCGAGACCTACAATGACAAGGTGGATATCTTCATCGAAGGAGCGGATGGCGACGATGTGCCCTCCACAGTTGTAGACTGCACCGGCGCTGATTTCGAAATAGAAAGGCAAGGGAAAGGTATCCTCGCGAATTGACGCGGGACATATTCCGATAAAATAATTGATTTTAAAATTTGAATTAAAGAAATATTTCTTTAATTTTGTCTAAGAAACAGTTTTCAGAATTAGAAAAAATTCCTAATACTTAATACTAACCTTATAAATCGTAGACAATTATGTCAAAAGTAACAGTTGTTGGCGCCGGAAATGTCGGCGCAACCGCAGCCAATGTGATTGCATTGCGTGAGATTGCTGACGAAGTCGTAATGATCGATATCAAAGAGGGCGTTTCCGAAGGAAAAGCCATGGATATGATGCAGACGGCAAACCTTCTCGACATGAACACTCGCATTAGCGGCGTAACAAATGACTATGAAGCTACAAAAGACAGCGACGTAGTGGTGATCACATCCGGAATTCCCCGTAAACCGGGTATGACCCGCGAGGAGCTTATCGGCGTGAATGCCGGCATCGTAAAACAGGTTACCGAAAGCGTTCTCAAACACAGTCCCAACGCCGTTATCGTATGCGTTTCCAATCCTATGGACACGATGACCTATCTTATCCACAAGATTTCCGGTCTTCCCAAAAACCGAATCATCGGTATGGGTGGCGCACTCGACAGCAGCCGTTTCAAATATTTCCTCAGCAAAGCCCTCAAAGCCAACCCCAATGAGATCGAAGGCTTCGTGATCGGCGGCCACGGCGACACAACAATGATCCCTATGAAGCGTTTCGCCACACTGCGCGGAATTCCTGTAACCAACTTCCTCTCTGCCGAAGAGCTCGACAAAGTGGCAGCCGACACCATGGTCGGCGGCGCAACGCTCACCAAACTTCTCGGCACATCCGCATGGTATGCTCCCGGAGCTGCTACAGCTGAGGTTGTAGAAGCAGTGATCCACGATCAGGACGCCATCATCCCGTGCTCCGCTCTGCTCGACGGCGAATATGGAGAGAAAGACCTCTGCATCGGCGTGCCCTGCGTGCTCGGCAAAGGCGGTATCAAGAAAATCCTCGAACTCGACCTCAACGCCGAAGAGAAAGAGCTCTTCAAGAAGAGCGCCGAGGCCGTTCACAAAACCAACTCCGCCCTCCCCGCATAATCCCTCTACCACCATACAACCGAAAAGTCCCGACATTCGCCGGGACTTTTTTGTTGATTTTATTCAAAGAGAGACCATATCATTCAGGATTCGTATAACTTCTTATAAAATCTTCAAGAGAATCTTGAGTTGACAGGCCGAGTTTGGTTCGCAGCCTATACCGACTCTTCTTAATTGAGTCATACTCAATATTGAGCAACCGCGCTATCTGCTGATTTGTCATTCCTAATGAAATATATGCGGCCAGCCGCAACTGAGACTCTGTGAGAGAAGGGAAATCAGTCTTTAATCTCTTTGAAAAATTAGGATCAAGATTTTGATGGATATCCATAAAACCTACCCGTTCCATATCCGAACTTTTATGGATATTAAGAACAGTATTGATCTCCGAAGCCTCGGCGGATTTCAATCTGCCTTCATTTCTCAACGACTTGACAACATTCCCAACATCATCAATAACCTTGCATTTTTCCTCCAGTACAAGACTGCGTGAAGCGAGAATCATTCTGTTTTTATATAGCTCTTCACGGATTTTATACGCATTCAACTGTCTCTCTTTACCTTTGCGATATATTAAGAATATCGCCAGGATTGTAACTGACAAGATAATCAGACTTATTAGCCACCATCTTGTGTTTCGTTTCTGAATCTCAAGACGAGTGGCATTCTCCATTTGGAGAATTTTAATCTTTGCATCTGTCGCCATCAGTTCCTTATCGCTCAATTCACTATGCAAAGAATCTGTCCACCATGCGTATAGACTTGCATATTTATATGCGCTGTCTAATACCCCTGCTGCATGATAAAGATATGAATTCTGCCTATATAGCCAGCATAGCAATCTTGTGTCAGTCCTGCCAGGCCGGAGATACCTCTCAGCTTCGGAACTCAGATTCAATGCCATATCATTTTGCATATTTTGCATAAAATGATGTGCAAGTAGCATTAGATTAATTCCATAGGCATCCGATCGAAGCTTGTCATATTTGAGCATCTTAATGTTATCTCTTAGATACTCTGGAGAATGAGTGTTTAGGAACAGGCTACGTTTCACAATCTCTCTGAAAGTGGTATCCTGCATTATATCAGATTGTCTGTCAAGATATTTTAAAACTTTTATACTTTTAGTTAAATCTGTTTCCTGCGTTGCGATATTGAACAGGTTCTTCATCCAATATTTCTTATAGCCCGCATCAATATACGCCTTCCCTGCCTTGTGGAAATAGTCATCTGACGTAGGATTAGGTCGAAAACTTCTTGTCAAGATCCCAAGGCGTGTCAATGTCCTCCCGACGAGTAATGAATCACCAATTTCGCGACCATACTTCAGTACTTTTAAAAGAGTTAGATAATTTTTTACAATTTCTGAACTCTCTGACGACGACTCCATGAGTAGATTATGATATTCATAAGGATAGCGTAAAGTGTCAAGGCCTTCAAGCGCTGCATTAGCGATGTTAATGGCCCTTTCCTCATCAATATTTTTAAGAAGTCTGGATTTCCAGATTGCCACCCGAGCCTTGAGAAGAGCATGATCTGATTCTCTTTTATCTATATTCTCGAGACTGTCAATAAGAAATTGTTTCACTGTAATCGGTTCACTGTTATACATTGCCCTTTCCAATTCTGCACATACAGAATCAATCATTGGTTTACCGGTCCCAACCGGACAAAACATCGAACCGGAATTGTGTCTTTCATTTCTGCCACATGATGCAAAAATAAGAATTATCAATATAATAAAAACTCTATTCATACTGCAAAAGTAGTAATATTTCAGATATATAAGGAACTGTCCACCCGATGTCCACCATATAAATTAGTATCTGAATTCATTTATAAATACTTTTATCGCCAAAGTTCATGAACGCACAGATTTTCAACCACAAAAAATGAATCACAATGAAAAATCATTTTCTTATTTCATCAATCGCCTTGACGATGGTCGCCATGACATCTTTTGCAAGGTTTGAACCGGTAGGCATGGTGCCTCAAAAGAATATTCTTGATATCGGTCTCAATAAATCTATGAAAGATACAGCGCGCCCCCTCCATCTCAAAACTGTAGGAAAAGTCAAAGCTAAAACAGAGGGACAGACCAATTTCAAAGTACGCATTCCGGCAGATAATAAAAACTTCGAGTTCAGCGGAATTACAATTGCCGGAAGCGGCGGAGTGCACGAACTTGATTTAAGTGAATTCGAACATGGAACGACTGAATACGACTTATATATTGCTCCGGGCAATTATCTGATGATAGCCTCATTCTGGATTAACTCAAAAGAGGCTGACTTACCTCGTATGGCTATTGTATTCAAGGAAAATGTTCATGTTGGAGAGGCCGCTGAGATTTCGTTTGATCCGGAGGAAGCCACTAACCGAATACATTTTGAACCGATTAATACGCACGGAAAGAGCGTCAGTCTGCCTATCTATACCACGCTTGACGAGGAGCCTTACTATCATTATGATTTCACCAACGCGAATGCGACAGATATGGGATGGGACAGTACAATATTTCATGAAGAGTATGGAATATTACACACATTATCTACAAATGGAACCAGCAGTGGCGCAGAAAGCAACGGGGATTTTCTAACTAATCCTGTAGGAGAAAAATTCCATTTCATTTCCGGGGTATTCGTACGCGAAGGCACTATAACAGATGCTTATAATACTAATTCTGTATTGTATTTTGTAATGGGGAAAAAGGGGAATATGGACAAATACATAGTAGTTCGCAACAATCCCGATGAATTTATACCTGTAGCAGAAAAGTTTACCCAGACTCCGGCAGCTGAGGAAGAAAAAGTTAACGGTATCAATAGCAGTGTAAGTTTCAATCTTATCATTAACGGAAAAGCAGAGGGGGGATGGAGCACCAATATGACATTAAAAGAGCCGGCTGCAAATGTTTATATTCAAAAGGATATGACGATGGCTCCGCTTAATGCCAGTGCTTCAGTTGCCCTCCAGTCAATTGACATCGCCCGGTCTGAAATAATAGAGGGTTTCCCATTTCCAATGACAACCATACTTGGCATTGAATCCAACCCTCTTGTATATTCAGCAGGAAGTTGGCTGTATACTTTCAATAGTAACAGAAGAGGTAATTATTCATTCACTGTGAAAAACGATAAAGAAGTCGCTCCTTTATTCCCTGGAAATCCCGCTTTTGAAACAAGTAAGGAAAATCTTGGTGTCGTTCTCGGAAATACCGCACCGGTGTTCTCCATAATGAATCAGGTTATTGAATATCCGGCCGGCACATTCCATATGCACACACCATATTATCATGGAATCGGAGGAGAAGACAGATTTATCGATGAATCTTTCGCTAAAATAATTGTCAAACGAGATGGCTCGACTATCCTTGAAGGTGGAACAACCGAACTTCTTGACTGGGAACAGGAAAATGTGGAAGACGGCCATGCAAAAGGAATTGTTGAACTTACCTTTGAAAACAGGAATATACTGGTAGACAATTTACCCGGATATAATTTAGCCTCAATTAAATACGATGAACGTAAAGAGGACAGAAATGTTCCGACTATCCAAAAATTATGGTATCGGAATTCTGAAGGAAAAATTACGGATCGTTTTGAAAAAGCGGAGGATGGTGTTCTGGAGTTTTCAGGTGCGGACTTCAATTTCAATTACAATCCCGAGGGCTATTCTTGGTACAACTGCGATCCTGTAGAAGTCAAAGTAGAATACGCACCTCACAATACGGTAGGATGGAACAAACTTGAAGTCGAAGAAGTCAGAGAAAACTTCTATACTCCCGGATTCGGATATTTTTGGAGAGCGCCTCTGCGCCAAGTAAATGCCAAAAGTAAAAACGGATGGTTCGACCTCAGGATTTCTCTTACTGATCCCTCTGGCAACAATCAGACACAGACTTTCGGTCCGGCTTTCTTCATAGCCGATAAGACAAGCGGCGTTGAAGATATTAACTATACCGGTGCAAGGGTTTACATAGATGGAAGACAAATTCGATGTGAGAACTCTATAGAGAGAATGATAGTCAAAGTATATTCATTGGACGGAACACTTGTATGCGATAAAAGTGATCTTTCGGATCTGAGACCCGGAATATTTATTGCATCTGTCGAGATAAATGGAGAGAAGAAGATTCTCAAAATTAATCTCCGATAAACCAATTCAAGTTCCGAAAGCGACTCTATTACCAAGCGCGGTAATATAAATGAATGCAAACCGTCCGATAATAGATTGTAATCTATTATCGGACGGTTTGCATTCATTTATAGAGGTTGAAAGACTACTGTTTCGGCGATATAGACGGCGATCAAGGAGAGAATAAACAGGATGCCGCAGATGAGCGAAATCAGGTCGAGCTTGCGCGATGCCTGAAAACTGATTTTATCGATGTAGAGCGCCGCGAGGTGACAGAAGACCATCATGAATGCGAAAAACACGCAAGTATAAGCCCACCACGGTTCGGGAGTACGGATCTGAATCACAATCCATACCAGCACGAGGCCCAGGGCAGCCCAACTTAATTCCTTAGATTTTACGATTCCTCTCAATCTGCTCATCTGTATAGTTTAAAACCGTAAACGTTACCTTTGTCGGAGAGCGCCATGCCGACATAATAGCCCGATCCGAGCGCCTCCAGATCTATATTCATCACGTTTGTCTCTTTGTAATATTTCTCCATCACCTGCATCCCCGACATGGCGTAGATTCTCATCATCCTTATACTTTCGGGGAACGTGATCTCGAAATGGCCTCCGCCGATACTCTTTACAATCGGCTTTGTCGGAGATATCAGTTCATCGAATTCAATTGCTCTTGTCGCCGCTTCTTTCCTGATGGAGCGCATGAAATTGTCATAAAACTCAAAGGGCACCTCTTCCGTGACGTCATCGAGCGTCATGTCGCGGTAATCATCGGGATCATAGAGATTGAATTCCACAGCCCCCGGCAACATTATCTGTTTGCCTGTGCGGTCGATATTCTCCAGTCTCTCCTTATCCTCATCGTCCAACGCCTCGTAATCGGGCGTGGAATAAGGTCTCGTCAGAATATCCGTGATATAACCCGGAATATTGCGCCATGCCGCGAAAGCCCTTTCAGGTATTCGCGAATCATACCGGATAAGTTCTATTTCCCGGGCATAGGTCTTAAGCAGGTCGGTCTCCTCATCAGTGAGCTCCTCACGCTTGAAATTGCGCTTGAGACTATAGGCCAATATCGGGAATGCCTTGTTTTCAGCCGACACCACAACATACCCTCCCCTCTGATGATTGAAGACATGGAAAGGCGGGAAAAGACGCGCCGTGGTCAGCTGACGGCCGTTCCACACGAGCTTCGGCTCTGGCGTCACCTCCCCATAGGCCGCATTGAAGAAAGCCTGGGCGATAAGCGCGGCCTCCTTGCGGCTCACGGTTTCTGCATGCATGGCCAAAGAAAAGGTCATACATGCCGAAACTGCGATTGCAAATGATATTGTGATATTTCTGATCTTCATAGGCTGAGCAGGGGACCGGGCGGTTATTCCTCTACGGCAATAACCTCCGATTCCTCTACCTCTTTAACATCCTTAACATTGGGAAGTTCAAGACCGAGATGTTTTTTGGCATCCACACCCTTGAGCACGAGGCCGAGAACGAGTGCGGCCACGCCTAAGCAGGCGAGCATCACGAGCGGAGCCGTATAATTATAGCTTATCGAAGCCTGCTGCTCTGTCATAGTGCCGTTGGCCAGCGCCTCGGCAATCTGAGGATTGGTGCTGTCGAGCACCTTACCGATGAGCATTGGGAAAAGCCATAGACCGATGTTCTGAATCCAGAATATCAGGGCATATGCAGAACCGATGATCTTCGAATCCACAAGCTTCGGTACACTCGGCCAGAGCGATGCGGGCACGAGCGAGAAGGAAGCGCCCAAAACGAGGATTGTGAGATAAGCCACAATAACTCCGCCTACTGCATTGTCCTTGAATAGCGGAAGAATGAAGGCGAATGTCAGGTGGCACGCGATGAGCAGCAATGCGCCGAGCACAAGCATCGAGGCCGCCTTACCCTTATAATCCACATACTTGCCGAGAATAGGAGTGATTCCCACGGCGAGAAGCGGGAACACTGCGAATATCGCTGCAGCGCTCTGACGCATAAAGCCCATCCAGCAATAAAGCACGAGGCAGATTATCGCAATCAGAAGCATGCCGATACGCAAGCCTTTGTTCTTGCCGAAATTGCTGGCGAAAGAAGCCATAGCTACTATCAGCATCACTATATACTGCCATGCGCTGACGGCATCGCTCCCCCAGAATGAATTCGGGTCGACATCCGTGAAGCTCAGATTGCACTGAAGCATGTTAACCGCATATTTCTGGAAGGGGAAGATTGCCGAATAATAAAGCACGCACAACAGAGCCACAAGCCAGAATGCCCAGCTCGAAAGGATCTTGCCAAGGTCGCTGATGCGGAAAGGATCATCCTTCTCTTCAGCCTCGCCGCTCTGTTCATCGAGCTTCTTGTCCATGAAGAAATAGACGATAAACATTATCAAGGCAATCATGAGTAGCACGACTCCGAAAGCCACCGAGCGCGACACGCTGATATCGCCGCCCATCTCGGCGAAAACGGGCGAGAATATCATACAGGTTGCCACCCCTAAACGGGCAAGAGCCATCTCCGAACCCATGGCGAGCGCCATCTCTCTGCCTTTGAACCATTTCACGATTCCGCGGCTCACCGTGATGCCGGCCATCTCCACGCCGCATCCGAAAATCATGAAGCCGACGGCTGAGAACTTGGCCGATGCCGGCATTCCCTTATAGAAAGGTGAAATCCCGAGCTCGTCGAAACCGGGTATGTAATTGAGATGATTGGTAAACCATACCGATAGCTGACTCTGGTCGAAAGCATCTGTCAGCGCATACCAGTTTATGGAGGCGCCCACAAGCATCACGGCTCCCGAGAGCACGGCCGTGAACCTCACTCCCATCTTGTCGAGAATGATTCCTGCGAAAATCAGGAAGAATATGAACACGTTAAGGAATGTCTCGGAACCCTGCATCGTACCGAATGCCGTGGAATCCCAGCCCTTTTCCGATTGAAGAAGATCCTTTATAGGCGAAAGGATATCCATGAAAATGTAGGAACAGAACATTGCGAAGGCAAGCAGCCCCAGCGCCGTCCAGCGCGCCCAGCTTTTGTCTCTCAGCAACTCCGTTTTGGCACCGGCAGCGGCACCCATTTTAGCAGTTGTGGCCATAATGTCTTTATCTGTTAGTTCTTTTATTCGTCAAATTTAACGATTTTTTTCGTTTTTAGAGCTATTCGGCTCCCCATTTTGCGCTATTCGGCGTTAGCGCCACACATTGTCGCCGACAATCTTGTCGAATTCGGCTTCCTCCATAGCTCCTTTGATGCGGTATGATTCCTTGCCGTCCTCATCGAGGAATACGAATGTCGGAACCGCCTGCACCTGATACTTGGCGGCAAGGTCCTGATTCTCGTCGATATCTATGGAAACGAAATTCACTTCATCGCCGTATTTCGATGCCATTCTCTCGAATACAGGAGCCATCATGCGGCATGGTCCGCACCAGACGGCATTGAAATCAATCACAGTCGGTTTTCCGTTATCGGGCACCTGATTCATAATCTCGGGATTATTCCCCTCCGAACGCGATTCATTGGCGTTTTTGCTCCCGATTTCCGCCGGGGAGGTCTGCTCGGTCTTTACCTCCGTTTCTTCAGCATCCATCTCTCCGGGGGCGCGATAGCTTTTCTTCTCACCGGAGCAGCCGGTCAGGATCGCGGCGCAAGCGGCCAGCATCAAAATTGTTGTTTTCATAATATTTGGTTCTTATTGTTGTCTTATTTCTTATTGTTGTCTTATAAAGAAACAGCGCGGACGGCTCCATTATTGCATGAAGTCGTCCGCGTATACTATATTTCGGCTAAAATTATCCGATTTCCTTGCCGTGCTCAAGAAGCAGCGTCATAGAAGGACGGTCGCACACCTCTGCCGGGCCGAAATACTGGATCGGGCCGGGATACTGGTAGAGAGTATTGAGTGCAAGAGTCTCGCGCATTGAAGCGAACTTCAGATAAGGACGTCCGTTGAGGTTCACAAGCGCTTTCTGGATCACCGGCTTCATCTCGCCGTTGCGACGCTCCATGTTCATCATCATGGTGATAGGTATACCGCCGCAGATCCAGTTCTCGGTGTGGTCGGTAAGGTTGCGCACGCTCGACATATAGCCGGTCAGGCCGGAATTGATGAGCATGGCGGCATTGTAACCGAGAGCGTAAGTATAATCGGCGTCGAAGTTGGTAGGATCGGCGCAACGGCCCTCATAACCGAAGAAATGATGCTGGGCAGCGAACTTGCCGCTGTATTCACCGGCTTCTGCCATCTCGTTGAGGCGTTTGGCAACCATCTGGCTCAGCAGGCTCTCCGTCTCGATGAGCGATACCTGCACATTGCCATGGCTGTCGCGGTCGAGGCTGAGCTGGAGTGCGATCTGTTTCGGAAGGCTCTTGTAGAGGTCGGCGTTGACTCCTGTGAGGTGACTGTGGATCTTGTTGAGTTTTTCCATCTCCTCGAGTCCCTCGAGTTCATCGGCATATTCCACAAGCACATCGTTGAGCTCGCTGATAAGGGTCTTCATCGAAGGGATGAACTCGATCAGACCTTCGGGAATAAGGACGGTACCGAAGTTCCATCCGAGTTTTGCACGCTCGGAGATAACGTAGCATATATAGCTTACGATATTGTCGAGAGTCATGCGCTTTGCCTGCACCTCCTCCGAGATGATGCAGATATTGGGCTGAGTCTCCAGAGCGCATTCGAGAGCGATATGCGATGCGGAGCGACCCATCAGCTTAATGAAGTGGTAATATTTCTTTGCGGAATTGCAATCGCGCTGGATATTACCGATAACCTCGCTATAGACCTTGCAGGCGGTGTCGAAACCGAAGGAGGTCTCGATCCACTCGTTCTTAAGGTCGCCGTCGATAGTCTTGGGAACGCCGATCACCTGCACGCCTGCTCCGATATTCTTGTAGTATTCGGCAAGCACGGCCGCGTTAGTATTGGAGTCGTCGCCGCCGATGATAACGAGAGCCTTGATGTTGAGCTCTTTCAGAATCTTCAGACCGGCCTCGAACTGCTCGGGTTTCTCAAGCTTCGTGCGGCCTGAACCGATGATGTCGAAACCGCCGGTGTTGCGGTATTCGGCGATATAGCCGGCCGTAAGCTCCATGTACTGATGATTGATGAATCCGGCAGGGCCCATAAGGAATCCGTAGAGACGGTTCTCTTTGTTCAGGGCTTTCAGTCCGTCGAAGATACCGCTGACCACATTGTGACCGCCCGGTGCCTGTCCGCCGGAAAGAATGATGCCGACATTGAAGGGCTCCTCTACACGCGTAGGATTCTCGTCTTTCTCAAACTGAACCACGGGCATTCCGTACGTATGGGGGAAAAGTTCCTTTATCTCTTCCTGGTTTGCCACCGACTCAGTGGCCTCTCCCTTTTTGATTTTTACACACCCCTGTAGATCTTTGGGCAATTTAGGCTGATACTCAGCCCTTACTCGCTGAAGAGCACTCTTTTTCATGATTTGAAATTATCTTATATATACCTTAATTTAATTTTGTATTCTACTGCTATACCAATACTCTATGTCTATGCCGGGCCGACCGGTTCATGGCCGATTCCGGCAAAACCTTTGTCATTGTTACGACGCTTAATCGCTAATAACATGCAAAATTACTATTTTTCGATGAAAATATCAGTCAAATAGATGAAAAAAGTAGCGAACTTCAGAGAGTTTTGAGGTATTCTTCGGCAGCGGCGAGATCCGCCTCGGTGTCGATGCCAATGGTGGAGAATTCCGTAAGGCCTACCTTGATGCCGATGCCGTTCTGAAGCCAGCGCAGCTGCTCGAGACTTTCAGCCCGTTCGAGCGATGATTCGGGAAGGGTCACAATGCGTCTGAGCACATCCGCGCGATAGCCGTAGATACCGATATGCGTATAAAAATCCGCCGTGTCGAGCCATCTCTTCCAGTCGGTTTTCCTCACATAAGGAATAATGCTGCGCGAAAAATACATCGCATCCATATTTTCCGAGAAAACCACCTTCACAAGGTTCGGGTCAAAAAGCGCGTCAAAACCCTTCTCCTTGTCAAAATGCTTCACGAGAGTGGCTATCTCCGCATCCGGATTCTTTTCAAAAATCGCGCAAAGTCGCGCTATCTGCTCTGGCTGTATGAAGGGCTCGTCGCCCTGCACGTTCACCACCACATCGGCATCGCTGCCCAAGAGCCTGTAAGCCTCTTCCACCCGTTCCGTGCCGCTACGATGGCTCGACGATGTCAACACGGCGCGGAAGCCATGTGCCTCTACGCATTCCTTGATTCGGGTATCATCTGTGGCCACGGCGAAATCAATGCCAGATTCACCCACGCGCCGACATACCCTTACAATCATCTCCTCCCCTCCGATGCGTGCGAGCGGTTTCCCGGGGAAACGGGAGGATTCATACCGGGCCGGAACTAAAACCAGATATTTCATGCCTTTATATTTTCTTTCTTTTGATTATTGTTCACAGTTTCTTTTATCCCTGTATCGGCTCCCTTCCCCGATTTATGAATATGCGAAAAAGTTATCCTCAGCCATCCGGGAACCACCAGAGCCCCGATGAGAAGATAGAGATAATAAGTTATGATACGCCAGAACACCGCCAATATCAGGGCCATGCCGGCCGTGCCGATCAGATCGCCGTAATATTCCGAGAAAAGCCATTCGCTGAGTCCTGCTCCTCCGGGAGTAGGACTCACCATCAGCACAACCCATATCACGAACTGGCGGGCAAGTATTATCCATTGATACCGGTCGTCGGCCGGCAGAAAACCGAGGAAGAGCACATTCACCACCAGATAGCGCGAAGTCCATGACAAAGCTGTTCCGCAGAACACTTCGAGCCAGAAACCGAACGGCTTGGTGCGGAGCTCTTTCGATGTTGCCACCATGTTCACTCCGAGTCCACTGATCTGAGCCGACCATTTACGCAGGAATTTCCATCCGGAGATCTTGCCGAGCACCTTGCTTATCCATTTTGGCTTCCATATGATTCCTAAAAAGAGGATGAATGTCCATACAGCTATCAAGGAATAAACGAACCAGAAGGTATATTTTATGCCGTGAGAGAACGTACCGCCGCCGGAAGCGAACAGGTCGGCCGAATCAGTGAAAAGCACTATGAAAGGGCAGGCAATCACGAAAAAGAGCTCATCCATAAAGAGAGTGGTGAGCATAAGCGTCGTAGCGCGCCCTATTTCGATGCCCTGACTGTTGAGAAACACCATCCCCAGTGAGCTTCCGCCCACGGCCGAAGGGGTTATACAGTTGGTGAATTCGCACAGCATGTCGACCTTCCAGGCCTGACGCCAGCTAAGCTTGCGGTCGGTCAAAGCGCGGAAACGCCATGTGAGGCCGTAATCACGACCGAACATGCAGAGAAAACCGAATATTAAGCAGAACACGACCCTCGCGTCGAAATGGATTCCCCTCCAGATAGCTGAGAAGTCCTCCTTGCGGGCATCATGCCAGAACATCAGCGCAACGACGCCAACACCCAGCAATACCGGCACGAGGACTTTCCAGAATGAAAATGATGAGGATGTTCCGCCGGAATTATTTTTCATTTGTGTCTTCTGATTAAGGAATCGTAACGGTCGCATACCTCATCCACCACATCTTCCCAACTCCTCACAAGCGTTTCCCTTGCCCCACGGCCTGCCGCTTTCAAAGCCTCGGGATCGTCGTGAAGCATCCCTATGAGACTTGCGAAATTCTCCGGTTTCTTCTCCGTCAGGAATCCGTTGCGCCTGTCGGCGATAACCTCAGAGGCAGTGGATCCTTTCAACAAAATGGAAGGAGTGCCCATAGCTGCAGATTCCCTTACAACCAACGGAGCGTTGTCGTAAAAAGATGGAAAAAGAAATAAATCCGAGCCTGCATAATAATCGCTGAGAATATTGCGGTCTTTTATCACTCCGTGGATATTGACCATGTTGGTAAGGCCGTAGGCGTCGATACGCTGGCGCACCTCTTCGAAAGCATAGCCGGTACCTATGAAATTCATACGGAATGGAATCTTGTCTTTCAGGAGTTTCAGCGTTTCAACAACCACATCGAGTCCTTTTTCCCAGATATGCTGTCCCACAAACAATAGAGCTATCTCACCGGGTCTTATGCCGATCCGCGCCCTTGCGCTGCGGCGGTATTCATCCACATCCCCCTTTATAAGCGACGCGAAATCATTGCCGTTTTCCACTACCGTCAAAGGCCCTTTGTAACCGTATTCCCGCACAGTGTCCTCAACCTGAGCCTGCGGAATCCAGACCTCGTCGCAGGCATTGAAGAAATTGAGTATACGCTTCATGATTATCGGGACGCACCACGGAGCTTTCCGGAAGGAATGCTCGAGATCCTGACGGTATTTGGAATGGAACGTACCGATGAGAGGAACGTTCTGTTTCTTTTTCACGTATACGGCAAGACGCCCCGAAGAGAACGGACAATGGGAATGCACAATCTTGAAAGCCGATGACCGCAGCCTTTTCCAGATGAATGGATCAAGCTTTGGATAGCCGTACCGGTAAGGATGACGGTTCCAGATAGGCAGCGAGAAATAGCGCACCACTTCGAAAGAATATTTATTCTTCTGAGGATTCCATGGTGTAACCACACATGGCATAATGCCCTTCTGCTGGAGCCAATAGGCGTAATTCTCCACGGTCAGCGTGACGCCGTCGAGAATAGGCGGGAAACTGTCGTTAAATATTCCATACAGGTTCGGTTGCTCCGGATGGGAGTAAGGGCTCTTCATATGCTGATTATATGCTAATTCAATTTGATGCAAAATTAAAAAAAATTTCCAACTCTTGCATTATTGAGAAAAAACTATTAACTTTGCAACGCAAAACAGATAAATAAGGTTCCATGTCCGAGTGGTTAGGTACCGGTCTGCAAAACCGTTTACACCAGTTCGAATCTGGTTGGAACCTCTTCCCGATGAGGCTGTGTTAATTTTGACACAGCCTCATCCGCTTATAGCAATCTCCTATCCCTTAATCGATTATGAAACGTCTCTTAGCCTTTACTTTCTTAGCAGCTTCGTTGATGCCGGTGTGCGCTTTCGCGCAGCATGTCGGTGAAGAATATGTGTTGAAACGGATAATACCCGTCAAAGGCCGTCAGGGGATAGCGGCCGACAGCGCGTTCTATTACGTATCGGACACAAAAGCGATATATAAATACGACAAAGAGGGCAACCTCGTGGATGCCAACACCGAGCCTTTCATGCATCCCGAAATCGCCAACCATTTCGGCGACATTGATGTCTGGCGCGGTGAAATCTATTGCGGAATCGAGAAATTCGAATATGGACGGGGATACAACATCGCCGTTTCAATTTATGATGCCAACACTCTCAAATGGAAACGCGACCTCCCCTGGAGCCCCGAATCGGGACAGGTTGAGGTGTCGGGCATTGCCGTCGACAGAGACCGCAACATGGTGTGGATGTCCGATTGGGTCGACAGCCGGTATGTATATTGCTACGACCTTGCCACAGGCCGATATCACACAAAACTGCAATGCGCGCCGACGCCCTACTGGTGCCAGGGAATCACGATCGCCGACGGCAAGATGATCTTTTCGGCCGATGATGGCGAGGCGGCATATAATCTCCCCGACAACCTTTATATCGCCGAAATCGGAGAAGCGCCCTACACGGGACTTGTGGAGGGTGAGGAAGTTGTGAAAGACACTCCGTTCAGCGTGAAACTCCGTGCCGACGGCACTCCTGAAATGAGAAAAGGGCTTGTGGCCGGCGGTGCCGGCAAAGCCCGTGTGAAACATTTCCGCGAAATGTCGGATTTCAAACGCGCCGGTGAAATCGAGGGCGTGAGCATCGATCCTGAGAACGGCGACCTGCTCGTGCTCAACAACCGCGGAACGCGCATCGTCCTCGGCATGAGTCAGGGACCGCTCACCAATGAGGGTTACACCGGGGAAGTCCACGAGCTTTATGTCTATTCAAAAGTGAAATAACCGGAGCAATTCTCAATCCTCGCTTTCGGCAACGGTGATAAAATTTTCATCAGCGCCGGGCGATTCGAAATTGCTGAAAAAAAGCGACAGCCGCTCCGAAGGCACTATCTGGTCGTTGGGTCCTCTGCCCTCTCTGCGCTTCATCCTCTCTTTCAGCAACGGCAGTCCGGCCTTCATATACACGAAAAGAGGCTCGGCTCCGCGGTTGCGGCAGAACTCTACAAAACTGCGGCGCTTCGCGCGCTTGCAGAAAGTGGCGTCTACAACCACCCTCTCGCCGGCCTCTAAATGCGTTGCCATCTGTCGCCGGAGCTCCTCCATGGCGCCGGCTATCATCACCCTCTGCTCCTCAAGAGGCAGGCTATGGCTCATCGGCCCATATAATTCCCACAGAAGTTCGTCAACCGAAAGCCGGACATAACCGTTCTTCTCAAGTTCCCTTGAGAAGAACGTTTTTCCGGAACCGCTCACGCCGCACATCAGAACGACGCGGGCAGCGATATCAGAATGCAGCATCGGGGACGACCGGTTCAATATTCACTACCTCGTAATTCTGAGTGCCGAGACCGAGCTCTTCGGCATAGTCGAGGATATGCGTCGCATTGCGCGATTCCATGCGCTCTATAAGATGCGACTTGCCGGGATCGGGGGAATTATAGACCATGTCGACACATGCGCGGTCCAAAGCCACCGGATCGAGCGATGCAAGGATACCGATATCTTCCATCTTCACGGCCTCCGGCTCGGCCACGCAGTCGCAGTCTACCGAAAGATTGTTGGCCACACTTATAAAGATGACATTCTCGCAGGCCTTGTCGAATACAGACTCGCAGGCCTCGGCCATCGATTCGAGGAAATCATTCTGCGGCGGCACGTTTTCCCAGTCCACAGGCACTGTTTTGCTCTTGCCGGCAGTATGGATCCATGCCTTTCCTTCGGCCGAAGCCATGCCGATAGCAACGTTCTTGAGCGCTCCGCCAAAACCGGCCATCGGGTGACCTTTGAAATGGGAAAGGACAATCGTGAAGTCATAGTTTTTCCAGTTTTTGCCCACGAAGTTCTCCTTCAGATGGCGGCCGTTGCGCACCGGCAGGGAGATATCCCCCGATTCATCCATGATATCTACCTCGGCGATGGCGGTGAACCCATGCTCGGCGGCTGTCTGCAGATGGTCGGCGGCATTGCAACGGCGACCCTCATAGGCAGTGTTGCATTCCACGATCGTACCCTCCACCTGATGCACAAGCTTCTTGATCACATCCGTGCTGAGATGATTGGGGTTGCCGGCCTCGCCGATCGATATCTTGATAGCCACTCTGCCCTTGGCTTCACGGCCGAGCGCCTTATATACAGCCACAAGGTTATCCGCAGTGATTCGCGGACAGAAATAAACCTTAGATTTTTTCTCGTTACTCATATCCTGGTATTTTATAAGATTTCAGAAGTTCGGATAATATTTCAAAACTATCGATAATAAAACGTCACGATAACCACCGCAGCGGTTTTAAATCCTCTACCGCTCCAAATCTCAAATTTACTCAAAAATTCCGACAAATCCTAATCGCATTTTCGCCGTTACTTTCCACCGAATCTGTCGATAGTAGTGAAATAGGGAGTGAATGAATACTTCCCTTTGCGCTCAAATTCATAACCGTTAGGGTCTATGCCGGGTACAGGTGTGAAATCCACGATTTCGAAACCGAGATAATAATCTCCCGACGGGTCAAAGCCCATTGACTGTAACAACGTTTTGGGATAAAATCTCGGGCCCTCACCTTTCAGACGCACAAGCAACCGCTCTTCATCGTGGTGCAGAAGCAGATATTTTGTCGACTCGAAACCCGACACAAGATTGATAGAGCCTTTGCCGAGAGCGGCCGGAACATAATAGATGCGGTTCCGGACAATGGCATCCCACTGCTCTGTCCTATAATAACCCACAAGCACAAGGTCGTTTGACGCCGGTCGGTTTTCCGGATGATAAGCGAGTCCCTTCTGCGGTATGGCACCCTTGATATGGTCGATCGAACGGGGTTTGGTAAGGATATTTTTTAGAAACTCGAACAAAAGGCTCCCTTCGTTCTGAGGATCCTTTGCATCCGGAAGCAGGGGGAAAGCTCCAATGTTCACGGTCTTGATACTTTTGTAGAAGTATCGCTGACGCACGCTTTCGTTGTCCCCTCTGCCGGGGAAAAGTATATATCCGCCGATAATCTCCTTTGCGGAGTGATGCCGGCAATCCGACCCGTAATAGATTGCATCGCGGTAACGGTGCATCTGGTTTATCGCATCTTCCGGAGGAGTATCCGCGCCTTGCGCATCTTCCGAATCCTCTCCATATTCCTTATTAAGTCTTTTGTCGTCGCGCAGACGATACTTTGCATCGAACAGATACGTCAGTTCCAGACCGTCCGGTTTGATGATTGTAAGCACGATGTCGGGGCGGTTTTCAGTTGTAGCCGTGTGCGCTTCGCCCGACCTGCGGCTATAGGTATGCTGGTAATGGAGCCTTGCCTTGGTCCCGTCGGCGCATTTGTAGAATACGGTATGTTCCTGATTATTGTCCTCGAAAGGCTTGATCATCGGCATCGGGTTCTCGGTGATCTCTTCCGGATTGCCGAAATGCAGCCCGAGTATGTCGGCCACCATCTGACGCATTTTCAAGAAGCACCATAGTTCATACAGCTCCCAGATGGGACGCACGCCGATTGCATTGGCTCCTTCGAAGAGTTCGATGCCTTTCTGAAGCAGCAGCCAATATCTGTAGACCTGCGCATAGCCCGTGCGTTTCTGGAGCACCATGCTTTCCGACCGCAACGGTTCGCCACGCAGGTTGCGGAAAAGCGAGGAATGAGCTAGCCGGCGGATCGAGCCTACATAACCGTCAAGTTCTGCAAGCTCATTGTCCGCGACTTTGTCGGCCTCTTTCGCCTTGTCGTTTTTAGCTTTGATTGTGGCCACAATCGAGGCAAGACGCTTGCTGATACGGTCGAGCGTGAATTTCACAAATCGGTTCTCGCGCGTGTTGTGCGTATGGATGATCTCCTCGTGGCGGAAATATTCGCGGTCGAGTCTCTCCTCCGCTTCTGTCTCTGCAAATTTTTCGGCCATCAGCGGCGACCAGCGTTTAATGCGGTCGGCGCGGTCAAACCGCACCTCTCGACTTTGGCGCAGGTGAGGTTTGTTGACTATATAGCGAACCCACTTCTCATAATCTTTCGCAATGTTGCGGAAAATAGAGAGCCAAACAACGTCATTGTTCGACTTTCCGCCCCGTTGCAGATTCTGAAGTGTCAGAGTGAGATATTGATATATGATCTCGTTGTACTGCGCGTTGATTTCGGCAAGTATATGATTGTAATCATCTTTCGTGTCGAGTTTCGGAGAAACCACACGGAAGGTAAACGTGTCGGTTCGTTCTACTGCCCCGGCCGGTTTATATCTGAATGTCAGTTCGAATATACCAGGTTCATTCAAAAACGAGAGCGGAGCCGAGAGTAACCATTTATGATCGCCGACCTTTATTGCCGAAAATAGTCCTGTGACTTCTTTTAGTTTATGCAACACGCAAGGAGCGCCCTCGATATCGGTGAAATAAATGCTGACGTTATATGTTGCGGTTTCGTAAAATACCGGCGGCAGATTCTTCCATTCGTGGCTGTCGGGTGCTCCGACGGGAAGCAGTCTCAACCCATCGGCATAAGACGTCAGTGCGAGATTGCCGGGCAAAGTCGAGCGATAATCGCAATAAGTATCGGCTTTCTCTCCAACGCGTGCGCGGAAACGTTGCCAGCAGTTCGCCATGTCGGCGGCGGTGTTGGCAGAGATCTCCACGTTACGGCTTTTAAAGGAGAGTACTTCCATGGATAATCAAGATTAGGGCCAGAAGGATGTAAAACGCGATCTTTCGAGGCGATCGGACATCTCCTTCACTTTCTTATTGGCGTTGACAAATGGCTCGCTAAATTTCAAGAGTTCCTCAAGAGGCTTTTCCAAGAGTTCGTCATCTCCCTCTATACGCGGTAGAACTTTCATCATAAGCATCTGGTCGCAGGCAACATTCAGAATCTCCCGCCATTTTGCTGATCTGTCTTCAAGCCAGAGTTGGTAGAAATAGAGCATTAGCTCATTCTGCACGCGATACGCTACCTTGAACGGAGTGCGGTCGAGCGCTGAATTCAAAGTCGTCAGGAAATTTGCCACTTCCCCCTTAAGCCATTCTGTCTTCTCGGCATTCTCTTCTGCCAGTTCTTTCACAACATCGGAGGCTTTGGTCTCTGTTGCGAGATATAACGAGGATGACGCAGGCTCGCTGCGGTAGACGAGGTCGGAACCGTTGTTGAAGAAATCCATAAACGGATCGCCCTCCGGCAAGTTCATCTCGATAGTCATGGCGCGGTCGATAACCTTGCGCGAGAACTGATGCGTTGTTTCGTCCATATTGACTGTGCCTATCACAATCACGTTCTCCGGAATCCGCAAACCGTGCTTTGTCAGATAATCATAAACCTCGACTTCTTTGCCGTATTCTGCTTCAGGCTCGACAGTGGCATTCTGCGCAATATCAGGGTTTCCTTTCGCGTTTTCAACTGAGAAAAGTGCATTTCTAAGATCAAATTTTCTGAATATATCTGCCTTGACAAGAGGCTCGGAAACAATGTGTCCGTCAATCTTTGTCCGGCTTTCGAGAACGCTCAGGAACTCGGCGAAATATTGCTCAACCGGCGCAAGGTTCATTTCATCGAGACATACGAAGAACGGCGTTGTCGGATAAAGCATCGCCTTTGCGAGAAACTTGATGAAAGGAGTCAGTTGATAGTGTGGTCTACCGATATTGCTTTCATAACCGAGAAGTTCTGTTGAATCGTGCCAGTTCGGTTTAACCTCTATCAGGCAATAGTTTCCCGGAGAAGTCGGATCCTTGCGCAACGCTTTAATATCAGGACAGCTGTCGAAAGTCATCTGCTTTACAATGCGGCTCTTGCCCGTACCGGAAATACCGGCAAGCAACAAGAAAGGTTTCGTACGCATCGCCCGAAGATATGGATAAGTACCAACGGGTATATGGTCATTTACATCATAATCCCGCAATTGGAGATTCGGAGACTTAACGGAAAGTGTGTAATGGAGATCATCTTTCTTAAAGAAGAATAAATCAGTTATTCCACTCTTTATTACATCTTCTTTAGTAATCTCGAGTCCATCTGCAATACCTAAACGCGATCGAATATACAATCCCAAAAGAGCATTGTTTTCAGGCGTTTGAAGCGCCGTACCAATACCTTTTTGTGCTCTATTTAAGATAAGCGTTTTATTATCGTCTGTTTCTACTATAAAATACTTACCCTTTTCGGGAAAAAATTTGCTTTTATAAATTTCTGGAGTCAATTGTAAATACGCCTGATTCGGGTCTCTATTATCCCGATTACCCCAGTTCAAGCCATATTGGACATTACCGTCACTGTCAAGCAAACTAACTTTAGCGTATTCCATATCAGTAATTTATATTAGAATCAATTGAATTATAAGGTATTCCTGCAAAACTATTCAATATTGCTGTAACAACAATCTTACTCAGTTCACATGGGACAGCCATACCAATTTGTTTTCGGACACTTGAATATGTTCCTGTAAAAGCATAGTTATCAGGAAATGTCTGAATACGGGCTCGCTCTCTATTCGTGAGTTCTCTGTTTTCCCAATGGTATCCAAATGTCCCACCTCCTCCGGAAGCCGTTATTGTGTAACTCGGCTTATTAGGATCCAATTTACGATATATTTGTGAAATTTTCGTTTTAGTCCTGATTTTTAAATGTTCCGGCAATTCATTTTCCGCTTGCCAAATATTTTGTCCAGGTTTAATAAAAGACAGTCGTTCCACAATGTTATGTGAAATTTTGCGGACTTCATTATTGGGCGCATTTTCTGAAATATGAGACAACGCATTGCCGACAGTATTATCAATATGAGAAAACATTTTGGGATCTGGTACCCGATAAGTGACTTTTATATCGTCTCTAATTCCCACAATGATAACGCGATGGCGTGTTTGAGGTATACCGTAATCTTCAGCTTTATAAAGATGTACAGTTAAATTATAGCCGGATTCTTTAAGATCATTCAAAATAACCTTGAAATCATTATTACCGGCTGACCTAATTCCACTCACATTTTCAGCTATGAACCATTTTGGTCTGAATTTTCTAAGCACTTCTACACCATACCAATATAATTGACCAAATTTTTCATTTGACAATCCTTGATGTTCTCCAACATTTGAAAAACTGTTACAAGGAAAACCATATGCAAACGCATCTATGGGGGATAATGAATTAATGTCTAGATTCCTTACATCTTGACATATCACTGTCTCAGGGCTCGAAGGGCAAATATTATGAATATAGGTATCGCAGGAATCTTTATCATAATCGGTAGACCATGCATGAGTAACGCAAAATTCACCGTCATCGCTTTTAGAATGAATTGCACCGTAGGCAAGACCACCCGGCCCGCAGAAAAGCTCTCCTAATTTAAAAGTAGGCATTTAGAAGTTGATGAATAAAAAATACCACTTTAGAGTAATTGACACATCTCAAATAAGAAATGATACTTATATAACATGCCTTACGTGCCATTACAATATATAAATTATTGATTGGCAATCAAATACCCTATTAACAAATTTTGCGCTCGGCGCATTAACGTGTAAAGTTAGCGAAAATATTCGAGACTTCACAATCATATGGAAAGTTAATGGCCGTGGTGTGCCTGATTAGGTCATGCAGGTGTTAAAAAATGTTATTCGCCGTAAGGCGGTTCCGGTTCGGCGGCTGTGGTAAATGGAGGTTCCGTTTCGGAATGTGTATGATTGCGAATGTCGAAAAGTTGCCGCACGATATTCTTTAGGGTTTCATCTCGTCGGGCCTTATCTCTTAGGCCACATTCCCACACAGTTATGACATTCCAACGTTGCTCTTCAAGCGCAGTACGCACTTTAACATCACGTTTCCGATTGCGATCTATTTTATTCTGCCAGAACTCTACGTTTGATTTCGGCAATCTGAAATATTTGCAATTTTCATGACCATGCCAAAAGCATCCGTGGATAAATATTACTGTATGCAGACCGGGGAAAACGAGGTCTGGGCAACCGGGAAGCTTGCGGTCGTGCAGCCTGTAACGATAACCGGCTGCGTGCAGGAACCTACGCACAATCATCTCAGGCTTGGTATCTTTCCCTTTGATTGCCGCCATGCATTCATGACGCTGCTCTTTTGTCATCGTGTCCGTCATACAGGTATAACAAACGGCTTTCAATAATTTTCTATTGCATTGATAAAAGGTATATCTACCGCTTCACAAGACCTGAGAGGATATTTTTCTATCAATGCACATTCATCAATGCCATAACCGATTCCCGAACAGAATGCAAGAGCTTCTTTTTCTGTCTCAAAAACCTCAGGACCGTCAAACAACAGATCTGAATTTTTATCAAAATAATCTTTGAACCCCTCAGCATCAGAATTCAAAATATAAACAATCTCCTCTGGATCATTGATTATGTATACTTTTACCGACATATTCATTGCATTTTCTTTATACAAATATACAAAAAATCGACAATACGCCTATATATCAGCATTTTATTTCTATCAGCATACATTAACGTGTCAACAAGTTGAGCTGTTTCCGAATCAATATTGATAATTAATTCTTTCCGAGTTTTGCCTCGATGGATTGGAGGAGCTTGAACTGGGCGCGGGCGCGCACGAGGTTGTGGTCGGGATATTCGATGCGATAGTAGGTGTCGCCGTTGAGATAGTCGGTCAGAAAACGGACCGCCTGCATATAGGCGAACCGTTCCGGTGCGTATGGCAGATATTCTATCTCCTCTTTCGTCAGGAAGCTGCCGGCACTCTCAAGGTAACCTTCGCGAAACACGCGATAGATCTCCATGTCGAATTCCACGCGGTCAAGATTGCGGTCATCCTCATCACCTTTGTTGGCCGCAGTTCGCAGAAAGTCACCGAAATCGGAGAATATAAACGAGGGCATAACCGTGTCCAGATCGATCACGCAAAGCACCCGGCCGTCACGGTCGAACAGCATGTTGTTGATCTTTGTATCACAATGGCATATCCGCTTGGGAAGCCTCCCTTCCCGGTAGAGTCGCTCTGCCAGACAGGCCCTCTCCGACCGATTCCGCAATTCCTCCACCAGATTGCGAACGCCGGCCAACCGGCCGGCGACATCCGCCGCCACGGCCTCCTCCAGCTGCCGCAGACGCAACTCCATGTTATGGAAATCGGGTATGCTCTCCCCTATTTCGCCTTCCATGTCGCTGAGCATCTCCTGAAACCGGCCAAAGGCCGCGCCTGCATGGCGCGCATTCTCGGGTGTAACCGATTCGCGCGTCTCGGCATCCTCAATCATCAGCATCACGCGCCAATAACTGTCGCCATCCTTAAAATAGGTCTTCTTGTAACCGGCCACGGGTATAAGCGTCACCACCTTCCGGTCTATATCCTCCTCGCCGCGAGCCTCGAGCTTGGCGCGGATATGCCCGGTGACTATCTCGATATTGCTCTGCAGAAGGTCAACGTCGCGGAAAACGTTGTGATTGATACGCTGAAGGATATAGCATCTGCCGCTACGGCTATCTTCGGCCTTGAATGTAGTGTTGATATGGCCGTTGCCAATCGGCACGATACTCTCCTCCCGGGCTTCGATTCCGAACTGTCGCAATATCTCCCGCTTCTCCATCATTTACTTTTTTTGCCGGTTTTCTTGGTTGCTTTGGCTTTCCGGGCGGTCTTGGCTTTCAACGCAACGGTGAACACTTCGGCCTTGGCAAGCGATGCCTGCTCCTGCTCTTCCGTGGCAAAAGCATGGCGATACCCCTTTGTCTTATTCCAGTCGCCGCGGGTGAAATCGGGCATCGAGACGGGCGCGCAATTATTGTCCATCGACAGGGAACCGAGTTCCGCAAGCGAACACCATTCAGCAAGGTCATAGACATCCATATCCAGTTGCAGACCATTCTGCAGGCAATATATCAGACGGCTGTCCATTATGAAATCCATGCCGCCGTGGCCGCCGACCTCCTTGGCCATGTCGCCATATTTCTTAAGGATGGGATGACGGTATTTCTCTTCAAGGGCCTTGCGTTCATCCTCGGGGAGGAACGAATGAGCCGAAAGATTCTCGATATCCACCTCAACACCGGCATCGGCGAGTTGTTGGCGGCCAACGGCATACCCCTCCATGGGATATTTGTTGGCGAATCCGCGGGTACCGGTAAGCTGATACAGCCGGTTGTAGGGCTGAGGCGTCATTACGTTATGCTGAATCTCGATCACCTTGCCGTTCTCGGTGCGGATCAGAGTCGTGGTGTGGTCGCCGTTGCGGAAACCGGTACATACGGAATCAGCCATCTCCTTTACAAGCTCGCGACCGTTGAAAGAGCGCGTATCCATTGCGACCAATGTCTTCATGCGGTCGCCGCGATGGATATCGAGCGCCTGAGCCACGGGGCCGAGACCGTGAGTGGGATACACGTCGCCGCGATGGCGCATGTTATAGTCCAGACGCCAGCCAAGAAGGTCATCGGGACCTTTCTTCCAGTAATGCTTCCAGAATGGGGAAAGATCATGGATATATGCACCCTGCGCGCGGATAATATCGCCGAAAACGCCTTGCTGCGCCATGTTGAGCGTGTTCATCTCAAACCAGTCGTAGCAACAGTTCTCAAGTATCATGCAGTGCTTCTGCTTGCGTTCGCTAAGGTCCACAAGATCCCAGCAGTCTTTGAGCGTCATGGCAGATGGTACCTCTATCGCCACGTTCTTACCGTTCTCGAGCGCACACTTGGCGATGGGCACATGGTGCAGCCAGTCGGCGGCGATATACACCAGATCGATGTCGGGGCGCTTGCAAAGCTCCTTATAGCCCTCCTCCCCGTAATAAATGGTGGCATCGGGCATCGATGCCCGGCGCAGATATTTCTGGCAACTGTCGGCGCGCGCCTGCTCATAATCGCAGAGCGCTTTTATCTCCACACCGGGAATATGCGTGAACCGCTCCACGGCACCGGGGCCTCGCATACCGAGCCCCACGAAACCGACACGGACCGACTCCATTGCAGGAAGAGCCAGACCGAGCACACTTTTCTGGCCCGGCTGACGCTCGGGCGACTTCACCTCGATAGTGCCCTTGTTCCAGTTCCATTCGGTGCCGTATTCATTCACCTCGGCGCCGGCCTTCAACGCCGGCACAGCCGGCATCACCGCGCAAGCAGCAGCTATGAAAATATTACTGAGTTTATTCATGATGTCTTATTGGTTATTTTGAAGTTGTTTAAATAACTACTATTGCAAATATAATCCAAAATTCAAAATCCCCCAAAAATGTCGCGAAGATCCGCTGACCCTAATAATGTTCACACAACGTCTACACAACATGATACAAAACAGCCAAGTGTCTGAATTGTTGACACTTGGCCTGCGTTTTGCGGAGAGAGAGGCTCTCGAACCTATACATTCAAGAAATATCATAAAATTGCAAATTACTGATAATCACACACAATTTGGAATACATAGTAAATCTAAATCTTTCTGAATATCTTTTGCTATTCCAAATATTGGGTGTATATTTGGGTGTAGAATTTCAAACGCACCCAATTATGAATATCAAACGAAACATCATTTTTGCATTGGAAAGCCGGAAAAAGAACGGTGTGCCAATCGTGGAGAATGTCCCCATCCGTATGCGCGTCATATACGCAAGCCAGCGCATTGAGTTTACAACGGGTTACCGCATCGATGTAGCCAAATGGGATTCCGACAAGCAGCGAGTAAAGAACGGGTGTACCAACAAATTAAAGCAAAGTGCATCTGAAATCAATGCCGATCTGCTGAAATACTATACCGAAATTCAAAACGTGTTCAAGGAATTTGAGGTACAGGAAGCCATGCCCACTACCCAACAGCTAAAGGACGCATTCAACCTGCGGATGAAAGATACAAGTGAAGACCAGGAAGACGTAAAGATAAGTTTTTGGGAGGTATTCGATGAATTTGTAAAAGAATGCGGCAACCAGAATAACTGGACTGAATCCACATACGAAAAGTTTGCAGCCGTTAAAAATCACCTCAAGGAGTTCAAGGAAGATTTAACCTTTGAATATTTCAATGAATTCGGACTGAACGAATATGTCAATTTCCTGCGCGACAAAAAGGATATGAGGAACAGTACCATCGGTAAACAAATGGGATTCCTCAAATGGTTCCTGCGGTGGAGCTTCAAGAAAGACTATCACCAGAATATAGCATACGATACGTTCAAACCGA
>ERZ838577.598-NODE-598-length-55431-cov-4.453301_pt1 | contig 55431 bp, 50 predicted proteins | sample MGYA00519682_ERZ838577 | MGnify/ENA primary metagenome ERZ838577 (study PRJEB31850, sample SAMEA3708838) | human gut metagenome | biome: human gut; feature: human-associated habitat; material: faeces | place: China | collected 2014 ...
CGGCACTCCCCCCTTGTGCTGTTTCGGCACTCCCCCCTTGTGCTGTTTCGGCACTATCTATACGTGGATAAGGCCAAACAGTTTTATAATAATTAGTGGTCGTATCTTTGCTTATTACTTGACGTTTTGTTATCAGTCCCTTTTCAAGTAAAGAGTTAATAGCACGTAAAACCGTATGGCGGCTATTAGTACCCAGCCATTCCGCTATATAGTTGAGGCTGCCGGAAAACTCCGTATCGTCGTCCTGCGTAAAGCCGTAGATGATTGCATAGACCTGCAGCTCTCGTCCTGTCAGCTTTAGATCGTTGACCATCCAGCCGTTGACGACGTAAAAATTGCTATTCTTAATCCGTGACATGCCCTGCCACCTCCCGCTTCCTTCGCGCTTCCTGCCAGCGTTTAAATTCTTCCTGTATCGCTGGATTCTCAAACATCTTTTCGGTTACTGCCAACAGCGAACGCGCCAGGCAGTCCCCGTATACGTCATTGATTTGCGTTACGTCTATCATCATATTTCGGCCCTCCCGGTACCTTTTTGGCGCGATTGAAATATAAACTATACGAAAAACTATTCGCTTTATGGTATAATATAGATAGCCTTTATTCGGGGTTGCCGCCCCAAAGGCTTTCTACTGTGGAGCCAAGTACCCGTGCTATCCGGATTGCCGTCCTTGTATTGGGTACTTGGCCTTCATTTTCGTATTTTTGGTATGCTCGCAACGATATGCCGACGAGCTGCGCCACTTCTTTCTGCATATACCCGTTGCGCCGGCGTGCTTTTATCAATTCTTTATGCTTCATATTTTGTCTCCTTTTCTTCTCGTGAAAGGATCGTATTATGAGTAAAAATATCCCAACCTTTCCAGCAATAACCCCAAAAGTTTTAGAAGATCTCACAAATACCCACATATTAGACGCCATCAGTACAATAGCTGATTCCTATAAGGTCAGTGCGATGCTTTCTGGCATATCTCCCTCGTTTTTATCGTCTATGGCCGAAGTAGCAAGAACTATTCAAAATATGCCTATCCCACCCAGCGTACCAAAAGCGGCAGTAGACATAGCAACTATCTATTTAACCGCGGATTTACAACAAGCTGCACAAATATACAAGGATTTCTATCAAGCATATCCTCATGGTCTTTCCGTTTCTTCTACTTTGGAAGAATATCTATCCTCCCCACTTTCTCCTCACCATGACATAGAACAAGAAATACGACAGGCTAAAAAAGTTATTGCTTCTGTAGATTCTCCAAATACACCTATTACAATACAGAAAATTTCTTCCCAATTATGTTTTAAAATTTCAGATAAAGATAAATTAATTGCTGCCATTTATACGGGAATTGAAATAATTTTAGATGAGCTTGAAAAAACAACGTCAATGCCAGAAATACACAATCTTCAATTATTCTTGCGTTTTTTAGTATTTCTTTATACGTTTATTAGTGCGTTTACTCCGGCTAATGAAACGGCCCATCACGATAAATAATCAACAGGAGCCATAAAAATAAAAGAACAATATTAGCCCATCCCATTACAAGAAAGTACGGGATATTCATGATGTGACTTATTAATCCCAAAAATCCACTTAATATCAATGCAGCAATTACATATTTAAGAATAAATTTCGCTCTATAGTGTTTTTTATCTATAGGGCGATTTTCTTTTTCACTCATGCTGCACCCTCCTATGCCGGATTCTTCATTTCATCGGCTTCGGTTTTATTGGCTGCGGTCTGAAAATCGTACTTAACGGACATGCCGGCCAGTACCCCCATTTCAAACGGGGTGACTTCTTTCATGTTTCTTATCTTCTCCGCAAATTTTTCCCAAAGTTCTTTTTTCATGATTACGTCCTCCTTTATTGGCTCATGGTATAATAAATCTAAAAATATCCTGTATATAGGACGGTGGTTACTATGATAGAACAATTCTTTAGCGATAAAGCTATTACTGCCCTGGCTGCATGGTCGGCCGTTTTTATTTCACTGGGAAATTTTGTATGGCAATGGTGGCGAAAATATCCAAAACTAAAAGTCACGTTTGACGATGCCCTACCGCCTATCGTTTTTCCATATGACCAAAGGCTTGTTCTTTCTAATAAGTTTGAAACCAGAGAAGAATATCTGGAAGATGATGGATACGGGCTTTCTGCCAGATGTATAATTTACGTCCAACTAGAAAACCATTCAGAAACGCCTATCACGGTTACTGCCGCCACGTTTATTGATGACACCACGAAAAAACTATTTTGCTCGAATTTCAGAATAACCGGAGTAAACTATTCCGTTACTCCTCGCCTTGCCCCATATACGGTAGACTTGACCAAACTTCAATTAAAATTACCCGTACTTGTTCCTCCATATGAAATGAAATACGGTTATCTTTTATTTCCAGTCATTTTCACCGATGAGACAACCGGCACCCTTACCCTGCATTCTTCAGCAGGCGACAAACAATTTAAAATTAAAGTTATGACGGCAAAAAATTACTACATAGATAATCCCAAATATCTTATTAAAGCAGTAAACCGATAAGCCTAGATGTTACCTAAAATGAAATAAAGAAACTGGGCCGCTATAGGCAAAAAACACATGCCTGCACCAAAAGCATCCAGCATTGCCATTTTGTAACAGCGATCTAGATACATCATGATCCCCATAACGCTACAAACTAAAAAGCCAAGATATACACCAGTCATAATTTATGCCTCCTTTTGTTTTGCTCTTTACAAGCATTATATATTTTATTTTTGCTTAAGTCAAGCTAAAAATGCTCATTTGTCAGTACATTTTGTCCTTTACAAGCATTTTTTATTGTGATATGATTTTATAAAGGAGGTTCTTAATAATGACAATTCAAGAACGTATACGTTTTATACGTAAAGAAGTATTAAAGCTAAATCAAGCTGATTTTGCTCAAAAAATCAAAATTAGCCGTTCTAATTTGGGAAATATTGAGACTGGAAGTGTAAATTTAACAGATAGAATCGTCTACCAAATTTGCCAAACCTTTGACATAAACGAGGAATGGCTCCGTACAGGAAACGGCGAAATGTACGCCGAAAATGACGAATCTATCGTCCGGGAATTAATCGAAAAATATCACATGACGGAAAACCAACAGCGTATTATGTACGCCTTTTTGGCGATGGACGACGAAAAGCGCGAACGTGTTGCTACAGCCTTTTTTGATTTTATAGATTCCATGCGACAGCAAGAATCCAAACAATCCGACGCCGACATTGAAGCAGAGCTCGACGCCTACCGGCAAGAGCTTAAAGCAGAAGCAGAAGCCCGCGTATCGCCTCCCTCCGCCGCTGGAAACGGCTCCTCAAAAAGAGGGGCATAAAAAAATAGCCGCTGTTTTGCCGCCTTGTTTTCTGTCGTATTATTTTAATACGTATTGACTAAATACGTATTAAGTGATATAATAAGAATGTAAGGAGGGATAGCATGAATTTCAAGGAAATTGAAAAAATCATCAAAGCCGACGGATGGACGCTTAAAGCCTCCCAAGGGTCACATTTCCAATATGTGCATCCCACCAAACCCGGCAAGGTCACAATCCCCAATCACGGGAAACGGGACTTATCGCCGGGGGTTGTAAAGTCCATCTTAAAGCAGGCCGGATTGAAATAATCCGGCTTGCCCTCCTACCTCTTTTTTTGAAAGGAAGGTGCTACCCGTGCTTAGTATGTACCCTGCTATTTTTTACGAAGAAAAAGAAGGCGGCTATACTGTTATTTTCCCGGATTTAAACCACTTGGCGACCTGCGGCGAAACCTTGGAAGAAACTATGGCTATGGCGGTAGACTGCCTGGCCGGCTACTTGTATACGGAAATGTTGGAAGGTAACGACCTTCCCGCACCTACGGCCTTGGATAAGGTTGACCCCCATTGCGAAGATGACGAAGGCTGGGAATATACAAAATCTTTTGTCAATCTCGTATCTGTTGACGTCGCCGAATATGCGCAACAGCATTTTAATAAACCCGTAAAAAAGACCTTATCTATCCCGCAATGGCTGAACGATACCGCCGTCCGCCGGAAGGTAAACTTTTCTAAGGTTTTGCAAAACGCTTTAATTGCGGAACTGAACCTGAAAAAGACGTTATAAAAGGGGGTTGCTATGGACGACTATTTGGAAAAGATAAAACCAGTCATGCAATCCGTCTGCATGGATTTAGTCGGTAAAAAAGTCATAAGCCCTGAATTTCGCGACCTGTCCATATACCTAGACCCAGTCTATGAAAGGGACGACGGTACATATGTCCTTCCTCCCGATTATTTAGTATTGGTAAAATCAAAATCCGGCCGCCATTGGGGATCGCGTCGATTTACTTATAGTGAACTATCTGACTTGAGTTCCGACGATTTGTATAAAAAATTTACGCAGACCATTTTGTCAATAATCAATTAGGAGGCTCGATATGGCGAAAAAGAAAAATATGGCCGTCAATCCGCACGGCATATGTAACCGGGCTGTTATATATGCCCGGTATTCGCCGGGCCCAAACCAACGAGAAGAAAGCATAGAAGGCCAAATCCGAGAATGTAAAGAGGTAGCCTCCAAAAACGGGCTCATGGTCATACATGAGTACATCGATAAACGGCTATCCGGCACTCGCGACGATCGGCCAGACTTTCAGCGTATGCTGCGCGACGCCGACCGCGGTTTGTTTGATGTCCTGCTTGTATGGAAAAACGATAGATTTTCCCGCAATCGCTACGACAGCGCTATATCTAAGCGCCGATTAAAGCGCGCCGGCGTAAGAATCATGTACGCTAAAGAGCATATCCCAGACGGCCCGGAAGGCATTATATTGGAAAGCCTGCTCGAAGGGCTCGCCGAATACTACAGCGCCAACTTGGCCCAGAATATCCGCCGCGGCCAGCTTGAAAATGCCTTGGAAGGGAAATTCATCGGCGGGACAATCCCGCTGGGCTATAAGCTCGACGCCGAAAAACGATACGTCGTAGACCCAGAAACGGCTCCGCTCGTCCGGGAAATCTTCAAGCGCTACGTCGACGGCGAAGCTATTATCCATATCTGCGACGACCTGAACGCCCGCGGCTATCAAACAGCCCGTAAAAGAGCATTTAACCGCAGCAGCTTGCACCGTATCCTTGCCAATGAAAAATACATCGGCGTCTATCGCTTTGAAGATATAGAGCATAAGGACGCCGTGCCGCGGATCATCTCCGACGAGCTGTTCCAAGCCGCTTCCCTGCGGGCGATAAAAAACAAAAAGAGCCGACGCACCATACAAGAAGGCCAGGTCGACTACCTGTTGACCGGCAAACTCTTTTGCGGCCATTGCGGCGAATCCATGGGCGGCAGCTGGGGCACAAGCAAGAGCGGCACACGCCATTATTACTATGTATGCAATGGCAAAAAAACAAAAAAAAGCGCCTGCCATAAAAAAGCAGAGCGCAAGGAAGACCTGGAAAAGTTAGTCGTCGATGTGGTTATTAAAAACGTGCTTTGCAATCAAGCTGTCGTCGATTTTATTATTGACCGATGTATGCAAATCCAGGAGCAGGACGCCGACACTTCCGCCGCCGATGGGCTGCGTCGTGAACTGGCTGACGCGGAAAAACGTCTTGAAAATCTTATGACCGCCATAGAATCGGGCATTATCACAGCTACAACAAAAGCGCGGCTCGTCGAACTAGAAGAACGATGCGCCACGCTGAAACAAGGCATTGCGGAGGCAGAAATCAGGCCGCCCAAATTTAGCCGGGAACAACTCGAATTTATTTTTGAAAAATACCAAAACAGGGACATAGACGACCTATCGTTTATCCGCGATGTCATCGACACATTCGTCCACGCCGTTTATGTCTACGATAATAAATTACTGATTACGTTCAATTATTCAGGAGATAATACCATAGAAATTCCGCTGTCGGAAATAGAAAAATCTGTTGATTCTGCGGGTTCGCAAGTGTTCGACTTTTGCGGCATAAACTCCACCACACCAAAAAAGCTGATTACGGTGATCATACACTGTAATCAGCTTTTTTATTTTCCTATTTTGATTATTTTACGACCTCATAGGGCCAGTCCATGATGCCGCCGATGCTGTAGACGTTGGTATAGCCCTGTTCTGTCAACGCCGCTGCCGCGCGGCCGGCGCGCTTGCCGCTGCGGCAATATACGAAGATTTCCGCGTTTTTATCCGGCAGGACCTTGGCGACGGAATCAGCCTTCGCTTCAATCTGCTCTACCGGCAGCAGCACGGCGGAAGGAATATGGCCTGCCGCATATTCTTCCTGAGTGCGCACGTCGACGACGACGAGATTTGTCTGCTGATCCATCTGCAGTTTTGCTTCCTGCGGCGTCAGCGTCCGATACGGGACGGCTGCCGCTGCCGCAGGAGCCGCATTCAGCGCATCAGCGGCAAGGCAGGCCGAGGCCGCTGAAAATGCGGCAATAGCAATACATACCAATAGTTTTTTCATGTTCATCACTCCTTGTGCATCAATATATCTATATATTATAGAAAGTATAAAATTACTATGTCAACGGCAAAACGGCTTCTTCTCATCAGATGCGCCGATACCGCACTGCGCAATTACGCCCGTTGCCGCCGTATAAAACGTTAGTCATCCTCTTTCCTCCCATTGCCAGCATCATGGTATCGGTCCATGCTACTAAAAACACGACATACAAAGGCAACGACACGCAGAACTTCGCTTCGCAGCCGTCTCAGGAAACTATCGACGCAACGCGCGCATCGCCGCACAGCATCAAAAAATTTACGGAATTCAGACAAATATCTTCATTGCCAAGAATAAAAAAATAGGCTACTCTTAATATATACAAAAGGTATGTATTAAGAGGAGGTTATTATTATGGATCGATCCGATATGATGCACGTAATGTACGATAAGAAAGGCCCGAAAGTAGCGGAAAATTTCGCCAAGCGCGGCTTTGAAGCCTATTACTGTCCTACCAAGGAAGAAGCGCTGCAAAAAGCGCTGGCCCTCATTCCGGCAGACCACGTCGTGTCCTGGGGCGGTTCCGTTTCTATCAACGAAATCGGCCTGCGGCCCTATGTGCTGGAGCACTACCAGGTCATCGACCGCGACGCCGCCGCCTCGCCGGAAGAACGAGTCGAGCTGATGCGCAAGGCCCTGCTCTGCGACACCTTCATCATGGGAACGAACGCTGCGACAGAAGACGGCCAGCTCTATAATATCGACGGCAACGGAAACCGCGTCGCCGCCCTGGTATACGGCCCGAAACAGGTCGTCGTCATCGTCGGCATGAACAAGGTCGCGCCGACCCTGGAAGATGCCGTCGTCCGGGCCCGCACAGTAGCCGCTCCCATCAACAAACAGCGCTTCGCCGCCCCGACGCCGTGCATCGTCACGGGCATGTGTGCCGACTGCAACAGCGAAGGCAGCATTTGCAACCAATTCGTCCGCACGCGCCGCTGCAGCCCAGTCGGCCGCATTAAAGTAATTCTCGTCGGGGAAAACCTCGGTTTTTAACATGTTCATGAATATAACGCATAACTGCCATGCCTTCTGCATGGCAGTTTTTGCGTTTTCATGCTCATATTTCCTCATGTATTCTCTTTGCCTATCTGCAATCATTCGTCATTAATCATGCTATATATGAATTTGTTTTGCCATTGATTAATTCCTTTTATCTATTATAATATAGTTATAGTTTTCACGAATAGGCCTTGTGTTTTCCGATTTGTATTAGGAATAGTTTATGAGATTATCTACAGCTCCTATTCGTCGCCTCATATTATTTAGGAATTATTTCACATACTATTGAAAGGATGCATGGTATTATGACGTTTGTATTAGCCCTCTCACCGATTTTATGGCTCATTGTTTCTCTGGGATTTTTAAAAATGCAGAGTTTCAAAGCCTGTCCGCTGGCCCTTATCATTTCGTTTCTCGTTGCCCTCTTATATTACCATATGTCGGGCGTCGATGCCGGCACAGCGGCCTTAGAAGGCGTGGCTTTAGCTTGCTGGCCTATCTTATTAGTTATTATCGCTGCTATTTTTACGTATAATTTGACTCTATATACGAAATCCATGGACATTGTGAAACACATGCTGACGACGGTCAGCAAAGACCAACGCGTCCTCGCCCTGCTCATCGGCTGGGGATTCGGCGCGTTCATGGAAGGCATGGCCGGTTTCGGCACGGCTATTGCCATTCCGGCCAGCATGCTCGTCGCTATGGGATTCAATCCTGTAAAGGCTATTTTGCTCTGTCTGATTGCCAATTCCGTGCCTACGACATACGGTTCTATCGGCATTCCCGCCAGCACGCTGGCAAATTTGACCGGCCTTGACCCTGTCCAATTGTCTACTTACATCAGCTTGCAGCTCTTGCCTCTCAACATCATCTGCCCATTTCTCATGGTCATAATCGTCGGCGGCTCCATCAAGGCCTTACGAGGCGTAACGCTGCTGACGCTGCTGTGCGGCTTGGGCCTGGCTGTGCCGGAACTGCTCATTTCGGCCGTTGCGGGTCCGGAACTGGCCGTTATGATTTCGTCTGTCGTCATCATGGGCATCATCGTCCTATACTCCAAATACCGTCCTTCCCAGGATGAAACGTACCACATGGACATCCATCCGGCCCACGTACCCTTGCACGGCGGATTCTTAGCCTGCCTGCCCTTTATCCTCATCTTCGTCTTCCTGCTGCTGACTTCTAAATTCGTCCCTGTCATCAACGTTCCCTTAAGCGCTATCAAAACTTCCGTCGTCATATATACCGGCCCGGGCGCTTCTCCTTATACCTTCGTTTGGTTAGCTACGCCGGGCGTACTTATTTTCCTGGCTGCATTTATCAGCGGATACGTGCAAAAGGCTTCGTTCAGCGAAATGTTCTTTGTGCTGCTTCAAACAATCCGCGGCCTGCGCAATACGATCATCACCATTATCGCCGTCATCGCCACGGCCAAGGTCATGGGCTACAGCGGCATGACGTCGGATATCGCCAGCACGGCCGTCGACGTAACCGGCAACTTTTATCCCTTCATCGCTCCGATTATCGGCTCTGTCGGCACCTTTATTACCGGCTCCGGCACGTCGAGCAACGTATTATTCGGCAACTTGCAGACCGATGCCGCCAAAGCTATCGGCGCCAATGCGGCCTGGCTGGCAGCGGCAAATTCTGCCGGCACATGCGTCGGCAAGATGATATCGCCGCAAAGCATCGCTATCGCCGTAGGCGCTATTTCCCTAGTTGGAAAAGACAGCGAAATTCTCAAGTCGATTATTAAAGTATACGTTCCGTACGCCATTATTTTAGGCTGTATCGTATATTTCGGACAACTCTTTATTAGCTAACTGAACAGTACAAAAAAACGCATTCGCAGCAACCGTTGCGAATGCGTTTTTCATATGGCGTCTTATCTTAGAATCTTCACCCGTTCTTCTACAGGGACTTTTTGAATCAGCTTCGGAGCTTCCAGCGCCTGCCCGAAGGGCATCTGGGCGATGAGCTTCCACGATTCCGGCACATGGACGAGCTTTTTTACTTCGTCGTCGATGAGGGGATTATAATGCTGTATATTTACGCCCAATCCCAAATCAGCCAAGGCCGTCCAGACGGCAAACTGCATCATGCCGTTAGCCTGCTGGGCCCAAACGGGGAAATTATCGGCGTACGTTGGAAATTGCCGGGCCAAGTCGTCTACGATAGACGTGTCGTCAAAAAACAAGACCGTCCCATAGGCCGCGGCGAAGGAATGAATTTTCTGTTCTGTCGCGGCAAAATTAGCCGACGGCACGATAGGCCGCAGCGTATCCATCGTAATATCCCATATCCTGTCGTGCACGGCGCCGAAGGCCACGACGACCTTGCCGGACTGCATGTTGAATGCCGACGGGACCTCCCGTACCACCGTCTGGATCGTCTCTACAATCAGCCCTTCTGAAACGGGGATTTCTTTCCCCAAAGCATAATTCGTCCGTCTCTGCTTAACGGCATCTATAAAATTGGCCATGCCGATCATCTCCTATCATGATTTTCAAGAAATAACAATTATTCATTACTATTGATTTCATTATATCATAGGAGATAACATAAAACAATACTATGATAGTGCATTTTACATGAAGATTTCTATGATTTGCCCATTGCGTACCGGATCGCTCCGCCGGAATGAAACCATGCACTGCTCTGCCGTCCATTGCGGATGTTCGTACGCCAGAAGGAAATTGCGTATAAACTGCGCATGAGTAAACAGGAGGATAAATTGTTCCGGACGCCGCTGCAGGAGGCTTATCGTCGTCTGAATCCGCTCCATAAGCTGCCGGTAGCTTTCGGCGCCTTCGCCGTCGACATAGTCGGGGTCCAGCTTCCGCCAATAGGCGATGACCCGGGGACGCCGCTGGGCAAAGGTCGTGCCGACGCAGGTCGCCGGCGCCAGATACACAAATTCATGAATGCAGTCCCAAATCCCCGTATGAGCCTGAGGAAACCGCCCGATCGTCGGCATCGCCGTCTGCTGAGCCCGCAAAAAAGGAGACGTGACGATTAAATCGGGAGCCGACGGGATGGCAAGAGCCAGCTCCTGGGCCTGCTGAAGCCCCTTTTCCGACAACGGGATGGCCGCATGGTCCTGCGTCGGTTCGCCGGCATTGGCAATACTCTCGCCATGCCGGATAAGCCAAATTTTTTTCATACGTATCACCAGCCTTTTCCTGTATGTATTGTACCATGAGAAGCCATAAAATGAAACGAGCTGCCGCGACACCTCGTGCATCGCGGCAGCTCCGTCGTCACAGATACTATACTCTAAGGATCGTCGAGTTATTTATCTGCTAATTCTTTATAGATTTCATACTTCTTCTTGGCAAATTCTTCAGCCTTGGCGAACAGTTCGTCGGCAATGTCCGGGAAGGTCCGGGTCAAAGCGGCGTACCGCGTTTCGCCCATGAGGTATTCGCGGAACGATTCCTTCGGTTCCTTCGAGTCGAGGATGAAGGGATTCTTGCCTTCTTTTTCCAGCGCCGGGTTGTACCGATACAGGTGCCAGTACCCGCAGTCTACGGCCCGCTTCATTTCTTCCTGGGCGTTGCCCATGCCGCCGCGGATACCGTGGTTGATGCATGGCGAGTAAGCGATGATGATGGACGGTCCGTCGTAGGCTTCCGCTTCCTTGATGGCCTTGATAAGCTGGTTCGGATCGGCGCCAAGAGCAACCTGGGCGACGTAGATATGGCCGTACGTCATGAGCAGGCGTCCCAGATCCTTCTTGTTGAACTTGCGGCCCGACGCGGCGAACTGCGCCACTGCGCCGACAGGCGTCGCTTTGGACGACTGTCCGCCCGTATTGGAATATACTTCCGTATCGACGAGCATGACGTTCAGGTTGGCGTTCATGGCCATGACGTGATCCAAGCCGCCGTAGCCGATGTCGTAGGCCCAGCCGTCGCCGCCGTACATCCAGATCGTCTTTTTGATGATATGTTCCTTATGGGCTAAGATGTAGTTCTGCAGTTCGGCAGCTTCGCCAGTCAGTTCAGCTTCACTCAGGGCTCTGATATATGCGCGGCTGATGCCTTCCGTGACTTCGCCTTCGTTGGCAACGCCAATGGAGTCGAGCCACGCCTGAATCGCATCGTGCAGCGCGCCGTCCGTCAGCGGCAGAAGCTGTTCTGATTTGAGGCGGATATCGTCGCGCTGCTGCGTCATGGACAAGGACATGCCGAGGGCAAATTCAGCGTTGTCTTCAAATACGGAGTTGGACCAAGCCGGACCGAAGCCTTCACTGTTCGTCGTATAGGGAATGCTCGGCATCGCAGAGCCCCAGGCCTGGGTACATCCCGTCGCGTTGGCTACGAGCATGCGCGGCCCAAACAACTGGGTCAAAATCTTCATGTACGCCGTTTCCGCGCAGCCTGCGCAGGCACCGGAGAACTCGAGGAGAGGCTGGTTGAACTGGCTGCCCTTGACGGAGAACTTATCGAGGCCCGTATCCTTCGGCGCAATCGTCTGGGCGTAATCCCAGTTTGCGCTTTCATGGCGCTGCGTGTCGAGAGGCTTCATGACCAGCGCTTTTTCCTTGGCCGGGCAGACGTTGACGCAGGTGCCGCAGCTGTAGCAGTCGAGAGGCGATACCTGCATGCGGAATTCATACCCTTCCAGGCCCTTGCCGACGGCCTTTTTCGTCGTGAAATCAGCCGGAGCCGCCTTCTTTTCATCAGCCGTTACCAAGTACGGGCGGATAGCGGCATGCGGGCAAACGAGGGCGCAGCGGTTGCACTGGATGCAGTTTTCAACGATCCATTCCGGCACCGTCGAAGCAATGCCTCTCTTTTCATATTTCGTCGAGCCCAGGGGATAAGAACCGTCGGCATACTGGACAAATTCGCTGACGGGAATCGTATCGCCCAGCTGAGCGTTCGCCGGTTCGACGATTTTCGTAATGAAATCGGGCAGACCGCTTTCGGCCTTCGGCGGATCCGCCGGCAGGTCCTTCCAGCTTTCCGGCACGTCGACGGCGACGAGGCCCGTAATGCCCCGGTCCACGGCGGCCTGGTTCATGGAAATGACGGCTTCGCCCTTTGCCAGATACGTCTTGGCAATAGCTTCTTTCATGTAGCGGACGGCGTCTTCAATAGGCAGGATTTCCGTCAGCTTGAAGAAGGAAGCCTGCAGAACCGTATTGGTCCGGTTGCTGCCGAGACCGATTTCTTCGGCGATCTTCGTCGCGTCAATCGTATAGAAACGCAGTCCCTTTTCGGCAATCTGCCGCTTTACCTTATTGCTCAGATGCTGATCCAGCTCTTCGGGGCTCCAGCTGCAGTTTAGCAGGAAAATGCCGCCGTCCTTTACTTCGCTGACGATGTCGTACGAATCCATGTACGCCTGTTTATGACATGCCAGGAAATCAGCCTGCTTGATGTAATAGGTCGAGCGGATCGGATTCTTGCCGAAGCGGAGATGGGATTTCGTCACGCCGCCCGATTTTTTCGTATCGTATTCAAAATAGGCCTGAACGTACATACCCGTATTGTCGCCGATAATCTTGATGGAGTTTTTGTTCGCGCCGACTGTACCGTCCGATCCAAAGCCCCAGAACTTGCAGCTCACCGTGCCCTGGTCGTCGATCTGAATGGGTACGTCCGGCAAGGACAGGTGCGTTACATCGTCAATGATGCCCAAGGTGAAGTGCTTCTTCGGCTGCAGCGATTCCATATTGCGGAATACGGCGTGAATCGACGCCGGCGGCACGTCCTTGGACGACAAGCCGTAGCGGCAGGCCATGATAGGAATGTAGCGTCCCGTATGTTCTACGGCAGCGCAGACATCTTCAAACAGCGGCTCGCCTAAGGCGCCCGGTTCCTTCGTCCGGTCCATAACGGTAATGGAGCGAACCGTTTCCGGCAAGGCCTGCATGAAGTGTTCCAGCGAGAAGGGACGGAACAGGTGTACCTGCACGTAGCCGACCTTCTTGCCCTGGGCGTTCAGCGAGTCTACGACCTCCTGAATCGCGCCGGTAACGGAACCCATGGCGACGACGACGTGCTCTGCTTCCGGGTCGCCGTAGTAGTTGAATAATTTGTACGTACGGCCCGTCAGCTCGCTGATCTTGTCCATATAGTCTTCTACAATGTACGGAAGGCGGTCGTACCAAGAGTTATTGGCTTCGCGGGACTGGAAGAACATGTCCGGGTTGGTGACGGTGCTGCGGATGACCGGATGTTCCGGATTTAAGCCGTGATGCTTGAAGTCATACAGGGCGTCTTGATCAATCAGCTTTTTCAATTCGTCTTCCGGCAGCATGCTGATTTTCTGGATTTCATGAGACGTGCGGAAGCCGTCGAAGAAGTGCATAAAGGGAACGTGCCCCTTAATCGCCGACAAATGAGCCACTGCCGCCAAATCGGCGCATTCCTGCACGCTGGCGCTGCACAACATGGCCCAGCCCGTATTGCGGCAGCCCATGACGTCGGAATGGTCGCCGAAAATAGACATGGTATGAGTCCCGACCGTACGGGCCGCCACGTGGAGGACGACGGGCTTCAATTCGCCCGATAAGCGGTGCATGACGGGAATCATGAGCATAAGGCCTTGAGACGCCGTAAAGGACGAACACAGGCTGCCCGTTTCCGACGCGCCGTGAACGGCGCCGATAGCGCCAGCTTCGGACTGCATTTCTACCAGCTTAACCGGCTGGCCAAATAAATTCTTTCTTCCGTTAGCCGCCCATACGTCGACATGCTCCGCCATGGGAGACGACGGCGTAATAGGATAAATCGTAGCTACTTCCGTAAAAGCGTATGCTACATCAGCCGTTGCTTCATTTCCATCTACGGTTTTAATAATCTGCTTAATCATATAGTACACTCCTTTTCTGATAAACAGCCTCACAATAGATTTCGCGAAATTCGTATAACGTTTAACTTAATTACAGTATAATCTCATTTATTATAAAAGTCAAGCATAGGACATTTGCGTTTTATACATGCATAAGCAAAAAAAATGCGCTTTCCTTCACATAAAGAAAAGCGCATTTTTTATGCTTATGAAATTAATACCAGCGAGTCATGGGCAATTCGTTGTTGACGCCCTTGGTCATGAGCACTTGATGCAGGTCGATGTTGCCGATGTAAAATGCTGCGGCGCAGCCGCAGAGATACAAATCCCACATGCGGACAAATTCTTCGCCCCGTTCGGCTGCAATCTGATCATGGACCTTCTGGAAATTATCGTACCAGCACATGAGGGTCTTGTAATAGTGACGGCGCAGGCTTTCGACGTCGATGACCCGGAAATCGCAGTTGTAGGCGACGTTGATGATTTCACGCAGCGACGGCAAGGTACCGCCGGGGAAGATGTACTTGCGCATCCAGGGATTGCCGACGCTTTCGTCGAGGCCGCTGATGTAATGGAGAAGGAACAAGCCGCCGTCCTTCAGCAGGTGATCTGCCGTTTCCATGTAGACAGAATAGTTGGAACGGCCCACGTGTTCCAGCATGCCGACGCTGACGATACGGTCATAAGTCCGGCCTTCTTTAATCAGGTCGCGGTAGTCGATCAGGTCGATTTGCACCTGTCCCTGCAGTCCCAGGGCTTCGATGCGTTCCTGCCCCTTTTTCCACTGTTCGTGGCTCAGCGTGCAGCCATAGCCCTTTACGCCGTATTTCTGCGCCGCTTCGATGAGCAGGTAGCCCCAGCCGCAGCCGATGTCGAGGAGGCTCATGCCCGGCTGCAGATGCAGCTTTTCCAAAATATAGTGGACCTTATTGTGCTGGGCCTGTTCGAGCGTATCGTCTTCCTGCTTGAAATAAGCGCAGGAATAGCTCATGGACGGATCAAGCCATAATTGATAAAAATCGTTGCCCAAATCGTAGTGAGACGAAACCTGCTGCTTCTGATAGGACTTAGATTCCGGCGTGTATAAAATCCGCTTCAGCGCGCTCTTGTCCAGGGAAAACTGGCTGGTCTGGCTCAAAATGCACTGCAGGGCCGTGAACAAATCGCCTTCGATTTCCAAGTCCTTGCGCATATACGCTTCGCCCAATGCCAGGGATGTCGAAGACAACAGCTCGCGCTTGGGAATATCCTTATGAATGACGACGTTAAATAAGGGCTGACCGCTGCCAATGGTATACTTTTTATCATGCAGGTCTACTGTAAAGCAGTACTTGTCAAACCGATGTAAATAATGAATTAAAAACGTATCCAAAATATGCATTTCTTCCACCTCAATTCAAATCTTACCTGCTGTGCGTCGTTCCGCCGATAACGTTGGCCAAGACCATCATGGTCGTCACCGCTCCGACGCCGCCGGGTACGGGAGTCACCGCTCCGGCTACGCCTGCAACCTCGTCGAAAGCGACGTCGCCTACGGTTTTGCCGTCCACGCGGTTGATGCCGACGTCGATGACGACGGCTCCCGGCTTAATCATATCGGCCGTAACCAGCCCGGCTTTGCCTACGGCGGCGATGACGACGTCGCCCCGTCTCGTCACGGCCTTTAAATCTGCCGTGCCCGTATGGCACTGGGTGACCGTAGCATTGCGGGACAGGCACAGCTGAGCCAAGGGCTTGCCGACGACGGCGCTCCGGCCGATGACGACGACTTCCTTGCCGGCCAGCTCGACGCCGTAATAATCCAGAATCGCCATGACGGCCTGGGGCGTGCAGGGCACAAAAGCCGACCGCCCCGTAAATAAGCGCGCCACATTGCAGTCCGTAAGACCGTCTGCGTCTTTGTCCGGACGGATCGCGTTGACGACGCGCAGGGCGTCGAGATGCGGCGGCAGGGGCATCATAAGTAAGATGCCAAACACGGAACTGTCAGCGTTGCACTGTTCTATACGGGCAATCAGCTCCGCCTCCTGCACCGCCGCCTCATATTGATACACATCTGCCTGTAATCCGACGGAACGCGCCGTCTTCTGCATAGACGCGGCATACATAGCCGACGGCTTGTCGCCGCCTACTAAAAAGATAACCAGTTTCGGCTGGATGTGCCCCTTCTGCAGCTCAGCGATACGGCGCTCTATACGGCTGCGGTGAAACGCAGCCACTTCCTTTCCGTCCAACAGCTTCACATCCACTCCTCCTTTAACGCATAAATGTTACTGTGACATTGTTCCCCGGAGGAACGTAGCTTCCTCCCTGCGGAACCTGATATACGGCATGTCCCGTGCCGTTCGGTACGAAGCCAAGGCCGGCCTCGTTCAGCCAGTCGTTGACTTCGCGGCTGTCCCAGCCTATAAAAGACGGAAGCAGGACGCCTTCATCAGTCCGATGAATCGGCGGTATGTCCCGCGTCTTCTTCGGCTCGCGCGGCTTCTTGCCCGCTTCTATCATCCATGCTACAGGCTGGGACGGGCGGATGCCCTTGATGCGGACGATGTCCGTCATCATCTCCTTAAATACGGGAGCTGCCACTTCCGCCCCGTAATAGGCCCCTTTCGGATTATCTACGACGATGAGGACGACGTACTGCGGATCTTCCAGCGGGCCGAACCCGACGAAGGAACCGATATACTGCCCTTCGGCGTACCCGCCATGCACCGGGTCCAGCCTCTGGGCCGTACCGGTCTTGCCGCAGAATTCGTATCCATCGATCTTCGCCGTCTGGCCGCCGCCGGAAGAAATTTCCTCCGCCAATATCTTGCTGATTAACGAAGCCGTTTCTTCCTTAATAGGCCGCCCGACTTCCTGGGGCTCTGTTTTTTGGTATACGCTGCCGTCGGGATTGTCGATTTCCTTGATAATAAAAGGCTTCATCATATGGCCGCCGTTGGCGATGGCTCCGAAAGCCTGCACCATCTGCAGCGGCGTGACGGCGATACTCTGGCCGATAGCCATAGTCGCTTCGTCGACTTCGCTCATATCGTCGGCATCAAACAGGATGCCCGCCCCTTCGCCGGCCAGCTCGATGCCCGTCGCCTTGCCGAAGCCGAAGCGCTTGGCGTAGTCGATCATCGTCTGTCCGCCTGTGGTCAGCCCCATCTTAACCATACCTGTATTGATGGAAAATTTCAGTATATCCTTTACCGTAACGTCGCCTAAGCCTTCTTCGTCCCAGTTCTGAATCGTCCGGTCGGCAACCTGAATATACCCAACGTCGTGGTATACGCGGTTTACGTCCCATTTTCCCGAATCGATAGCCGCAGCGGCCATAATCGGCTTGAACGTCGACCCCGGTTCGTACAGGTTGACGACGGCCCGGTTGCGATACTGTTCAGCGCTGCCCTTGCCGAATTCATTCAAATTATACCCGGGCCGGCTGGCCATAGCCAGGATTTCTCCCGTCTTAGGGTCCATGACGATGACTGCCGCGCCTTCGGGACGGCTCCGCTCCATGATGCCGTCCAGGCTTTTTTCCGCCAGGAATTGAATCGTACTGTCCAGTGTCAGCCGGACGGACCGTTCTTTGTCGGGCAGTATCTTTTCCAAAGCCGAATCAAAAATAGGAATGTTATTCTTATCGGTCATGAGTCGAAAGGTCTGCACATTGCCCCGTATTTCTTCATCCAAAATCATTTCGATGCCGTCCAGGCCCTCGTCGTTTTCCCCGACGAACCCGATGACCTGCGCGGCTAAGCCGTTATTGGGATAAAAGCGGTGGTTTTCGTCGATAAACCGCAGCCCTTCCAGTTTCTGCTCTTTGATGACCTGGGCCGCGCCTTCGTATTTTTCGTGATCCATGGTCCGCTCCAGCCACACGAAGGCCGTATCCTCTTCCAAGGCCTTTTGGATATCCCCTTCCGGCATGCGCAAATACGGCGCCAGCATGCGGGCGATATCGGCAGGCGGCTTATTGAGCATCGTCGGGTCAGCGTATAAGGATTTCGCCATTTCGCTGATGGCCAATACCTTGCCGTTGCGGTCAAAAATCGTGCCCCGCGGCGACTGGAGCTTTCGGTCCGTTTCGGCCTGGCTGTCGGCCATCTCCGTGAGCTCTCCCCGCTGGACGACCTGCAGATATACGAGACGCATGCTGATAAAAGCGCAGAATACAAACAGCACCAATACGCACGTTCCTATACGTTTTCGAATCTTTTTGTATTGCTTGATATCCTTATCTTCCGTCATGTACTATCTCCAGTATGGCGCTTGAGCCACTTCTCCGCCGCCTCAGCCAGTACGTCGGCGTCGTTCTGCAATTCCTTATTCTGCACGCGCTTGAGCAGGACGCGCAGGCATTCTCCCGTCCGGCGGCCGCAGGCGTCCGGTATGCGCCGGTCGTAGCGCAGATCCTTCGTGCCGACCGGCATCTGGCTGGCTAACAAGGCCATGTATTCGCCGAACGATTCGGTGCCGCTCGTATCTGCGTCCCGATGGCCGCAGCCAAGGACGTCTCCGCAAGCTACGGCCGTCGCCTGCCGAACGGCTTCCACCAGCTCATCTGTCCGGCGAAAAGGCCCTTCCAGCGCTTCGCGGCGCAGCCATTTATCTACGTCACCCTGCCCTGTATTGGCAAAATAATGAAATTTCATATGCGTCTTGACCAGCCAGGCTACCCTCTTGGCAAAATCCGGCGGCTTGCGCCACCGCAGCAAAACAGCCTCGGCCACTTCGGCGCCCTTGGCGTCGTGGCCGTAGTCCGTATAGCGGCCTTTGTGAACGCCCCGGATTCCCGGCATGCCCTTGGCGACGTCGTGGAAAAAGGCTCCGTAGCGAATCGTCAAATCCGGCGGCGTATGGGCCACGACGGCTAACGTATGGAACCAGGCGTCGAACAAGTGAAAGGGACGCGACTGGGGCGTCGACGGCAAATGGCTGCACTCCGGCAAGATGGGCACGTCCTGATACACGCCGTTTTCCCTGCGCCGGCAGCTGCAGGCGCCGAGGCCGGTCCGCACCAGCACATCCAGTCCTTTATAAGCCGCCGGCGTCGTCATGAGGCGGTCGATTTCGCCGACGACCCGCTCGACAGATAACCCGGCGACGCGGTGAAATGCCTCGGGCATCGCTTGTATCAGTTCTCTATCGGGCAGGAAATCAAGCTGTCCCGTAAACCGGCAGGCCCGGAACAGGCGCAGCGCGTCTTCCTGAAACCGCCGCCGCGCGTCGCCGACCGTAACCAACCGTTTCTTGCGTATGTCCTTCTGCCCGCCCGTATAGTCGTAAATATGGCCGTCCTTATCCATAGCCAGGGCGTTGACGGTAAAGTCGCGGCGCAGCACGTCCTCGCGCAGCGTCGAAGCATACCAGACCTGCTCGGGACGATGGGCGTCGTCGCCGTAGGCCTCACCGCGAAAGGTTGCCGTTTCGATCGTCATGTCGTCGACGACGAGGACGACGATGCCGAAGAGCTCGCTTTGTATCTCCGCCGTACGCCAGCCCCGGGCCGCTGCAACGGCCCGTATTTCCTCAGGCCGGGCCGACGTCGTCACGTCGTAGTCATGAGGCCTTCGCTTCATGAGCAAATCCCGGACGGCGCCGCCGACGATATACGCTTCATACCCGGCTTCGTTCAACGCCTCCAACACGCTGCGTACGACAGGTTCCACAGCCGACGCCCCCTTTCCATTAGTCCTGTTAATTTATGTATTATACCACGATTACACCTTGATGAGTAGCTTAGAACGGAATCCGGCCCAGGCAGTCCTCAATACCGTTCATCCCATTTTTTCTGATTGCGGATAATCTTGTGGAACACGTTCATAAAGCACCGGCGTTCCTCGTCGGATATGCCCTGCCAGCCCTGACCGTCGATATTCCGCATGACCGACCGCACCCAGGCGGCCTTTTCCTTTCCCGCGTCCGTCAAATAAATGCGGGCGCACCGCAAATCGTCCTGATGAAACTCCTTGCGGATAAGTCCTATCTTTTCCATGCGCTTCAGCAGGCTCGTCACCGTCGATTTGTCCAATACGCAGCCCCGGCTGATTTCCTTTTGGTTGCAGCCGTCGTTGGAGCTTAAAAATTCCAAAATCTTAGGCTGTCCCGGCATCAGCCCGCTGTTCGTCGTTTGCTTCACGATTTCCCTATTGGAGCGATAAAAGCCCAGCATTAAGAGAACGTGCAGTTCGTTTTCGTCCATAAAGCCTCCTCTTGTAAAAATGTAATTAAGACATTATAGAATTCTTTTCCCTATTTGTCAAAATTACCTGCAAATTTCAGCTATGCTTTTTTCTATTGAGAAAATAGCGTAATATGCTATACTGGAAACTATAAAATTTTATTCTTGACTATCATACGAGGAGACCTGTTATGGACACCGGATTGATTCATATATATTGCGGCGACGGCAAGGGGAAGACGACGGCCGCCGTCGGCCTGACCATCCGCTGCGTCGGCCGGGGAGGCCGCGTCGTATTCGCTCAGTTTCTCAAAACCAGAGAAACAGGCGAGCTGGCCGTCCTGCAGCAGCTGGACGCCGTCACGGTGATGCGGGGCGAAGGCCCTTCCAAATTCACCTTTCAGATGACGCCGGACGAGCTAGAAGAGACGAAACGGCGGCAGCGAGCCTTGTTCCATGAAATCGTCAAGCACTGCCGCCGGGAAACGCCGGACATGCTCGTACTGGACGAAGCCCTGCCGGCGTGCCGTTTGGGACTGCTCCCGGAAGGCGAACTGCTTTCCTTCCTCCGTACCCGGCCCGATACGCTGGAAGTCGTCCTGACCGGCCGCGGCCCGTCGGAGCGCCTGCTCGCCCTGGCCGACTACGTATCTGAAATCCACAAGCGCAGGCATCCCTACGACAGGGGAATACCAGCCCGCGCCGGCATTGAAGAATAACCCAAAGGAGTGTTGACCATGCATCATATATTACAAGCAGTACAGCAAGAAGCTGCTGAATTGACAGCCATCCGCCGCCGCTGCCACGAACATCCCGAGCTGTCCCGTCAGGAAACGCAGACCATGGCCTATATTCAGGAAAAACTTGCCGAGTATGGCATCGCCAGCCGCCATATAGAGCACGGCGGCATCCTCGGCTGGATAGATGGCCAAAATCCGGGGAAGACTCTGCTCCTGCGCGCCGATATTGACGCCCTGCCTATCGAGGAAAGCGACTGCAACCTGTCTCAGCAGCGCAGCTGCCGGTCCCATACCCCCGGCGTCATGCACGCCTGCGGCCACGACGGGCACATCGCTATGCAGCTCGTCGCTGCCAAACTGCTGAACCAGTGGAAGGACCGCTGGAACGGAAAGATTATCCTCATGTTCGAGCAAGGTGAAGAAGAATCGGGCCCCTTGGCCTATCTCCTTCACTATATAGAAGAAAAAAGCGGCTGGCACATCGATGCCTGCTATGCCACCCACGTGCGCTGGGATATTCCAACGGGAAAAATCGCCGTCTGCCGCGAAGCGCCCATGGCCGGCGGCTTCGGCTTCGAAATCAGGATCAATGGCCACGGCGGCCACGGCTCCCGTCCTGATTTGGCCCAAAGCCCTATCGACTGCTTCCACGCTTTTTACAGCGACCTGCAGGCCCTGCGCATGCGCGTCGTGCCGCCCCTGAGCGGGCTCACCGTATCCATCGGTTCGCTCCACAGCGGCAGCGCCCTCAACGTCATCCCCAACGACCTGACATTTGCCGGCACGTGCCGCTTCTTCAGCTACGACCAAGCCGGCAAACGGTTTTACGAAGAATTCCTGCGCATCCTTGACAACGCTTGCCGCACCTACGGCTGCACCTACGATATCCTGCACATGCCCAAGCCCTTATTTGAGGTACAGAACAACCCGGTCTGCGCAAAACTCGCCGAACAAGCCGTCGCTTCCTATATCGGCCCTGGTGCCCTGGCTGACTGCACGCCCTGGATGGCCTCGGAAACCTTCGCCATCACAGCCCGCCTCTACCCCGGCGTCCTGACCTTTACGGGCATTGCCAACGCCGACAAAGGCTGCGGTGCCAACCACCACACGCCGGAGTTCGACCTCGACGAAGACGGCTTGATCTATGGAGCTGCGGCCTGCGTAGGCTACGCCTTGGACTACCTGACCCAGGCACCGGATATTTCCTTCACGCGGCCTGACGAGCCGCTGGAAGTCCTCGCCTCGCGGAATATCTAATACAATTTCACTGCATCATCATAAAAAGCTGCCGCTGAAGAAAATCCATGTTTTCTTCAGACGGCAGCTTTTGCTGCATTGCGGTTCTATTAGTTATTTCTTGTACGGCTTTACCATTCATTCTTATGAGCCGGATAAATCAGCCCGTAAAACGCCAGCAATGCCCCTAGTTCTCCCAGTACCATGACGACGCCCATGGGAATAGCCGTATAGCTGCCGGCAATGCCGACGACGGGAGCCATGACGGCGCCGGATACCATGGAAAAGAAGCCGATGAGGGCCGACGCGCTGCCGGCATTGCGGCCCTGGGACTGCATGGCCAGGGAAAAGCTGCTCGTCCCCAGAGCCGACAGGGTTGACACGGTGATGAAGAGGACGACGACGATTACAGGCAGCGGCGCCTGCGCAAAGAAAGAAGCCAGCAATACGGCGCTGCCGACGACGGCAATCCATAGCGACGCCCGCAGCGTTTTCCAGTCGGCTACCGTGCCGGCCAAACGTCCCGTCAGCGCGCCGCTCAGCATGAGGCCGATGCCGTTCGTGCCGAAGATGAGGCTGAATCCCTGCGGCGACACGTGATATACATTTTGAAACACGAAGGACGACCCCGATATATAGGCGAAAAAGGCGGCAAAGGCAAAACACTGCATCAGGCAGTGGCCCATAAAATAAGACTGGCGAAACAATCCGCCAAACCCTTTTAAGCTGGACAGGATGCCGCCGCCAGCGCGCCGCCGCGCCGGCAGCGTCTCGCCCATGGCAAAAGCGCCAGCCGTTAACGCGGCCCCGACGAAAGCCAGCAGAACAAACACGCCCTGCCAGGCCGCAAACCGCAGGATCTGCCCGCCGATAACCGGCGCTAAAATAGGCGCCATGCCGTTGACCAGCATCAGCATGGAGAAAAACCGCGTCAGGGCCGGCCCCTTGCACACGTCGCGGGCAATCGCTCTGGCAATGACGATGCCGGCCCCGCCGGAAAAGCCCTGTACAAAGCGAAAGGCTAAAAAGAGATAAATAGACGAAGAAAAAATACAACCTATCGTAGACAGCGTAAATACGGCCATGCCGATGACGAGAGGCTTGCGCCGCCCCATATCGTCGCTGGCCGGTCCGGCGATAATCTGCCCGGCCGCCATGCCGGCCATCGACGCCGTCAGCGTCAGCTGAATCATAGACGGCGTAACGGAAAAATCTTCCATCATGAACGGAAGAGCCGGCAGATACATATCCGTCGATAACGGCGCGATAGCCGCCAGCATACCTAAAAAGACCGTCAGGAAGGCCATCATTTTCTTTCGCTGCGTCATGCTCTCTCCACCGCCTTTTCTTCCGCTTCCAGCAAGGCCGGCACGTCGGCCAGGGTCCGGCATCGCTTCCAGGCCAGGGCCGCGACGTCGTCGGACACGGGAGCGATGTCGGGAATAAAGACCGACGGAATATGAGCTGCATGGGCGGCCAGCAAGCCGTTTCTCGAGTCTTCCAGCACGAGGGCTTGCTCCGGCTCTGCGCCGGCCCGGCGGCAGGCTTCCAAAAAAATATCTGGAGCCGGCTTGCCGTGCGCCACGTCTTCGCCGCTCTGGACGACGGAAAAATACGAAGCGACGCCGGCCTTTTCCAGCAGAAAGCGAATCTGTGATTCCGGCGACGACGACGCAACGGCGCAGCGGCTGCCTCGCCCTTTTGCATAGGCCAGTATATCCTGCAATCCCGGTTTAACCGGAATGATGTGCTCCCGGTAATACTGCAGCTGATCGGCTACTTTTTTCTCGCGAATCGGATCGTACGGAAACTCCGGCCCGAAGTATCGTCCGAATACGGCGGCGATGCGCCGGTTGTCCATGCCGATGACGCTGCGGAACAGGTCTTCCGGCAACTCGTACCCGTATTCCCGGCAAACGTCCCGCCAGCATATATAAGAAATCTGCTCGGTGTCAAACATCGTTCCATCCATGTCGAAGATAAATACTTTCGGTATATGCATAGGCATTCCCCTTTCTTTTATGCGATGTATACTATTATATGAAAACAGTTTTACCATTTCAAGTCTTCGCCGTTTATACCTGGAAGCTATGCCGTTCATTCTCAAATTCTTTCTCGTTTCCTCTTGTTTCTTTTGCAGAATTTGCTACAATAGTACGTAAACGTTTGAAGAAAGGTGACTTGATATGATAGAGCCAATCATACGCCTCTGCATAAAAGATTATGAAAATACGGCGGATAAAAAGGTCCGGGAAAAGTACAGTATTCTCGGCGGTCTCCTGGGCATCTTCTGCAACCTCTTTTTATTTGCCAGCAAATTTGCCGTCGGCATGATGTCCAACAGTATCGCCATCTTATCCGATGCCTTCAACAACCTTACGGACATGGGGTCGTCGGCCATTTCGATTATCAGCGCCAAGCTGAGCAACCGCCCGCCCGATAAGGACCACCCCTTCGGCCACGGCCGGTTCGAATACTTAGCGTCCCTGACCATCGGCATAATCATCCTCGTCGTCGGCTACAAGCTGTGCGAAACGTCGATTGCCAAGTTCTTCGCGCCGGAGCCGATGGAAATTTCCTACTGGAGCATCGGCGTCCTCATCTTGTCTATCGCCGTAAAGGGCTGGATGTACTACTATAACCGCTACATCGGCAAAAAAATCAACTCCGGCGTCAACGAAGCCACGGCAGCCGACAGCATCAACGACGCCATCGCCACGACAGGCGTCCTGGTCGCGACGATTGCCCAGCAATTTACGACCCTGCCCGTCGACGCCGCCGCCGGGACGCTCATCGGCCTCATGATCATCTACGCCGGATACGGCATCGTAAGAGAAGTCGTCAACATTCTCCTCGGCCAGGCTCCCGATGAACAGCTCGTCAAGGAAATCGTCCAGATGGCCCTGCAGTGCGATTACGTCGTAGGCGTCCACGACATCAAGATCCACGACTACGGCCCGGGGCGCATGTTCGGCTCTCTTCACGCTGAAATCCCCGACACGGCTGATTTAGTCGAAGTCCACGCGGCTTTAGACGTACTGGAAGACGAAATCCAGGAAAAATTCCAAATCGAGTTCAGCATCCACATGGACCCCTTGTGTACGGACCAGCAGGTCATCACGCAGACGCGCCGCTTGCTGGATACGTTCATCCAAAAGGAATACCCCCAGTACCATACGGACAACCTCCGCATCACGTCGGGAAAGGTCCGCCTCAACATCATCTGCGACCTCCATATCCCGCCGCAGGAATACACGAAGAAGCACATCCGCGCCATACGGAAGCACATTTCCGAAGCGATGAAGCAGTACGGAGAACGGTACCACATCGTCCTGGCCCGCATCCTGCCGGAAGGACAAACAAAATAATATACAAACATACGACAAAACACGACCTGTCAGCATTTCCATGCCGACAGGTCGTGTCTTTTTATGATCGTATTGATTTTATTGTTTATGCTTCAAAGCCATATATACTTTTTCCGCCGTAATGGGAAGGTCCGTAAAGCGGACGCCGACGGCATTGTATACAGCGTCGGCGATGGCCGGAGACGGCGTGTTGATGACGATTTCGCCGATAGATTTTGCACCGAAGGGGCCGTTAGGCTCGTAGCTGGGCGCAAATTCTACACGGATGCTGCCTAAATCCATGCGGCTGGGAATGCGGTACTGCATGAACGAATTCTGCTGTATGCGTCCCGTTTCAGTAATTGTCACATCTTCCATGAGGGCCATGCCGATGCCCTGGACCAGGCCGCCTTCGACCTGCACGCGGGCCAAGGCCGGATTGATGACGGTACCGCAGTCGACGACGGCGGCAAAGTCAACGAGCTCAATATGGCCCGTCTCGGGGTCTAAGTCGATTTCAGCGGCCCCGGCCATATACGGCGGCGGCGACGTCGGCGAGTAATGGGATTCCGTCGCTTCCAAGGCGATTTCATTGCCGCACATGGCGCCGTTGCCCAAATCCTTGATGGTAATAGCCTTGCCCGAAACGACGTCGACAATCGCTTCGCCTGTAAAGTCCAGATCCTCTCTGGCAGCCGGCTTCAGTACCAAGGCCGCCCGTTCCTTCATGCGCTGAATCAAGGTCTGGCAGGTCTTTTCCACAGCCTTGCCGGTCAAGTACGTCGTAGACGAGGCATAGGAACCGCTGTCGTACGGCGACGTATCCGTGTCGACGCCGTACGTCACGATGTTGTCGACGGGACATTGCAGGCACTCGGCGGCAATCTGGGCCAATATGGTGTCGCACCCCGTACCCATATCCGTCGCGCCGATATTAAGGGAATAGAAGCCGTCGTCGTTGACCTTGATCGTAACGGAGGCTACGTCGACGTTGGAAATGCTCGAGCCCTGCATGGCCAGCGACAGGCCGACGCTGCGGATATGGCCGTTCGGCAGGACCTTTCTCGGATATTTTTCATCCCAGCCGATCATATCCTTTACGCGGAGCAGGCACTGATCCAGCGTACAGCTCAGGGCCGTTTCATCGAAGTAGGCCGGCATCTTTTCGCCCTGGCGGACCATGTTTTTCAGCCGCAGCTCGACGGGGTCCATCTGCAGGGCCGCCGCCAGTTCGTTGACAGCCGATTCGAGGGCGAAGATGCCCTGCGTCGCGCCGTAGCCCCGGTATGCGCCGGCGGCAATTGTATTAGTATACACCGCTTCATAGGCAAAGCGGAAGGCTTCAAATTGGTTATACAACGGAATGGATTTGTGACCCGAAAGAGTAACCGTCGTCGGGCTATGGTCTCCGTAGGCGCCGGCATTCCACAAGGATTCGACAGAAATGACGCGGATACGCCCGTCCTTAGAGGCACCGACCTTGACGTGAACGGCCGCCTCATGACGCGGCGACGATACGGTCATCGATTCTTCGCGGGTGTAAATCATCATGGCCGGCTTGCCCGTAATATGGGTAATGACAGCCGGATACACTTCCATGACGGCGGTCTGCTTTGCGCCGAAGCCGCCGCCGATGCGCGGCTTGATAACCCGGACCTGCGATTTAGGAATTTCCAGGGCCGTCGCGACGATGCGCCGCACGTGAAAGGGAACCTGCGTCGAGCTGACAATCGTCAGGCGTCCGTACATATCCTTATACGAATAGGCCCGGAAGGTTTCCATCATGGACTGCTGCACCTGCTTGGTGTGGTACGTCCGGTCGATGACGATGTCCGACGAAGCCAGCGTCCCTTCAACGTCGCCCCAGTTTTCTTCGGCCTGGGCCACGAGGTTACGCTTGTTGTCGCCGCCGACGTCGACGACGGGATTCCAGTCCTCTTCCGGATGGACGACGATGGGGTTATCCTTCGCTTTCGTAAAATCGAGAAGAGGCTCTAATACGTCGTATTCGACGCGGATAATCCGCAGCGCCTTGTCGACGGCCTCTTCGGTCACGCCGGCAACGAGGGCCACCGGATCCCCGACATAGCGGATATGCTTATCCAGGATGAGCTTATCGTAGGGGCTCAATTCGGGATAGGTCTGGCCGGCAATGGTAAACCTCGTATGAGGCACGTCGTCGGCCGTGACGATGCAGGCGATTCCCGGCACCTTTTTCGCCGCGTCAGCCTGCACCGACTTGACCCAGGCGTGGGCATGGGGGCTGCGCAGGGCCTTGACGACCAGGCAGTCCTTCGGCGCGATGTCCTCCGTATACACCGGCTGGCCCGTAACCAGGCTGACGGCGTCTTTCTTCATAATAGGCTGATTGACTGCTTTCATTCCTGCACCGCCTTTCCCTTAGCCTGCAAATAATCTCGTATCGCCCGCATGTGGCCGACGTATCCCGTGCATCGGCACAAATTGCCGGCCAGGTACTCCTTGATTTCCTCTTCCGTCGGCGCTTCCAGCTCGCGGGCCATAGCCAGGACGTTCATGACGAAGCCGGGATTGCAGAAGCCGCACTGGTCGGCGCCTTCGCGTCCCATGTACATGGCGAACTCCGTTGCTTCCTCCTGCAGCCCTTCCAGCGTCGTCACCTGCTTGCCGTCGATACGGACAGCCAGGACGGCGCAGGACAAGACGGGCTTTTCGTCGATCCACACCGTGCACAGACCGCAGTTCGTCGTCTCGCAGCCGCATTTTACGCTGTAGCAGCCTTTGGAGCGCAGGAAATCGAGGAGCATTGTGCCGGCTTCGATTTCATCGCTTTGTTTTATTCCGTTAAGCCAATAGGTTATATTCATCCTTTACTCTCCTCCAAGACCTGCTTCAACAGCCGGCGGCACAAGACCTCGGCCATATCGCGGCGGTACTCTGCCGAACCGCGCGTATTGGACTGGTAGGTCAGCGCATCGGCCCATTGCCGCGCCGTTTCTTCTGCGCCGGCCCGTTCCGCCTCTTCCCGCGCCGCACAAAGAACCTTCGCTCTGGCCGGACGGGCGCCGACGGCGCAGCGTACTTCGTCAGCCGTACAGGAAACGGCGCAGGCAAGAACGGGAAAATCTGTCGCGTTGAGCCGCAGCGACGCATAGGCCGTATGCCGGTTTGTCTTAGGCACGACGACGTGCGTCAGGATATCGCTCCCCGGCCCGGTTTCGGCAAAATCAGCCAGCTTAATCTCGCCGCCCTTGTACAAGACGACGCTGGCGTCTAAGGCCAGCAGCAGCGTCAGCACGTCGGAAAAGCCGAAGCGGCCGCACAGGCTGCCGCCGACGGTAGCCAAGTTGCGGAACTGCACGCCTACGATATGGCGCAGCGCTTCCTTGGAAGCGCCCTGCGTATAGGCGGCGAAAGACGGGCAAAGCTCCAGGTCCCGCAGCGAAACCATAGCTCCGATGCGGAATTCTGTTTCCCTTTCCTCTATATCATACAGCGGCAGGGCCGATATATCGACGGCCTGCCGTATGATGCGCTGCGGCGACAAGCGCAGCCAGCAGCAGCCTCCGAGAACGACGGAGCCCTTTTTCTGATGGAGCTCCCAAGCCTCAGCCAAGGTCTGCGCTTTCGTGTATTGCGCAATATGCATATAGTTTCCTCCTAATCTAAAAGCAACGCTTCTCATTATACCTTCTTATATACATTGTAACAATAGGCACCTCGGCCTTTCAAGTCCCAGCAGGGGCAAAAAAACAAAAAACGCGGCTAAACGACGCCGTGTCCGCCATTTAGCCGCCTTCATATCCTTATTCTGCTATGCTCAATATGTCCCGTATATCGTGAAGCACATAATCTGCGCCGGCCTCTTCGTATACGGCGCGCGCCTGCTCGCAGGCCGCCTGCCGTTCGCCTTCCGTCAAGCTGTCATACTCTTCCCGGCTCAGCCCCATGACAGAGCTGCCGACGATGATGCCCGCCGTCTTGACGCCGGCATGCTTTCCTTCCAGGATGTCCGTCACCGTGTCGCCGACTTTCAACACCTGGCTCGTCTGCTGCCATTTGAAATGCTCCATATTTCGGAAAATCATATACGGGTAGGGCCGGCCGAAACCGGATACGCTGTCCGGCGTAATCCAGAAATCCGCTTCATAGCCCTGCGCGGCAGCAGCCTTGACGACGGATTTCATCATAATATTCGTATAACCCGTCGTACTGCCGATTTGATAGCCCCGGCGTCGCAGCTCGGCTATCGTGTCGGTCACATACGGCTTGACCTCCGTCCCCCGGGCCAATAGAGCAAGCAGCATCGGCTCAAAATCGTCGTATAACGTATCGACGTCCCAGTCCTGCGGCTCGCTGCGGAACCGCCGCCGCCATTCGTCGCGGATCCGCGGCATGTCCAGCATCGCCTGGATATGATTCCACTTCAGCATGCCCATTGGCCGGCGGATTTCCTCATTTGTCACGGCAATGCCCCGTTTGGCAAAAATTTCCCGAAAGACGACGACCGGAGCCATCGACCCGAAATCGACAGTCGTACCGGCCCAATCGAAAATAATTCCTTCCCACTTCATGCGTCTGCCCCTTTCCATTTACCAATATCTGCCGTAATAGTTTCGGATAGTTCCATTTATATACTTATATTATGACATTTTTTTCTAAATTCTGCAAATAAACGGCAAAATATATGTAAATTACAGCACATTTTGTAAAATTCTCGCAAAAGGATTTTACAAAACTATCCTTGTCGCCGCAAACGGATTTGATATACAATAAATGATGACAGAGCAAACGCAAAGGAGCAGCATTCATGATTCAGGAAGAACGCAAGCATATTATTTTGCAGGAACTGAGCCGTACCTCCGTCGTCAAGCTGGAAGATTTGTCCCAGCAGCTGAACGTATCAATCGATACGGTACGGCGCGACCTGAAGGCCTTAGACCGGGCCGGTTTGGTTCAATATATACGCGGCGGCGCAAAAGCCGTCCACGAGTCTCATCAATTCGCCCATTTCAACGGCCGCAAGGTCATACACAACGAGCTCAAGCGGGAAGCCGCCCGCAAGGCCGTGCAGCTCATTCAGCCCAACGACCTGGTCATGCTCAATTCCGGCACGACGACGACGATTTTGGCCGAAGAAATCGCCCAGGCCGACCTTACGTGTTCCATCGTGACCAACAACATCGCCGCAGCCGAGGCCGCAGCAGCCAATCCGAAATGCCGCATCCACCTGCTCGGCGGCGATTGGGACGGGGCAGAGCAGTCCACCTGGGGAAGCCGCTGCCTTCGCGAAGCGGAAACGTATTTCCCCGATATCTGCTTTTTGGCCGTCAATTCGCTGGATGTGCAGGCCGGCCTGACAGATTTCCGTTTCCGCGAAATCCCCATCATGCAGGCCATGGCCCGCAACGCTTGGAAAACCTACGCCGTCATGGATTCTACCAAGCTGGACCGCCTGGCCAAAAAGCAGGTCTTTCCCTTGGCGCAGACGCCTGTCGTCATCATGGACAGCGATATCGGGACAGACGACCTGCAGCGCTACAAGGACGGCGGCATTGAAATCCAATGACGGGGTAACCTACAGCAATTCGTCCGGCAGCGGGTATTCTTATCCTTCTGCTGCGGACTCATCTATACTACGACAAAGAGGTGTTCCTATGAAAGTATCATTGAAAAAATCCGTACTTCTGTTAGCATGCGCAGCCTGCTTCCCCGCCTTCGCCCAAGGAGCCGTCGTCGAAACGGCCAGCCCGGAGGCGGCGACGGCTCCGGAAATCACGGTGCTCCTGCCCGGCAAGGCCCACGACAACGGCTTCATGGAAGCGGGCTACCGCGGCTACGAACGCATTGCCAAGGGCGTCACGGCGAATGTAAAATGCGTCTCCGACGTGTCTGCCACATCCGACGCCGCCGTCCTGACAGCAGAGCTGCAGAAATTAGCCAAGGAACAGCCGAAGCTGATTATCGGCCACGGCGGGCAGATGAACGGCCCCGTCTCCGCCGTCAGCAAGGAGTATCCGCAAATCCAGTTCGTCGTCATCCAGGGCAGCGTAAAGGGCGACAACATCAGCAGCTACGTCGTCGACCAGGAACAGTCAGCCTTCTTAGCCGGCGCGCTGGCCGGCTATATGACAAAGACCGGCAAGGTCGGCCACATTTCCGGTGCCTGGCCCAAACCGGGCCTTCAAGCCCGGGCAGCATTCTACAACGGCGTAAAGTACGCCAATCCCCACGCCCAGTTCTATTCGACCTTCACGGGCGACCTGGATAATATGAAGGTAAACGCTAAAGCGGCGGAAGCGCAGATCGGAGAAGGCGTCGACGTCATCTATACGATGCTCAACAGCGGGCGCAGCGCCGTCAACCAGGTCATCGCCAAGACCAACGGACAGGTATTGGAAATCGGCAACGTCATCGACTGGACGAAAGAATCGCCTATTTTCGTCGGATCAGCCGTCGCTGACTCCAGCGAAGCCCTGTTCAACGCGGCAAAGGATTACAAAGCCGGCGCCCTGACCCACGATATTACGAAAATCGGCCTGGAAAAGCCGGATATCGTCCGCTTAGCCGTCGCGCCCTTCGTTCCGGCCGAAGCCGTCAACAGGTTACACGACCTGCACCAAAAAGTCGTGTCCGGCGAAGTGCAGATCAGCACGACCTACGACGGTCCGGAATTTGATCCGGCAACGAAAACCTTTGTCAGCCAGGATGCCAAAAACCAGCGCAAAGCTAAGAAATAAGGTTCCTGCCGATTAAAAAACGCAAACAAGCCGTCTCAAAGGAAGCACCAGCTCCCAATGAGACGGCTTTTTGTTTAGGACATACGATTTCCCTTTTGCGATTTATCCTTTAAGATATCGATCATCGTCTGCTCCGTTCCGACCATACCCGGCGAAGCGATGCAGCCCATGTAGCGGAACGTGTCCTCCGGCGTCGGGCCCAATACGCCGTGAACTGGGTTTACGCCGACACCCGACAAGGCAAAGCGTACCGAGCGGAACGCCGTATCGACGGCGGTGACGCCCTTCATCGTGCAGCCCTGATTTCCGCCGTCGCATATCATGCCTGTAATGCTGGCCGCCATATTGGCGACAACGCGCTCCATAACGGCTAAATCGCCGCCCTTCAGCCAAGCCAGGGCGCAGGCCATGCCCGTGCCGGCAGCGATAGCGCAGCCGCAGAACGCCGACAAGCGGCCGGAATATTCCTTGATATACATGGTAATCAAATAGCTCAGCGCCGTCGCCCGCAGCAGCCGCTCGGCAGAAATCCCCTGGACCTGACTGACTGCGTATAAAGGCATCGTACAGATGATCCCGTGCGCGCCTGATCCCGTAATGCTCATGGCCGGCTTGTCCAGGCCCAGGACGCGAGCCTCGATAGCGCCGCCGCATAGCAGCTGGGCCGTCGTCACTTCGTCGCCGGAAATCATCTTCCCGCCGTTCATATCCCACAAGGCCTTGAGAAAGGTCGTCCGCTCATGGCTCACCCCTTCGTTGAACAAGGCCAGGTTCATGTCGTAGGCCTGCTGGATAAAGGAAATCTCCTCGATAGGCACCAATTGTATAAAGTTATACAATTCGGCCAGCGTATATTCGTGAATGGGCGCGCCGCCCACATCTTCCTGCCCCGGCTGCCCTTCGTCGTCTTTCTGAAATACGACGTCGCCGTTGACGACGATATTTACGATATTCGTATGCGTATGGGCAATCGTGACGGCACAGCAATCCGACGCCGTCGCCACTTCTGCGCGGATGTAAATATCCGGCGTAATCTCCCCGACCTGCACGGATACCTTTCCCCCTTCGACAAGCCCCTTCGCCGCTTCATTCGCTTGGTCGTCGACCTTCGCCAGCGCTTCCAGCCCCAGTGTCGCATCGCCGGCCACGACGCCCAGCGCCGCGGCATAGGCGTTCCCTACGGCGTCGGAATGGGGAATCCCGCACGTAAACGCATTTTTATACATGCCGGAATTCAGCACGACGTCGACGCGCTCCACATCCCCCTTCACAAACTCCCGCGCCTTAGCCGCTGCAAACGCAATTGCCCCCGGCTCAGTCACGCCCAACGCCGGCTTCATGTCGTCGCGGAGCAGTTTAATCAAATCCGCTATATCTTTCTGTTCCATATACATTTCTCCTCCCACAGCCAGTCCTCTTTATTATACCAGATAAGGCAAACACTCCCCTGTCGTTCAGTCAAGGGAGTGTTTACAAGAAATATCAAGTACAGTTATTTTCCTTCGTAAATTAAATGAATCAGCGTCATCGTCATTTCATAAGATTTTTGGAGCGACGGTACTGGTAAAAATTCGTATCGGGAATGGAAATTCATGCCTCCCGTAAAATAGTTGGGAGTCAGAATGCCTTTTGTCGATATAAAAGAACCGTCCGTACCGCCTCGCATAGCAATCGTCTTAGGCTCTATATCCAGACGGCGCATGGCTTCATAAATATAATCAATGGCCTTGCGGTTGTCCTCAGTAACGGCATCGGCAATATTGCCGTATGTATCGGTAATACGGCATTCCACAGAAGCTCTCGGATTCGCCGCCTGAAGAGCTGCTGCACAATCGCGTATTTTCTGCTTCTTTGCTTCATATTTTTCCTTGCTGTGGTCACGAATATTGAGGTGTACCGTCGCCGTCGACTGATTCGACTGCACGGCCTGACACCAAATATATCCTTCCTTCCCTTCCGTACATTCCGGCGTTTCCCGGCGGTCGAACATATTAATAAAGTCTACAGCAAGAAGCGTCGGATTAATCAGCACGCCTTTCGCGCTCATCGGATGAGCGCTGACACCGTGAATTACGACTTCGGCGCTGCCGGCGTTGAACGTTTCATACACGACTTCACCGACGTCGCAGGAATCAATCGTATACGCAAAGTCGACGGGAAATTTAGAAAAGTCCATATTCTTCGAGCCGAACAAGCCGCATTCTTCGTCGGGGACAAAGGCTACGTATATATCGCCGTGATACAGCGAATCGTCGCCGGCAAGTGTTGACAAGGCAGTCATAACGTTGGCAATAGCCGCTTTATTGTCAGAGCCCAGCACGCTTGTTCCGTCTGTGACGATAATATCCTGTCCGACAAATTTCCGTAATTCCGGATGCTCCGCGGCGGCCATGACAATCTGCTGTTCTTCGTTTAAGACAATATCGCCTCCGTCATAGTTAGCAATCATCTGGGGATGAATTTCCGGCGACAAACAGACATCTACTGTGTCCATATGCGTACAAAAGCCAACCGACGGCACGGAGCCGGCAAAGCCTTCCGGCAAACGAGCCGGCAACTTTCCCGTCAGCACGCAGGCTTTGCTGATTTCCAAATCGACGAGCCCCAAGGCTTCGCATTCGGCTTTTAACAATTCAGCCATATCCCACTGCCCTTCCGTGCTGGGAACCTGTACGCCGCCGTTGTCGCGGCTCTGCGACGGAACGCTTACATATCGGTAAAACCGTTCTACTAATTCATGACGTGCATCTTTCATGATACTCCCTCCTTAAACTGCGGCAAATTAAAACATTTGCCGCGGATATACGTAATCTGCCTGGAATCCCAAAGGGATGTTAAGGGCCCAGAATACATACAGCATAACAGTCAATACGACGAGCAAGGTAATCGTATAAGGCAGCATTAAACTGCTCAGTGTACCGACGCCGGTCTTTTTATAATACTTTTGGCAATAAATAATGATCAACGGATAAAACGCAAACATAGGCGTGCAGACGTTGACCGCCGAATCGCTGACGCGATACGCTGCCTGCGTCAATTCCGGGGCAATGCCTACGGACATGAGCATCGGCACGAAAATCGGAGCCAAAATGGACCACTTTGCCGAAGCCGACGTGATAAGCAGATTCAGCAAGGCAACAAATACGATGATGCCGAAAATAGTAATCTGCGGCGGCAGCGCCAAGGATTTCAAAAATTCCGCACCGGCAATCGCAATGAGCGCCCCCAAATTCGAAGCGCCGAAGGCATACATAAACTGCGCAGCAAAGAAATAAAAGACGATTAACTGAACCAGCGTATGCGTAATGTCTTCCATGGATTTCGTAAAATCTTTAGAACTGCGGAAGGTGCCGCTGATCACGCCGTATACTATGCCGGGGATACCGACGAGCAGAAAGATAATCGCCACGATAGACTGCATAACCGGCGCTTTAAAGCTGGCTATATTGCCGTCGGGATCGCGGAAAATTGAATCTGCCGGCACGAGAGCGGCAAACAATCCGAGAAGCATTAAGACCAGCACTGCCGACGCAATGTAAAAAGCTTTGTTTTCCTGCGGCGTAATCTCTCCTACACCTTCTTCCGACAAGTCTAAATCCGCATCAATCGGACAGGCCTTGCGGCACCAGGGTTCAGTAATTTTTTCCGTAACCCACCAACAGCTGCCAATAACCGCGAACGTCGAACCGAAGGCGTAAAAATAATTGCACAATACGTTGACTTCATAGGTCGGGTCAATAATCTGCGCAGCCATCTGCGTAAATCCCTGGATAACCGGGTCGATCGCCGATGGCGTGTAATTGGCGGCAAACGCACCGGCAATCCCTGCAAACGAAGCAGCTACACCTGCCAGCGGATGTTTTCCAGATGCGTAAAATAAATATGCTGCAATCGGAATAATAATCATATACCCGCTGTCCGGCGCTAAATGACTGAGCATGCCGACGAGAATGACAATAGGCGTAAGCAGGAATTTCGGCGTAATGATAAGGAGTTTTTTCAATCCCGTGCTGATGTACCCGGATCCCTGCGCAATCCCAATACCGAGAGTCGCGACGATGACCATGCTTAACGGCGGGAACGAAGCGAAATTGCTGACCATTTTAGTCATCAGCGTGACTAACGACTGCGGCGACAGCATATTCGTAACCTTGATTTCTTCCCCTGTCGTCGGATGGATATACCCAAAATGAATAGTAGAACAAATAGCCGATAAAATGCATGTAATAAAAAATGCACCAATAAACAGCATGGTAATATCGGGAATCTTATTCCCAACACGTTCGATCCAGCCTAAGAATCCGCCTACGGACTGAACCTGTCCCGTTGGCGCTGGTTGTGGTTGTTTTGACATACTCATACTTCCTTTCTTATAAATCAGCCACATTAATTATAAAAAAACTCATAAAGTCACAAAAATAATAGTATCATAGTATAGATTCTATGGCAATAATTCATTGCATGCAATTAAACAAATTTCATATATTTCGTAAAAGATAGACTTATTTCTGCAGAAACTAATTAAAATATAACCTATATTGTCACGTTCCCATCTATATCAAGCAGCTTGCTGATTGTACCTTCATATACCATTTAATGCATTTTTTTCATCGCATCAGATTCCGGCCCTTTCCCCCTTAAAACCGCATACCTGTATGCCCCCTCATTATTCTGCCATATTTCATTTCTCACCATGCTGGGGTTCAGCCTCTATTATCAGCAAAAATCCATTTGCTATGCAATACCAGTTTCTATAAAACGTATAGACACAGCCCATAAAATTACCCTCTTTACTGGTTGTCCAGCAAAGAGGGTACATAGCATCATGGAAAAATTTATTCTATTCACATCATGCCCCGTCTCAGCAAACTGCTTACCGGTCTGAAGCATCGCGGCAAATTACTACATACGGTCCCAGCGGGTCCGCTCCATAAGTATTCGGCCCATCTGTTCCCTTTTTGAACAGCAATAAAAGAGGAATAATAATATTTCCAATAGGAAGCAGTGCCAGCAGCAAAAACCATCCGGAATGATTTATGTCATGGCATCTTCGAACTGACAGCAAAATATTCGGAATTCCAGCAGCAATATACAAGACGATGCCTAACGCCATGAAAAGGCTTTCATCTGCCGCAATAAGCAGCATTGCCACTAAAAGAACGGGAAGCAAGACAAGACTGCGCAGGAAATACCGCTTACGGTTCAGCCGCCCTGCTGCGTTAAAAAACATCTCCTTTATGCCCCTGTCTTCTCGATACCCATTTCGGAAGATATCATTGGGAATACCTCTTTCCGGTCCTGCCTCTTCATTTGCTGAACCAGAAAGGACAAACGGCTCCGTTATGTCAGCTTTGCCCTGCATCTGACTAACTGGTCTTGCAGGTGCTCCGCAGGCTGGACAAAACTTTGCGTCTTCTGAAATAGGCTTTCCGCATTGCGGACAAAATTTGCTCATATGTCTCTCCTCCTTCAGCAGGATTCATATCGCTGCCGAACAGCAGCAGAAACAGGCAGACTGCCGGTATATACGTTCATGATAATCTTCGTTGTCATAATGCCCGCCAGCAGCGCTAAGATTGCGAGTGCCAATACCATGCTATCTTCATCTCTGTCCCCATCGTCATCGCCGGAAAATACATTGGCAATGCCATCAGATGCCATGTGAAAAGCTGCACCGAAAGAGTGTACAGCAGAATATATATTATAGGCAGTAGCAAATGTATTCCATCCGGCAATGCCCATAGCCAGCAAGGATTTCTCCCTTGCCGCCTGGATCCATGAATGGATGGTAATGATAAACCCCGTGCCTAATAACGGAACAATAAGGAATACATATGCTAAACTCGTCATGAAGTAAAGGCCGTTATTAGATACTATGTTAAACGCATTCGCAATATATACTAAAATTGTAACATAAATATAAGAAAAACCAACAGCCGACTGAATAGCTGCACACCATGCCAATATGCGAATCCATCCGCCGATTCCCTTTGACTCAGCCCACACATTTCCGGCAGCCCGGGCATTCATAAAGCTGATAACACCGTTTACTAATAAAACTAACACGATCATACACTCACATCCTCATCATCCATCATACACATAGGTCAGCAAAACGCTCATACCCCACTGATCAGTCGTCACATCCTGATTAACAACGATTTTTGTAACTTCATACCACGTATATTCTTTTCCTTCTGTAACCATAAAATACACCTTCCACAACTTTCCGCTGTCTTTATCCCTGCCTTTAAATACAACATAAGTCAGCTCTCCATTTTCTTCAGTGCTCCATTCTTCATCGACAAATCGTTTTTCAAAAGCCTGTCCGACTGTAACTGTTTTGCTAAAATCATCCAGTGTCATATCCTGAACATTCTGAATGTTCCCTGTCCCAGAAAATTTAAAAATCAGCACGGCAATTGCAATGACGACTGCCATAACCGACCAAACAGCTTTAAAGCACTTGAACCAATGACGGCCAGGCGCTGCAGTCCCGGTATCTTGCTGACTCGAAGCCTGTTTGGCTGACTGACCTTCTCCAGCTCCAGGTACATTCAGCTTAACTGCATGCAGAGGCGCTTTCCCTTCAGGCGTTTCTTCAGGTACATGAACTGCTGTTCCTGCCGCCTTGTCGTCTGCAGATTCATCACCGCTGGTGCTGTCCGTCTGTGCCGGCATAATTTCAGCATTTTCAGCCATTTGCTCAGCAGGGATGGCTTCCCTTTCTGCCTCGCCTTGTTTTCCTGTTTCCAGATTTTCTTCTCCTTGCTCAGCGTCATTATCAGGCAGAGTTGGTACATCACTTTCTTCCGTTTTTCTGTACTGCACTGGTACCCCGCAGTTTGTACAAAACGCAGCGCCCCTTTCCAGCAATGCTCCGCAGGACTGGCAATATCGTTCTGCTGCGCCCACAGTCTCCACAGGCGTTCCGCAATGCTCGCAAAACTTGCTGTTATCACCAATAACAGCCCCGCAATGTTCACAATACTTACTCATATATCTTCACCTCTGTCATGAATATAAAATAATCAGCAATGCTGATTTTAAATATCCTCCTGTATGTATGCTCAGTCAGGGAAATCGCCAAGCTGCACCATTCCCCGAACAGCTTCTCTCATCAGACTGATTGCTGCCAAGAACAACTAGCAGTACATTATTGACCTTGCAGGCAGCGCTTTTATCCTCTTTCTAATGGACGAATCCTGTCCTTACTGACATAACGTTTTTCACATTTTGTACTTCCAGTATATCAGCTCACTATGACAATATCTGTCGTTTTCTATAAGTCTGCACAAAAAAAAACTTCTTCGTGAAAGCATATTTCACAAAGAAGTTTTTATTTTTACACTATAATGCAATTATACAATACGTTCCAATCCCAAAATCTCGAGAAGGCTCTTTTGATTTCCCTTCATCGGCTCATCGGTCAATGTTTTTATCACTGCGCCGTATTCACTCTTGCTAATGTCTTCAAAAAATGCCAGCTGCAAATACGCCTTTGCCCGGGAACAGCCGACATACAAAAGACGCTTTATCAGCGGATCTGCTAATTTACTGACCTCAGCATCTATAAGTAAAATAGCCTGTCCTTCCAGACCTTTAAACTTGCGGACTGATGTAAACCAGATATGCCCTTCCTGCGGTTTGTATGATACGGGAATATTTCCTAACGTCGCAGCTGAGTGTAAAATGCTGTTAGGCACAGAATGAACCGTCAATATAACCATATCTTCCAAGGAAACGCCCTGAGCCAGCATGCGGGACACAAAGGCCTCTGCAATCACTTTAGCCTCTGCTTCATTCCGGTAAAAAGCAGCCTGCGGCTGTATGCCATGAATCTGATTGACATAATATTCTTTTTTCAGATTCATGATGCGCCCAATGGCTGAAGCAATTTCCGCTGTATTCCGGCAGTTCCGGTACAGCACAAGCCGGCATTCTGCATGCTTGTCAATCCATTCCGGCTTATCTTTCCGCATAATATATTGGTTGCGGTCATAAAAAATATAAAAACAGCCGTCCTGCAGCTCTGCCAAATACGACAGATGATTCAGCAAAGTATCGCTCAGATCCTGTCCTTCGTCAATAACAATATTAGGGTATTGCCACGTATCATCATCAAATTCATGCTCAAAAAATGCTTCAAAAAAGGGAATAACCTCATTGATTGCCAAAGAATTATCATCCAATATCTCTTCAGCCAGTGAACGGACATTATGAAACGTAATCAGCGGATTGTCATAGTGGCGCCGTAAATGAGCCAGCAAAAATTCATTAAAACATAAATACAGTACCTTTTTCCCTTCATCAGCCAGCATCTTTGCTTTTTCTACTGCCATAACCGTTTTTCCTGTCCCTGCCGGTCCATGAATAGCCGCAGTCGGCTGTTCACGCAAAAAACGCAGTACGGAAAATTGCTGATTTGTCAGCTGAATATACGATTCTTCCGTATCACGACCGCAGCTTGATACGGTTTCCGCCAAGTGAAACGACGGCATCAATATACGCAGTACCTCCTTGTACTCGGTGCTGTTTAATTCCGCTTTCCGGCGCCCCAAGTTCCGCTGCCAGTATGCATACGCTGTATCCAACGCTTTTTCCGGATTTGCCAGCCCCGTTTGATCCAATATAATGTCAGGAACGGCTTCCAGCGGAAGGGGTACCTTATCGGAAACCAATACGGAAGGAAACCAGGCTGCACGGCCGATCAGAGGACACTTAGCATAGGAAAACCGTTTGCGCAATACCCCGTAAATTCTATACTGGCTCTCTGCCGCCTGCCCCAGGGGATCAATGACCTTTTCACTCTGCGTGCGCCTGTTCGTCTGAATCCACTGCCCGTCGCGATATGATATGCCGCCAGCTTTCACCTCAATAGACAAAATGCCCTTGCGAGGATGAATAACGATGAAATCGCCTTCTCCTTCGCTTCGCTGCTGCCGTTTCTCGCCGAGCCAGCGGTATGAATGGAACACGGTGTAGTCGTCATTAAGCTGCTTCAGCGCTTTATATACGACTTTCTCCCCGTCGCTGCCATGAAAATTATCAATTACAGTAGGATAAAATTTTGCCATAAGCTCCTCACATTATCAACTCTTATATGGTATACGGTAATATATCTAATAATTTCTCAATCTGCTCTGAATATTTTATGCCGGTTTTGCACCAGATAGAAAAGTGTTCGCAATTATTTAAAAGAAGACTATATTCATGTTCACCAATTTTATTCCGAGCTCTTTATACTGTTTCTGCTGGAGAATAAAACTCGTATTCTTCTATATGCTGTATATCTAAAAGTGAGCACTTCGATTTCTGCTTATTTATGTAGCGCAGCAACACCTTCAACTCATCCTCAGTTTCTGGGAAATAACGAATTGAATAATATTTCTCATCCTCAATAAATCGAGCCAACGACGTCTCAGCAATGCAAGGTCCATCGTCGCATGATTTTGTATAATGAATTACCCTGTTTTCTCCGCTGTAAATGCCATAATGATCATAAGGAAAACCGTAGTTCCTTCGATGAACAAAGATAACATCGCCATATTTTACTTTTCGATAGCCGTGAATCCTGCGTAAAGCGGCTATGGTATGGCGCATGGGGGGACTGGCTAAATCAGGACCGTGAATCACACGCAAGGCAGCTAAGTAAATTACAGCCGGCACGATAACACGATATGCCGGCCCGCTTATATCGATAATTGTCCAAATGAAAAATACAGCTTCCCTAACAGACCTGACAAAAACATTCAAGAACTTTTTCAATATAGAATTCATTACAAACGACAATTCTCGCCCCAAAACCAAATTCGATATGCTATTGGCAAGGATTACTGCAAATTGATAGGAACCAAAAACCTGGGACTTAAAAGCTATGTCCGCTGTATCCCTATTTCATGCATTAGGATGCCCCTCATATCCCAATCACCATACTTTTTTAATTCCTGCAGCAATGTCTGTTTATCCTCTTCTGAAAACTCCTTCCACATGCCATGTGAAATGTTAGCTAACAATGAATTTTCCAATAATTCAACAGAGACACCTTCATGATAGGAAACGTTTATCCTTTTGCACACATCTTGCAGCACTTCTTTATAAGAACGTTGAAACCAAAACGTATGGCTGCCGAAATCAAGCAGTTCCCGTATAATAATATCAACATACTGGTGGTGATTTGGATAGTATTTCTTATACTTTTCATCGCAAGATAAGGTTTCCGTTAAACCGCCTTTTCCTACAATAATTTTACCAAAACATCTAACTCTTCATTAGAACATTGATTTAAAAATTCCAAATTTTTCAAAAAATCACCTCCTCTACAGTATTTATTCATGTATTTCATAGTCGTATTATATTTCCTTACCGGCAGCACTATCGTTCATGGTTTTCTGTTGTACAGTGATTTGCCGTTCTTTGCTCAAAATATTCCCGAACATCGTCTCCGTCACATCTAGGCAACTTCTCCTCCGGTGTCGACACGGGCTTAAGAACATCTGTTTTAGGCGCCGCCAGTTTAGATGTCGGCGGTTTGGATACTGATTCTTTTAATCCGTTCTTTTTGTTTTCTTTCCCCTTCCTATCGTCTCCGGAACTGCGTGCTTCCTCCTCTTCATCCAGGCGCAGTTCTTCTGCTCTCTGTAAATTTGCACCGCACGCCAATATTATTTTTCCATCGGACTGCACATAAAAACCAGATTCTTCTTTTCCGTTTTTTATATATTCAGCTGCATCCAGACTGATTAAACAGGTTTGATCTGCATGTGCTAAATACGTTTTAATTTTATCAATCTCCCGGTTATTCAAAGGAGTCATAAACACTTCCAATCGTTCAATAAGATCTTGCCAAACTTTTTCCTGTAGCCCTTTTCCTAGCAGATAAATAATATCATCTTCAACAATAGAATATATTTGCTTCCATTCCTTCCACACAGTCAGAATATCCGTTGAAGAACAATCAAATTTCTTTTCTTCTCTGACTTCCATTACTGCAGCTGCATACATATTTCTTTGTTTTCGTATCTCAAAAAACTGCAAGCTGGCTTTTTCTTCATTTTGAACTATTTCAACAATATATTGACTCACAATATAAAAATTCCTTTCAATTTAAGTTTAGCTTCTATATTCTTTTTTTTACCTATTAGATTCTTTCTTTGATCTTCTGCCTCTTTTTCGATTTGCTGTATTTTAGCATGCACTTCTAGATTTCTCTTTCCTAATTCTTTACTAATCTTGCTTTGTTTCTTTTTGAATTCGTAGTCAATGTTATTCAGTTCTTCCAGCGTTACAGCCATCCGCTCAGAAAATGCCTTGGAAGTTTGGATTTCTGTCTTTTCTTTTTGTACTTTTCGTTCCCATTGAAGTTTATATTTAGCCATACTATTGCGTAAGAGTAATATGCTATCTTCCACAGTTGAATGCGATTCCGGCTGTATTGATTTTTTTTGTTGAATATCTTTTTTCTTCGCCTCAATTTTTTTTTGAACATTCTCTATATTCTGATATGCCATAATATGTCCCTCTTATTTATACTCTTCCGGCAATTCCTTCGTCTGTTCTATTTGCTTTAACTCTTTGTTGTACATCTTTTCAGCCAAAAATTCATCGCTTTGACTGGCCGCTCGCATCTCATCCAAACGCTGATATAATGCAATTTCATTTTTTGGCTGGCCTATTTTTACATAATATGCCTTCATGAGTTGAACAACGGTTTCCGTAATAAGTGTCCGCTCATTATACGACAGTTTATTTTGTAAATACTGTGACAGCGGCGCAGTATTAAATCCTAATTGCTTAAATGCGTCGATAAACACTTGCATTTCATACTGCTCCATACGGCTTCTCCCGACTTCAAAGAAAAACTCCGGCGACAATTCCATACCAGACGCTTCCCCAAGCGCCCCCATCATGGCGCCTACTCCCATAGCTTCATATTTCAACTTCTCTTTGCTGAGATTATCTCTGTCAATCTCTTCATCGGGAATTTGCTGCTTTAAGTATTCATAATATTCCTTGAAAGTACCAAAGTCTTCTCTCGGCTTCCAGTCAGAATGGCGTTCTGCTTCTTCTACACGATAACCGATTTCCTCTGCTTTATCTTTTTCTTCAATAATTCCCATGCCTTTTGCCAATGCCATAACAGCCTTAACAGCTACTTTAAAAATCAACTGTCCAACAATAGGACCTAAAACAGGACCTAAAGGACCTGCTGCCAACTTCGTAACCAACTTTAGAAATCCTCCAGCATTACTGCCAATTAACCGCCCAAATGTACTCAAGGCTATTTTGGCAAAAGAAGCTATACCGCTCGCAGCAGCACCCAAGGCATTTCCGATCCCCCTACCAATACTTCCTGCAATGCTCAAAAAGCCACTAAAAATTCCCATAAAAATACAACTCCTTTACATTGATTTATATACATCTATTATCAGTATCATGTTTCTACAGTAGGCATAAATTCATATTTAACCTTGTTCCAATATATAATGCTTTTCACTTCCTCGCTGTCATCAGCAATGCACTGCATAAGAGCAAAAAAGCGCTGTCTCTGCTCCTCTTCAACAATAGGATATGCATTATAGTAAAGATACGCTGCTACTAAACTGTTATCCTGCGTTTTACGAATAGAGTTTTGTGCTGCTGTTATAAACTTATTCCATGTTCCTTCTTCCGGTAAAGGCTTCACGGCTTCCTTATACAAAGACAACGCCTTATCGCTGCGCATCAGCCATAAATAATTGCTTACATCACCAGCTGTCAGCTGACGGGTTCTGCCAACCATATCCAATCCCCTGAGTATGCCACTCTCATAGTGAGTGAGATAATATTGGACAGCAATATCTTGAATTTCCTTCGAATCGATTTCCTTATAGTCTGTCGTTTTCTGTTTTTCCTCTACCTTTACTTGCACTGCCTTGGGCCATCCTTGCGTAAAAACAATAGCTCGCCCCGGGAGGAGATTAGAAAGGAAATTTTTTTGGTCTTCTTCCAGCGCCATCGTATTGCCGATAACCTCTTTGTCATCTTTTGCAAACAGCTTGTGAACAATTTTAGTGCTCGTATTCTTCAAAACTTCCGGCGTCATTTTTTCCGGTATTTGATCGACAATAATAAGCGACTCTCCATACTTGCGGACTTCTGCCAGCATATCAGCAAACACTTCCACCCCTTGTTTTTTATTCAGACTGTCTCCTGGAACATATCGGCTGAGCAGGCGATGTGCTTCTTCGACCAACGTAATATGCTGAAAATCAGGATTTTCGCGGTGCTTATATTTAACGGCTTGCAGCAGGTTCGTAAGGATAAAGCCCATCAGCAGTGATTTTTCCGTTCCACTTTTTATTTCTTCCAGTTCGATGACGACTTGCCGGTCTACTAAATCACGGAAATCAATCGACCGCGGCGTATTCAGCATCATCCCCTTGGCTCCTATCATCAGCCCCTGTATTCTTGCCTTGAGGGAACCTATATAATCATTCCGTAAACGGTCATCAAATCCCTGCTCATTCGTTACCTTTTCTACAGCTGCTACAAAATCACTTAATATAGGGAAAGCATAAACGCCGCTGGAAAAGGGGCCATTTTCATCATGTTCATCCATTCCCTTCCATGTATTGTCACCTATGTTCCAGCCTTTGTCTTTATACGCCCGATAAATCCCTGCTTCCAGAATTTGTGGAATAGCCGCTTCCATTTCAAACGAAGCCTCCATCGTCGCCTTCAGCATATCTGCTCGTGAAGTAATGGCTTCTCCTGGAAAAAGCTCAAAAGGATTGAGAAAGAAAGGAGCAATATCTTGCCGTCCTGGTGTAAAAAAGATAAGGTCAGGACACTTTTCCTTTAAAACACGGTATTCCGTTTTAGCCGGTTCAATAACTAAGAAAGGCAGCTTGCAATCTAACAATATATTCTGGCATGTAGTCGTTTTCCCGCTACCAGTAACGCCCGTAACAAATGTATGCTTATCCAAATTCTTCCTGTCCAGGTAAATAGGAACATTTTCTTTTACATCGCCGCATTGAATCAAATGTCCTAATTTAATGCGGTCGTCAGCAGCTATATCAGTACTGACATTTAACCCAAATTCGACTTCTTTCCGCAAACTCAGGCCAATAATTTCTTTTTGCGGCAGCCCTGCCAATATGCCTAACTCCTCCGTAGACAACCAATTACCAGCGTAGTTATAGCATTTGTCTTCACGGCGCGATAACGCTGCCGTACTGACAGCAGCATGGTCCATGTTGTCAAAAATAGGAACTTGCAAATTTTTCAACGCATTGGCACAACTGCTGTCTGCAGTTTCATCAAGTTTTACAAAAGTAAGGGGCACGCGGTTTCCCTTCGATCCACTGTATAAGGACTTTGCTGTATTCGCCAAGCAATGAAGCGAACCATTATCTCGGCTAAACAAATAGGTGCAAGATAAAAACAGTCCCTTGCCAAATCCCTGGTCCAGACGGGGAAATAACACTTCATCGATATATTTAATCCAGTCGATCGCCGCCTTGTTATCTACCGGCAGCTGTTCCATCAACGTATCTGTCTGGCTGATACCCTCTGCATCAGCTGAAGATTTGCCGTCTGTCACCATGCTCGTTGTACTGTGAGAAGTATGCGTACTGTTGTTTCCTGAATAATTTACCGCATGCGTAGTCGTTTTTCCTTCGGTATACGTTTGGGAGCAAGACGAATTGATACTGCTTCCATCGCTGTAATTGATTGACGTTGATTTCCGGCTGTCCGATGAATGTGTATGGCGTTTCTCTTTTCCAGTAGTATCCGAATCGTTAATAGATTGTCCCGTATCTTCACTGTACTGATCGTTCATCGTTTCGTTGCTCGATGCCGACGTTTGATTAGATGAATCTGTTCTCGAGTCTTCTGACTGGCTCGTTGAATCTGTCTGAGTTGTAGTCTTAGTCCTCTGCACAGTATCGTTTACTTGCTGGCTATTGCTTATTGTAATAGTAGTATTGCTATTGCTGAATTTTGCATGCGCTCCTTGCAGCGTATATTTACTCAGTGGACTTAATGCATCTACAATTTCATACAGCTGCTGCTCTACACGATGTATTTCTTTATCCGTATAAGGCTGTGCAATAACTACCAATCCAAATTCCGTACCGGACATGACATCAATAAGCCGGTCTACACCTTGAAATGCATCATTTTCATTTCCGTTTTCTCGATCGACAGTCGGTACGCCTTCTAAAATGCCAAATCTTTTGGCATTGCTCAATTTCCGCAATATTTCTTCTTTTTCATCAGGCTCGACGACTGTAATCCGGCTTCCTCTGAAATTGCCTTTGATACTCGGTTCCAAAATCCCTTTTGCTACCTGTCCGGGATTGATTGCTTCATTTTCCGGGTACCACATATCTTTGGCAATGCCGAAATAAAAAGATACGCCTTTAGAATCACCTAGAATCATATAAATAAAATTAATGCCATCGATTCCGCGTAAACTGCCCAGCACATTTTCTAAAGCTTCGCGGCGCGGTGCTTTTTCTTCAAATGTAATTTCATCAATGCGGTATAAATAAAACTCTTTATGGCTCAGCTGTATTTTCGTACCTAACCAACGCAATCCTTTGCCAAATAAAGTTCGGTTTTCCGGATCCTGCAAATACTGGAGTATTTTCTTTCCCTTATTCACGTTTTCAGTTATCTTATTTTCCGAAACTTTTTTTTTCATGACAATCCTCCTAGTATCTTTTTGCTGCATTACCATTACTGACTATAATACCTGCTGATATACTTTTACATGAATCACTTTAGCAGCAAAATCCGCTTCCGTACCGACAGCATACTCAATCATATCCGGTTTGATTTTCCGGATATAGATTCCTGCATCATCATCTTCGCTGACGTCATCTTCATCAATCTGGCAGCGCACCATGCGCACTTCGTTCGGCAGCATCTTGCCGTCCAGTGCCTTAGGCTCTGATGTATAGTACAGTTCAAAGTCTTCTTCATCAGCATAGCAGAAGCGCACCCACTGCCGATAGCCGATCCCCTGTCCAATAACGACATGGAACGTGCCGTTAGCGCTGATATCCCCCAGGAAATACGGGAAGTGCACTTCATCTGTAACATCGACGTTCTTATTATATATTTTAACATCTTTTCCGCCTTTGCGGCTGCGCAAAAGGCCAAAAGCTACGCCAGTCTTGCCGGTCCGGCGGCAGTCAATGTCGATATCTTGCTGCATCATTTCTTTTTCCGGCACAGACGTTTCACTTTCCGTGCTGTTCTCGACACCTAACGGTAAGTGCAGAACAAAAAGCTGCGTCGCATCTTTTATGATTCCTTTTTCCTCAAGCGACATGGCTGCAATCGCCTTTTCTTCTTGTTGGATTTTGTCTGCAAATAACTGCTGGACGACAGTTGACTTGCAAGAATTTCCTGCCAAAAAGATATGGATCGGCACTGCTAATTTTTTCTCTTTATCCAATGCGTTGCGTTTGTTAAATGCAGTACGCAATGCCGTAAAGAAGTTTTCTATGCCGCTTGATATCCGTTCTTTAATATGGTTTTCTAATTTTTCTACATCAACACGCAGCGGTACGCTCACAGAGTTTTTCCCGTCAGTTGCTTCCGTCGAAAACAGAGTTACATCGACAGGTCCCTGATATTTTTGTTCATACCCTTCATGCTGCTCCCAAATAGGCCTCAGCAAATTCGCCAGGCGCTTACTGTTCATATACGCTTGCTGCGATGCATCTTGCCGCGCGTACACCAGCAATTCCGAACCGGCAAAGAAATGGCATTGCGGCGGCAGTACGGTCGTAATCTTATGCTGCCGCATCGTTTCCAAATTATCTTTAAATACGTCATACGCCAGCAGTTCCAAAATATTCTCTCCGCCTAAATACACGTCGCCGCCTTTTCCAAACTGATGGAGCACAAATTTCCGCCGATGATTTTCAGGTATCTCCTCTATGCCAAAGTCAAAGTCCGTCGTGCCGCCGCCGAAATCAAACACAGCATACGACACAGTTTCCCCATCTTCTTTCGGTTCCAAGCCAAACTCCTGCAGTGCACTCAACGCATATGCCGCCGGTTCGCTCGCACCAGCATAAATGCGGAATCGCTTCATCATCTGCTCATCGTTCAGCAATGCCGGCGGCAGCGATTTCCGCAGTCCCCGCTCGAAACTTTCCAGCAACTTTGTCCGCACAGCTTTTTCGTAATTGACCGGAAAAGACAGAATATAATCCAAATAAATGCCCCGATGCATATTATTGATGTATAGTCCTAAATAATAAGCATATGTTTCAATAGGATCGAAATCCCCTTCTTCCAGTTCCAAATACGGTTTCAGCGTAAGCGTATGCCCTTCTCGGTCACTTAAAATAAGACGCCTCTGTTTATCGTTCGCCCATTGCTTCAGCTCGCTGAACACCGAATAATACACGGAACTATCATTGTCATTGAGGAAAATAACATCAGCTGCCTGATGGGATACGGTCAGCTGTTCCCATTCGGTATATGGCCTGCCTATACGGCTGACATACGCTTTATGGAATCCTTCCAAGTCGCGCAGCTCAATAACCGTAGGATTCTCATAATCATCCAGCACCGGCGCTTTTGTATAATCGCCCTTGCCGATGCGCATGAGCCGTTCATCCTGATTTTCGTTGCGGCATACGACGACAGTACTTTTCGTGCCGAAATCGATGGCGCAGGTACCGTTTAAAACGACATCCATTTGCGGCGGCCTGGCAACGACCTGATATCCTTCCGGCAGCTGCAGCTCTTTGCCGTCGTCATTTCCGGCAAGTCCTTCAAAAATTTCCCAATGGCCCAAGTTGATATCAAAAATCTGTTTTTCTGTATACGGACTCAAATTAGCCCGCCTGTAATCGCAGTTTAAAAAAATTTTTCTGCAAAGTGAATCAGCTACTGCTTTGTCGCAGGAAAGTGAGACTGGCTCATGCTGCTCTGCAAAATTCTTCTGCCCGTATTCGCCGCTGCAAATATCATCGTATAAAGACGCTGTATTCAGTATAATACAGCTGTTTTCATTATCAAAGGTAAGATATTTTTCAAAGACAATAAACTGCTCGTACCTCTGTTTTTGTTCCAAATATTCTGCTGTTTGCGCCTCTGACAAATCTATTGGCTGCAAATCATGAGTTATCCACGTCCGCAGTGATTCTAAAAAGGTCATCGGTGCTGCATCGCATTGTGCCAAGCGATGGATATATAGTAATAAAAAACTGCTGGCTCTGTACCCATCTGTATATGAACCATCAATATAATGTTTTCTTACATCATTAGAAAGTGCATAATCATTAATAATAAATCCACTAAAATTACTATTGGCTATACATATTATCTTGTCTTTTATATACGGATTCCCCTCTCTATCCTTCCTCTCTTGACAAAACGAGCGCTTGTACTCACCCACACTTGCTAGATAAAATACCATATCATTAATAACTCTTGTCGTATGGCTTTTAACAAAATCTAGGTTGTTACTAACGCAATAAGCCCCTGCCGTTCTGTACAAAGGATAGACGCCGGCTACCTCCCGATCAAACCAAACATCGTCTGTCATAATTACATACCGCTTGTCGAGAACAGGCTTGATTTTCTGCACAAATGCATTGAACTCGTCAATCATTTGCTGTATGTCTTTTACTATTGAAATAGCGGTTTCTTCGTCTTTGCTTACATATATCGAATTTATCAACTGTGTCTGATTCGTCGCTTCACTCATTTTCATGACTCCCTATGCAATGGTTTACTTTAATTCACACGATTCTACCTTGGCATAATATGCTGCATCTTCTATGCCGTCGGCAGAAGCAACCGTATATTCGATTTTCGTCGGGCTAACTTTGCGGACATAAATCATGCCTTCTTCTTCATCACCCGTATAATGGAGGCGGCATTTTTTTGGAGGCGCAATCTCCGCCGTCGTCAACATTCCATCCAGTGCTCTCGGTTCTGCCGTATAATATAGTTCAAACCGATCATCGTCTGTTTCAAACAACGGTTCCCACTCGCCGTAAGGAGACTCTTTCGGTATTAAAACAGTGAACAAATCGTTCCGTCCTATGCGTCCCAGGTAATACCGGAAAGGCGCTTCTTTTTCTTCTGATAAATTCCTGTCGATGACTTTGACATCGTTTCCGCCCTTTCGGCAGTCCAGCAAACCAAATGCCACTCCTGTCTTAGCCGTAGGCACCGTATCATACGGACGAGCATCAGCAGTTTCCTCTCCCAGCGGCTGATGCAGGACGAAGACGCCGTTCGTATCCTTTATCTGCCCTTTTTTTGCAAGTACTGAGTTTTGAATCTCCTTGGACAAGCAGGCTATTTTTTCAGCAAACAACTGCTGAACCAAGCGCGACTTGCAGGAATTCCCTGCCAGCAAAATATCGATCCTCGCTGCCTCCTTATCTTTAAAGGCAGTCATCAAGCCGAGAAAGAAATTTTCAATACCTTCTTTAATCCGTTCCCGCAGCAGCGTCTGCAACGATTCAATGTCGATATGAAGCGCAACCGAAACAGTACTTTCATCAGTAAACAAAATGAGGTTTTCTGCCGATTCTCCTATTTTTTCATAGCCTTCGCGTTCTTCCCAGATCGGCCGCAAGCATTCGCTCAGCCTCCGAATATTCAGCTGTGCTGCATCCGATGTGTTCAGCAGTAGTTCAGCGCCGGCAAAGGCCTTGCATTCCTTCGGCAATACAAAGGGAACATTTTTTTCCCGCATGCTGTCTATATTATCTTTAAATACTTCATATGCCATAACCCGCAACAGGTTTTCTCCTCCCAGTAGCGGATCGCCGCCGGCACCGAAATGTTCAATGACATAATTGTACCGCTTTTCTTCTTCTTTCGGCAGTCTCCATATCCCAAAGTCAAAATCAGTCGTACCACCGCCGAAATCAAACACGGCATAATAAATCGGCATGTCTTCCGTAGGCTGCAAACTCTCATCTCGTTTTCCCAGTTCTTTTAAAGCGCAGGCTGCATAAGCTGCCGGCTCGCTGGCTCCTGCATATATGCGGAAATCTTCCATTAGATCACTGTCAGCAACTATAGTCGGCGGCAATGATTTTTTTATTCCTGCTTCAAAACTGCGCAGCAGCCGCTTACGAATTTCCTTGCTGTACGTAACCGGAAAAGACAATATATAGTCCAAATAAATTCCGTTAACCATATTGTTAATATATAATCCCAAATAATATGCATAATATTCAATAGGATCAAAATCATCAGCTGTCAATTCCGCATAGGGCTTTAATACAATGGATTTCCCTTTCCTATCGCAAAGACGCCGTATATATGCTCCGCCATTTGCCCATTGCTTCAATTCACAAAACACACACTGATAACTTTCCTTTTCTTCTTGCTCCAGCAAGCTGGCCAACGCCTGATGCGACACGGTCAGATGCTCCCACTGCGTAAAGGGCCTGCCAAGCCTGGCATCATATGATTTTTTAAAGGATTTCATATCCCGGATTTCCATTGCCGTCGGATTTTCGTAATCAGACGGCTGCGGCGCTTTGCGATAATCTCCTTTGCCAATACGCAGCAATCGTTCATCCTGATTACGGCAAACAACGACGGTACTCTTCGTTCCAAAATCAATGGCGCAGATACCGCTTTCATGAATATCCATTTTAGGCGGGCGCGCAACCAAATTCTCCCTCACGTCTATTTTCTCTGCCGATTCCAAATGATATGTGTCTTGTTCAAATAATTCCCAATGTCCGGAATTTATGTCTTCTATAATCCGTTTAGGATATGGAGTGATATTTGCCCGAATAGTATCGCATTGCAGCAGTTCCGCATATACGGCAGCCATATTTGCTGCCGGCTTCTGCTGTTTTGTTTTCGCTTTTTCACTGCGTTTCGTTGCAATCTCTAAGTACTGCCAGCAATATTGTTCAAATAGGCTTGTTTCTTCTTTTGAAAATAACACTGGCGTAAGATGATGCTGCCCAAATTGTTCCAACACTTGCCACCAGTATTCGTCCCCTGAATCATCGTTTTTCGGACTGCACAACGAATAGACCGGCAAGATAAAAACATCTGTGCTGTTATCAACATTATTCAAACAAATACCTCGTTTCGATGCCAAGCTATAGCACCTATAGTTATTTTCATCTGCATATACATAGGAAATCACCTTGTCTTTTTGGACTGTGCTCCTTTGGATGCTGTAATTTTTCCCTTTGGCATACACACTTGCTTTTCGCGCTGAAATAGTCAGCTTCCTTTTTATCATGCCTGGAGTCGTTCCGTCAAAAATAGAACAACACTCATTTTCTGACGGCAGCCGTCCAATAAAAGTACCAAATGACAATTTCAGATTCTTTTTTCCCTGTCTTTCCTCTAATTTATGTAACCCTCCCGGCGTATAGACTTCGCCAATATACGTATTTCTAGAATAATCAGGCAGTACCAGTCCCGTATTCCAGTGAAACCATACGCCTTCTTCCATGATAACAAAATCGGGATTACTCTTATGCAGTCTTTTCAAACTGCCCAGTAAACTTTGAATGAAATGGAGGATTTCCGGATCATTTCTTTTCGCTTTAGAAGCGTGCAACTTATTTTCATTCGTATGGTCAACTGATCTTTTTTTCTTTTCCTGGTGGTTCATATATACATGATGCACAATTTGCGTCATTAATTCCATTTATATTCTCCTTATTCAACATGGACGAGCGGTTTTTTTACAATTTTATTTGCATATAAGTTTTTATATCCAAATAATCGTATGCAACTAATACTCCCTTGCGTCTTGCTCGTCTTATCACCTGACTGGATTTCATAATCAAAGTTATCTCCGACAGTAGGCTCTATAAGTGCAAAATTTTCAGTTTTATAGGTTTGATTCACAAGTTTCATAAAATACTTGAAAAGCTGTTCCAATATAGTCCTATCCGTTTTATCCTCTTTTAATTCATATTCCTTCATTACCTCCCAAATTTTTTCTAGAGACTCTGTTTTAGCTCCGCCGCAAATAAAAGAAGGAAAATCAGAACGGGCAAAAACATGGGTCAGCAGCTGTTTTGTATGAGCCGATACATGTTGATACTCTTCAAACAACTGCCATCCTTCAGCAAATCGCATTTGTAATTGCTTTTCCAGATTGACAGTTTTACCCTGCATAGCCTCCATCTCCTTCTGAAATTTCTTATTTTCCTTCTCCAGATTGTCGGCTCTATCCTGCGCAGCCTTCATCTCCTTCTGAAATTTCTCATTTTCCTTTTTCAGATTATCGGCTCTATCCTGCGCATCCCTCTCCTGCAAATTATTCGTTTCCATGCTACTATCTTCATGCTCTTTTCGCTTGTTTTCACTACAAGAAACGCTGTCATTACTTGGCTGAAAATCCCCTAACGTTTTACTGCTATTGCGGCAGTTTATGTCTCCAGTCTGTCTTTGGGTCACAATTTCGCAAATTAGTAATTGTACTGCTTCATCTTGTAATAACGACAATAATTTTACAAGTTTTTTTTCTCTTTTCAATTTTTTTTTTTCCTTTTTCAATGTCTTTTTTTTCCTTTCTAATGGCATAGCTTCATGTTCCAAAACAATAACCCTCCCCAATCTATCAAATACACTATTTTCTCTTTGATACTTTTATGTGCATAATCAGTATACTTATTTTATATTTTTAATAATTCCACAAAAATATCCCCTTAATAGCTAAATAAATCTATAATTTTTTCTGTTAAAAAAAATATATATATTAAGTATGATTCTCATATTTTAATCCATATCATCAGTTAATACCTGTTAAAAATTCTGCTAAAAAATATATATTCACATAAAAAGGCAGCTTACGCTGCCTGACTAATTGTATTGAGGCATACGTTTCCTGTATGTTCATTAATATAATTTCAATGAAGCAAAACAGTCTTACCCACCC
>ERZ838577.610-NODE-610-length-54872-cov-22.633818_pt1 | contig 54872 bp, 58 predicted proteins | sample MGYA00519682_ERZ838577 | MGnify/ENA primary metagenome ERZ838577 (study PRJEB31850, sample SAMEA3708838) | human gut metagenome | biome: human gut; feature: human-associated habitat; material: faeces | place: China | collected 2014 ...
CGGTGCACTCTTCGCCCACCTTTTTCAGGATCTTCTCCTTGCCCTTTTCAAACAGGTAGGTGGTGTAGCTGCCCTCTTTGGGGGAATCCTTGCGGCCTTTGATCAGTTCATACAGGCCCTGCCAGCTGAACTGTTTCAGCTCCGGGGAGACGTATACTTCGTTGAAGAAACAGCTCTCGGCCCCGGTGTGGCAGGCCGGGCCGGACTTGACCACTTCCACCACCAGTGCGTCCTTGTCGCAGTCGGCAGTGATGGACACCACCCGCTGCACGTTGCCGCTGGTCTCGCCCTTGCGCCAGATCTCCTGACGGCTGCGGCTCCAGAACACGGTGCGTCCTTCGGCAATGGTGAGGGCCAGCGTCTCAGCGTTCATGTACGCGAGGGTAAGCACCTCTTTGGTGTAGTGATCCTGCACGATGGCAGGGATCAGGCCCTTTTCGTCAAATTTCAGTTCCATGGTCGTTTCTCCCTCCCCGGATGGGGACAGTTCTAGTTTAGCGTATTCGGCTTGCAAACGCAAGGGGTACGGCGTATTTTTACAGGCGCATTTCCACGCCATTCTCCGCCAGATATTCCTTCAGGTCCCGGATGGTCAGCAGCTTCTGGTGGAAGATGCCGGCCGCAAGGCCCGCGTCGATGCCCTTGTGGTGGAACAGCTCCAGAAAATCCTCTTTTTTTCCGGCACCGCCGCTGGCGATGATGGGCACGTCCACGCGGGCCGCCACAGCGTCCAGCATTTCCAGATCAAAGCCATTGCGCACGCCGTCGGTGTCGATGCTGTTCAGGCAGATCTCCCCGGCACCGTGGTCCACGCACCAGCGGATCCAGTCCAGCGCATCCCGGCCGGTGTCCTCGCGGCCGCCCTTGGCGAATACCCGGAACTGGCCGTTCACCCGTTTGACATCCGCCGAGAGCACCACGCACTGGTTGCCGTAGCGCCGGGCCGCCGCCGGGATCAGGTCGGGGTCGCGCAGGGCACCGGAGTTGACGCTGACCTTGTCGGCACCGCATTTCAGCACCCGGTCAAAGTCCTCCAGCGTGTTGATGCCGCCGCCCACGGTGAGCGGGATGAATACCTCGCTGGCCACCCGGGTGAGAATGTCGGTGAAGAGGGCGCGGCCCTCAAAGCTGGCGGTGATGTCGTAGAACACCAGCTCGTCGGCCCCGGCCGCATTGTACATCCGGGCCATCTCCACGGGGTCGGCCACATCCCGGATGCCCTCAAAGTTCGTGCCCTTGACCACGCGCCCGCTGCGCACGTCCAGGCAGGGGATGATGCGTTTTGTGATCATATCGGTTTCCCCTCCGTTCAATCCTGTACCAGTTGTACGCAGCGTTCAAGGTCCAGTGCGCCGGTGTACAGGCTCTTGCCCAGAATAGCGGCTGCGGTGCCCATCTCTTTCAGTTCCAGAAGCTCCGCCTCGGACGAGATGCCGCCGCTGGCCGTAAAGGCCACGCCGGGCACCTCTGCTGCCAGCTGGCGGTACAGGGCCAGATTGGTGCCCTGCATGGCACCGTCGCAGGCGATATCGGTGTAGATGATGGCGGTGCACCCGGCGTCTGCCAGCCGCCTGCAGAAGTCCACGCCCGGCTCGGCGCTGACCTCTTTCCAGCCATGGATGGCCACATAGCCGTCCTTGGCATCCACGCCCACGGCGATCCTGTCGCCGTATTTTTGCAGCATCCGGGCGGTAAACGCAAAGTCCGTCACCGCCACGCTGCCCAGGATGCAGCGGCCCACGCCGAGAGCGAGGTACTTTTCTATGCGCTCCTCGGTGCGGATGCCGCCGCCCACCTCGATGTACAGCCCGCCCTGTTTGGCCAGTGCGGCAATGGTGTCGTAATTGGAAAGGGTGCCGTCCTTCGCGCCGTCCAGGTCGACAACGTGGAGGTTCTTTGCGCCTGCGGTCAAGAACTGCCGTGCCTGGGCACAGGGATCCTCGCCGTATACGGTCATGCGGCTGTAGTCGCCCTGGGTCAGGCGCACCACCTTGCCGCCGCGCAGATCAATGGCTGGAAACAGTTGCATCATATTCTCCTTATAACTCCGCAAACGCTTTCAGGATGCGCAGGCCGGTGTCGCCGCTCTTTTCCGGGTGGAACTGGGTGCCGTACACCTTGCCCGCCCGTACCGCGCCGGTGACCGGGATGGAATACTCGCTGGTCGCCAGTGTACTCTCGGTACAGTTCTTGCCGTAATAGCTGTGGACATAATATACATACTCGCCCTCGCGGATATACTGGAACAGCGGGTCGTCTTTCACGATGTGCAAAGCGTTCCAGCCGATCTGCGGCACCTTCAGGCTCTTGTCCGCAAGGTCCGGCTCCAGCGGGCACACCTCGCCTTGGATAAATCCCAGGCCCGCGTGTTCGCCGTACTCATAGCTTTTTTCAAACAGCAGCTGCATGCCCAGGCAGATGCCCAGCAGCGGCTTTTTTTCCGCCTCGGCCCGGATGACCGGCACAAGGCCGGTGGCCACCAGCTTGTCCATGGCGTCGCCAAAGGCACCCACACCGGGCAGGATGAGCCGGTCGGCTTTGCGGATGGTATCGGGGTCGGCGGTGACCACCGTGTCCTGCCCCAGCTGTGCAAGGCTGGATTTCAGGCTGAACAGGTTGCCCACGCCGTAATCCATGATCGCGATCATACCAGCAGTCCTTTCGTGGAGGGGATCTCGTCCTTGTGGGCTTCGTCGATCTTCACCGCCGCACCCAGCGCATGTCCGGCCCCCTTGAAGCAGGCTTCGAGGATGTGGTGAGTATTTTCGCCCGCAAATTGTACAAAGTGGACGGTGGCGGGCACGCTGCGGGCAAAGCCCAGCCAGAATTCCTTGGCGCACTCCACGTCAAAATCGCCCACCTTCTCGGTGGTGCAGTGGATGTCCCAGTTCAGGGTGCAGCGGCCGGACAGGTCCACCGCGCACAGGATCAGCGCTTCATCCATGGGCAGGTAGAAGCTGCCGTAGCGCTGGATGCCGCGCATATCGCCCAGCGCCCGGGCAAACGCCTGCCCCAGCGCGATGCCCACATCCTCGGTGGTGTGGTGGTAGTCCACCTCCACGTCCCCGTGGCAGGTGAGCACCAGATCGAACCGGCCGTGCCGGGCAAACAGCTCCAGCATGTGGTTCAGGAAGCCGCACCCCGTGTCGATCTCGTAACGGCCGGAGCCGTCCAGATCCAGCGTCAGGTCGATCTGGGTCTCGTTGGTGTTGCGTTCCAGAGAGATCATCCGGTTTTCCATGGTTCATTCCTCCAGAATTTTGTCCAGTGTTTCCACAAGGGCCTGCATCTGCTCCGGCGTGCCGATGGTGATGCGCAGCCAGTTGGCGATGCGGGGTGCGTCAAAATGCCGCACCAGAATGCCGTTTTGCTTCAACGCTTTGTAAAGTTCTCCGCCGTCTTTCCGGTCCGTACTCGCAAACAGGAAGTTGGACCGGCTGTCCAGCACTGCAAAGCCGCGGGCTTCCAGCTGCTGCTTCGTCCAGCTGCGGGTGTCCACGATGGCGGCACGGGTGCGGTCAAAGTAGGCCGTATCTTCCAGCGCGGCCTGCCCGGCCTTCAGGGTCAGGCGGTTGATGTTGTAGGGGTTCAGGCTGAACTTCACCCGGTTCAGGTCGGCAACGAGCTTTGCATTGCCCATGGCCAGACCCAGCCGGGCACCGGCCAGCTGGCGGGACTTGGAGAAGGTCTGCACCACCAGCAGGTTCTCGTACCGGTCGATGAGGGGCACGCAGCTCTCGCCGCCAAAGTCCACATAGGCCTCGTCCACGATGACCACATTGTCGGGGTTGGCCTGCAGGATGCCCTCGATGGCGCTGCGCGGCAGGGCAAGGCCAGTGGGGGCGTTGGGGTTGGCGATGACGATGGTCTGGTGCAGGCCATCGTAGTCCTTCGGGTCCAGCGTGAAATCATCCTTCAGCGGGATGATGTGGCTGGGGATGTGCAGCAGCCCGCACCACACGCCGTAACAGCCGTAGGTGATGTCGGCATAGGCCAGCGGGTGCTGCTCGTCGCAGAAGGCCCGCAGCGCAAAGAACAGGTTCTCGTCGCTGCCGTTGCCGGGCATAATCTGATCCGGCTGCAGGCCAAAATGGGCCGCCGCTGCCCGCAGCAGGTCGGCACAAGCGGGGTCGGAGTAAAGGCGGAGCTTTTCCACCTCGGCTTCACTCACCGCCGCCACCACCGCCGGGCTGGGCAGATAGGGGCTTTCGTTGGTGTTCAGTTTGATGTACTGCTGGTCCTGCGGCTGTTCGCCCGGCGTATAGGGGGTGACAGCGGACAGGGTGGGGGAAAGAAAACGGCTCATGAACAATATCCTCCAGTTTTCTTTTATCGGCAAGCGGCCTCGCCCTCTCCGCCACGGCTTACGCCGTGCCACCTTGCTCCCCGCTTTGTCGCTTACGCGACATCTCTCCCCAGCTGGGGAGAGTCTGTCAGAGGGAGAGGCAAGAGCCGTACCGTAACGTTCTTGGCTCTCCCTTTGGGAGAGCTGTCACCGAAGGTGACTGAGAGGGCGAGCCTCTTTCACTTCTCGTACCGGATGGTCACGCTCTTTGCGTGGGCGTGCAGGCCCTCGCGCTCCGCAAAGTCAGCAATGCGGGGGGCCACTTCGCCCAGTGCCTCGCGGGTGTAGTAGAGGAAGCTGGACTTCTTGACGAAGTCGTCCACGCCCAGCGGGCTGGAGAAGCGGGCCGTGCCGCTGGTGGGCAGGGTGTGGTTGGGGCCGGCGAAGTAATCGCCCAATGCCTCCGGCACGTTGCGGCCCAGGAAGATGCTGCCCGCGTTGCGGATCTCGTTCAGCACGCCGAAGGGGTCCTCCACGCACACTTCCAGATGCTCCGGGGCGATGATGTTGCAGGCTTCGATGGCCTTGTGCAGGTCGGTGCAGACGATGATCTTGCCGTTGTCGTCCACGCTGGCGCGGGCGATGGCGGCGCGGGGCAGCTGAGGGATCTGCACTTCCAGCTCGGCCTGCACGGCCTTGGCGAGGTCGGCGCTGTCGGTGACCAGCACGGGGCTGGCCAGCTTGTCGTGCTCGGCCTGGCTCAACAGGTCGGCGGCCACCCAGGCGGGGTTGCAGCCGCCGTCGGCCAGCACCAGAATCTCGCTGGGGCCTGCGATCATATCAATGCCCACCTTGCCGAACACCTTGCGCTTGGCGGTAGCCACATAGATGTTGCCGGGGCCCACGATCTTGTCCACGGCAGGGATGCTCTGGGTGCCATAGGCCAGCGCCGCCACAGCCTGTGCGCCGCCGGTCTTGAAAATTTTGGTCACGCCTGCCGTGGCGGCGGCGGCCAGAATGACCGGGTTCACCTTGCCGTCCTTCCCGGCGGGGGTGGTCATGACGATCTCGGCCACGCCTGCCACCTTGGCGGGGATGACATCCATAAGCACGGTGGAGGGGTAAGCCGCCGTGCCGCCGGGCACATACACGCCCGCCTTTTCAATGGGGGTGTACTTCTGCCCCAGCACGATGCCGGGCTTGTCGTTCACCACAAAGTTCTTGTGCACCTGCTGGCGGTGGAAGTTCTCGATGTTGGCCGCCGCCTGCCGCAGGGTCCCGAGGAAATAGGGGTCCATGCCCGCAAAGGCCTCGTCGATCTCTTCCTGTGTGACCTGCAGGTTTTCAATGACAGCCCCGTCAAATTTCAGGGCGTAGTCCTTCAGGGCCTCGTCGCCCCGGGCACGCACATCGGCAATGATGCCGTCCACCACGTCCTCCACGTTCTTCTCGGCGCGGATGTCGCGGTTCAGGATCTCTTCGGGCTTCAGCTCGTCGAAGTTGTACAGCTTGATCATCTTGCTTCCTCCTTGTTCTGCAGCTGCGCCCGCAGCTTTTCCAGCATGGTGTCCATTTCAGCGTGCTTGAACTGGTAGCTCGCCTTGTTGGCAATGAACCGGGCCGAGATGGGCAAAAATTCGGTGACCACCTTCAGGCCGTTCTCCCGCAGGGTGGTACCGGTCTCCACGATATCCACAATGACATCCGACAGGCCCAGGATCGGGGCCAGCTCGATGGAGCCGTTCAGCTTGATGATGTCGATGTCCCGCCCCTGCGAGGCGTAGTAGGCTTTTGCAATGTTGACGAATTTGGTGGCTACCCGCACCGGTCGGCCGGGGTCGTCCTGATAATCGGCCGGGGCCGCCACGCACATGCGGCATTTGCCAAGGCCGGTGTCCAGCAGCTCGTACACGTCGGCTTCCGCCTCGGTGAGGATGTCCTTGCCCACGATGCCCACATCCGCCGCGCCGTGTTCGACGTAGATGGCCACATCGCTGGGCTTGACGAGGAAGTAGCGGATGCCGGCCGCCGGGTTCTCCACCACCAGCTTGCGGGTGGCGTTGTAGTCCTCCGGGCAGCCGTAGCCGATGCCGGCCAGCAGATTGTAGACCTTGTCGCCCAGACGGCCCTTGGGCAGGGCCACGTTCAGCATCCCCTTGTCGGTGCTGTTCTTCTGCACCGGCGGCAGGGGAGCGCTCAGGCGGTCCAGCTCGTCCAGATAGACCGCAAAGCCAATGGCACCGGCCCCGGGGGTGAACTGCTGCATCAGCAGGTCGTACCGGCCGCCCTTGAGCAGGGGGCGGGGCAGGGCTTTGAGGTAGCCTTGAAAAACAAGGCCGTTGTAGTATTCCATCTCACCGGCCAGGGTCAGATCCAGCCGGATGGCACCGCCCGCCTGTTCCAGCGGCCCGGCCAGCCCCTGCAGCTCTGCCACCGCGGCCCGCATGGCGTCGTTGCGGCACAGGGCTTCGGCACGGGGCAGGGTGTCGGCGTAGCCGCCGCAGAGGGTCAGCACCCGGCACAGGGTGTCGGCGGCGTCCTCGTCCAGCCCGGCGGCGAGGGCAGCGGCCCGCAGCTCGTGGGCGTTTTTCTGGCCCAGCTTGCGCAGCAGGCCCGCGCGGGCGTCCTCCGGCACCTGTAAAGCATCAAGCAGGCCGAACAGATAGCCCATGTGGCTCACTTCCAGCACCCAGTCGGTGCCCAGCTGCCCCAGCGACTGCGCCGCAAGACACACGGCCTGCTGCACTTCCGCTTCGCCCACACCGCCCAGAAATTCCAGACCCATCTGGCCGATCTCCTTGAAGGTGTGACTCTCTGCCGAGGGGCGGTAGACGTTTTCGTGGTAGTAGTAGCGCAGCGTCTCGCCGGGGGCGGGCTGCGCCGTTTTGGCAATGGAGAGGGTCACGTCCGGCTTGAGCGCCAGCAGACGGCCGTCCAGGTCGGTGAAGGTGATGACCTGTTCCGACGAAAGAAAGCTGCGGTTGGCCTGATACAGGCTGTACTCCTCAAACCGGCCCATGTGGTACTTGCGGCACCCTGCGGCCTCGTACAGCGCCCGCAGTGCAAAGGAGGCACGCTCCTTGGGCTGCAGCGTCGAAAGATCAAATTCCATGTCGGTTCCCCCCTGTTCTTCTTACACCATCCTGCACCGGTCCTCCCGGCCGGTGGGTGCGGCGCCTTCCGCACACAATGGGCACACCCGGGTGTGTTCTGTCTTTATTTTACTTTATCTTGGTAAAGTTGTAAAGCAGGAAAGTGACGGTGTTTGCAGCTCCATCTTACATTTTTTCGGTGCGTTTGTACAGAAAGGCGAAAATGTTTCACCGCCGGGCCGCAAGAGTTGACGGCGGGCGAACACAAAAAAGCCACCCGCAGTCTCCTGCGGATGGCTCAGTCAGCACATCTTAACCCAGCAGCTCCAGCACACCGGCCTTGGGGCGGGCACCCACGGCCTGACGCACCAGCTTGCCCTGCTCGAACACCAGCAGGGTGGGGATGCTCATCACCCCGAACTGTGCCGCCAGGTCCGGCTGCTCGTCCACATTCACCTTGCCCACCTTGACGTCGGTGCGCTCTTCGGCCACCTCATCCACGATGGGGCTGAGCATGCGGCAGGGGCCGCACCAGCTGGCCCAGAAGTCCAGCAGCACCGGCTTGTCGCTGTGCAGCACTTCCTGCGCAAAGTTTTCGGTCGTAATGGTCACAACTGCCATATTTTATCCCTCCGTAAAAGGTGTTTGTTTTTTCTGACAGCATCAGTATACCCCGGATGCCGCATGTTTTTCCGTGACCGGGTCACATAAAAAACGCGCCGCCGGGCACTCAGGCACGGCAGCGCGCTGCAAAATCGGTTTTACTTGTTCAGCATCTCATGTGCGGTCTTGCAGATGGTGGCAGCATCCAGGCCGTACTTTGCCAGCAGGTCCCATGCGGGGCCGGAGCAGCCGAACACATCCTGCACGCCCACGCGGCGCACGGGGGTGGGCAGCTTCTCGGACAGGACGGCGCACACAGCTTCGCCCAGACCGCCGATGACGTTGTGCTCCTCGGCGGTGATCACCTTGCCGCACTCTTTGGCCGCCTTCAGGATGATCTCCTCGTCCAGCGGCTTGATGGTGTGGATGTTGATGACGCGGGCATGGATGCCCTCGGCGGCCAGCTGCTCGGCAGCGATGCGGGCCTCGTTGACCATCAGGCCGGTGGCGATGATGGCAATGTCATTGCCCTCGGTGATCTGCTCGCCCTTGCCGATCTCAAAGTGGTAGTTGTCGGCATCGTGGAACACGGGCACCGCCAGACGGCCGAAGCGCAGGTAGACCGGGCCTTCCATGGCGTAGGCGGCACGCACAGCGGCGCGGGCCTCCACGTCATCGGCGGGGCAGATGACGGTCATGCCGGGGATGCTGCGCATGAGGGCAAAGTCCTCGCAGCACTGATGGGATGCACCGTCCTCACCCACCGAGATGCCGCCGTGGGTGGCACCGATCTTCACGTTCAGGTGGGGGTAGCCGATGGAGTTGCGCACCTGCTCAAAGGCACGGCCGGCGGCAAACATGGCAAAGCTGGAAACAAAGGGCACATAGCCCATGGTGGACAGGCCGGCGGCCACGCCCATCATGTTGCCCTCGGCAATGCCGCAGTCAAAGTGGCGGTCCGGGTAAGCCTTGCGGAACATGCCGGTCTTGGTGGCGGCAGCCAGGTCAGCGTCCAGCACCACCAGGTCGTCGTGGCCCTCAGCGGCCAGCTCCTTCAGGGTGTTGCCGTAGCTTTCACGGGTAGCGATCTTTTTCACGTCTGCCATCTTACTTCTCCTCCTGTTCCAGCGCGGCGTAGGCGGCGTTCAGTTCTTCCATAGCGACCTTGTATTCGTCGTCGTTGGGGCCCTTGCCGTGCCAGTCCACGGAGTTGCTCATAAAGGAAACGCCCTTGCCCTTGGTGGTGTCCATGATGATGCAGGTGGGCTTGTCGTTCTCGGCATGGAAAGCCTGGATGGCGGCCTCGATCTGGTCATAGTCGTGGCCATTGATGGTCAGCACGTTGAAGTTGAAGGCCTTCATCTTCTCTTCCAGCGGCTCGCTGCTCATGACCGTCTCGGTGGAGCCGTCGATCTGCAGGCGGTTGCGGTCCAAGAACACGCACAGGTTGCTCAGGCCGTAGTGGGCGGCAAACATAAAGGCCTCCCAGCACTCGCCCTCTTCCACCTCGCCGTCACCCACGATGGCAAACACGTTGATGGGCTTGCCTGCGTGCTTGGCACCCAGTGCCATGCCGCAGGCTGCAGAGATGCCCTGGCCCAGACTGCCGGTGGACATGTCCACACCCGGCGTCTCGTTCATGTTGGGGTGGCCCTGCAGGTAGCTGCCGATCTTGCGCAGGGTCTTGAGGTCCTCCACCGGGAAGTAGCCGCGCTCTGCCAGAGCAGCGTACAGTGCCGGAGCGGCATGGCCCTTGGACAGCACCAGACGGTCGCGGTCGGCCTTCTTGGGATCCTTCGGGTCGATGTTCATTTCCACGAAATAGAGGTAGCTCAGCAGCTCGGCGATGTCCAGACTGCCGCCCGGATGACCGCACTTTGCGCTGTGCGTGCCCTCGATCACGCCCATGCGGATGTGACAGGCGTGCTTTGCCAGGGTAAGTTTTTCTGCATTTGTCATGATGGTCCTCCCGTATGAACCTCAGATTTGCAAGCGTTCCAAAAAAGCCGTTTTACGCCCTGCCGGGCAGGTGTGTCCCAGCAGTGCGCTCTTTTTCAAGTTTATATTAGCTATTCTATGCAAAAAGGTCAAGTTCCTTCATGCAAAATGTACATACACGGGGAAATCTTGCCCGAAAAGTTCCGCTTTTTGGTCAATTTGCGGGTCGTTTGCCGCATCTTGACAGCCGCCGGGGCATTTGCTATAATTTTGTCAAAATCCGGCACGGAGCCGGGTGTGCGGGCAGAAGTCCGTTTTCTCCATGCGGAGGATATTTTTGTCCAGAGTATTTTTTCAAAAGACACCATGAAGGGGTCTGTTTCCGGTCGGAACGCCGGGAGCAGGCCCCTTTTTTTGTGCAAAGGAGGACTTTTTCATGAACACCAAGACTGTTTCGCCCGCCCGCCGCATCGTGCTGGCGGCATTGTTCCTTGCGCTGGCCTTCCTGCTGCCCATGGTCACCGGCCATGTGCCGCAGGTGGGCAACATGCTGTGCCCCATGCATTTTCCCATTCTGCTGTGCGGCTTTGTGCTGGGCGGCCCCTGGGGGCTGGCCGTGGGCTTTGTGGCTCCGCTGCTGCGCTCGGTGCTGTTCGGCATGCCGCCGATGTTTCCCATCGCCGTCTCCATGGCCTTTGAGCTGGCCGCCTACGGCCTTGTGTCCGGCCTTGTCTGGCGCAGAGTGAAGCACACCCTGCCCATGATGTATGCCGCTCTCGTCACCGCCATGGTGGCTGGGCGGCTGGTGTGGGGTGCTGTGCGCTTCATGCTGGCAGGCCTCACCGGAGGCAGTTTCCCCTTCCAGGCCTTTTTGTCCGGTGCATTGCTTACCGCCGTGCCGGGCATCCTGGCCCAGCTGGTGCTGATTCCCCTGATCCTCACGGCCCTGGAAAAGGCAGGGTTTATGGACTAAGGCCTTTTCGGGAAAGCGCATCAGCGATAATTTCTGTCGTAATACATATAGGTCATCGCACTGTTCGCAAGTGCCGATACCCGGCTATTATATGCGGTCAGTTCGGTATTTGTCCTCACAGCGTCCAGCTGCCCATAGATCCTCTGGTTTCCCTGCTCAATGCGGTTCAGGGTATGATTGCTCTGGTTCAGGCATTCATAAAGGCCCTGATTGACCTGCTGCAGCTTTCGCAGTTCTCGTACTGCCTGCTGTAAATTTGTAAGGACAGCGTGCCTCCACGAATCCTCATCAAACCGGTCATAGCAGCCTTTCTTTCCTTCCAGTGTGTTCGTAATGCCCGTTGAGAGATAGTGGTGGAAACACGCCATGGGGATCAGGCTTCTGTAGGCTTCGTGGATCGTTCCGCGGGAATACAGTCTTGCCCGGGCCTGCTCCAGTTTTGCCTGCTGCTGCAGCAGCAGTTCCTTTTCACTCTGGAGCTGTTTCCTGTAAGCACGTTCTTTTTCTACTCTCTTTTTGTCTGCAGCCACGGCACTATCATACTTTGCCCATTTTTCGTTGCGTATTTCCCTATCCGCAGCACGCTGGTAGATGTTTCCCCAGACCGTTCCGAACACACCGAGAGCGATCGCAATAACAATGCCCAACGAGATGCTTCGAACAACACCAGAGATGGGGATCCCCAGAAGAAAAACCATATACCAGCCGCCGTTTTGAACGAACGGATTTCCGCCGTCTGTCGGTTCTGGAGGATCGACTTCCCTTGGGTGTCCAAGCCGCTGCATCTGGTAGTCCAGATTGGCGATCAACCGCTGTGTCGTATAGAGTTCCCTTTCTACATCGCAGATTTTTCCGACATAATCGGTCAGAGCCTGATTATAATATCCCATTGATCTTTCCTCCAAATCAGCTGTAGATCATCCATGCACTCATTGCAAGATATGCCACTCCGCATAGGATCCCGACAAGGATCGGATACGCCGCCGCTACCATGTATGCATCCACAGCAATGATCAGACAGCCGATCGGCGGACAAATGCATGCGATCACAAAACCCGCTATCAACATCGTTAAATACATTTTTCCATCCTCCCTTTAAAAGCAACAGCCGCCTGCCCTCTTTTTGAAGAAAGCAGACGGCTGTTGCTTTATTTCATCTGTACCATTGCTCAGAATCCATCTGTCAACCGAATTGCCAGCAAAAACAGCCACTTAACGATGGTTACGCAGATAGTTGCATAGCCCACAACCACCGACAGGAGTGCTTTTTTCACCTGCCCGCCGTCCGAATTCAGCGACTGCAGTGTTTCTGCCGAAAGGAATCGGCACATCCATCCCCGGCCATTGCTGATATCCCGCCAGGAAAACCATGCGCCGATCAGCAGAATCACGATCAATACCACCAACTGATCCATTTTCTATTCCTCCGTTTTCTGGATTCATTCCAGTGCAGCCTTCCCCAAAGCAAGCCGCACTTTGCAGCTTTTAAAGAGCAGATCCGGTGAGTTCATTGTTCCACACTGATCCTGATGGCCGATCTGCTCCTTTACTACAGGTCCATCACTTTCTTAGCGTTCTTCAAACCAGATGCAGCCGTTCCGATCTTCCGGGCGGTTGTAGCCGTGGGTCCAGCCTTTCTGGCAGCGGCAGTAAACCCTATCCCCGTTCCAGTCACTCCGGTCAGCATAGATACACTCCATGCAGTTTCCACAGAAGCAGCCCTCCGGCAGCACGATCATGCGCTTGTTCCGGGTATCAACTTTTTCCATCGTCAATTCCTCCCTGATATAAGATTGGCTCTTTTTCTATTTTGATTTTCCCATGATCGTTCGATGCCCGATAGACCACCATTTCCCGCTCAGGCATTTTAACGACCGGAAAATACAAACAAGTTATTTCTTCTGGCATTGCTTCCAAAATCTGGCCGATGTACAATTTGTCACCCGGCGAAAGACTCTCTGCTCCACCAAAATGCACATGAAAGATGCCCATAAATTCAATTCCATCTTTGAACCATTCCTCGATCTTCCGGTTCAAATACGCAATATTTGGCGTATAACTGCACGGAGAACCGCCCGTCTTTCCGTAGTCCAAGACATGGCATGTGACCACTCCATTTTTTCCGCCAAGAATTCCGCCTATCTCTGGCGGCTCACACGGAAGTTTTTTCAGGATCTCTCCCATCACAGATTCCGACTTTACGACCATTTGCAGTTCCTCTCTCGCCAAAAGCCGTATTTTTATTGCATATTTGTATTATAGATAATATTTATCTATTAGTCAATAGAAAAATTCTTCTTGCCTATCCTTAATAGTAAGGAGGGCAACAGCCATGAAGAACAGACTCAAAGACTTACGAGAAGATCACGACCTTACGCAACAGATGGTTGCTGACCAAATCGGTATCACACAGCGGAAGTACAGCTACATCGAGACAGGCATTCAACAGCTCACAGCAGAATTGCTGGTTTCTCTTGCTTTGTTGTACAACGTGAGCATCGACTATCTTCTTTGCCAGACGGATAACCCCAATCGTTATTGATTTTCAAATTTTACACGCAAAAAACGGCCGCCGCCCTCGCAACGAGGACAGCGGTCGTTCGCATTTTTTAAAATTTAGGTTTTCTCACTGAGCCAGGAACCCCGGCAGAGCCTTGCCCTGCTTGCGCCACTGGTGATACTCGGCGGTGGCGGCAAATTCCACGTCACCGGCAGAGTTCAGGGCCGTTTCCACCGAGTCCTGCACCACGCCGATGATAAAGCCCACGCCTACCATCTGCATGGCCACGTCGTTGGAGATGCCGAACAGGGAGCAGGCCATGGGGATCAGCAGCAGGGAGCCGCCGGCCACGCCGGAGGCACCGCAGGCACCCAGAGCGCTCATGGCGCTCAGCACGATGGCGGCCGGCAGGGACACCTGAATGCCCAGCGTGTTGGCGGCGGCCAGCGTCATGATGGTGATGGTGATGGCGGCACCGTCCATGTTGATGGTGGCGCCCAGCGGGATGGACACGGAATACATGTCCTTATCCAGCCCCAGCTTCTCACACAGGGCCATATTCACGGGGATGTTGGCGGCGGAGCTGCGGGTGAAGAAGGCGGTCAGGCCGGACTCCTTCAGGCAGCGGAACACCAGCGGGTACGGGTTGCAGCGCAGGTAGATGAACATGATGAACGGCGAAACGATGAGGGCCATGAACAGCATGGTGCCCACCAGCAGGGCCAGCAGCTTGCCGTACTGGGTAAAGATGGCCAGGCCGTTGCCGGAAACGTTGGTGTACACCAGACCCATGATGCCGAAGGGTGCCAGATTGATGATCCAGCGCACGATCTGGGACACCGCATCGGCGGTGTTGGCCATAAAGGTCTTGGTGCTCTCCGAGCCGATGCCCTTCATGGCAATGCCGAACATGCAGGCCCAGAACAGGATGCCGATGTAGTTGCCGTTCATGATGGCCGCCACGGGGTTGGCCACAAAGTTGGTGAGCAGGGTGCTCATCACTTCGCCCAGGCCCTGGGGCACCACGTCGGACTGGGCGGCATCGGCCAGCACGACGGTCACCGGGAACAGGAAGCTGGTCACCACCGCAATGGCAGCGGCCAGGAAGGTGGTGAGCATGTACAGCCAGATCACCGTGCCAAAGCGGCGGTCCAGCCTGGAAGAACCCTGTGCCAGGGCGCTTGCCACGATCACGAACACCAGCACCGGGGCAATGCCCTTCAATGCGCCGACGAACAGGCTGCCGAACTCAGCCACCCAACCGGCACCCGGGGCCACCAGTGCCAGCACCACGCCGACTGCCAGGCCGACGAGGATGCGCAGGATCAGACTGATGCTGTTGTATTTTGCAACAGCAGCTTTCAGGGTCTTCATGATATGATAACACTCCTCTTTACGCTGTACGCCTCATGCGTACAGTTTTCTGTCTCTTTCCCAAGAACAAGTGTCATTATAGCACAGACGGTCCAAAAGAGGAAGTATTTCCAGGCATTTTTCTCTCTCGTTTTCCAATTTTTGTGAACTTTTATTTTTTCGCCCCGAAAACTGTATTTGTATAAAATACAGTTTTGCGGTTTTGACGACAAAAAGCGCACCCACGCAGAGCATCTTGTGTGCCCCGCCGGGTGCGTTTTGTCCATTGTATGATCTCAAGCTCAGCTTGCAAGGCTGTCGGTCACGCTCAGGATGTTGGCGCTGCCGTCCAGCCCTTCATAGACCGTCATCACAGCATAATGAGTCTCTGCGCCGGGGTATACCTCCGTCGCCTCGCACAGGATGCGGTAGTTGGTGCCCGCCACCACCTGGGTGCTCAGCAGGGCCACGGGAACGTAATCCACGCACAGAAGGCCCTCTGTGGCCTTTTCAAAGGCCGCCTTTGCTTCGTCGGTCATGGCAGGGGACTGGGCTTCCTGCCAGCCTCCGGTCATCTCTTTGTCGTCCACAAGGTCGGTTTCGCACAGGGCATCATCGACGTTCAGGATCTCCGCCCTGCCTAGCAGGCCGCGCTGCAGGGTGACCACCACATACTGCTCCTGTGCGCCCGGATAGCAGACCGTCATCCTGCACAGCACCCGGTACTGGGTTCCCTTCGCGGTGGTGCGGGTGGCCAGCACCGCCGCCGGGGTGTAGCTTGCCCCCACCAGCCCGTCAAAGGCCTTGTCGAACAGCTTGCGCACCTTGGTGGTCACCGTGGGGTCAGCAGCGCGCTTCCAGCTGTCGGAGACGCAGTTTTCTTCGGAGATCACTGCCGGGGCCGTCTCATCGGCGGGCTGTGCCGGGGCCGCAAAGGCCTGCACCGCGCCGCCTGCCAGCATGGAAGCAGCCAGAACGGTGGCCGCGCAAACCGAGATCATCTGTTTTTTCATAAGAGACACGCTCCTTCTTCTTGCTCTACCATGTGTGAGACTTTTTGAGGTCTTACCGTTTTTTCCTCTTCATCTCCAACACGATGCACCCCAGCCGGATATTGCAGCCCGCACAAAAAATGCCTGCGGACGGTTCAAAAACCGCACCCGCAGGCATTCTGTTTTTTAGTTTGATTCGCTCCGCTGCTGGGTCAGGGCCAGCTTCTGGTAGGCGATGCGGGGCGTTCCGTCCGCCACATGGATGATGCCGCAGCGGACAAAGCCATTGGCCTCCAGCAGATGCTGCATGATCTGGTTGTCGGCATGGGTGTCCGCCCGCAGACTCTGGCAGTGCTCCAGACACCACTCGATGACCGCCGAAGCCACCCCCTTGCTCTTGCCGGAGGAGGCCAGCCGGTGGATGGTGCCATAGGGCAGGGCATCGTTCAGCCATGCACCGTCCTCGATCACCTGATAGGTGGGGTCCGCCCCCAGAATGAAAGCGAACACGCCCAGCAGCTGGCCGTTGACCACATACACGAACAGCCGGTTGGAGTCGATGTCCTCCTCCAGAAGCTCCTGCGGGGGAAAGTTGTCGCCCCACTGGGTGGGGTTGCCCGAAGCCGCCATGGCTTCCCGCGCATGGGCATAGATCTGCAGGATCTGCGGCAGATCTCCTCTCACTGCTCCACGAAACATCTGTTTACACCCTCTCATCCTGCCGCATATTCTCCGCAAGGAAGGCGCGGCACAGCTTTGTTGCACTTGTTATTATACTACATCCTGCCAGAAAACACCAGTTTTTTGTGCATCGGCACAACTGCAAAGAAGCAGGGCACCGTGCGTCTCACACCGGTGCCCTGCTCAGGGGGGAAAGTGATTCTCTTGCCTGGAATGCTCAGGCCGTGGTCCGGCTGCGGACTGCGCGCACCTGACGGTACTCACGGGGGCTCAGGCCGTAGCGCTCGTGGAACAGACGATAAAAATAGCTGGTGTTCTCGTAACCCACCTGGGCAATGATCTGCTGGATGTTCAGATCGCTGCGGCGCAGCAAGCGGGCCGCCGTCTCCATGCGGTGCCTCTGCAGCAACTCCTTGTAGGTCTTGCCGGTCTGCGCACGCACGCACTCGCTGACGTATGCCAGCGAAACGCCATAGGCCCGCGCCACGTTGGACAGGCTGGCCTCGCGGTAATTCTGGGTGATCTCCTGCAGAGCCGCCCGCACCAGCGCGTCGCGGCTGACGGCTTCCGTGCGGCTCTCCAGCATCTCGTTCTTGGTCTGCATCATCTGGATCTCCTCTGTAACGGTACGGCGGGCGGGGACTGGGGGAAGCCGGACACCCGCCGCACGGGAACTGCAGGTCTTGCTTGAAGGCCCTTACACCTTCAATACGAAACACGGTCCCGGAAGATTGCACGAAATGATAAAAATTTTTGAATTATTTTCCCAGCAAAAAGGGCCGCCTGTGCACGAACTGCACAGCGCGGCCCATCTGGAAGAAAATGAGGAAAATCGCTTGATCAAAACATGCTCTCGTCCTTGTAACGGCCGGTGCGCACGAACTGCACCCACTCGGCCACGTTCACCGCGTGGTCGCCGATGCGTTCCAGATATTTGATCACCATCAGCAGGTCCAGCGCAGCGTCCACCTTAGCGGGGTCGGCTGCGATCTCCTGCGCGAGGGTGTGCTTGATGGCATTGAAGTCAAAGTCCACGGCGTCGTCGGCCGCAATGACCTTGCGGGCGGCCAGCTCGTCCTCCGCGGTCAGTGCCGCCATGGCGTCCTGGATCATCTGGTATGCCTTGCGGCCCATGGCAATGGCCTGGCTCACCGCCGGGTCGCCCTCCTTGCGCACGGTGACCAGATGCGGGATGATCTCGGCAATGTCCGAAGCATGGTCGCCGATGCGCTCAATGTCGGTGACCACCTTCATGGCGGTGGAGATGCGGCGCAGGTCCCCGGCCACCGGCTGCTGGCGCAGCAGCAGGGTCATGCAGCGGTGCTCGATGTCCCGCTCCATGTTGTTGATGCGGCTGTCGCCCTTCACGATCTTCTGGGCGGCTTCGGCATCGGCGGTGCACAGTGCTTCCAGAGCGGCCTCCACGGCCTCGGCAGAGTTGCTGCCCATCTCCACCAGCGCCGCCTTGAGGGCTTCCAGATCGGTGTCGTACTGTTTGCGGATGCTCATTGCTCTTTCCTCCTCGATTTAACCGAACCGGCCGGAGATGTAATCCTCGGTGCGCTTGTCCTGCGGGGCGCTGAAGATCTGGTTGGTGGGGCCCACCTCCACCAGCTCGCCCAGCAGGAAGAAGGCCGTGCGGTCGCTGATACGGGCAGCCTGCTGCATGTTGTGGGTGACGATGACCACCGTGTAGTTCTTTTTCAGCTCGCTCATCAGCTCTTCCACCTTCATGGTGGAGCCGGGGTCCAGGGCGCTGGTGGGCTCGTCCATCAGCAGCACTTCGGGCTTGACCGCCAGGGCCCGGGCGATGCACAGCCGCTGCTGCTGACCGCCGGAAAGGCCCAGGGCACTCTTTTTCAGGCGATCCTTCACCTCATCCCACAGGGCCGCACCCCGCAGGGAGCTTTCCACCAGCTCATCCAGCTCTGCCTTGCTGCGGACCCCGTGGAGCTTGGGGCCGTAGGTGATGTTGTCGTAGATGCTCATGGGGAAGGGGTTTGCCTTCTGGAACACCATACCCACCCGGCGGCGCAGGTCGGTGAGCTCCATGTCCCGGGCAAAGATGTCCTGCCCCTTGAGGCGGACATCCCCCTCGATGCGCACGCCCGGCACAAGGTCGTTCATGCGGTTGAGCGTTTTCAGGAAGGTGGACTTGCCGCAGCCGGAGGGGCCGATGAGGGCCGTGATCTCCCGCTCGCCCACGTCCAGCGAGATATGTTTCAGCGCCTTGAAGTCGCCGTACCAGAGGTTCAGGTTTTTTGCCGAGATCACCGGCACCTTCGTGTTTTCCATAGAGTACCTCTTTATTTTTACTGCTTCTGTTTCAGTTTTGTCTTGGCCAGCCGGGCCGCCAGATCGATGACCAGCACCAGCACCAGCAGCACCGCACCAATGCCCCAGGCGGAGGCAAAGTCGCCGTCCTCAAAGGCACGCAGGTACAGCAGCACCGACAGGGTGGCACCGTTGGAGGTATAGGCCTTGACCACACCCTTGGCGATCACTTCCGCCGCACCGGCGGTGAACAGCAGCGCGGCGCTCTCGCCCACGATGCGGCCTACGGCCAGGATGCAGCCGGTGACGATGCCGTCCATGCTGCAGGGCAGCACGATGGTGTGGATGATATGCCACTTGCCGGCACCCAGACCCAGCGCACCCTCGCGGTAGCCCTGGGGCACCGTTTTCAGGGATTCCTGGGTGGTGCGGATGATGGTGGGCAGGTTCATGACCACCAGCGTCAGGCTGCCGGACAGCAGGCAGGTCTGGAAGCCCAGCGCCTGGCTGAACACCAGCATGCCCACCAGACCATAGAGGATGCTGGGGATGCCGGCCAGGGTCTCGTTGGTGAACTCGATGACCTCGATCAGACGGCGGTTGGAGGCGTATTCGGTCAGGTAGACCGCCGCGCCCACACCCAGCGGCAGCACGATGAGCAGGGTCAGCAGGATGACGTACAGCGTGTTGAGGATGGCCGGCAGGATGCCGTCGGTGCCTTTCAGCACGCTGGCCGTGGTGGTGAGAAAGTTCCAGCTGATGTGCGGCACACCGCGCACCAGCACCATGCCGATGATGCCCGCCACCAGCGTCATCACCAGCACCGCCGCCGCCCACACCAACACCGTCATCACACGGTTCCAGGCGCGGCGGGAGGACGAAAACCCGTTATGCATCGCGGTCGCCTCCCTTCAGCACCACGTTGAGCACCACATTGATGATCATGATGAACCCGAACAGCACCAGCGCGATGCTGAACAGCGCCTGCCGCTGCAGGCCGCCGGCGTAGCTCATTTCCTTGGCAATGGCGGTGGTCAGGAAGGTGACGCTGCGGAACACGCTGTCCGGCATGTTGGGGCTGTTGCCGGCCACCATCATCACGGCCATGGCCTCGCCGATGGCGCGGCCGATGCCCAGCACGATGCCGGCGGCAATGCCGCTTTTGGCAGCGGGCACGCTGATCTTGAACCAGGTCTCGGTGTCGGTGGCACCCAGGGCCAGGCTGCCCTGCTCATATTCCGGCGGCACGGCGTTGAGGGCCGTGACCGACACGGACACGATGCTGGGCAGGATCATGATGGACAGCACCACGATGGCCGACAGCAGGCAGGCACCGGACGCCTTGCCAAAGGTCTTTGCCACGGCGGGCACCAGCACCTGCATGCCCAGCAGGCCGAACACCACGCTGGGGATGCCGCTCAGCAGCTCAATGGCCGTGACCACCACCGTGCGCACCTTCGGGCCGGCCGCCTTGGACAGGAACACCGCCGTGAGCAGGCCGATGGGCACACCGATGAGGGTGGCACCCAGCGTGCCGTACACACTGGACAGGATAAAGGGCAGGATGCCGAACTTCGGTCGGCGGCGGTGGAGGCCCACTCGGTGCCCAGCAGGAACCGGAACAGGCCGATCTTGTGGATGGCCGGCACGCCGGAGAGGACCATGTACACCGTGATGAGCACCACGCAGCCCACCGCCAGCATGCCGCACAGGAAGAAGATGAAATTCATCATCGCTTCCAGCCAGTCGGCAGGGGTGCGGGGCAGCCGTACCCGAGCCAGATAGGATTTTTTGTTCATAGCTGAAAACCTTTATAAAAGCCGCGTCGGCTCGCAGAAACGGCAGGCCAACGCGGTGGGCTAATTTTATCATTGTCCCCATCCTGTTTACCGGGTCAGTTCGGCCGGGAGTTTCACCAGCGAATGATCCGAGAGTGGGACCCTGTTGCCGTAGGCAATAGGGCGGGAGCTGGAAGCCCCGAATTTCGCGGGGGAACTCCCAGCCGGGCTGACCTTGAGCGCCTTTTACTCGTTCACGGGCACAGCGCCTGCGGTGCGGATGAGGTCGGCAGCGTCCTTGCTGGCGGCAAAGTCCATGAAGGCCTGTGCCTGCTCCGACAGGGCCACGCTCTTGTTGGTGACGAACACGAAGGGACGCTGGATCTTGTAGCTGCCGTCCTTGACGGTAGCCTCGCTGCACTCCACGCCCTCCACGGTGACCATGGCCACGGTGTCGCCCACAGCGGACAGGGAAGCGTAGCCGATGGCCAGGGGGTTGGCCTCCACAGCGCTGATGACAGCGCCGGTAGCGGTCAGCTCCTGTGCGTACTTGCAGCTGTCCTTCACGTCCACGATGCTCTCGAAGCCGTCGCGGGTGCCGGAACCGGCCTCACGGCCGATCAGCACGATCTCGCCGTCGTCACCGCCGACCTCAGACCAGTTGGTAATCTCGCCGGTGAACATCTGCTTGAGCTGGCCCACGGTCAGGTCCGCCACCTTGCTGTCCTTATTCACGATGATGGCGATGCCGTCCAGTGCCACGGTGGTGCCGTCCACGGCGTTCTTCTCGTCGTCCTTCAGGGCACGGGAGGACAGGCCGATGTCCAGGGTCTTGTCGGTGGCACCGGTGATGCCTGCGCCGGAACCGGTGGGGTCATAGCTGACGGTAACGCCCGGCTCCACCTCGGCAAAGCCTTCGGTCAGGGCAGCGATGACGTTCTTCATGGAAGTGGAACCGCCGGTGGCCACATTGCCGCTCAGGGTGCCGGCAGCAGTGCTCCCGGCAGCGGAAGAAGCGGTGGATGCCGTAGCAGAAGAAGCGGAACCGCCGCAGGCGGTCAGGGCAGCAGCGGTTGCCACGGTGCCGCAGACAGCTAGGAACGAACGACGTGTGATCTTTTTCATAATATTTTCCTCCAGATCGGGCCGGGCACCCGCCCGGCGTCTCTTATTGTGCTTCTTTGGGAACGGCCTTATTGTAGCGCATTCTCGCCGGAGGCTGCGACCATACACGGGCAAAATGCAGGTAAAACTTTGGGGGCCGGGCCTGGCTTTTGCAAGGAGCTTGTAAACTGACGGTGAAAACCGTGGCACATTTCTTTACATTGCCGGAAAAACTGCCCAAAACCATCCTTCTGCCCCTGGGCAGAACGACAAAAAGCCCCGGGCACTCTTTCCAGAGTGCCCGGGGCAAAAGGTCTTTTATCAGTTCATGGGTTTGATCTTGGTGGCAACGTATCTGCCGTCCCGTTTTACCAGATACAGCACACCCGGTATGCCGTTGATGGTAATGGTCAGCACTGCCACTGCACCGTTCTGGTACTGGTAACGCCAGCCCTCGTTGGGGAAGCTGAGCCGCAGCTCCTGCTCCACAGTGCTGTGCAGCTTTCCGCCCATGGAATCGGTCACGGTAAACCTTCCGGTGGGAGCCACCTGGGTCAGATTGCATCCATTGACAGTTGCGCTGAACATCCCATCATATCTCATGGTCTGCCAGTTGCCGCCGCCGTCTGCAAACTTCAGCTTCACCTTGCCCAGGATGGCACCAGCCTTGTTCATCTCCGTGCCCTGGTCCACATCCAGCCCATACACCTTTACGGTATATGCACCGATCTGGACCTCATTGTCTGCCAGCTGGTCACCGCCGCAGCCCGTCAGCAGGCCAGACAGGGACACTGCTGCCGCAGCAGCCGCAGCCCCCTTCAGAAACGTGCGCCGAGTCATTTTTGTTGTCATAAGAAAAACCTCCTTTTCAGCAATTGCTGTTTCACCTTTCCATCCCTGCGCCAGGGTCTCCCTTACAGGCGCAGGCTCCCGTCCGGGGCGTAGAACTGCACATATTTGCGCCACTGGCTCTCGCTGATGGTGCGTTTGTAGCAGCTCACCAGGGCGTCCAGCGCGTCCTTGTCGCTCAGCTCCGGCGCACCGGGGCAGGGCAGCACCAGGATGCGGAACCATGCGTCAAACAGGTGCTCATAGTAGCCGGTGTCGCGGGCACCGCACCGGGCGTAAAAGCCCAGGCGGCGCACGGCCATGGCCTCGTCCTCAGCCTTTTCGGGCATTTCGGCCTCAATGATGATGGCCTGTGCCCCGGCTTCGTACTCCGGCAGGGCTGCCAGCAGCTTTGCGCCAAGGCCGCCCGCGCGGTAGGCGGGCACCACGGCAAAATAGTCCAGCTGGCTGATGGCACTGCCCTCCGGGCGCACCATGAGCAGGTAGGCGGCCAGCGTCTCCCCGTCAAACACGCCCCAGGTGTGGGCAAGGCCCTCGGCCTCGCTGGTCAGGATCATACTCAGCGGCTTGAGCTCCCCGGCGGGAAAGTCGCGGCGCATTTCCTGCAGATACACGTCGGTCAGCTCGCCGGGGGTCAGCAGCCGCCAGGTAAAGGTCTTGTTCATACGATGCGGGTCCCTTTCTGGATCACGGCCTTGATGTTCAGCTCCTTGTCGGCCAGGATCACGTTGCCGTAACGACCGGCGGCCAGGCTGCCGTAGTCGTTGTCCACGCCGATGCTCCGGGCCGGGTTCTCGCTGGCGGCGCGCACGGCGCTCTCCAGCGGCACGTTCATCTCCAGCACGGCACGCTTCATGCAGTCGTACAGGCAGGTATTGCTGCCGGCAATGGTACCGGGCTGCTCGGTCAGGGTGGCCAGCGGGCCCTTGACCGTGACAGCCTGTCCGCCCAGACTGTACTGGCCGTCCGGCAGGCCGCAGGCCATCATGCTGTCGGCGATCAGGCACACATGGTCGGCCCCGAAGGTGTTGAAGGTGAACCGCACCATGGCCGGGTGGATGTGCACGTTGTCGGTGATGAGCTCCACCTCTGCGCCGTGCTCCAGTGCCGCAATGATGGGGCCGGGGGCACGGTGGGTGATGCCGGGCATGGCGTTGTACAGGTGGGTCATGTGGGTGGCACCGGCCTCAAAGGCCTGCACGGCAGTGTCGTAGTCGGTGCAGGTGTGGGCAATGGAGATGCGCACCTCATTGTGGCATTCCTTGATGAAATCCAGGTTGCCCGGCTCTTCGGGGGCCACGTCCACCAGCTTGATCAGGCCGCCCGCGCGCTTCTGCAGGCGGCGGAACATCCCCGCGTCAGCACCCTGCACATACTCCGGGTTCTGGGCACCCACCTTCTTGGGGCTGATGAAGGGGCCTTCCATGTTGATGCCCACCAGATCTGCGCCCTTGCCGTTTTTGTGGGCGGCGGCGGCGTCCATCACATGGTTCAAAAACTCTTCCGGGTAGGTCATGGTAGCAGGACAGATGGCCAGCACGCCCTTGCTGGCCTCAAAGTCGGCCAGCGTCTGGATGGCCTCCTCGGTGCCGTCGCAGAAGTCCTTGCCCATGGCCCCGTGGAAGTGGATGTCCACCAGACCCGGCAGGGCATACAGGCCCTCGGCGTCGATCACCTCTTCGCCCGCTTCCGGGGCGGCAAAGGGCACGATGCGCCCGTTGCGGATGAACAGCGTACCGCGCTCAAAGGTGTGGCGCGGCGTATAAACCAGTGCATTCTGAATGATCATGCAAAACACCTCGTTCTTCTCAGCGGCCGCCTCCCTGCGGAGAAGCCGCATCCATTTGATCTGAGTATAACACGTTCCTTTTTGGAAGAAAAGCGGTTTGTGTGAACAAAAAGCCGCCGGGAACGGGCGCTTTCTGCGCCCGCCCCCGGCGGTGTCATGCGGAGGCAACCAGCCCTCCGCGCCTGTTTTGTTTTACCGAAGTGCCAGTTACAGCATCTTCTTCAGCTCGTCGTACACGAACTGAACCTTGGTGCCGATGATGACCTGGCAAGCGTTCTTGCTGGGACGGATGACACCGGCAGCACCGGCAGCCTTGACAGCCTTCTCGTCAACCTTAGCGTTGTCGAGCACCTCAAAGCGCAGGCGGGTTGCACAGTAGCCAACTTCCTTCACGTTCTCCTTGCCGCCGACAGCAGCCAGAACAGCGGAAGCGACTTCGGTGTAGTTGTTGTTGGCCAGAACGACCTTCTTCTCAGTCTCTTCGTCGTCATCCTCACGACCGGGAGTCTTCAGGTCGAACTTGGTGATGGCGAAGTAGAACACGAAGTAGAACACCAGGAATGCTGCGATGCCCAGAGGAATGATCATCCAAGTCTTAGCAGCTGCGGGCAGAGAAGCGGAGAACACCAAGTCGGTAGCGCCTGCGGAGAAGCAGAAGCCAGCACGGAAACCGGAGTAGTAGGTGATGATGGTGAAGATGCCGTACAGAGCGGAGTACACAACGTACAGCGGGAAGCACAGGAACATGAAGCCGAACTCGAAGGGCTCGGTAACGCCGCAGACGAAGGCGCAGATTGCAGCGGACAGAACCAGGCCGATAGCAGCCTTCTTGTTCTTGGCGGTCTTGACCATTGCCAGAGCAGCACCGGCAATACCGAACATCATGCAGGGGAAGAAACCGGACATGTACATGCCCAGGCTCCAGCCCACATCTGCGCTGGTCTCGCCTGCCCAGAAGTGGGACAGGTCGCCCAGGCCGATGGTGTCGAACCAGAACACGTTGTTCAGAGCGTGGTGCAGGCCGGTGGGGATCAGCAGACGGTTCAGGAAGGCGTAGATGCCAGCGCCGATGCCGTCCATGCCAGCGATGCCGTTGCCGACAGCGACCAGAGCACCGAAGATGACGGGCCAGACGAACAGCAGAACGACGGACACCAGAATGGAGATCACGCCGGTAGCAATGGCAACGAAGCGCTTGCCGGAGAAGAATGCCAGCCAGTCAGGCAGCTGGGTATTCTTGAACTTGTTGTAGCAGGCAGCACCCACAACAGCGGCCAGAATGCCGATGAAGGAGTTGCCGGCGACCTTCTGGAAGGCGATGTAGGTAGCGGTGCCCTCTTCCAGATGGCGCACCATGCCGACCACGCCGGGGTTCAGCAGCTGCTGCATCATCAGGAAGCTGACCAGACCGGCCAGACCTGCGGTACCGTCGTTGTCGGCCAGGCCCACAGCGGCACCAATGGCGAACAGCCATGCCATGTTATCGATCAGAGCGCCGCCTGCCTTGACCAGCAGGAAGCCAACGGTGTATGCTGCACCGGAAGTCGGTGCACCGGGAACGCCCATAACGCCCGGAGCGAGGGCATAACCAAGACCCATCAGGATGCCGCAGATCGGCAGCACAGCGACGGGAAGCATCAGCGCTTTGCCCAGTTTCTGGAGATACTTCATCATAAAGCACATTCCTCCTTAAGAAATGTTTGTGTTTACAGACAGTCTCTGGTTGCAGACCGTCCATAATTCCGTAATAGAATATTAACATACTTTTGCAAAAAAGGAAAGTCCTTTCCGCGATAAATCTATCAAATTGCGTCAAAAGTCCTTATTTGCGTATTTTTGCGTGAACATTTTTTGGTTTTCGTGTACAACCCTCGGCTTTATGTTGAAAAATCTTTTCTTTTCTCCGGCATTTTGCCCAAAGGCTTGCATCCCAGACGGGAATCGGGTACTATACTAGTATAAGGAAACACAGAATTTTGAAGGAGGTTTTCCCCATGGAATGGACCGACATCCGCCTGACCGTGGCCAAGTCCGACGCCGACAACGCCGAAGCCGTTGCCACCATGATCGCCGAGGGCGGCATCTATATCGAAGATTACAGCGACATCGAGCAGCAGGTGGCCGAGATCGCCCATGTGGACCTGATCGAGCAGGAGCTGCTGGACAAGCCCCGTGACCGGGTCATCATCCACATGTATCTGGAGCCGGGCGCTTCCCCCGTGGAGACCCTGGCCCTGATCTCTGCCCGCATGGAGGCTGCCGGCATCGCCTACACCGTGGAGACCGAGGGTGTGGAGCAGGAGGACTGGCAGAACGGCTGGCGCAAGTATTACCACCCGTTGGAGATCGGCAAGCGGCTGGCCGTGGTGCCCTCCTGGCAGGAGTACGACACCGACCGCGTCAAGCTGGTGCTGGACCCCGGCCTTGCCTTTGGCACCGGCGGCCACGAGACCACCAGCCTGTGCATGGAAGCGCTGGACGAGCGGGTCCAGGGCGGTGAACGGGTGCTGGACATCGGCACCGGCAGCGGCATCCTGGCCATTGCAGCCCTGAAGCTGGGTGCCGCCGTGGCCGAGGGCGTGGACATCGACCCCGTAGCCGTGCGCACCGCCGGGGAGAACGCTGCCCTGAACGGCGTGCAGGATCAGCTGACCGTGCTGGTGGGCGACCTGTCCGACAAGGCCAGCGGCCAATACAACATCATCACCGCCAACATCGTGGCCAACGCCATCCTCAGCCTGGCCCCCGCCGTGCCCGGCCTGATGGCCGACGGTGCCGCCTTCATTGCCAGCGGCATCATCGACACCCGCAAGGACGAGGTGATCGCCGGGCTGGAAGCCGCCGGCCTTGCCGTTGTGGAAGTGAAGGAGAAGCGCGGCTGGGAGTGCATCGTCTGCAAGAAGGCGTGAAATCATAAGCTGGCTTGCCCTCTCCGTCACCTTCGGTGCCACCTCCCCCAAAGGGGGAGGCCTTGGCAAAGAGATGAAGTTTGCGTGGACTGCCAAGGGCTCTCCCCTTGGGAGAGCTGGCGCGTTAGCGACTGAGAGGGCGAGGATGTTTCAGGAGGAACTATGCCGCACCGTTATTTTACCACTGAGATCGCCGACGGCACGGCTGTGCTGCGCGGCACCGATGCCCATCATCTGGCCCGCGTGATGCGTGCCCGCATGGGCGATACTGTCATTCTATGCGACGGCAGCGCCGTGGAATACACCGCCACCATCACCGGCTTCGGGGATGACTGCGTGGAATTCTCGGTAGAGCCGGGCTATCCCAGCGCCGCCGAGCCCAGCGTGGAGGTCACCCTGCTGGCCGGTTACCCCAAACAGGACAAGCTGGAGCAGATCATCAAGCACGGCGTGGAACTGGGGGCCGCCCATGTGGTGCCCTTCTTCAGCCGGTATTGCGTGGCCGCCCCCAAAAAAGAGGAGCAGAAGAATGAGCGCTACAACCGCATCGCGCTGGAAGCCGCCAAGCAGTGCGGCCGGGGCGTGCTGCCGGACGTGGCCCTGCCGCTGCCCAACTTCGGGGCCGTGTGCCGCACCTTTGACCAGTACGACCTGGTGCTGTTCTGCTACGAGTGCGGCGGCGCGCCGGTGCGCCAGCTGCTGGCCGAGACCGCACCCGCCGACGGCAAAAAGCGGAAGATCGCCATCGTGACCGGTGCAGAGGGCGGCTTTGCCGCCGAGGAGGCCGAAATGGCCGCCAAAGCCGGGGCCAAAACGGTTGGCCTTGGCCCCCGCATCCTGCGGTGCGAGACCGCCCCGCTGGCCGTGCTGGCCGCCGTGATGACCCTGACCGGCAATCTGGAATAACCGGGGCTCCGGGCGGCGCACCTTCCATCAAAGAAAAATTCTGACCCACGGGTTCGGGAAAGTCTGCGGGCTTTCCCGGGCCCGTTTTTTATTTTTTGCCTCGTATAAAGATCTCCCGGATTTTTGTGCAGGTTTGCCCTGTTATTCTGTCGCAAATTCTCAGCTGTTTTTGTGCTCATTTTACAAAATTGCTTACCCCCACCCCCCGAAAATTCAGCATTTTGTCTTGACATTCTCCACGGCACAGTACTATACTTGCGCCACAAAGAGACGCCGGGCATGAAAATGCACAGCTATGTGATTTTCTGCCCCAAAATCCGGATTTTGCCGGTTTTTGGCATCGTTCCCGGTAACGTTCACGTCTCTGTAAGTTTTTTTGTTTGGAGGGTTTTGTAATGCGAAAAAGCGTGAAACAACAGCTTGCCTTGCGGGTGCTGTCCACAGCGGCTCTGGTGGCCATGGTCTCGTCCATCGCCACGGCAGCCTTTGCGGACACTTACGATTTGAACAAGGGCAGTGTGACGGTAAAGACCAAAGATGACGGCATCACCTATGTGACGCAGGAGAACACAGAGATAAACGAGCACCCAGACGATACCGGCGTCACCATCACCAGCAACGGCGAGAAGACTTCAAATACCATCACGGTGGAGACGGCAAAAGATCAGACCACCGATGTGACCTTGCAGGATGTGAACATTGAAGTTAACACTACTAAAGCCAAGTCCGGTGCGATTGAAATAAAGGGCGATGGCGACACCAACCTTGAGCTGAACGGCGACAACACCGTTCTGGTTGAGAACAGGTGGAGTGAAGAACACGCCGCCATCGAAAAAGCGGACGCATACGGCAAGGGCACCCTGACCATCAAGGACGATGTGAACGATGATGGTTCTGAAAAGGGTACCGATAAGGACACTACCGGCAAGCTGCTGGCAGGCGGCTACCATAATTCTGCCGCCATCGGCGGCGGTAGCGATACGTATAACAGGGAATATTCTTTAGCCGACACGTCTAATATTACCATCACCGGCGGTGATATCACTGCCATTGCCGGATGTGATGGCGCTGCTGCCATTGGCGGCGGCTGCAGCGGTACCGGCAAAAACATCCGCATTGAAGGCAATGCCCATGTTATTGCCGCTTCCGAGGATGGTGCTGCGATCGGCGGTGGTTTCGGCAGTGGAAACAGCGTCACCATTACGGACGATGCCGTTGTTAAGGCTTATTCTGATTACGCCGCTGCAATTGGAAATGGCGATCAAGTCGGCTGCTCCAACGACCCTACTACTATTACGATCTCCGGAAATGCCACCGTACATGCAGAAACCAGCCAAAAAGGCTGCGCCATTGGTACTAGTCGGGATGGCAGCCTTTCTGATCTCACGATCAATATTGAAGAAAATGCCAATGTTACAGCTATTGCTTCCTATGATCGTCCTGCGATTGGAAATGCTGGCTGTCACGATGATACCACAACAACCATCAACATTACCGGCGGCACCGTAAATGCGATCAATTCCTTTGGCTCCGACGATCCTGCGTTTTCTTCTCAATATGATGGAACCGGTAACTACAGCCCTGCGATTGGTGGCAGGATTAACAAGTGGAGTGGCGATAGCGACTTTAACACTACCTGTAACGTCAACATCAACAGCAGCACCGGCGATACCGTTGTCAACGCATACATTTATGGAAAAGGCTCCGGCACTGCAGTCGGTTCCACAATTAAAACTACTAGCTATAACCCATACAACGTCGAATATCAGTATGTCCCTGCCGACAGCGCCAGCTACAAGGCAGACGGTTCCTCCCACTTTGGCGAAATCAACTCTGCCATCGTCAATTGCTATAATAATGGTACTGTCGCCAAAGAAAAACTTAACCTGCCGAGCACAAAAGATCCTTTAGCCCTGAATTATAACAAGTATAGCCACACCATCACCGGCGGCACCCTCACCAAGGTCGTCCACAACCGCAAGTACATGGAAGAGAACCCCAACATTGACACCAAAAAGCTGAAGGACGAGGACCTGCACGACTGGAAGCTGGTGGGCAAAGTCGTAGAGCCTACTACCGAAAAGGACGGCTACGCCGACTACATCTGCAGCATTGACAAGTGCGGGCAGACCAAACATGTGGTGCTGCCCAAACTGACCCCGGAACCCAGTGAACCGGACACGCCCAGCACCCCGGAAACTCCGGACACGCCTGACACGCCCAACAAGCCGGACACCCCCAACAAGCCGGACGTCCCGTCCACCCCGGAGGTGACCCCGGCAGACCCCGCCGTGACCCCGGACGCCGTGCAGGCTGACGCTGCCCCGGCAGATGCCGCTGTGACCCCTGCGGCTGCCCAGAACGTCGTGCAGGACGCAAAGCCGGAAGCTGCTGCCACAGCTGCCGTTTCTGCCGCCGCCCTGCCCCAGACCGGTGCAAACTGGCTGGCAGTGGCAGGCAGTGCCCTGAGCGGTCTGTTCCTGCTGGCCGCAGGCTTTGTGCTGGACCGCAAAGGCCGCCGCATGAACTGAGAAACCATTTTTATAAAAGCCATCTCCCCCTGCCGTGCGGTTCCGCAAGCTGCACGGCAGGTTCCCCAAACAAAGGGGGCTGCTGCACAGCGTGCAGCAGCCCCTTTCTTTTATCGCTTTATTCCAGCTCGGTGTCGTCCGGGTGGGCGTCGGCTTCCAGCAGAGCCTTTTTGGTGTGCAGCAGGTTCTGCGGGCTCACCGAGAAGCTGCGCAGGCCCATCTGCAGATACTGCACCGTATTCACCGGGTTGCCCACGGCAAGGCCGCAGATGGTCACCGGCACGTTGCCGGCCTTTGCCGTCTCCATGACCATGGCGATGAGCTTTTTCATGGCCGGGCTGGCGGGGCGGTAATACCGCTCCGCGCTGGCCAGCTCCCGGTCGGCGGCGTGGGTGTACTGGGTCAGGTCGTTGGTGCCGATGACCAGAAAATCGCACCCGTGGGCCACGAATTCCTCCGCGGTCAGGCAGGCCGACGGCACGCTGAGCATGACGCCGAAGGGGGTCTTTTCGTTGAAGGGCACGCCCCGCTCCCGCAGGCTCTGGCGGCAGTGCTCCACGATGTGCATGGCGGCGTCCCAGTCCTCCACATCGGTCACCATGGGGAACATCACCCGCAGCGGGCCGCGGGCGGCGGCCCGCAGCAGGGCACAGATCTGGGTCTCGAACTGGCGGGGCTGGCGCAGGCTGTTGCGGATGCCCCGCAGCCCCAGCTTGGAGGACTGCACCCCCTGATAGGCGTCCGCCATGGTGCGGTCGGCGCCAAAATCGAAGGTGCGCACGGTCACAGGGCAGCCCTGTGCTGCGGCCAGACAGGAGGAATAGAAATAGAACTGTTCCTGCTCGTCCAGAATGCGGCCGGGCAGCATCATGTAGCTGCTGCGCAGCAGGCCCACGCCCCGGGCACCGGACTGCATGGCGGTGTCGATGTCCTCCGGGCCAAAGCAGTTGGCCAGCAGCTCAAAGGCTGCGCCGTCCCGGGTGTAGCCGGGCTGGCGGCCCAGCACCCGCATTTCTTCGTTTTCACGCTGCAGTTCGCAGATGCGGGCCTCTGCCTGCTGGCGGGCCACCGCGTCCGGGTCCAGGATGCACTCGCCCTTGGTGGCATCCAGAATCACCGTGCGGCCGTCGCAATCCTCCAGAAAATCCGCTCCCACCTGCACGATGCCGGGGATGTTCATGGCCCGCGCGATGATGGCGGCATGGCTCTGGCCGCTGCCCTCGGTGGTGACGACGCCCAGGATCATGCCGGAGGGCACACTGAACAGGTCGGTGGGCATCAGCCGGTCGGCGGCCAGGATCACCGGGTGGTCCAGTGCCAGCCACATGCGGGGCCGGTTGCCCAGAATGTTGATCACCCGGCTGGTGGCGTCCAGAATGTCCACGCTGCGCAGCTGCATGTAGGGGTTGTCCTTCATGTTGGCCAGCTGGTCGGCGTAACGCTGGCCCACCTTGTCCATGGCGGCGGCGGCGCTGATGCCTGCCTTGATGCAGAACCGCACCTCGTTCATCATGCCTTCGTCGTCCAGCATCATGCTCTGGAACTGCAGGATGGCCTGCTCGGTGGAAGCGGCCCGCTCTGCCATGGAGTCCAGCTCGCTCTGGGCGGTGCGCACCGCATCTTCCAGCTGGCGCAGCTCCCGTTCCGGGTCAAAGGGCCCGGTGCTGAACGTTTCCACATGGCGTTCCAACCGGCTCACCTGCCCCAGCACAAGGCCCGGGGACGCAGAAACACCTTTACAGATCTTCATGTTCGGTCACCTCCGGCAGTTCCGGCGCGGTCAGGGCCTGCCAGACCAGCGCCTGCAAGAATGTATTGGGCAGCAGGGCTGCCAGCGCCGCCCGGCCCGCGTCCGCGCTGCCTGCAAACAACGGGGCGAACCCGGCCATGCGCGCACGGTCGCATTTGTCCAGAAACGCCTGCCCCAGCGTCCGGGTGGTGTAGTACACCGTGGGGTCTACCCCCACGTCCTCGGCCACGGCTTCCAGCGGGGCAAGCTCGGCGTCCTTCATCCGGGCCAGCAGCAGGGCCGCGTCTGCGGTAAGGGTCACGGGGTATTTCTCCCGCACGGCCTTCTGCACCGCGTCGAACCGTGCCCGGAATGCGGCAGCATCGGCGCTGCTGTCCGGGCCGTTGTCCACGGCATAGGCGCAGCCCCGCACCCGGCCAAAGGCCCGCAGGGTGTCGTAATAACCCAGCTCCACATTGCGGCGGGCGGTATCGGGGTCAAAGTGCAGGATGTCGCCCAGCTCCCAGTAGCTGCGCACCATGGTGGTGGGCAGACCGGTGAGGTTGGGGCGGGTGATGCCCACTCCCTCCAGGTCCACGCACACCAGCTCGTCAGCCCCCATCTTTTTCGCAAGGCCGGTGGGCATGTTGTCGCTGTAGCCGCCGTCCAGGAACTTGACCCCGTCGATCTCCCGCGCCCGCAGGGCAGGGAAGCAGGCCGCCGAGGCCATGAGGTAATCCTTCACGCGGCCCTGCGGGATCTCGTCCAGCGTCAGCTCCCGGGGCTTCAGGCCCCGCTGCTCCACCGTGACAAGGCCAAAGCGGATGTTGGCGCGGCGCAGCGCGTCCTCGTCCAGCACCCGTTCCACGATCTCTTCCAGCGGCGAGACGTCCATACCGCCGGCCTTCACCACGCTGCGCAGAAAACTGTGCAGGGCCGACAGGTCGGCGTTTTCTTCGGGCAGCTCCATCACATCCTTGCTGCGGATGGTCAGCCACATATCCCGCGCCACCTCGTACAGGTCCAGCACGAACATGGCACCGTTCAGGCTGCCCACACTGGTGCCGGTGATGATCTGCGGGTGCCAGTCCAGCTCCATCAGAGCCTTCCACACGCCCACCTGATAGCTGCCGCGTGCTCCGCCGCCGGCCAGCACCAGCGCTTTGCACGGAATGGTTTGGTTTTCCATACTGCCTGCCTCCCTGTCTGTCTTTGCTGAAATTATACCATATTTTCCGGAAAATTTCTCCCCGTTTTTTGGTTCCTCACGGCTTTTATACGGCTAAGATCCGTGGTATACTGGGCAGGAATCATCTTGAAGGAGGAACTTTGCCCCATGCGCTGCAAGCAATGGATCTTTGATATGGACGGCACCCTCACCGACAGCATGACCGTGGTGTGGCGGGGTGCCCCGCTGGCGCTGCTGCAGCGCTATGGCCGCACGCCCAAAGCAGACCTGAACGACGTGCTGCTGACCATGGGCATGGCCGACGGTGCCCGCTACCTCATCCGAGAATACGGCCTGCCCCTGACCGAGGCGGAATATTACGACGTGATGCGGGACGTGATCGCCCAGCTGTACGAAACGGTGGACCTGAAGCCCGGTGTGCGCACCCTGCTGGCAAAGCTGCAGGCCGAGGGGGCCCGGCTGTGCCTGTGCTCCAACACCTGGTCCGACCAGTGCCGCACCGTGCTCACCCGGCTGGGCATCGCGGACTATTTTTCCTTCATCGTGGAGGCGCAGGGCGTGCTGCACAAGAGCCGCCCGGAGGTGTTCTTCGAGTGCATGCACCGGCTGGGCGGGGCCGACCCCGCCGCCTGCGCCGTGTGCGAGGACGCCATTTACGCCGCTTCCACTGCCCACAAGGCCGGGTTCACCGTGCTGGGCGTGCAGGACGCCGCCAGTGCCGCCGATGCCCCTGCCATGGCGCAGGTGTGCGACCAGTTCCTGCCGGACTGGACCGCACTGGACTGGACAAAGATCTGAGAAATTTTTCCGCAAAAAACACGCCGGTGTTCCCGCTGTGGGAGCACCGGCGTGCTGTTATTTCAGGCTGTATTTCTGCTGCTGCACCCATTGCTGGAAGGCGTCCCGCACGGCACCCTCCCGCCCGCGGGGGATGGAGATGCGGGCCCCGCTGCGCATGCGCAGCTCCCCGGCAGAAAGCAGGTCCGCCTCGGCCAGATTGACCACATAGGAGCGGTGGGGCTGCAAAAAGCGCCCATCCGCCAGCAGAGGCTGTGCCACCGCAGAAAACGGCACCCGCAGCGACAGGGTGGGCACATCCTCCCCGCTGGTGAGGTGGAAGTGCACGATGTGGTGGGTGCACTCCAGATATTCGATGCCCGCATAGGGCAGCGCCCGCAGGCCCTCGGCGGTGTTCACCGTGACGGACGGGCCGTATTCCGGCTCGGTGGCGCGGGCCAGCAGGGCCGAAAGCTCCCGCTGGCGCACCGGCAGCAGCAGATATTGCAGCGCATCCACCTTGTAGGCGCTGTAAGCGTGGGCCGTGGTGCGGGCCACAAAGGCCAGCGGGGCCCGGCGGCCCCGGCGGCGCAGCTCCCCGGCAGCCGCCAGCCCCACCGGCGTAGCCGAGCCGGAAAGCTCCAGCAGGTACAGGTCGTACCGCACGCCCTCCCCGTCCTTCCGCAGCAGGGCGTCGGTGTCCGGCAGGTGTTCCACGATGCAGGCGTCCGCTCGCCGGGCAAAAAATTCCATGCACTGGCGTTCCAGCCCGCTGCGCAGGCCCGCGTCCGGGCTGCACACCGCAATGTGAAAGATCACAGGATCCCTCCTCTTCAAACCCGCCCTTGCATTTTGCGCGGTGCGGGGGTATAGTAATCAAAAAACAACAAAGGAGACGCCGCCATGTCAAAGCCCCTTGTCAGCATCATTCTGCCCGTGTACAACGCCCAGAACCACATCGCCCGCTGTCTGGAGAGCATCTGCGCCCAGAGCTGGCAGAACATCGAGGTCATCGTGCTGAACGATGGCTCCAAGGATCAGAGCCTGCCCGTGTGCGAAGCGTTCCGCGCAAAGGACGAGCGCATCGTGCTGGTGGACAAGGCCAACTCCGGCGTGTCCGACACCCGCAACCTGGGCCTGAAGCTGGCCAACGGCAAGTATGTGCAGTTCGTGGACAGCGACGACTATATCGACCCGGACTTCACCGAGCATCTGGTCACCGCTGCCGAACAGAACAACGCCGACCTGGTCATCGCACCTTACAAGATGGTGATCCCCGCCGGGGCCACCAAGCCCGAACAGGTGCTGGAAAAGCTGCAGGACGACCTTGGCGTGATGCATGTTGCCCGCCCGCCGGAGGTGCGGGTGTACGGTTTTCTGCCCGAGGGCGTGTACGACAAGGACACCTTTGCCCGCCGCCTGATGGACAAGCCCGCCTCCTATTTCTACAGCGTGCTGTGGAACAAGCTCTACCGCCGCGAGATGCTGCTTGCGCACGACATCCGGTTCACCAGCGAGATGCGCTGGGCCGAAGATCTGGTGTTCAACATGCAGTACATCCAGTACGCCGGGGTGTTTGCTTCCATTGCACAGCCGGGCTACTACTATGTGCAGAATCCCCAGAGCATCTGCCACACCCAGATCAACCCCGCCACCCTCGTGCAGAACAAGATCCAGGTGTTCCGCTATTACAAGGACCTGTACACCCGTCTGGGCATGTACGAGCAGGTGCGTCCGCAGCTGTACAAATTCCTGGTGGATATTGCGGAGAGCACTTACCCTTCCGGTCCCTTCAAGGAGGTCATCGACGAGGCCAAGGCCTACTGGAAGGATGCCCGCGAGGACGTGCAGACCCGCACCGCCGAAGCCCGCGAGCGCTGGAACGGCATGCGGGAGGAGCTGCGGGAAACGGCGCAGGAACGCAGTGCCGAGTGGAAGGCCCGGCACGACAGCGGCCCCAAAGAATAAGCAAAAACAACAAACGGGAAGCCGCAGGAGCTTGCACGCTCCGGCACGGCTTCCCGCTTTTTTGTGCGATGTTCAGCGGCCGGGTGCTCAGCAGCCGATGGCGGCGCACTTCTTGGCCAGCCACTCGCGCTCCTCGTCGTTCAGGCGGGGTGCCAGCTTCTCGAACACCTGACGGTGGTAGTTGTTCAGCCAGTCCAGCTCGTCCTTGGTCAGCACACCGGGCACGATGGGAGAAGTGGCGATGGGCACGAACATGATCGGCTCAAAGCCCAGGAAGGTGCCGTACTGGTTGTCGGCCTTGTGCACGCACACCAGCTCGTTCTCGATGCGGATGCCCACCAGATCGGTCTCGTACACGCCGGGCTCGTCGGTCACGATCATACCCGGGCGCATCAGGGTGGTGTTGCGGCCGTTCAGGGCGTGGGGGCCTTCGTGGACGTTGCCCACAAAGCTGACGCTGTGGCCGGTGCCGCAGCGGTAGTTGATCAGGTGCTGCCACAGCGGTTCACGGGCAATGGTGTCGATCATATGGCAGTCGCAGTAGTCCAGCCAGACCGCCTTGGCGATGTCGATGTGGCACTGCAGGGTCCAGGTGTAGAACTTGCGCTCGTCCTCGGTCAGCTCACCCAGCGGGTAGGTGCGGGTGATGTCGGTGGTGCCGTCCATGTAAGTGGCACCGCTGTCCACCAGCAAAAAGCCCTTGCGCTGGAGCTTTGCGTGGTCCTCCGGGGTGGCGTGGTAGTGCATCATGGCTGCGTTGCCGCCGTAGGCCGCAATGGTGCCAAAGCTCTCCACGATGAACTTATCCGTGGTGCTGCGGTACTTGTGCAGGATCTCGTCCACGGTCAGCTCGGTCAGCTCTTCGCCGGCTTCCAGACGCTTTTCCAGCTCGATCTGGAACCGCACCATAGCCACAGCGTCGCGCAGATGGGCTTCCTTGTCGTGGGTCAGCTCCACTTCGTTCTTCACGCCCTTCATGGGCAGCAGCGGGTCGGCCAGGTCCTTCACGGTGAGGGCGGCGTTGTTCTCCAGCACCTGATACACGGCATAGTTCACGGTGGCGCTCTCTGCCAGCACGGTCTGGGGCTCGGTCTCAGCGGCCATGAAGTCCAGCACACTGTCGTACTCGGCCAGGGTCACACCGTTGGCTTCCAGTTCCGCCTTTGCCTCCGGGGTCACGCGGGCGGTGTGGATGAACAGCACGGCGCGGTCCGGGGTAACATAGCAGTAGGCCATGGCGTAGGGGGTGCACTCGATGTCCATGGCGCGCAGGTTCAGCAGCCAGGCAAGGTTGTCCAGCTTGCCCACCAGCTGGGCGGTGCAGCCCAACTCGGCCAGCTTTGCACGCAGCTGGCCCAGCTTTTCGGCGGGGGAGAAGCCTGCGTATTCCTTGGGCAGGATCCAGGCCGGGGTAGCGGGCAGAGCCGGGCGGCCCTCGGTCCACAGCTCATCCTCCAGGAACAGGGTCTGGATGGCGGCGTTCTTGGTTTCCAGCGCCTTCTTCACGCTGTTCACCAGCGCGCAGCTGGCGGTCAGACCGCACAGGCCCAGCTTGCCGCCCTCAGGCACCACCTTGGCGCAGTATTCCTCCACGGTGGGCACGCCCGGCTCACCCATCTTCATCAGCTGGATCTCGGTGCCTGCGATCTCCTTCTCGGCCTGCACAAAGTAACGGCCGTCGGCCCAGACAGCACTCTCGGTCATGGTGACCACAAAGTTGGAGTTTTCACCATGGAAGCCGGAGAAGTAGGTCAGGGAGGTGTAGTGGTCGGGCAGGTACTCGCTGGAGTGAGGGTCGCCCACCGGGATCAGGTACACGTCCACACCGTTTGCCTGCATGGCGGCACGCAGGGCGGCCAGCCGTTCGGGAACTGTATTCATGCTCATAGAAAAGCCTTCTTTCTCATATTTGCCGGAAGAACGTCCGGCGGCGGTGGTTTGCTACTGCATATTGTAGCATTCCGGCGCAAAGAATGCAATGCGGGAGCGTCGGCTGTTCCGGACGCAAACACGGTTGCCGTGCTGTCAACAGCCGCCGCAGTGTCGCCTGCATCCTGCGGGGGCCGACCGCCTGCCGGTCGTTGACCGTCCGGGGGCGGGGTCTTGCCGTCCGGGGGCGTCCGTCCCTCTGCCGGAGCCTGCCCCTTGCCGAATCGCTGCCCGCCGGGGCCGCTTATTTTCGTCCAAAACGCGAAAACGCAACCAAATTGCAAAAAATGTTACAATTTTTTCTTGAAAAAGGCCGGTTTCCCATTGACAGGCTTGCTATAATAGAGATGTAAGATTTTACGGGCCAGCGCTCTGCGGCTCTGTCTGCTAACAAAGAAAGAGGCATTCAAACTATGACCAAAATTGATATTTTTTCCGGCTTCCTGGGCGCCGGCAAGACCACTCTGATCAAAAAACTCATCAAGGAGGCCTTTGCCGGCCAGCAGGTCGTTCTGATCGAGAACGAGTTCGGTGAGATCGGCATCGACGGCGGCTTCCTGAAGGAGTCCGGCATCCAGATCAATGAGCTGAACGCCGGCTGCATCTGCTGCTCTCTGGTGGGTGATTTCCGCACCGCCCTGCAGCAGGTGGTGGAGCAGTACCACCCCGACCGCATCGTCATCGAGCCCTCCGGCGTGGGCAAGCTGAGCGACGTGACCCGCGCCGTGGAAGGCGTGGCCGAGCACCTGGATGTGCAGCTGAACAGCTTTGTCACCGTGGCCGATGTGAACAAGGTCAAGATGTATATGAAGAACTTCGGTGAGTTCTACGACGACCAGATCAGCCATGCAAGCTGCATCCTGCTCAGCCGCACCCAGACCGCCAGCGAGGAGAAGATCGCCGCCGCCGTGGCCATGCTGCGCGAGAAGAACCCCACCGCCACCATCGTGACCACCGCATGGGACGAGCTGACCGGTGAGCAGATCCTGAAAGCCATGTCCACCAAGGACGACTTCAAGGCAGAGCTGATCGCCATGGCCGCCAAGGCAAACGAGAAGCACGCCGAGGAGGACGAGGAAGAAGAGCACCACCATCATCACCATCACGACGACGAGAACGGCGTGTGCAGCTGCGGCCATCACCACCACGATGATGACGATGACGAGGACGAGCACGAGCATCACCATCACGACCATGACGAGGACGATGACCACGACGAGCATGAGCACCACCATGATCACGATGAGGATCATGACCACGAGGAGCATTGCTGCTGCGGCCATCACCACCATCATCATGACCACGACGCCGATGAGGTGTTCACCAGCTGGGGCGTCGAGACGGCCCGCAAGTTTACCAAGGCCGAAGTGGAGCACGCCCTCACCGAGCTGGACACCGGCAATTACGGCATGATCCTGCGCAGCAAGGGCATCGTGGACGGCGGTGCCGACGGCTGGCTGGAGTTCGACTATGTGCCCGGCGAGTGGGAAGTGCGTGCCCGCGGCGCCGACGTGGGCGGCAAACTGGTGGTCATCGGCTCCAAGCTGAACGAGAAGGCCATTGCAGAGCTGTTCGGCTGCTGAGATGTAAAAGAAGGAGAAACCATCCATTATGGCAAAAGAAATTCCGGTCTACCTGTTTGTGGGCTTTCTGGAAAGCGGCAAGACCAAATTCATTCAGGAGACCTTTGAGGACCCCAACTTCGACTCCGGCGACAAGACCCTGCTGCTGATCTGCGAAGAGGGCGAAGAAGAGTACAACCCCAAGAAGTTCGCCTTCCCCGGTGTGACCGTCAAGGTGATCGAGGACAAGGCAGAGATGAACCCGCAGAACCTGGCCAAGCTGGAAAAGGAATCCGGCGCAGGCCGCGTGGTCATCGAGTACAACGGCATGTGGCTGCTGCAGGAGCTGGCCGATGCCCTGCCGGAAAACTGGCTGGTGTACCAGTGCATCGCCACCGCCGACGGCACCACCGCCCTGACCTATGCCCGCGACAACTCCATGCGCAGCCTGCTGCTGGACAAGATCGCCCGCAGTGAGCTGATCGTGTTCAACCGCGCCGAAGCCGTGAACAACGACGAGGCCCGGCAGGAGCTGCACAGGCTGGTGCGTCAGGCTTCCCGCAAGTGCGACATCGCCTACGAGTTCGCCGACGGCAGCGTGGCCTATGACGACATCCCCGACCCGCTGCCCTTCGACGTGAACGCCCCGGTCATCGACATCCATGATGACGATTTCGGCATCTGGTACATGGACTGCCAGGACGAGCCCCAGAAGTACACCGGCAAGACGGTCAAATTCCTGGCACAGGTGTGCCAGACCAACCGCGCCGGCAAGAACAGCTTCGTGCCCGGCCGCTTTGCCATGACCTGCTGCGTGCAGGATATCCAGTTCGTGGGCTTCCCCTGCAGCTACGACGGCTACAAGGCTCTGGAGCAGCGTAGCTGGGTGCGGGTGACCGCCAAGGTGAGCTACAAGTTCCACAACATCTACCGCGGCAAGGGCCCGGTGCTGACCGCCATTTCGGTGGAGCCTGCCGAAAAGCCGCTGAATGAAGTCGTAACGTTCTCTTAACGTTCTGATCGATCTGTAAACAGGAGGTTCTGGCATGAAAACACTGTTCCGCATTCTGGGCACGGCCGCTGCCGTGGCCGTCACCGGTGCCGCCATCGTGGCACTGGACAAGATCCTGAACCAGAAAGACCCGCTCCATGTGGAGGAGGTCGAGTTCCCCGAAGAAGCCGAGCAGGACGCCGCCGAGGCCGAAAAGACCGCCGAGGCCTACGCCGAAGCAGAGGCCAAAGCAGCGGACGATGCCGCAAAGCAGCCCGCCGCCCCGGCCGAAGCCGACGCCCCGGAAGCTCCTGCCGAGCCCGCTGCCGAGGCACCCGCCGCAAACGAGCCGGTGGCCCTGCCGGACCTGAGCGAAGAGCGCCCGGTGTATGACCCCGAGGCCCCGAACCCCAACCCCGTGGAGGCCGGCCCCGCCGTCGCTCCCAAGGACGAGAACGGCAAGTTCGACGCCACCAGGATCGCTGACGCCAGCGATTTCGGCGACTGGGAAGAGCAGGGCTGCAAGGGCTGATCTCCCGTAACAGCAAAGAGGACGATGCATAACGCATCGTCCTCTTTTTTCATTCGCCTCTTGCCAGCTGCTGCAGCTTTGGCTTGTCCAGCACCTGCACGCCGCCGCGGTACAGCCGCACCCAGCCCTCCTGCGCGAAGTATTTGAGCATCCGGCTCACCACCTCGCGGGCAGAGCCCATGTACTTTGCCATCTGGTCGTGGGTCATGCGCACCTCGTCGCCGCCGGTCTTGGCCAGCTCGTCGGTGAGAAAGATGGCCAGCCGCCGGTCGGCGCTCATGAACAGGATCTGCTGCATCGTCCACATGGTGTCGGAAAAGCGCTCTGCCGTGAGCTGGTAGGCGTAGCAGCGCACATAGACATTCTGCTGCATCAGACGGCGGAAGATGCCCGCGCTGATGCACAGTGCCTCGGTGTCCTCCTCAGCGTCGATGTACAGGTCCACATTCACCGAGTCCATCACGCAGGACGCCGACAGGATGCACACTTCCCCGCCGAACAGGCGGTAGAGGGTCACGTCCCGGCCGTCCTCCGACAGCAGATAGGCCCGCAGCTGGCCGGTGCGCAGCAGCAGGATGCCCACACAGCTTTCCAGTGGGCTGTGCACCCGGGCCCCTTTGCGGTAGTGCACCGGGCGGGTATAGCGGCAGAGCATCTCCTGTTCGTCGGCGGTCAGCTGCGCCCAGAAGGGGAACGCGCAGGCCAGACAGTTGCGGTGATCCGAGGTCTTTTCTTCCATGATGCTCATCCTTTCCGCAGGGCCTTGGCGGCCTCCGTGCCGGCCTGTGCCCCCTCGTATACAGCCTTTGCCACCTGCAGCAGGCCGCCGGTGCAGTCCCCGGCAGCGTACAGGCCGGGCACGGTGGTCTGCATCTTCTCATCCACCACGATGCGGCTGCCCTCCACGGCGGCCCCGATCTTGCGGGCCAGCGCAGTGCTGCCCGCCACGCCCAGCGCCACGAACACACCGGACAGGGCAACCTCCTGCCCGTCGGACAGCTGCACCCCGGTGACCACCTGTTCGCCCAGAACAGCCTCCACCTTCTGCGGGTATACGGTCACCTCCGGCGGGAATTCTGCGGTCAGCGGCATGCCGTTGGTCAGCAGGCTGACGCTTTTCACCACCGGCAGCAGGGCCTGCACCTCGTGCAGGGCATAGGCTCCGCTGCCCAGCACGGCCACATCCTTGCCGCGGTAGAAAAAGGCGTCGCAGACGGCACACCAGCTCACGCCGTGGCCCTCCAGCCCGGCAAGGCCCGGAATGCGCGGCACTGCACGGGAGGCCCCCGTGGCCAGGATCACCGCGTCCGCCGGGTAATCTTCCCCTATGGTTTCTACCGTCAGTTTATCCGTATAGGTCAGCCCCACGGCTTCGGCGGTCACAAACCGCACCCCCAGGCGTTTGGCGTTCTCGATGCTGCGGCGCTCCAGCTCCGCACCGGAAACCGGCTGAGCAAGGCCGTAGTAGTTTTCGATCTTCTCGGCCCGGTCCAGCGCACCGGGGCCTTTGGTCAGCACGGTGGTGTCCACCCCCGCGCGGACCGCGTACAGTGCGGCAGACACGCCCGCCGGGCCGGAACCTACGATCACAATGTTGGGCATGGTGGTTCTCCTTTTTAAGTTGACGGTTTGAAATGGCCTCCGCTTCGCTCTGGCCATATTCAGCGGAAATAATATTTTTTATTCGCAATTCCGGCAGGGCTGCGGCCCTGCCGGAATTGCCTTTTCACGGAGTGGGGGTCGTGGCGGATAACGGCATCGGCTGCTGTCGGGCTGCGCCCGAAGCGCAGCGGGTGAACCCGCTTTTTATGGAAAGCGCTCCCCACCGGGGAGCTGTCGCGCAGCGACTGAGGGGCCTTCCAATCGACGGAAGCCCCTTTCCTCATATAGTATACACCTTTTTCCGCAAAACTTCTGTGACCGGGTCGCAAAAAGCAGCCTTTTGCCGCTGCGGGGCACTTTTCAGCCGGAAAAGAGTGTGTTATACTGGGTTTGTTTCTCTGATTTTCTGCCATGGAGGCTTTTTATGACCAAACAGCGCATTCTTTTCATTACCACCGGCGGCACCATTGCCAGCGTACATACTCCGCAGGGCCTCCGGCCCGTGCTCAGCAGCGACGAGCTGCTGGCCCATCTTCCGGAGCTCAACGACCTGTGCATCCCGGAAACGCTGGCCCTGTGCAGCATCGACAGCACCGACCTCGGCCAGGAACACTGGCTGATGATGGCCCGTGCCATTCAGGAGAACTACGCCCTGTACGATGGTTTCATCATCTGCCACGGCACCGATACGCTGGCCTATTCCGCAGCGGCACTTTCTTACCTCATCCAGAACGCGGACAAGCCCATCATCCTCACCGGTGCCCAGCAGCCCATCTCCAACGAGATCACCGACGCCAAGAAAAACCTGCGCGACAGCGTGATCTGTGCACTGGACCCGGGCAGCCGGGGCGTGATGGTGGTGTTTGGCGGGCACGTCATTGCCGGCACCCGTGCCAAAAAGAACAAGACCATCAGCTACGACGCCTTTGCCTCGGTCAACTTCCCGGAGCTGGCACTGGTGCAGGGCGACCGTCTGGTGCGCTATGTGCCTTCGCCCTGGCCCACCGGCCCGGTGGAGTTCGGCCGCGCCATGAACCCCCGGGTGTTCCTGCTCAAGCTCATCCCCGGCATGGACCCCGGCATGATCCCGGAGATCTTCCGCCTGTACGACTGCGTCATCGTGGAGAGCTTCGGCGTGGGCGGCATCCCGCAGCGGCTCATGGACGCCTTTGCCGAGGGGCTGGGCCACTACGAGCAGACCCACAAGGTGCTCATCCTGACCACGCAGGTGACCTATGAGGGCAGCGACGTGGGCGTGTACGAGGTGGGCAAGCGGGTGAAGAACCGATTCCGCTTCCTGGAAGCCCATGACATGACCATCGAAGCCGTGGTCACCAAGAGCATGTGGCTGCTGGCCCAGAACTGCGACAGCTTCGACCAGCTGCAGCAGCGGTTCTACCGTCAGGTGAACTTCGATACCTTCTATCACTGAGGATAAAGCCGCCGGGCAGGCCAGTGCTTGCCCGGCGGTTTTGCCTGTGCACCCTTGCGCCGGGAGGGCTGCGGTGTTACACTGGACAAAAAGGGAGGCGCATCTTACTATGTGGTTCGTGTTTGCACTGGGCAGTGCCGTGTTTGCGGCCCTTACCTCCATCCTGGCCAAGATCGGCATCCAGGGGGTCAACTCCACCCTGGCCACCGCCATCCGCACGGTGGTGGTGCTGGTCATGAGCTGGGGCATGGTGTTCCTCACCGGGACCCAGGGCGGCGTGGGGGATATCTCTCGCCGCAGCTGGCTGTTTTTGATCCTTTCCGGCCTGGCCACCGGGGCCAGCTGGCTGTGCTATTACCACGCTTTGCAGATCGGGGCCGCCTCCAAGGTGGTTCCGGTGGACAAGCTCAGCGTGGTGATCACCCTGGCTTTGGCCTTTGTGATCCTGAAGGAACCCTTTACCGCCAAAAACCTGGTGGGCTGTGCCCTGATCACCGCCGGAACCCTGTTTATGGTGCTGTAAAGCCGCCTTACCAAAAATGCGCCCGGGATACTCCCGGGCGCATTTTTTATTCCGACAGCCGCTGCCGGGTCTTGTTCATCAGGTCCAGCTCCGGCATCAGCTCATCGCTGATCACCGTGAGCATCTGCTCCAGCTTGTCCACGTCCTCTTCCGGGAAGCGCTTGCGCACCCGCTCGATCACGGTGCTCAGGTAGGAGTAGCTGATGTTGTAGTAGTCGATATACTTCTGGGTGGGGCGCAGGTGGTACTCGCGCCGGTCCACGGTGGACTGGATCTTTTCCACATAGCCCTTTTTGACCAGACTGCCGATCTTATAGGCCGCATTGGGGGTGGAGATCTGCATCATGCGGGAGAACTCCGCAATGGTAGGTTCGCCCATGGCCATGATGCCCTCCATGCAGAAGGACTCCACCGTGGTCAGGGTCGCTTCCCGCGTGGCAAAACGCTGGAATACGTTCTGATAAAAATGCAGCTTGAATTTGGTGTATACATCCTGAAAAGCCTGTTCCAGCATGGATCGCGCCTCCGCTCGTTCGTTTTCTTTCAGTTTATCCAGTTTATCACAAGTTGCCCGCGACGGCAAAGCCCAATCATGCTTTTGCCTTTTTGATCGTGCGGGCGCGGATGATGCTGAGCACCACCAGCTCTACGACGATGGCCACGGCCAGCAGCACCAGCGAGGTGAACAGGCTGGCCCGGCTGCCCAGTACCGCCTGTGCCAGGCCGGTGATCACATAACACACCGCCGCGCAGGACGCCGCCGTGATGGCATAGGGCAGCTGGGTGGACACATGGTTCACATGGCTGCAGTGGGCACCCGCCGAGGCCATGATGGTGGTGTCGGAGATGGGGGAGCAGTGGTCGCCGCACACGGCGCCGGACAGGCAGGCCGCGATGGAGATGACCAGCATTTCGCCTTCCGGGAATGCGTGGCACACGATGGGGATCAGAATGGAGAAGGTTCCCCAGCTCGTGCCGGTGGCAAAGGCCAGGAACACCGCCACCAGGAAGATGATCACCGGCAGCAGATACTGCAGCGCCGCAGCGGAGCCGCCCAGCAGATTGGCCACATAATACTTGGCACCCAGCAGGCCGGTCATGCCGGACAGGGTCCAGGCCAGCGTGAGGATGAGCATGGGGCTGACCATGGCCTTGAAGCCCTCCGGAATGCAGGCCGCAAAGTCCTGGAAGGTCATGACGCTGCGCACCCGGTAGAACACGAAGGTGAACAGCAGAGCAATGCTGCTGCCCATCACAAGGCCGGCAGAGGCGTTGCAGTCCGCAAAGGCGGTGACGAAGTCCACCCCGTCAAAGAAGCCGCCGGTGTAGATCATGCCGAAGATGCAGGCCGCGATCAGCACCAGCACCGGTGCGATCAGGTCCACAACATGGCCCTTCGTCTCGGTGCCGTCGTCCACGTCGTCGCCGTAGGGGCGGTCCTCGGTGGTGAACAGGTCGCCGTTTTTCGCGTTGTCCTCATTGAGCTTCATGGAGCCGAAGTCCGTGCCGGTGAAGATGAGGAACAGGCTCATGACGACGGTAAGCAGGGCATAGTAGTTGTAGGGGATGGTGCGCAGGAACATGGTGAAGCCGTTGATGCCAGACCCCTCCGGCACGCTGGAGGTGACCGCCGCCGCCCAGCTGGACACCGGCGCAATGATGCAGATGGGGGCCGCCGTGGCGTCGATGAGGTAGGCCAGCTTGGCGCGGGACACCTTCTGCCGGTCGGTGACCGGGCGCATGACCGAACCCACGGTCAGGCAGTTGAAATAGTCGTCCACAAAGATCATCACACCCAGCAGCAGGGTGGCAAACTGTGCGCCCGCCCGGGAGTGGATGTGCTTCGATGCCCAGCGGCCAAAGGCGGCCGAGCCGCCGGCCTTGTTCATCAGGGCCACCAGGATGCCCAGCATGACCAGGAACACCAGGATGCCCACATTGCTGCTGTCGGACAGTTTGGCGATCATGCCGCCCTCTTCGTGGAAGAAGAGGGTATTCAGGGCCAGTTCCAGGTTTCCGTTGGCATACAGCAGCGCGCCCGAGGCGATGCCCACCAGCAGGGAGGTGTACACCTCCTTGGTGTTCAGGGCCAGCACAATGGCAATGACCGGCGGCAGCAGCGAGAAGAAGGTGCTGTACACCGCACAGGTGTAGGTAGACGGGTCGGCGATCTTGCCGGGAGTGGCTGCCGTGCACCACAGCAGCAGGGCAAACACGAACAGTGCCGCCGCCCAGGACAGATTTTTGTTTTTCATAATGATTCCTTTTCGTTTCAGGCGATTCGTTCCGGCAGCGTATCAGGCCCCGTGCTGCGGGGCAGACTATCCCCACGGAATGCAAAAGGGGAGTGGGGCCGTGCCGGATTATAAAGCGATGTATTTTGAGCTGTTCCGCGCCAGCGTGCAGGCCGTACAGCTGCTGCAGGACGCACAGGCCCACGCCGAACAGCAGCTGCTGGCCGAGGACCCGCCGCCGCTGCGGCTGGAGCCGGAAGAACTCCCTCCGTCAAAGAGGGAGCCTTAGCCTTCCCCCTTGGGGGAAGGCTTTTTCAGTTCTTCTTTGCCTCCGCCTTGGCCGCAAACTTGTCGTTGTGGATCACAAAGCGCTCGTGGGTGCCGCCGCCCACCGGGCCTTTTTCGTCGTGCAGGGTCACTTTGAAGGTGAGCTTGCGGCCTTCCACAGCCACCAGCTCGCTCTCGCAGGTCACGGTCATGCCCACGGGGGTGGGAGCAGTGTGCTCCAGTTCCAGCTTCGTGCCCACGGTGCCGTCACCCTCGGCCAGGGCCGGGGCTACGCTCATCCAACAGGTCTTTTCGGCCAAGGCTACCAGGGCCGGGGTGGCAAACACGTCCAGCGTGCCGCTGCCCATGGTTTTTGCAGTGTTTGCAGCAGTGACAGACACGCTCTGCTCACCGCGGATGCCAGGTTCCAATGTCATAAAAAATTCCCTCCTGTGCGTTTTGCGCAGTTTGTTGTTTTATACTTTTATAAGATACCACAGCTTGGCAAAGAATGCACCCACTTTGGCGCATTTTGTAAAAAATACCGTTTCGGTTTCCGGCTGTCTGTGCTATGATAGGCTCTGAAAGAGAGGGGACCTCCATGTCTGACTTCTGGAAATCCTATGACATCACCGCCGCCGAATACGGTGCGGGCTATGAGTGCTACCCGCTGTTCGGTACTGTCCATCTCATAGAGCTGGCGCTGTCGGCTTTGTTCCTTCTGTGCATGGTGTGGTGGTACCGCCGCAGCACGCCGCGCACCCGGCGGCACATTCTGGTGGGGGTCACGGCGGCCCTGCTGGCCGACGAGGCCGCCCTGCTGCTGGGCATGGCCTGCACCGGCCAGTGGAACTGGAGCTATCTGCCGCTGCACCTGTGCAGCATCAACGTGTTCGTCTGCCTGTACAACACCCTCACCGACCGCAGCTGGTGCAAGGAGGAGCTGTACGCCCTGTGCATCCCCGGCGCGGCACTGGCTCTGCTGTGCCCCAGCTGGCGGGATGTGCCCGGGTGGTTCACCCTCATCAACCTGCACTCGGTCAGCATCCACGCCCTGCTGGTGCTCTACCCTGTGCTGCTGGTGGCGGGCGGATACCGCCCCAGCGTGCGCCGGGTGCCGCAGGTGCTGGCCTTTTTGTTCGGCTCGGCCCTGCCCATCTATTTTCTTAACAAACCCCTGCACACCAACTTTTACTTTTTGAATAACCCCTATGGCAACGTCATCACCAGCACCTTTACCGCGTGGTTTGGCGAAAAATTCTACATTCTGGGCTTTCTGCCCGCCATCGCGCTGGCCCTTGTGCTGATGTACGCCCCCTGGGCAGCAGCCGGGAAGAAGCGTTGAGCCGCTCCGCCACCCGTCCGCTCCCGGTCCGCTTTCCAGCGGGCCGGGTTTTCTTTTTCAATTTGCATCTTTTTGGCGTTTTTCGGTGTTTTTTCATCAATGCAGCGGGAATGTCAAAATTCTTCTGCAAAGGGCTTGACAGGCAGGCATGTGCGTGATATCATGAACACATGAACAGTCGTTCATATGATTTCATCCCGAAAGGAGATGCTTCCATGGCACAGCAGAACGAACCCCTCGTGCAGCCGGAAGAGCTGGACATGCCGGATGACGAAGTGCTGTACGAGCTGGCCGACCTGTTCCGGGTGTTCGGCGACTCCACCCGCATCAAGATCCTGTACGCCCTGCACGACAATGAGCTGTGCGTGCAGGACATTGCCAACGCCGTGCAGCTGAGCCAGTCGGCCGTGAGCCACCAGCTGCGGGTGCTCAAGGATTCCAAGCTGGTACGCTTCCGGCGGGAGGGCAAGACCGTGTACTACGCACTGGACGACGACCATGTGCGCAGCATCCTCTCTCTGGGGATGGACCATATCGAAGAATGATTTTCCGGGCTGCGGCCCGCACAAAAACAGAAAGGCTGGTATCTACGATGAAAAAGACCTACAAGATCGAAGTGGACTGCGCAAACTGCGCCCAGAAGATGGAGGACGCTGCCAACACCGTTGCCGGTGTGGAAAAGGCGACTGTCAGCTTCATGACCCAGAAGATGAAGGTGGAGTTTGCCGAGGGTGCCGACCCCCACGCCACCATGGAGAATGTGCTGTCCGCCTGCAAGAAGGTGGAGGACGACTGCGAGATCTTTGACATCTGACCTCTTCCGGTCCGGTTCCCGGCATCGCTGCTGGGCGGCAGCTCTCCCCCTGTGGGAGAGCTTTTCTTTCCTCTGCCGCCGGGCAGCGGAAAACTCCTCTTTTTCGTGGAAAAAACGGGCAGTTTTCAACACTTTCCACGCACTTTTCAACATCCTTCGCGGAAAACTCCAAAAAGAAACGTGGAAAAGCAAGTTTTCTGCGGGAAAACCCCGTGGAAAACACGGGGGAAAGGGTGGAAAATCCATTTTTGTGGGGAAAACCTGTTGAATTCCACTGCGTTTTCCCGTTTTTTCTCAGAACCGCCGCAATCCGACAAAAGGAGCGTTTTGTATGACCAAAAAGCAAAAAAAGAGCCTGCAGCAGATCCTGATCGCGCTGGCCCTTGTGATCCTGCTCAAACTGCTGCTCCGTGTGCTGCCGGCACTTCCCACCCCGGTGGAGCTGCTGCTCTACCTCATCCCGTACTTTGTGGTGGGCAAGGACGTGCTGCGCAAGGCCATCAAGGGCATCAAGAACCGCCAGCCCTTTGACGAGTGCTTCCTGATGGCGGTGGCTACCGTGGGTGCCTTTGCCCTGGGCGACTATGTGGAAGGCTGCGCCGTTATCCTCTTTTACCAGATCGGCGAGCTGTTCCAGAGCGTGGCCGTGGGCAAAAGCCGCCAGAGCATTTCCAGCCTGATGGACATCCGCCCGGACTACGCCAACGTGGAGGACGAGGACGGCAAGCTGGAGCAGGTGGACCCCGATGACGTGGAGGTCGGCACCGTGATCGTGGTGCAGCCCGGCGAGCGGGTGCCCATTGACGGTGTGATCGTAGAGGGCACCTCCGCCCTGAACACCGCCGCCCTGACCGGTGAGAGCCTGCCCCGCGACGTCCAGACCGGAGACGAGGTCATCAGCGGCTGCGTGAACATGACCGGCCTGCTGAAAGTCAGGACTACCAAGGAATTCGGCGAGTCCACCGTCTCGAAAATTCTCGATCTGGTGGAAAATTCCAGCATGAAGAAGGCCCGTGCCGAAAACTTCATCACCCGCTTTGCCCGGGTATACACCCCGGCTGTCTGCTACGGTGCGCTGGCGCTGGCCTTCCTGCCGCCCATCGTGCTGCTGCTGATGGGCCAGCCCGCCCGCTTTGGGGACTGGATCTACCGCGCTTTGACCTTCCTGGTCATCAGCTGCCCCTGCGCACTGGTCATCAGCATTCCGCTGAGCTTCTTCGGCGGCATCGGCGGTGCTTCCGCCTGCGGCATCCTGGTCAAGGGCTCCACCTATCTGGAGGAGCTGGCCCGCACCGGCATCGTGGTGTTTGATAAGACCGGCACCCTGACCCAGGGCACCTTCAAGGTCACCGGCGTCCACCCGGCCGACGGCATCACCGACGAACAGCTGGTGGAGACCGCCGCCCTGGCCGAGAGCTGGTCCAAACACCCCATCTCCCTGAGCATCAAGGCCGCCTATGGCAAGGAGATCGACTCCGCCCGCGTCACCGACGTGGAGGAACTTGGCGGCCACGGCGTGACCGCCAAGGTGGACGGCAAGCCCGTTGCCGCCGGCAACGCCCGTCTGATGGAGCGGCTGGGCCTTTCTGCCCCCGCCGTGAGCGAGACCGGCACCGTCGTGCACGTTGCCATTGACGGCAGATACGCCGGTTGCCTGCTCATCGCCGACGTGGTCAAACCCCACAGTGCCGAGGCCATCCGGGCCCTGAAGGCCGCCGGAGTGCGCAAGACCGTCATGCTCACCGGCGACGCCGAGCCGGTGGCCAAGGCCGTTTCTGCCCAGCTGGGTCTGGACGAATACCACGCCGGTCTGCTGCCCGGCGACAAGGTGGACCAGATCGAAACACTCATCGCCGCCAAGAAGTCCAAGGAGAATCTGGCCTTTGTGGGCGACGGCATCAACGACGCCCCGGTGCTGTCCCGCGCCGATGTGGGCATCGCCATGGGTGCCCTGGGCTCCGACGCCGCCATTGAAGCCGCCGACGTGGTGCTGATGGACGATGACCCGGCCAAGATCGCACTGGCCATGCGCATCGCCCGCCGCACCCTGCGCATCGTGTACGAGAACATCGTGTTCGCGCTGGCGGTCAAGTTTGCCTGCCTGCTGCTGGGTGCCATCGGTATGGCCAGCATGTGGACAGCCATCTTTGCCGACGTGGGCGTCATGGTCATTGCCGTGCTCAACGCCACCCGCGCCCTGTACACCAAAGATCTTGTCAAGAAGAGCCAGCCGTAACGCTGCTGCTTTCCATAAAAAATGCCTGACCGCCAACGACAGCGGTCAGGCATTTTTGTGTTTTCCGGGGTTCAGATGTCCCACAGCTCCGGGGCAGAGGTGGACACCGCCGAGGCACCGGCCCGCATGGCGGCCATGACGTCGGCCTTATCCCGCAGCAGACCGCCCGCGATCACCGGCACCCGGGTGCGGGTACTGATCTCGGTGATGACCCGGGGCATGATGCCGGGCAGGATCTCCACAAAGTCCGGCTTGCCTTGTTCCAGCTGGCCGGAAAGGTTGTTCAGGGAAAGGGAGTCCAGGATGAACGCCCGCTGGATGGTCAGCAGGCCCTGATGGCGCGCCCGCCGGATCAGGGACGGGTGGGTGGAAATAATACCGTCCGGGTGGCACAGCGCAATAAGGGAATTCACGGCAACTTCCCGCGCCGAAAGGCCGTCCACAAGGTCGATGTGCACGACGGCCAGCTTTCCGGCCGCGTGGATGCGTCGGACCAGCTCCCCCACATTGAGCAGGGTGCTCGCCAGCAGAAAGACCGTGCTGCAGGGCGAGGCCAGGGCGGCCGTCAGAGCGTCATCCGTCTTGACGGCTGCGATCACCGGCTCGTCCAGCAGAGTTTCAGCAAGTGGATGCATCGGGCAGGACTCCTTTTCTCTCAGATGGTTCTCATTATCGCACAAAGGGGCCGCACTGTAAAGTGCAGCCCCAGTCTGCGGTTGTGCTTATGCCTGGAAATAGATCGCGGTGTTGGCCACGGTCATCATGGTCATCAGGATGGTATTCAGGAAGGCCGCAACGTACACGTTGCCGGTCTTTTTGTACAGGTACTTGGCCAGGCAGGATGCAATGGCCAGCGAGGGCACCAGCGCAAACAGCAGGATGCCGCCAAGGGCCTGTCCCGGGTAGAAAGCAACGCCGGTACGGAACAGGGTGCCGTACTGCAGCACCAGCCAGAGGAGGATGCCGCCCATGTTGGTCAGAGCAGCCAGCAGGTAGCCCCAGCCGCCCTGCAGCTTTTCGCTGCTGGTGTTGGAGATGGCGGCGGCGCCGCTGACAAAGTAGTACACAAAGAAGAACGGCATATACTTGACCGCCGCCGGGATGGCGCTGGCTTCAAAGGTCTTGAAGGCGAAGGTCCAGATGCGGAAGTCGGTCTTGAAGATGGCATCCACGGCAAACAGGCAGGCGTAGGCGATCACGCTCACCAGCAGTGCCACGCAGAAGGCTGCGGCCACAGACACCGGCTTTGCGGCAATGCCGTACTGTTCCAGCGTGATGCCCTTCTGCTTGCGGCCGCCGAACAGGTAGACGCAGACCATGGTCACGATGGAGATGCAGGCGCAGATGAGAGCCCAGGTCACGATGCTGTTGACAGTGGGGCCCTGCCAGGTGGCATTGGTCTCGAAGATGTTCTTGGTCACCAGCACACGCAGGACGATGGAAGCGATCAGGACGCACACCGAGCCGGACAGCCAGGTCTTGCGGTCGTCCTCGGTGCTGCGGGCTGCCAGAACGATGCCCACCACCGACAGGAGCAGGGCAATGTCACTGGCGTAGCGCATCCAGCGGATGGGCTCTGCGGTCAGACTGCCGTCGTACACGGCGGGGAAGATGATGGCCGGGATCAGCATACCCACCACGAACAGGCTGATCGTGCCAAGCTTGCCGGACAAGGTGCCGACGGCCGGGGTGGGTGCTGCGACGGCCTGCTTTGCATTGGACAGGAAGGGCAGCTTCATCAGCAGCAGGGCAAGAGGTGCCAGCATGAGCAGGAAGCCCACCAGAGCGACCAGCTCAAAGACTTCTTTCCAGTACCAGATCTGGCTGGTGGAAGCAATGTTCTGCACCAGACCGGACTGGTCGGCAAATGCAGTGGCGTAGAACTCGATGGCATCCTTGGTGGAAGCGGTGGAGAAGTGGTTCCAGGGGTGGATCTCACGCGGCTGGTAAATGATGCGCTGGCCGCCGTCCGAGCCGGTGTACCAGGTGTCAGCCTGCGGAGCTTCCTGCTCCAGCAGGGTCTTGCCAGCGGTGGTGGCAACATAGTCCTTGTGGTAGACGGTGCCGCTCTTCGTGGGAGGCTCGTCGGCCGCAAAGAAGAACTCGTCGTACTGGCCGCAGATCTTGCCGATGGTGCGTCCGCCGAAGGTGGCAACTGCAGCCTCTTCGTCCAGGCCCAGGTAGGAGGTCCAGGAGTAATCGGCACCCATGCTCAAACCGGCCTTGATGATGCGGTAACCGGCGGCAGCGTAGTTCTGCTCATCCAGATAGATGGCCATCTCGGAGGAGAAGCCGCCCATGGAGTGGCCGCTGACCGCGATCTGACCGTTGCCCTGTGCATCCTTGGCAACGTAGTCCTGGCTGTACATGTACTGTGCGGCATCCCACAGCGAAGTGGGCCAGAAGTTGAAGAAGCCGCCGGTATTGTCGGCGTTCCCGTGGGAATGGCCGTGGTCATACATATCCAATGCCAGCACGACATAGCCGCGGCGGGACATCTCGATGGCGGTCTCGTCCTGCATCTCGGCACTGTTCAGGTAGCCGTGGGTGGTCACGATGGTGGGGTGCGGGTTGGAGGCGTCCACGCCCTTGGGCAGGTACAACAGGCCCGAAAGGGTGCCGGAGTCGGTATCAAAGGAAATGCGGGAGACCTTGACCTTGTAGAATGAGGTGTTGAACATCTGGGCAAAAATGCTGCCCAGCAGCATCAACGCCACAGCGATCGCCAGCACAACGACCGTGCGCGAACGCTTTTCGGTGGCCTTTGCGGTGCTTTTCATGGGGATCCTCCTTCTTTTTTCAGGGACGTGCCCGGCGGCTGCACTTCCAAAACCAGCCCCCGGAACAGATGTGAACGGGCGGACAAGGGGTGCGATGGGAACAAAAAAATGGGGACGCACTGCGGTCGTGTGGCACAGTGCATCCCCATCTCAATTCTCTTGGGATGCTTTCAGTATACCATCTCTCAACGGTTTGTCAACAGACAATTCACAAATTCGTGATTTTTTGTTGGAAGCAGTCAAAATCCAGACAAATTCTTTTCATGCTCTGCCCAGTCACTGCTGCGGCCCACGGCCTTGTGCCAGCCGGACAGCAGCCGTGCGCGCTCGGCCTCCGGCATAGCGGGGGTAAAGGTCATGTTGCAGTGCCACAGGCTGCGGATCTCGTCCCGGTCCTTCCACACG
>ERZ838577.614-NODE-614-length-54543-cov-6.109162_pt1 | contig 54543 bp, 44 predicted proteins | sample MGYA00519682_ERZ838577 | MGnify/ENA primary metagenome ERZ838577 (study PRJEB31850, sample SAMEA3708838) | human gut metagenome | biome: human gut; feature: human-associated habitat; material: faeces | place: China | collected 2014 ...
GCTTGCGTTGCCACCACCACTCATTTTAAGAGTTGACATCTGATAGTTAATCTTTCAGCAAGGAACCCAGTGGGCGGCGGCTCAGGCAACGGAAACTATTATGGCTGGGATCTCTAAAATTATGGTGGACTTCCTAGTGATCGTATTTTTCCTGATCCTGATGATTGTGTTCTTTGTGATTTTTATTTTGATTTACCGTTTGGTCATTCGCCCGGTACTGCGGCTGCCGGTATTGCGGCAAATCGACAGCTTTATAGGCTTCTTCGTAGGCGTTTTGCAATGCATTCTGTTTTTGCTGGTGGCTGTTACAGTGCTGCATTGGGCAGTGTCGTCTATGGACCCCACGCCGGCTGCTTTTTCAAGAGAAACCATTGATCAGACGTTTTTATTCCGCTGGATTTATGATTGGAATCCGTCCTCTTTGTTTTTTCCTGCGTAGGGTTTAGAAATTTAACATTCCTTAACAAATCATTAAGGCTTGAGGTGTATACTGTAAACAGCGGCGAAGCCGCTAAAAAGGAGAAACACTATGCTTTGTTCAAGATGTAAAAAAAGACCTGCGGTGGTGTTTATCGCCACCAATACCAATAGTTCGAATACTCAGGGATTATGCCTTACCTGTGCGAAAGAGCTGGGTATTAAGCCGGTAACGGATTTAATGGATAAAATGGGCATTGATGACGAACAGCTGGAAGCGATGCAGGAGCAGTTCGGAGGCCTCATGAACCCTGAGGAGCTGGGAGAGGCTTTTGGAGGCGCAGCCGACAGGGAAGAAGAGGACAACGATGCCTTGTTTACGCCGGGAGGAGCGGCGACATTTCCATTTTTACAAAATATTTTTGGGGACTCTTTCCAAGCGGGAGGCAATGCCGCCCAGAACGCCAATGCTCAAAAGTCTGCGGAAAAAAAGCAGAAGGCGGAAAAGCGTCCAAAACGGAAGCATTTGGATACCTACTGCTATAACCTAACGCAAAAAGCAAAAGATGGAAAGCTTGACGCTATTATCGGCCGTGATAAGGAAATCGGCAGGGTGGTGCAGATTCTTTCACGGCGGACAAAAAACAACCCTTGTCTGATTGGAGAACCCGGCGTAGGTAAAACCGCGATTGCCGAGGGACTCGCTTTGCGGATCGCCTCGGGAAACGTGCCGGCAAGGCTAAGGACTAAGGAAATCCATTTGCTGGATTTAACAGCCCTGGTAGCCGGAACCCAGTTCCGGGGACAATTTGAAAGCAGAATTAAAGGCTTGGTAGATGAAGTGAAAGCCGACGGCAATATAATTCTCTTCATCGATGAGGTTCATAATCTGGTAGGCACCGGTGACGCGGAAGGCTCTATGAACGCGGCTAATATTTTAAAGCCGGCGCTTTCCCGTGGGGAAATCCAGGTGATAGGCGCCACTACCTTTACGGAGTACAGAAAGTATATTGAAAAGGACAGTGCTTTAGAGCGCCGGTTTCAGCCGGTGACCGTGTCGGAGCCTTCCATTCAGGATACCGTAGACGTATTGATCGGGATTAAACCCTATTATGAGAATTATCACCGGGTGAAAATTTCCAATGAACTGGTGAAAAAAGCAGTAGTCCTGTCTGAACGGTATATTACAGACCGTTTCCTGCCGGATAAAGCCATCGATCTGCTTGACGAGTCCTGTGCCTGCGCGGCTTTGCGGAACACGGCAATGGACGAATATGACGCGGTAAGCGCTCAATGCGGCGAACTGAAAAAGCAGGAAGACGCTTTAGCCAGTGAAAAAGACATTGATTATGAAAAATTAGCCGAGGTGCGCTGTGAGTTTGCCCGCCTGGAAAATAAGGTGCAGGAGCTTGCGCCGGAGGCTTTAGGCGCGCAGGTGACGGAAGAGGATATCGCTAAGGTGATCGAGCTTTGGACTGGAATCCCCGCTTCTAGAGTTAAGGAAAACGAGTTGAAAAAGCTTGCTTCGATTGAGGATAAGCTGAAAAGCAGAATTATTGGGCAAGACGAGGCGGTGAAAGCGGTTTCCGCAGCGATCCGCCGCAGCCGTGTACAGATCAGCCCCAGAAGACGGCCGGCCTCGTTTATTTTTGTCGGTCCTACCGGTGTAGGAAAAACAGAATTGGTGAAAGTATTATCGCAGGAGCTGTTTGACACGCCGGAGACCTTGATTCGTTTGGATATGTCGGAATTTATGGAAAAGCATTCTGTCAGCCGCATCATCGGTTCTCCTCCGGGTTACGTTGGCTATGACGAAAGCGGACAAGTGACAGAGAAGGTGCGCCGCCGTCCATATTCTGTGCTCCTGTTCGACGAGATTGAGAAAGCACATCCCGACGTAATGAATATTTTGCTGCAAATCTTGGATGAGGGAAAAATCACAGATGCTCACGGAAGAACTGTCAATTTTGAAAACACTGTGATCATTATGACCTCAAATGCCGGCAGCGACCGCAAAGACGCTGCTCTGGGCTTTGCGAAGACCGAATCTGAAATCAGCAAGGAAAAGGCGTTAAAGGCTCTTTCTGAGTTTTTACGGCCGGAATTTTTGAGCCGAATTGATGAAGTTATCGTTTTCCGCCCCTTAGAGGAAAATGATTTTGTCAGCATTGCGCGCTTAATGCTTTCAGAATATGTGGATAGCCTAAAAGAAAAGGGCGTGCAGTTTACCTTCCAGGACAGCGCTTGCCAGTGGCTGGCCCATCATGCTATCGGTGGAAAAAGCGGAGCTAGAGATTTGAGAAATTTAGTGCGTAGAGAGGTAGAGGATCGGATTACAACCGCTTTTATTGATGCGGAGGACACTCAGATTCTGGGAATTGATCTCTTTGCCGAAGGCGATCAGTTGAAAATTAATGCGCTATAAAATTTTTTAAACGAATCAAAAGAATCTGCTTGACGAACGGCGAGTTTTATGGTAATATATAACTCGCCGTTGAAATGCGGGTGTAGTTCAATGGTAGAACCCCAGCCTTCCAAGCTGGTCGTGTGGGTTCGATTCCCATCACCCGCTCCACATTTATTTCACCCCTGAGCGGGCAAAATAATGACCCATGCGCCAATAGCTCAGCTGGATAGAGCACCTGCCTTCTAAGCAGGGGGTCAGGGGTTCGAGTCCCTTTTGGCGCGCCATATGGTGGATGTAGCTTAGTTGGTTAAAGCGCCAGTTTGTGGCACTGGAGACCGTGGGTTCGAGTCCCATCTTCCACCCCATAACTGTAAGCGATATGCGGACAACCTTGTATTGTCCGCATATCGCCCCTAAATTCCTTTTTATTGGGGTGTAGCCAAGCGGTAAGGCAACGGACTTTGACTCCGTCATTGCGCTGGTTCGAATCCAGCCATCCCAGCCAGTTATTAGACCATAGGTGGTCTTTTATAAATATTTATAGGAATCATTAGCTCAGTTGGCAGAGCACTTGACTTTTAATCAAGGTGTCCGGGGTTCGAATCCCCGATGGTTCACCACACCAATATTAAACAAAGTCCCCGAGAATATTATTTTCTCGGGGGCTTTGCTGTTATGAGGTATCTTACAGAACCCTATAAGGGCAGATAGAAAATCATATTAGAAAAGACCAGTTAGGCTTTGAAAGCTTAGCTGGTCTTTTTTTGTTGCAGCTATCTATTGTCTGAAAGATCGGTTATTGGCTTTGCTTGAACCATTTTCTGTAAAAGCTCATAGAAATCAGTCTCAACAATTTTGGCGTTGAATTTTTGACAGAACTCTCTGATTAAAGATTCAGCTAAATTTTTATCCCGAATTTTTTGATTGTTTAATTTCCGGTTTAAGAATCGTACCAAGTTTTTGTGAACTCTATCGACATGTAACAGTTTACTTGTATACGGCCCTCTCACATAGTCTTCGGCAAATAAAATCTGATTTCCATTCCAGCCTTTAGATAGGATAGTACTTCCTTCTTTTATACTATTTACAACAAACATATTGCAGTCATCATTTAAGCTGGCCGTAATACGTTTTATTTTTTTATTTCTCGTTTCAACTGCTATATTGACACATTGAGACACAATAGGGGTAAAAGGTTGCCCCACTTCTACCGTTCCCTGTAATGGCCTTGAAGAAATATCAAATGTGTTAGCCAATCTTATTTTCTTAAAAACCAAAAACGCGGTTTTATAGCTTTTGATACCTGTTTCCTTTTGCAATCCAATAACAGTTGCTTTTTCTGCATTCGATGAAATATACCAAGCTGCTCTGAACCAGCAAGTTAAAGGCAAATGCGTATCTTGAAAAACCGTACCTGCGGTTACAGTCGTTTGATATTTGCAATTTTTACATTTGTACTTTTTTTCATTCAGAAGCCATGCTTCATCATATCGGCAACGAGGACAGCGGTATCCGTCTGGCCAACGTAAACTGGTCAGAAAATGGAGGCACTGTTCTTCTGTTCCGAATTCAGATTCAAAATCAGATAATGTTTCAATGCTTTTCATAATGTGATTGTATCATGCCTTGTTTGGTTCGTCAAGTCTATAATTTTAACAGAATAGTTAAGCAGTTATAGAAAATTTGAGAAAGAAGGTTTTGCTATGTATGATTTTTCAATCAGTAAAGAACAAGCCCGTCAATTTGCCTATGACTGCTTCGATGTCATAATCCGTGATGTCAAAATGCTGGAAGAGCAATCTCAAAATTCTTCAGAAAACAATCAACAAAAAGTAGCTTAAAGTAAAGGAGTGTGAACTATGAATTTCAATAATATTCCTCATAAAATGAGAGTTTATCGAAATTGGATTGTATGGCGACTGGAAGATAAAGGTAGGAAGAAGCCAACGAAAGTCCCTTATTGTGTTTATGGCGGTCCTGCAAAAGTCAATGACCCTCGCACATGGTCAACATTCGATGAAGCTGTATGTGCTTGTCAAGAAGGTGATTATAACGGTGTTGGATTTGTTTTTACAAATACCCCCTTCATCGGTGTTGATATTGATGGGTGTTTGGACAAATGTTCAAAGGAATTATCGCAAGAAGCCATAGAAGTATTGGAGATAGCTAAAAGCTATACGGAGTTATCTCAAAGCGGCAGTGGGCTACATATCATTTTGGAGGGTTCACTGCCTCAGGGGAGACGTAGAAATGGCAACTTTGAGATGTATGGAGAAGGTAGCAACCGGTATTTTGCTATAACCGGTGAATTGTATGATGAGTATATAGAGATTCGGAACGATCAACAGGCTATTAACACCATACACCAGCAATATATAGCTCTGCCTTGTACTTTATCTATGGAAACCAAACCACTTTCAAAAAGTGTGACGAATTTAACAGATGACCAAATTATTGAACGAGCCTGTTCTGCTAAAAATGGTGGGCGTTTTTCAAGTTTATGGGCTGGAAATATATCGGAATATGATAATGACCATAGCAGGGCAGACCTTGCTTTGTGTAGGATTCTGGCCTTTTGGTGTCAACGTGATTTTCAGCAAATCGATAGATTATTCCGTCAATCAGGACTAATGCGCCCCAAATGGGACGAGCTACACGGAAAAGAAACCTATGGTAATATGACGATTCAAGAAGCTGTAAAACATTGTGAAACAGTCTATACAGGGGGAATTCAAAATATGAATACCGAAAAAGTTAATCCGAATGAAAAAGAGTGGGAACAGCCAATCCCTTTTAACCACATTAATATACCCGATTTTCCTGTCCATAGACTACCCAAGCAATTGTCTGACTTTGTAGAGGCTTTATCCGAAAGCACACAAACACCAAATGAAATGGCTGGTGTGTTGTCTTTAGGTATACTGTCAACAGCTTTTCAATCACGTTATATAGTTGAGCGTAATTCAGATTGGAAAGAACAGCTATGTTTATATACCATAGCTGTTGCGCCACCTGCTGACCGTAAAAGTGCTGTAATAAGAGCATTAACTAAGCCTGTTTACGCATATGAAGCATACCGGAAAGAAAAAGAACGAAAAGAAGTTGCTAAAAATCAAGCGGAACGCGCAAACTTAGAGGCAGAATTGAATAATGTTCGTCACAGAATCGGGAAAAAAGGAGAAAATGATATGGAATGCCGCAAAAGGGTTGAAGAACTAACTGACCAATTGGAATTTTTCCAAGATAGGTATCCTTATCAGCTATTTGCAGATGATATCACCCAGGAAAAACTAATAGTGACAATGGAAGAACAAAAAGGCTGTCTTACTGTTGCCAGTTCGGAAGGCGGGGTATTCGGCATGATGGCTGGACGCTATGATAAATCTTTGTCGTTTGATGTATATTTAAAAGCACATTCTGGAGATCCTATTACAGTTGAACGCATGGGAAGAAAGAAGAATAGCATTCCACAGCCACGGTTATCTATGATATTAACTGTTCAACCGGAAGTTTTAACTGGTGTGATGGACAACAAAGCATTTAAGGAGCGTGGCTTGTGTGCTCGCTTTTTATATGCAGTTTGCAGGTCAAAGATAGGACACAGGAATGTTGAGCCTAAGACAATACCTCAAGAAATAAAAAAAGCATATGAAGATTTCATTTTTAAAATTTTTTCCAGCATGGATTCCGGGGTTATTCACCTAAGCGAAGGAGCCAATCAAGTCCTCAATTCCTATATTGAAATAACTGAACAACGTTTGGTTAACGAATGGGACTGTATGATGGATTGGGGTGGCAAATTAGCAGGAGCAGCTTTAAGAATTTCCGCTTTGATTCACGCTACGGAAAATCCAGATAATGCCTCAGAACAGCCGATTTCTTCTGAAACTATGAATAGTGCTATTGAAATCTCGGAATGCTTGAGTGCTCATGCTATGAAAGCCTATCAGATTATGTCTGTAGACGACAATCAAAAAAACGCAAAATATCTTTGGGAAAAAATTCAAAAAATAAATAAAGATATATTCCGTCAAAATGAATTGTTCGATCTTTGTAAGGGAAAATTAAAAAAAGTTGAAGATATGAAACCAGCTTTGAATCTGCTTTCCGAGATGCATTATATCAAAATTTCTGAAGTTAAGACAGGTGAAAAAGGAAGGCCTGGCACAAATATAATTGTGAATCCACTAACAAAAAATAGTAAAAATAGCAAAAATGAATAGAGTAAAACTTATTTTCACTATTTTTACTAATTAATTTTAAAAGCCATTGATTCCGTTTTTCGGGTTCAATGGCTTTTTTCATATTATGATGTTTCCCCCGTTATTCTTCCAAACGGTCATAATCTATCTCATAGGTATCTTCAACGTACTCCCCTTCGGGTAAGTCATATTCCAGCGTGTTCACCAGTTGAAACGCTTCTTTCAGAGAACTAGCGGACACAGGAATAATCGCTCTCATCTGCCAAGTCACGGGGATCCTATAAATAACTTCTTCATTCGCATAAACTGGGCTGTAAATTTTTCTTTTTATCATAAATATACCACCTTTCTAATTCGTGTAAATTTCGTTTTTAAGGCCGGTTTCATACTACCCGATAAATTTAGCAGAAAACCGTTGTTCACACACCCAGGTTAGATGTCTCCCCGTTTTAAAAGGCAGTTTGACGGTTTCAAAATACCTTTGTAAAACAAAAAGCGGAACAATTTTTCCTCTTGTTTAAAATTAAGGTTTCCGACATAAAAATACCATCGCCCATTTATCATAGGCAATGGTATCATTTGTTAATCCGGTTTTCTAAAATCAATTATGATGATTTTGCTTCTTTTTGATTCAATCGTGCAACAGCCTTTCCCTGCTCTACATATATAACCTGTTGTTCAGATGTCATGGAACGAAAAATCCTTAATACTTCATCTTCTATATGTGAAAAAGTCCGGCCCGATTGAAAGTCTAAAAGATAATCAGTCGAAACATGAAAATACTTTGCTATTCTTTTGATAGTTTCGATGTCCGGCTCACGTTCATTACGAATATAACGCCCTAATGTTGCTGGAAGTAAATTCAATTCGGCCGCAAGCTGCTTTTGTGTTATTTCTGTTTCTTCTAATAATCCTCTTAATACATCTCCGAATTGCATAAATTCACCTCCATTTCAATTATACAAAAGATAATTGTCAAGTACCGAAAATGTCCAAAAAGGATTGACAAAAACCGAAACGGAGTTTAAAATGATGGTAAGAATATATTCACATCAAAAATCGGAAAGAGTGTAAAAATCATGTGTTCTGAAAACTGCAAAATCATCTCCGATGATGGAATGATTCAGGCGTTTTCAAAAGAGCGGATTCCCTATCAGCCGCAAGGCTGGCGAAAAGAATTCCGTAACGCTTTGCGGTGTGCCCTGTCGCAATTAAAAATAACCGCAGAAGGTCAATATCTGATGGCTTGCTACTATGGGACGGGGACTGACTCTTTTGATTTGGAAAACGTTCTGTTTTACAATATTGGCTCTGCGCCTTTTCGTCCGTTTGCCACCAATCGAATCTTTGCGAAAGACTGTTCTCATCAGGAAACAAAAACAACTGATGAAGGAGCGGAATACCCCCATAGGTATGTCTATAAAATCTGTGATTCAGAAAACCAGACGGATTTTTGGGGAAAGCACACTTTAGCGGCAGAATGGGAATCCCTATCGGTTCCGGTTTCTTTGAGTAGCAATAAAGCTGTTGTTTATTGGCGGGCACTCAGGGAGAATCCCGAAAAAGTCCATTCTTATCATAAACTACAGGGCAGTAGCTTTGGGGTAAAAATCAAGCTGTCTGTTCCGAAAACAAAAACTGTGAATCTTACCTCAGTTGTAAAGCCTATGCTTGACGGAGTGATTTGTGCTTTTCACAGCGCAGATCAATGTCTGCAAAAAGAATCCAGCCTGATTGCTTCCCGTCTTGGAGTTCCAAAACAACAGCTTCTTAGCACGGACAACGATATTTTGGGAGCGTGCAGGTTTATCTACCCCTATCGGGAAAACAGCGTAAAATGGAATCCAAAGGACAACCACTGCCTTGCCTTTGAGATTGAAGCGGAGCACAACAACGATGGGAGTTGCCGCTTTTCCGGTGGGATTTATGACCTGTCTTGAATGAAAAAAACGACAGCCAAACATTGTGCAAAACATTAAATGTATTGTTCTTTTAAATGACATTGATGGAGCACACGAAAAAAGAAGGGAGAGTTATAGCATGAAAAAGATGATTTCTATCCTGCTGAGTGTTGCTTTGTTTTTATCTGTTTTCCCAGTTTCAGTTTTTGCGGCTGGTTCCACTAATGAAAATACAGAAAATGGCTACACCTATACTGTGGAGAACGGTGAAGCGACGATTACAGGTTGTGATGATAGCATCACTGGAGATGTTGTGCTGCCGGATACCTTAGGTGGATATCCGGTGACTGAAGTAGGTGCGTATGCCTTTAGTGGTTGCAGCAGTTTGACCAGCATTAAAATACCGGACGGCGTGACAAGTATCGATGAGGCTGCATTTCGTGGTTGTAGTAGTTTAACCGACATTACAATTCCAGACGGCGTGACGAGTATTGGAAGTTTTGTCTTTCGTAGTTGCAGTAGTTTGACTAGCATTAAAATACCGGACGGCGTGACAAGTATCGATGAGGCTGCATTTCGTGGTTGTAGTAGTTTAACCGACATTACAATTCCAGACGGCGTGACAAGTATAGGAGACTCAGCATTTCGTGATTGCAGTAGTCTGACCAGCATTGAGATATCAGACAGCGTGACAGGCATTGGAAATTCAGCATTTCGTGATTGCAGTAGTCTAACCAGCATTAAGGTGCCGGACGGCGTGACAAGTATAGGACGTTATGCCTTTGATGGTTGCAGCAGTCTGACCAGCATTGAGATACCGGACAGCGTGACAAGTATTGGAAGTCATGCCTTCGCGTGGTGCTACTGCCTGACCAGCATTGAGATACCGGATAACGTGACAAGTATTGGTGATTCTGCCTTTTATTGCTGTAGCAGTTTAACCGACATTACAATTCCAGACGGCGTGACAAGTATCGATGAGGCTGCATTTCGTGGTTGTAGTAGTTTGGCCAGCATTAAAATACCGGACAGCGTGACAAGTATTGGAGATTCTGTCTTTAGTGGTTGCAGCAGTCTGACCAGCATTAAGATACCGGACGGCGTGACAAGTATTGGTGATTCTGCCTTTTATTACTGTAGCAGTTTAACCGACATTACAATTCCAGACAGCGTGACAGATATTGGAGACTCTGCCTTTAGTAATTGTAGCAGTCTGACCAGTATTGTAATTCCAGACAGGGTGACCAGTATAGGGACATATGCTTTTCAAAACTGTAATAATCTAACAGATATTACAATTCCATCCAGTGTGATGAGTATAGATATTGATGCGTTCGATGGTTGCGACAAATTGAAAAATGTTTATATTTCCGATATGGCGGCATGGGAAAAAATATCATTAAGTAGTTATAAGAGCAATCCATTGTGCTATGGTGGAAATTTATATTTGAACGGCGAGTGGGTAGAAAGCTTTAGCACCGACCTAGTCCTCCCAGAGGGGATAACAAGTATAGAACCCCGTGAATTTTATGGCAATGATATTATCACCAGCGTTGTGATTCCGGAAGGTGTTACAAGTATTGGAGCACAGGCCTTTGATGGGTGTGCGCAACTGACAAGCGTAGTTATTCCTTCGACTGTAACACAGATAGATAGCTGGGCATTTTCTAACTGCACAAATTTAAAGAACATTTATATTTCAGATTTGAAAGCATGGTGCAATATTGAATTTGCGGATAGTAGAAGCAATCCATTATCATCTGGCGGGAATTTATATGTAAACGGTGAATTAGTCCGCGATCTGGTTATCCCAGAGGGAGTAACCAGTATTAAACCATGTGCATTTTCGGGCATTGGTAGTATTGAAAGCATAGTAATTCCTGAAGGGGTAACAGAGATTGGGCAAGGGGCATTTTCTAATTGCAAAAATCTCACTCGAATAGAAATACCCAAAAGTTTAAAAAAAATAGGTGTTGATGCATTTGATGGTGATCCATATCTGAATGTTTATATTTCAGACCTGAAAGCGTGGTGCGAAATTGAATTTGAGGGGGCTACGATAACTGGTCATAGTCTTGTTCTAGAATATCACGTCAATCCTACATCTAACCCATTATGTTGGTTTGGCAAATTATATTTAAATGGTGAACTGGTTCAACATTTAGTAATTCCGGAAGGAATCACTAAAATTAATGGCGCTGCATTTACTGGCTGTGATAGCATAACCAGCGTAGAAATTCCGGAAGGGGTGACGGAGATAGACGACTCTGCTTTTTTATGGTGCGACAAATTAGAGTCTGTCAAGTTTCCTTCAAGTTTAAATCGGATAGGAAAATATGCGCTGTTTGCTTGTAACAATATAAAAAAGATTGACTTTTCGGGGTCCTTGGAACAGTTTCTTGACATTGAAATTGAGAATAATGCATACGGATTCTGGCTCTGGGCATTTGATATTGATTTTTACCTAAACGGAGAAGAAATCCTTGACGTCGTTATACCGGAAGGTATAACGAATATGTCATCAACAAATCTATCGTATTTCAAGATTAAAAGCGTGAAGTTTTTGGGTGAAGTCGAAAGCATTGGCGACGGTGTGTTTTCAGGTTGTGATGAACTTGAAAGTATAGAAATTCCTGTTAGTGTAAAAACCATTGGAAATTATGCATTTAATCACTGTGAAAATCTGAAAACGGTTTATATTTCAGATATAGGTGCATGGAATGCAATTAACTTTGGCAACGAAACAAGCAATCCTCTGTATTATGGCGCAGAGCTGAAATTAATCGTTCCGGAAGGAACAACGAGTATACCGGAACACGCATACAGTGATAGCACAGTTCTGTCAAGTGTAGAAATTCCGGACGGGGTGACCAGTATAGGCGCGTATGCATTTAGCGGCTGTACGAATTTGACGAGTATCACCATTCCCAGCAGTGTCAAAACCATAGCAAACTCTGCTTTCCAAGGCTGCAATGCACAACTGACAATCCTATGCGACGGGGGTTCAGTGGCCCATAAGTATGCAGAGGAAAACAATATCTCGTATCAGCTTTTAACTAGTGTTTTCCCAGGCGATATCGATGGGGACGGAGACCTTTCCATGCAGGACGTTTTGCGGTTGCAGAAATATCTATCTGGCTGGGACGTAGAAATTGCTTTGGAAAACTGTGATGTCAATGCAGATGGAGAAGTCAATATGCAGGATACTCTGCGTCTGCTGAAATACATGTCTGGCTGGGAGGTGGAACTCGGCCAATCATAAAGCAAAATTAAAACAGTCGAAACAGGCGGAATTGTCAGGCGCATAGAAGTCTGTCAGTCAAAAAATCGAAACGGAGGAAAAAACATGAAGAAGTTTATTGCAATGATAACTTCCATTTGTCTCTGTGCAGTCGCTTTTCTTTCTACCCCTGCCCTTGTATCTGCGGTAGGCAACAATGAAGCGGCGTTTGTCGTTGAGAAAGTAAGCGGCTACGCGGGAGACGAAGTAACAGTCGATATCAATGTCAACAATAATCCGGGTATTGCTACGGCAAAGGTTACTGTAACCTATGATAGCGACGTGTTGGAACTGAAATCCATTACCAACGGTACGGTGATGGAAGGAGCACTTTATCAAGGGCCGCAATATTTGGAAAGCCCGTTTAGTCTTTCTTGGGTTGTTTTGGAAAACAAAACTTCCGATGGTGTTCTTGCTACGTTGACTTTTGCCATTAAAGACAGTGCGGAACTGGGCGATGCGTCTATTGAACTTACATACAACCCGAAGGACGTTATTAACTTAGAGGAAGAACCCGTGACCTTTGCAGTAGAAAATGGTTCTGTTACGGTAAACTGCAACCATGTAGCTGGCACTTGGGAAGAAGAAAATCCGGCCAGTTGCACAGAGAAAGGAACCGAAGTACAGAAATGTACCAAATGCGGTGTGGTTTTGAATAGACGGGACACCGATGCTTTAGGGCACAGCTTTGGGAAATGGGAAACCGTGACATCTCCCGACTGTACCAATAAAGGAAGCGAAAAGCGCACCTGCTCTGTCTGCCAATACACAGAAACCCGTGATATCGACCCCTTGGGTCATAGCTGGGAATCCGACTATACGATTGATAAAGAGGCCACCTGCACAGAAGATGGCAATCAGTCTATCCACTGTTCCAGATGTGACGCTGTAAAAGACAGCCAGGTAATCCCGAAAAGCCACAAATACGGAGAATGGATTGTGGATAAAGAAGCTACCTGTACCGAAGATGGAAGCCGTCACCGTGTCTGCTCTGTCTGCAAGGCAGAAGAAACCGAAACTATTCCTGCGGCACATCAGTTTGGCGAATGGGAAACCATCACAGCGCCTACCTGCACGGAAAAAGGCAGTGAACAGCGTACATGTTCTGTTTGCAAGGAAGTTGAAACCCGGGATATAGACGCAACTGGCCATAGCTGGGAAACCGAGTTCACCATTGACAAAGAACCAACTGCAACCGAAGATGGGAGCAAGTCAATCCACTGCAAAAACTGCGACGCTGTGAAGGACGTTACAGTGATTCCGGCAGGAACAACAGCAACAGATCCGACGGAACCATCTAGTCCCTCGGATTCTTCCGAAAGCGATGTACCCCAAACGGGCGACAGCTTCCCCGTTGAAGTTTTGATCGTGTTCTTTGTTGCCGCTGGAGCCTTGACGGTTCTTTTAGTGGTCAACAAAAAGCGTGTTCGCTCAAAATAACATCAGGATAACACCCCATAGGGCAGGACTTTGATAGTTCTGCCCTTTTTCTATAAAATCAAAGAGTTCATTTGCTTTATAGTTTTATGGCCTTGCAAAATAACCAAAAATCTTTGAAAAATCAGGTAAAAATATTAAAGAAACTATTTACCTCCTTTCATTTATATCTTATAATATTATTATAGAAAAACGAAAAGAGGCATTTCTATATGATTTACGGATATGCGAGATGTTCAACAAATGAATCTATGCAAGATATTGACCGGCAGATTCGGGAACTGAAACAACAGGGTGCAAAAGATAAAACCATCTATCGGGAATATGAGAGCGGGACAAAGACCAATCGGGCAGAATTACAAAAGCTTCTTGATATTGTAAAACCCGGCGACACCATTTTAGCAACAGAAGTCAGCCGAATTACCCGCAGTACCAAACAGCTTTGTGATATCATAGAGTTGGCAAAGAACCGGAAAATAAAGCTTGTTTTAGGCTCTTTTGTGGTGGATTGCCGGAAAGAGCTTGACCCTATGACTGAGGGAATGCTGAAAATGATGGGTGTCTTTGCCGAACTGGAACGGAATATGATAAGCCAGCGAGTAAAAAGCGGTATGGAGAATGCCAAATCCAAAGGGAAAGCGATTGGGCGGCCTGCGGTCACAGCCGACGATATTCCCGCTATTTTCTATCGACATTATCCGAAATATCAAAAGGGCGAAATCAACAAGAAAGAGTTTTCAAGGCTCTGTTCCCTGTCTTATCCGACGATTTATAAATACCTTCGGATTGTTGAGGGTTAAAGTATTAGGAAGGTGCGAAAATGAACGTTGTAATTTATGCTCGTTACTCAGACAGTAAACAGCGAGAAGAATCCATTGAAGCTCAATTAAAGGTCTGCCACGCTTATGCGGAATCAAAGGGATATACTGTCATTAGAGAATATATTGATAGAGCTTTATCTGGTAGATCAGATGATAGGCCACAATTTCAACTAATGATAAAACATAGTGAAAGAAAGCAATTTCAAAAAGTTCTTGTATATAAACTAGACCGTTTTAGTCGAGATGAATATGACCCTGCCATATATAAAGCTCAACTCCGAAAAAATGGCGTAAAGGTCGAATCTGCAACTGAGAATATACCAGATAATTCTTTTGGAATTTTAATAGAGGCTCTCATAAGCGGCAATAATGCTTCTTATAGTGTGGAACTTCGAGAAAAAGTTAAACGTAACTTAGAATTGAATGCGGAAAAGTGTTTATCAAATGGTGGTACCACTCCATTAGGTTATAAACTTGTACGCCTAAATCCTAATGAGGAAAAAAGTAAAAAGAAATATGTTATCAACGAAGAAACAGCACCAACCGTACAAGAAGTTTTTACTAAGTATGCAAATGGTTGGAGTATTAAAGAAATATGTGATAGTTTAAATGCAAGAGGGTTAAAAAGTGCTCAAAGAGCAGCGTTCAACAAATCATCTTTACACACGATGTTGTGTAACAGGAAATATTTAGGTATTTACATTTATGACGGAATAGAGATACCGGGTGGAATGCCGCAAATTATCGACGAGGATTTGTTTAATAAGGTAGCAGAAAAAATGAAATTGAATAAAAAGAATCCGGGACGGGCAAGAGCAAAAGCTGAGTATATCCTGACTACAAAATTGTTTTGTGGATACTGCAAAGAAAAAATGGTAGGTCATAGCTCTAACCAAATCAGCAAAAAAGGTATTATTTTTAACTATTATAAATGTAAAAATTCGGGCAGAAATAAACCCTGTAAAAAGAAGATGGTACATAAAGATTATATTGAAGACATTATTATTATGGAATGTCGTAAGCTTCTTACACCAGAAAATATTAGCAGGATTGCAAAAGAGGTTGTAAAGATAGCACAGAGTTTCGATGACCGATCGGCGCTCCATCGTCTGGAAAGTCTGATTCAAAAAGCACAGGAAGAAAAAGAAAATCAGATAACTTCACTTCGTGCTTGTAAGGACGATACTATTAGAGAGATGATTTTTGAAGATTTAGGCAGGATCGGAGCAGAAATAAAAGAGTTGGAAAAACAGATTGAAATAGAAAAGGCGAGACATTATGTTGTGACAGAACAACAGGTAGTTGATCATCTTAAAAGTTTGGCTGATGGAGATATAAAGGATATTACATATCGTAAATCGTTGATTCGACTTTTTGTAAATAAAATATTCTTATATGATGATAAATTTACAATTACTTTTAATACAGGCGATGAGGAAGTGACCATCACAGAAGTAATGCTCTCTGAAATAGAAGAGGAATTATCGGGGAATTCTCTTTGTTTTTTAAAGAACAAGGTTCACCAATAAGGCCGAGGAAAGTACAACTATTCTTTTCTCGGCTTTATTTCATTTGATAGTATTTTTGACAATATCTGATTGTTATTAATATGAGTTTTGAAACAAAAATTGTTTAAAAAATGTCCGATCACTTCTAGTGAATCGGGCATTTTTTGTTGTAAATGTTATTTTTGTATAAATAGAACAAAAATAGCAAATAATAAATGGAACGTATAAAACATAAATAATGAATTATTTGTAAAGTCTGATAAAATATTGACAATGTATTAAGAAAGTAGTATTCTTAATACAAAGATTGTTTGAGACTTAAACAATTAAGGCGAGCGATAAGCTGTTTCAGCGCTACAGAATCTAGTCATGGAGTGAGGGCTATGAAATTCAGGTATCACTGGTGGGGAAAAGGGGATATCGATGCATCCTTTGGCGTATTCTTTGATGGTTTCTCCAAAATTCTCTCAGCTACAGGAATTATGCTGTTTGTGTTTGGTATGCCAGCGAATATTGTTCTTGGGAAAATTGTACCAGGAATTGGGCTGGCAATTTTTGCTGGAAATCTGTGGTATTTCTATGAGGCAAGATCATTAGCCAAGAAGGAGAACCGGCAGAATGTGACAGCTCAGCCCTTTGGAATCGGAGCCTCACAGTTGACGGGCTGGCTGTATTTAATTATGGGCCCTGTTTATTGGCAAACAGGAGATGCCGAGCTTGCGTTTCAGATTGGCCTTGCCGCAGCGTTGATCGGCGGCTTTGTGGAGGTTTTAGGCGGTTTCATTGGCCGCTGGCTGGTAAGCGTAATTCCTCACAGCGCGCTGATGGGGAATATGGCGTCTTCTGCCATCGTCTGGCTGTCCTTTGTAGGGATCGCCATGGTATTCGACCGCCCGGTATACGCTTTGCTTCCCTTATTCATCATTATCATCGATTATCTGGGAAAAGCGGATAAGCGGTTTCAAAAAATTCCTTCTGGTTTAGTGGCGATTGTCTTAGGTGCCGCTATCGCTTGGGGCACCGGATACCTTACACCTGATAACTTTACTTCGGCATTCTCCAATCTTGGCTTTTATCCGCCGACCTTCTGCGGTATAGACATCGCCAAGGGTTTTAGTGGGATTTTCCCGTTTCTGCCGATTATTATTCCGCTGCAGATCAATAATTTTCTTTCTACGCTTCAGGGTGTGGAATCTGCTAAATCTGCTGGTGATATTTATCCGGAAAAGAGATCTATGATTATGGACGGATGCTCTACTATATTAGGTTCTTTATTCGGGAATCCGTTTCCAACTACTGTTTATTTCGGTCATCCCGGCTGGAAGGAGCTGGGAGCAAGGGCTGGTTTCTCTTTGGTCAATGCCTTTGCTTACCTGCTGATCTGTATGACTGGCTTGACCGGTGTTCTTATGGCGCTCATTCCTACAGAGGCTGTTATGGTACTGCTTATTTTTGTCGGCCTGTCTGTTACGGCAAACACTTTCCAGGAGTTGGACAAAAAGTATACCAATGTAGTTCTTTTGTCGTTAATTCCGATTTTATTCCAATATATCCAAACGCTGATCAGCTCTGCGGTTCAAGCGGCTGGGACTACGGTGGCGGATATTGGAGCTTCAAAATTTGCTGAATTTTCAGTACCCATTACGGGAATCCAATATTTAGGAAACGGCGCGTTTTTGTCCAGCCTTTTGCTGGCGGCGTTGTTAGCTTATATCGTGGATAAAAAATATTTCTTCGCCGCAGCAATGGGAGGCGTTTTGGCTTTCTGTTCCTTTGTTGGAATGATTCATGCGGAATCTGTGGCACTTTTCCCGCCGGAGGGAGTAATCTTCGGAATCATTTACTTAGTTGTCGGCGCGTTTTTAACGCTGAAAGGTTTTCTTTTCCGCGGTACCGCTCAGAAAAGAAAACCCAGCACGGAATCGCCCGTAATACCATAAATACTGTCTTCTGAAAAAGCGAGGTGAGGCGGAGACAGCATATGTAAGCCTATCTAAGGGAAACGATTTATTTTAGGAGGAAATGAAATTATGGGTAATGTGAAAATCCCTCTGTTTAAAAAAGCTGACCTTGACGCATCAATCGGCGTATTTTTTGATGGATTCTCTAAGGTCATTGTAGCCATCGCCATTTTGGTCGGAACCTTTGGCTTGGATGGCGGCACTGTATTTGGCACGATGATGCCTGGCGTGCTGGTTTCCGTTATCGTATTAAACGGCGGCCTTTGGCTTTATTATCGCCATATCGCTAAGCAGCGCGGCGATTCCAATTTAACCGCGATTCCCGCCGGCTTGCAGGCAGGCCGTATGTTTATCTGGCTGTTCAGCATTATGCTGCCGGTATTCAACAGCACCGGCGATGCCTTCATGGCCTTTAAGGTCGGCGTGCTGGCTCACTTTATCGGCGGCGCCGTGTTTATCATCGGTGCGTTTGTGGTCCCGAAGATTCTGAAGATCGTTCCTGCCGGCGCTTTGTTTGGTTCCTTGGCCGGCGGCGCTATGGCGTTCTTAATTCTGCAGTCTATGGACGGCACCCTGAAAATGCCTTTGGTAGGCTGGCTTTCCTTAATTGTTTTGTTTGTGATTTATCTGGGGAAGGTAAACACCAAGCTGCCCGCGGCTCTGATCGCCATTGTGGTGGGAGCCGGCATTGCCTGGGCCACCGGCTCTATGAGTTTTACCACTGTGACGGATTCCTTGGCAAACCTCAACTTCTACATTCCTAATTTTACCTTCTGGATTTTCTCTGGTGACGTAATTTCCAATACCATTCCGTTCCTGCCCATTGTCATTGTTTTCTCTCTTAATGAGGTAATTACTGGCATTCAGGCTGTGGAGCAGGCGAAAGAATGCGGTGACACTCATTTCACCACTACCAAGCCTCTGGTCCTTGCGGGAGCCGCCAGCATGGTGGGCGCGTTGTTTGGCAATCCTCTGGCGGTAGGCCTTTATTGGGGTTATCCTGGCTGGAAAAAGATGGGCTCCGGCACCGGGTATCATCTTGGCATCGTCGTTCTGTACGCTATCGTTGGTTTGACAGGACTTTCCGCTATCATTACCGCTTTCATTCCCGAGGCTGTGGTTCTGCCGATCCTGGTATTCGTCGGAATTTCCAGCTACTCTCAGGCTTTCGAGGTTGTCAAGAAGAAGTACTATCCCGCTGTGATTATGGCCTCTCTGCCGGTTGTCATGGACTTTGTCGTGGATAATATTGCGGAAGGAAAGCTTCAGGGATTCTTAGCGTTTGATCCCGGTTCTGCCTTTGTTGGCCTGCTGGTCGGCTGTGTGTTCGTGTTCATCATTGACAACAAGTGGCTGAACGCCGCAATTACTAACGTGGTTGCGTTAGCGCTGACCGGTATTGGTATGATCCATTCTCCCGGCTTGCTGTTTACAGATACCTATTCACCGGATCTCGGCTTTGTAGCGGCTTATTCTGTACTGATCGTCGCTTTCTTGGTGCTTCACTTTATTAAATTCAATCACAAGTCTTTTGAAAAAGCGTCAGAAGAAGAAAAAAAGATGGAAATGGCTGAATTTATGGAAAATGCCAAGGCCGCCGGTCTAACCTTTGTTCCGGCTGCCGGAGAAGCACAGGCGGAGGAAGCAATGGAGAAAACTGCTGAGGAAGCGTAACAAACCGTTTTTTGGAGGCAATAAAAATGAAAACTCTCGTAATTACTGGCGCGGCCCGTCAAAAGGGCCACACCAACCAAATGGTAAAGCTGTTTTTAGATACGCTGGGCGGGGATTATGACATTATCGACGCTTATCGTGTGGAGAATGTGGCGCCTTGCAAGGATTGCCGGTACTGCTGGCACAAAAAGGGATGCAGTATCAAAGACGGAATGCAGGAGATTTACGATAAGCTGGAAGCCGCGGATAATATTGTGTTGGCGTCTCCGATGTATTTTCATTCCATCACTGGTAAAATGAAGGCTTTGATTGACCGCTTTCAGGTGTATTGGGCTGGGCATGTCCGCAACGATATGCCAGAAAAGCCCGTGCGCAAAGGGGCGATTCTCATGGTGGGAGGAGCGCCCAGCTTTCCAAATCAGTTCCTAGGCGGAGAACTGGTGCTGAAAAATCTGCTGAATGATTTAAGCGCCGAGTTTCTTGGCGAGGTCTGCCTTCCTAACAGTGACCACGACTCTTTGGAGACTCGTCCTGACATCGCGCAGGAGGTCAAAGAGTTGGCGGAAAAGATGAAGGCTGCCAACAAAGCCGAATAATTATTTTGTTAGCAGTTAGATTGTTATTCGAAAATATTAAATATTTTAATGCAATTTTAAGGAGGATTTATCATGCAGGGTTACACATTTGTAAAAGGCGAGCATTATCCGGTAGAGCATCTGGTGTTTGAGACCGCTCCGGAGTTTGTTGAGGAGTTTTTAGAGGTGGACCATGAGGTTTGGACTTTAGGCGAGGCGGAGAGCGACCTGTTTGACCATATTCCTTTTTTGTACAAGGAAGTCTGGATCAATGAAAACAAGCCCGGCGAGATGCATTTTATCTTTATTTGGGAGAGCATGGAGAGCTGGAAAAAGGTGGACGATAAGGACATTCAGGCTGCCCTGATCGCACGTTTTGAATCTAAGTTTAAGCATCCTTATAAGCTGACTCGCTGCATCCAGAACGAGGAAAACTTTGGACTGCATCGCTACAGCCGTTTTGAGCGCATCTAAATAAAATCGAATTTATTACGGTAATTGCAGGAAAGGAAGCGTCACAATGAAATTTGAGAATAAAGTTGTCGTCGTTACCGGCGCGAGCTCCGGGATCGGCGAAGGCGTGGCTAAGATGTTTTTGGAGGAAGGCGCCAAGGTCGTTGGCTGCGGAATCGAACCTGAGATGAAAATCCAGGACAGCAGCGCTATTTACGTTCAGGCAGACCTGACCAAATTTGACCAGGCTGAAAATGTGATCGCCAAGGCGGTACAGACCTTTGGCAAAGTGGATAAGCTGGTGTGCTGCGCCGGTGTTACCTTTATCGGTTCTCTGGAAACCACGAACAGCGAAACCTTTATGCGTGAGCTGTCCATCAATCTGGGCGGCGTGTTTAACATGTGCAAGGCTGCGGTTCCGGAGCTGAAGAAGCAGCCGGATGCTACCATTGTCACCGTCGGCTCTGATTTAGGCGTGCGTCCGATTCCGGAGCGTATCGGGTACTGTCCTTCCAAGGCCGGTGTGATTATGCTGACCAAGTGCATTGCCTTGGAGTATGCTCCGGCGATTCGGGTAAACTGTATTCTGCCCGGACTGGTACGGACTCCAATGATCGAGCAGCGCTTCCAAGAGGCGGAGGATCCGAAGGCTTTGGAGGAATCCTATGCCTCCTTGTATCCGCTGCATAAAATGGGCAAGGTAGCCGATATGGCTAATGCTGTAAAATTCCTGTCCAGCGAGGAAAGCGGATTTATTACCGGCGAAATCATGAACGTGTGCGGCGGAAGCCTGATTTAACGGAGGATTTTCACTATGGCTACTTCTCTTTTTAAAATGCCCTTCGATGTAGACCGTTTGAAGGTTCAGCGGATTTACGCCAGCAAGGAGCTGGAGCATTGCACCGCGGAAACCATGAGCTGCGATAAAATCCGCAAAATTTACGGCGATTTAAAATTTCTAGAGCTTCATGAGGATCGCCCGTGCACATATACTTCTTTGGTGACCTCTCTGGATGGCAGAATTGCCTTTACAGACGCGCCTCAGGGTCCGTTGATCGCCAAGCTGAATAAATATGATCCCGCCGGCGCCGACACCGACTGGTTTATTCTGAATATGCTTCGGGCGGTTTCCGACGGCGTGATGCTGGGAGCCGGCACTATGAACGCGGAAGCTGACTATACCTGCCACGTGTTCGACCAGGATATGGAGGACATGCGGATTGAAGCCGGAAAAAATCCTGTGCCGTGGAATATTATCACTTCTCTGGATGCCACGGATATCCCTTTTGACCATGTGCTCTTCAACACTCCTGAGGTTCCGGTTATGATCAGCACCTCTAAGCAAGGCGTGGAATTGGTCAAGGATAAAATTAAGAACAATTACTTCGTCGTAACCGCTTCCAGTATGGAAGATGTTACGGATGAAATGATTGCCGGGATGAAAGACAATGGAGATAAGGTTCTGGTGATCGGTACCGGCGACAAGACACCGGATTCCAAGGTGGCGCTGTATATTCTCAAGCGCTTTGGAATTGACCGCCTGCTGGTGGAAACTCCCTCTTATATGCATTACCTGGTGTCGCAGAAGATGATGGATGAGCTGTTTTTCAATTACTCCTGCATTTATGTAGGAGGTCAAGCCCTGACGATCGGAAAATTCGGCAAGGAGTTTGGATCTAAGGATCATCCTCATACCCGGATGCTTTCCATTCACAGCCACAGCGACCACTTCTTCTATTTCCGGCATAAGCTGCTCTATGATTAATTTTTAAACTAAGATTCCTCAAAAGACCGTATCATAAGCGAAAAGAGGAGCCCTGATACGGGCTCCTCTTTTGTCACAGCAGATCTGATAAAAATCAAGCTTCCGGTTCTGTATTGGCGATCTCTTGGAAAAAATGGTCGATAGTTTGTCCGGCCGCACCTAAAATGGCGCCGTTTTTGCCCAAATGTGATAGAACCACTTGCTCCGAATGAGTAATGGGCAGGATCATTCTCCGCAGAACCTCCGGAAGATAATAGGGAAGAGCGCTTAAAAGCTCTGAACTCAGGGAGATCACCTGGCAGTCGAAAATAAAAATAATATTCGTCAGCCCGATGGCCAGATAAGAAATAAACCGGTCCAAAACCTTTTGGGCGGTAGGATTTTGATGCTGAATTAAAACTACCAGCTCTTGAATACTTTTAATGGGGGCGGGAAGAAGGCTGTTGGCATAAGCGATTACCGCACTGTCGGAGCAGTATTGCTCCCAGCATCCGAATTTTCCGCAGTGACACTGCCTAGGTTCGTCGAAATTGATAGTGTGATGGCCAATGGCGTTTGCGAAGCCGTGATATCCCCGGAGAAGCTCGCCGTTAGTGATTAGTCCGGCGGAGATCGAATCGCTGATGTTTACGGCCGCCAAGCTTTGATAAGCGGCCTTGGCAGCTTGCCCATCCTCTTGTTCACTGGGAGCTATTTCAATATTCTGCTGGGCGATAGCCGCAAGATTGCCGTCGTTATCGATATTGATTGGAACGTGATAGCGTTCTCCCAGTAGAGTGCAGATATCGATATTCCGCCATCCAAGGCTGGGAACAAAACGGATCAGTCCGGAAAGGTCCACAATGCCATGAACGGAAATTCCAATTCCAACCAGTCCGTAGAGCGTTTTCGGCTGGCCATTCAGCATTTCATCCAATGCGCCGCAGATTTGGCCGTATACTGCGGAAAAGTCTGGGTTTTTAATGGAAAATTTTCTTCGGGACAAAATTCTCACTCCGGAAAGATCAGTGAGAATAGTCTGAACGTTGCGTACGTCAATATCCACGGCTATCACATAGCCTACGCTTAGCACAGGCTGAAGCAGAATGGGCTTTCTTCCGCTTGCTGATTTTCCGAGCTCGGTTTCAGTCAGAAGGCCGGCGTCAATCCACTCCTTCACAATGGTGGAAACCGTCGCTTTATTTAGTCCGGTGAGGCTACAGATATCAACGCGGCTGATAGGATAATTATGAAGAATTTGCTTGATAATTTCCCATCGATTAGCAGCGCGGATATCCTTTGTCTGGGTGATTTTCATGTGAGAACACTCTTTTCTTGTTGAGAAATTTTATAATTATCATAATAATAGAATCATTATACAATAGAAAATGATAATTTTCCAGTTGTCGGGGATTTTAATAATCGTGATTCATGTTAGTAAACGATAAAATGTGAAGGGAGAATCATTTTATATGCCTTGTATTCAAATTAAAACCAATGTAAAGGTAAATGAAGAAACCGCGGAGGCCATTAAAAGCCAATTGGGTAAGGATATTGCCCTTCTGCCGGAAAAAACGGAAGACTGGCTGATGGTTACGTTAGAGGATAGCTGCCGCATGTGGTTTCGGGGAGACGCCTCTCATCCTCTGGCGATTGTAGAGGTTAAAGTATTTGGAGCTCAAATCGACTCTGCGGCCTCAGAAAAAATGACCCAGGCTGTTTGTAAGCTTTTCCAAAAGGAGCTGGGAGTGGATCCAAAGGATATTTATATCCGGTATTTAGCCTCTCCTGACTGGGGATGGAACAATACAAATTTTTAACACACGCCAAACAGAAGAATCAATAGCCTGATGAGCACAAAAAAAGCACTGAAAAAAGTCGCTACTTTTTTCAGTGCTTTTTTTGTGGCTGCCGTTGTTGACAAAGAGAAATAATAGGATATAATAGTTTATATAAAAACTGTTTTTTTAAAAACTGTTTTTATATAAACGGATTGAGTTTAGAAAGGGGTTGTCACAGCCATATGAAAGATAACTCAAATCTTTGGCTGGGAATACGGAAAAGCTTAAAGCTGTATGAGCAAATGCTGAAGGGCGTGTGTATTCAATACCAGTTGACAGGGATTGAGGCGGATGTTATTAGTTTTTTGCAGCATAATCCGGGCAAGGATACCGCTATGGATATGGTAGAACTTCGCCTGCTGTCAAAGGGCTCTATTTCAAAAGCGGTAGAAGGGCTGATACAAAAGTCTATCCTTCGGCGTCATCAGGATGTTGAGGACAGAAGGGTCATCCATTTGGAGCTTTTACCAGATGCAGAACCGATATTGGATAGTATTGAAAAGGTTCAGCAAAGATTCTGGGAAATCGTCTTTAGTGGATTTACAGCCGAAGAGTTAAGCCTTTACGAAAGCTTTAATAGAAGAATTTTGAATAATACCTTGACTGCGATAGAAAGGAATCGTTTGTTATGAATCAGGATAAAGATTTTCTCGGACGCGAACCGATTGGAAGGCTTCTTTTAAAGCTGGCGTTTCCAACCGTGGCAGCTCAGGTCATCAATATGCTTTATAATATTGTGGACCGTATCTATATCGGCCACATTTCGGATATTGGAGCTATGGCGTTGACCGGCGTAGGAGTTTGTATGCCTCTGATTATGATCGTTTCAGCATTTGCGGCTCTGGTGGCTTATGGCGGCGCGCCGAGAGCTTCGATTTTCATGGGACGAAAGGATACAGACTCGGCCGAAAAAACCTTGGGAAACTGCTTTATAGTGCAGATCGCGATCTCAATAGTTCTTACCGCTGCGCTTCTTATTTGGAACCGCGATTTTCTTATGGCGTTTGGCGCCAGTGAAAATACCATCGAATATAGCGTACGGTATATGAATGTTTACGCTATTGGTACACTGTTTGTGCAGCTGACCCTGGGCATGAACGCTTTTATTACCGCGCAAGGCTTCGCGAAAACAGGCATGCTCTCCGTGCTGATCGGCGCGGTGGCGAATATCATTTTAGATCCGATTTTTATTTTTGGCTTCAACATGGATGTACAAGGGGCCGCATTAGCGACCATTATTTCTCAAGCTCTTTCCTGTGCTTGGGTATTGGCCTTCCTGTTTGGAAAAAGAACCATGTTAAAAATTAAAAGAAAAAATCTTTTTCTGGAAGCGAAAATCATTCTGCCCTGTCTGGCGCTGGGATTGTCTGTTTTCATTATGCAGGCCAGTGAAAGCGTGATCTCCGTTTGCTTTAATTCCTCGCTGTTAAGATATGGCGGAGATATCGCCGTGGGCGCAATGACCATATTGACAAGCGTTATGCAGTTCGCCATGCTGCCGCTGCAAGGGTTAGGGCAAGGAGCCCAGCCGATTATCAGCTATAATTACGGAGCGAGAAATGTCGGAAGGGTAAAGGCAGCTTTTAGGCTGCTGTTAAAAACGAGTGTTTTATATGCGGTGGCATTATGGGGGCTCGTCATGATTTTTCCTCAGTTATTCGCCGCTATGTTTACCTCAGACGCTGAGCTGATGGAATTCACAAAAACAGCGCTGCGTATTTATATGGCTTCTATGTTTCTTTTCGGAATACAGATGGCATGTCAAATGACGTTTAATTCCTTGGGAAGAGCAAAGGAATCCATTATAGTCGCTGTGATGCGGAAATTTATCCTTTTAATTCCATTAATTTATATTATGCCTGCTGTTTGGTCTTCCAATCAGACGATGGCGGTATACCTGGCGGAGCCAATTGCGGATGCCCTTGCGGTTACCTTTACCGCTGTTTTGTTTGCGTTCCAATTTAAAAAGGCTTTGGGAAAGATATCTGATACCCAGTCTATTTAACTTGTCTAAGAGTTTAAGTTTTTCAAGGGAAAGCCTATGTGTAATTTAGATTTATAGAATTATCTTTTAAGTGCTGATTAAAAACGATAGGGGGATGTTATTGTCAAGAACTAGCAGAATTATAGATAAATAATTATTTCCCTTTAGAAAGTGAAAACAAAATATATCTTAGATATTAATTGAATAATATCTAACCGTATGCTACACTAAAAGCATTATATCATATGTTTTGAAATCAGCCTGAGATCATGGAACCGTCAAACCTTGATAGGAAGAAAGGTGTAATGCATATGGGTGCAAGTGGGAGAAAAATAGAATTCTGTACTGGATTTCTGCTGGTGGTATGGCTGTTGGCTGCCTTCTGGGGCCCTTGTGTATCGGCTGAGGAAAAGAACGGAACTGTTTTGCGGGTAGCCTTTCCCCAAGTTGAAGGCTATACGATGACCGATGAGGACGGTGAACGATATGGCTTGGTGGTGGATTATCTGAATGAAATCGCTAAGTATACAGGATGGAAATATGAGTATATAGATACGGATAATAATTCTGTGGTTGACAATTTTTTAGAGGGAAAATTCGACCTAATGGGAGGTACTTACTATTCGGAAGAATTCGAGAATTATTTTGCCTATCCAGAATATAATAGCGGCTACAGCCATTTAGTGTTGTTAGCTAGGAAAGAGGACCGTTCGATCAGAAATTACGACTTAGGGACTTTGCAAGGAAAAACGATTGGAATTTATGAAAATTCGCAGGAAAGCATCCGTCGTCTAAAAGAATGGCTGGAATATCAAGAACTGGACTGTGAACTAAAATATTATGACTACGAGGATTTGCAGAAAACTGGAAGCCTATACCGGTTTTTAGAGGACGGGGAAGTTGATCTGTTGGTGGGAAGTAACGCTGGCAAATCTTCTGATTTTTATGTCGTCGCTGAGTTTGAATCGCAAGCCCATTATATTGTAGCTCAGCCGGGTAACCGGAAAATTTTAGAAGAACTGAATATGGCTTTAGACAAAATTTATGAGTCGGATCCAAATTTTGCTGCAAAAGTATACGAGAAGAATTTTCAAGGGCTGGATACAGGATATGCTGGATTAAATCATGAAGAATTGGATTATATTAAGAAAAAGGGAACGGTAACAGTCGCTGTTCCAAGCGATTGGCATCCGATGTACTGCTTGGACAATACCGATTATCACGATGGATTTGTACCAGATATGCTAAAAAAGGTGGCGGGATTTTCCGGATTGAAATTTACCTATTACACTTGCGATACTTACATTGACGCAATCAATATGTTGAATCAGGAGCAGGCTGACATGCTGGGCTTTTTCGCAGGAAATGATAAAGAAGCTGCTCGTTATGGCTTGGCCTGTACAGAGGCATATGCTTCTGTAGCCTCTATTTTAGTCCGTAATAAAAATATTACTTTTCCTAATGAGGAACTGATTGGCGGCGTTTTGGAAGGACGGGATTTGCCTGATAATATTTCTGCGAAAGAGGTAAAATACTATCGAAACGCTACTGACGCCCTGGCGGCTGTCAATCGGGGAGAAATTGATTTCTTTTATGGCCTTGCCGCTCATGTTGAGAATATTATACGCCAGCAAAATTTCACCAATGTGGTTCAAGTAAGCCTGGACAATGATAATATTGATGTAGGCTTTGCCACGTCCAGCCCAATCAATTCGGAGCTGTTTTCTATTTTAAATAAAGCGGTAAATAATTTAACAGAGGAAGAAAAGGAAGCTATTAGCAGTTTGAATCTAATATCGGTGGGAGAGACAGAGCTCTCTCTTTCCAGCCTTCTTTATGCCAATCCAGTGATGGCTATTACCTTGGTGGCATTGTTTACGTTATTTTTTCTAGTAGCTTTGTTGTTGATTTTTCGCTCCCGCTTGCATTCCGCAAAAATGAAGCTGGAACTGGAAAAGGCAGAGGCCGGCAGTCGGGCCAAAAGTGATTTTTTATCTCGGATGAGCCATGAAATCCGAACGCCGATGAACGCCATTGTAGGATTGGCCGATTTAACAGAAATGATCCCCTCGTTGCCAGAAAAAGCGCAAATCAACCTAACAAAAATTAAAACTTCGTCGCGTTATTTGCTTAGCCTAATCAATGATATCTTGGATATGAGCCGCATCGAAAGCGGGAAAATGGAATTGGAACAAAATCCATTTTCCCTCAATGTTTTGCTATGCGATATAGAAAGTATGCTTACTGCTGAGGCGGAACGCAGAGAATTAACCTTCCGGGTAGAAAAAAATTTGCAAGATGATGTTTTTATTGGAGATACCGTACGTTTACGGCAGGTAATTCTAAATCTTTTATCAAATGCTTTTAAATTTACACCAAGTGGAGGTACTGTATGGCTTCGGGTTACCGAGCCTTCATTTACTGAAACGACGGGTAATATCTTAGTTCAAGTCATAGATACAGGGATAGGAATTTCGGAAGAAAATCAAAAGCGTATTTTCCGAAGCTTTGAACAAGTTGGACCTAACGCGACCAAATGCCAGGGAACTGGTTTGGGATTAGCAATCAGTAGGAATATTATAAAGTTGATGGGTGGGGAAATACTGGTCAAAAGTGAATTGGGGAAAGGAAGCGAGTTTAGTTTTTCCATTTCTATGCTGAAGGGCGAACTGCATGAATTGCCTGAGACTAAAACAAACGCAAAAGAGATTAGCTTTACTGGAGTTACTATATTGCTGGCGGAGGATAATGATCTGAATGCAGAAATCGCTATAGAATTGTTACAGACGCAAGGGGCGGAGGTTTATCGAGCTGAAAACGGAAAGCAAGCATTGGAATTGTTTCGCGATAGTCCGGAAGGAACCTTTCAAGTGATCCTGATGGATATTATGATGCCGGAAATGAATGGACTAGAGGCTGCGTCTTCCATACGGGCGTTGAAGCATCCAGATGCTGAAAGAATTCCTATTATAGCGATGACTGCCAATACCTTTAAAGAAGATGTAGAATCGGCATTGAACGCGGGAATGACAGGTTTTGTTTCCAAACCTATTGACGTGGCATATTTGTATCAAGAGCTTAACAGCGTTTTATCTAATTCTAAGAGAGATTAGTTAAGCTTACAGAGTGCAATAAGAGATTTTGATGATTCTTCCACAGGGTGCTGGAAGCAACGCTGTCAGGCATGAGATCGCGTATTCTACAGGGCTTTTCGCCAATTAGGGCTGAGTAAAATTGAGTGAAATAAATCAAAAAAAGCCGGTGTACTGCTTTATCCTTAAAGCAGTACACCGGCTTTTTTAATTTTATAGCAACACGGATTATTTCTGCTCAATGACAGCAGTATCAAAAAAGTGATTGTAATGAGGCATTTGTCTCCAAAAGTCTTTGCTTAAAGTATTTATTTTTTCAAAATCAGATTGTTCCATTTTCCAGCCACAGGCACCAACATTTTCTAAAACCTGCTTATCGGTACGTCCACCTACGATGGGTGCGGTGATTCCAGGAAATTGCATCACCCATTTAATGGCTAATTGAGCCAAGGTTTTTCTGTATTTTTCAGCAATAGGCCGGAGCTTTTCAATAAGCTCCAAGGCTTTGATTCTGTTTTCAGGCAAAAATAAGGGAGTGTTGCTGCGAATATCGTTGTCTGGAAAAACCGAATCGATACTGAATTTTCCGCTGAGTAAGCCCTGGGCAATAGGCGAATAGGGAATTACTGAGATGCCGTTTTCTATACAATAGGGTAGATTTTCATCCTCCATTCGTCTCCAGAGGATATTAAAAGGAGGTTGATATACATCAACACGATCAACTTCCATTGCGATCTTAAATTCTTCAACAGAAAAATTTGAAAGGCCGATTGCTCTAATCTTGCCCTCTTTTTTTAGCTCAGACATAGCTGCCATAGTTTCTTCCAAAGGCACCTTTTTACCGCCATAAAAATGAGACGGCCAGTGAAGAAAATAAACATCTAAATAATCCCGGCCCAAACGCTTTAGGCTGTTTTCACAGGCCGCTTTCAGCTGGTCGTATTTGGAATGGCAGTTTAATGCTTTTGAAGAAATTACATAATCGTTTGGATGTCCCTGAATCGCCTTTCCGATAATGCTTTCTGAATATCCATCGTTATAGGCTTCGGCAGTATCCAGCGTGTTAATACCAGCATCGTAGGCGGCGTGGATCGCCCTGATGGATTCGTTATCGTCAGCGCCGCCCCATTGAGCGCCGCCCATAACCCAACAGCCCAGTATCATTTCTGATACCTGGACGCCGCTGGTTCCAAGCTTTTTCATATTCATAAGAAAACGCCTCCTGATTTTTAATGTTTTTCCAATGGTTAGCCTTTTACAGCCCCCATTGTGATTCCACTGATAAAGGATTTTGAGGTAATACCGAAAAGAATAATGAGAGGTAGGGTGCCCAAAGAAAGGGCAGTGATTTTGGCTGCCAGATCATTGCGATAAGAGGAATTCAGACTGATAATGCCAATCGGTACGGTGTACGTTTCGGGTTTATTCAGCACAATGAGAGGAATCAAATACGAGTTCCAGTTACTGACAAAATTGATTAATCCTAAAGAAAGAAGAGCGGGCTTGATACAGGGGACTGCGATATGAAAGAAAATTCTTAGTTCTCCAGCTCCATCGATTCTGGCGCTTTCTAGAATTTCAGAAGGGAGGGTGCCGCTCATATAATTTTTCATCCAATAAACGCCAAAACCTGTTGCGGCGGGCGGAATGATTAGGGGAAGTAGGGTGTTGATCCAGCCGATCCCCTTCATTTCCACAACAAAAGCCACTAGTCCCAGCTGAGCGGGAATCATCATCGTAATCATTACGAAATTAAACAGTAGCTTCCGTCCTTTGTATTCAAACTTTGCAAAGGAATAACCGCATAAGCAGCTGACAGTTACCGAAAGAAAGGCCGCGCTGACCGCTGTGATCAGGCTGTTGATATAAAAGACCTCAAAATGAGCGCTGAAAACTGTTTTCAGATTTTCTAAGAGATATCCTCCCGGAAGAAGCGGGATTCCCTTATAAATATCCTCGCTGTAATAGGTGCTCATCATGATCATAGTGTAAAAAGGAAACACAAAAATTAATGAGCAAAAGATTAAAAATACCATCAGGAGAAGCTTTTTCATGGATTTTGCTTTCATGAGTCACACCTCCTCCCGATTAGTGCGCTTTAGAATGAACAGCGCTACCAGTGAAAACAGTAAAATGAAAAGGAATAAACCATAGGCGATCGAGGCGCCTTTTCCATACTGCATTTGGGTACCAAAGGAGGTGTCATACAGATTCCATACAGCGGTTAAAGCCGCGCGGTCGGGCCCACCGATGGTTCCGGCGCCGCCGCTGGCGGAGAGCCAGGGAGAAAATAGCACCTTAACCTCGTCAAATAGCTGAAACCCATTGATAATGTTCATAATCAGTAAAAATTCAATAATGGGCCTGAGCATAGGAATAGTAATCTTACGAAATTTTACAAAAGCGGAAGCTCCGTCTACCTCGGCGGATTCATAAAGCTCGACCGGAATGCTTGTAATGCCAGCGGAGAAGAAAACAGCGTGATAGCCAATGTATTTCCAATTGATCATCATAATTACCACAAAACGAGCGGGCCCTGGTAATCCTAAGAAATTGACTGGTTCCTGAAAAATACCAAGAGACACAAAAATTCGGTTGATTAGTCCGCTGTTCCAATCAAATAGCAGCATGAATAATACGCCGATGGCTACCGGTATGGTGAGATAGGGCAGAAATGTAGCCAGCTGAAAAACATTGCGGCCTCGAATCAGCTTGCTGTTGAGCATAGTAGCCAGGATTAAGCCTCCGATTAAAACAAAGGGAGCGTTAAAGAGCATAAACAGCAGCGTGTTTCCAATTGATTTTAAGAAATAAGGATCATCGGTAAAGATATTGACAAAGTTGGAAAGCCCCACAAATACCGGTTCGGTGAAACCATCCCATTGTGTCAGACTGATCACAAAAGAATAGATGAGCGGATAAAAATTAAAGGATAAGTAGATTACAAAAAAGGGAATTAGAAAGAGATAAGGCCAAACTTTTTTTCCCGTGAGTTTATGTTTACGCCGGAGAGAAACCGATGTCATAACTAGCGCGCTCCTTTCCTGAAATAAAGGCGGAGGTGGTATTCCTCCGCCTTTTCTTTCTTCTTATGTGGATAAAATGTAAAATACTTTTACTTTAATTCAGGCAGTTTATTTCTGATTTCTGTTTCAAATAGCTCTATAGCGCTGTCGGTATCCATGGAATCATCACTGTTTACTGCCTCGATGACATAATTCCAAACCTCTGTGATAGTGACATCATACTCTGAAACAGGACGCAGATTGATTGTAGGCATCGCTTCCACAAAGAGAATTTCTCCCAGATTTTGGTCGCCAAAACTGGGATCGCTCATCTGCGCGAAATCAGGATCATTGTAAGCTTCTTTGTTAGCGTAATTATTACCGGTAAGTTCACGGGCCCGGGTAGTACCGTCTTTAGAAACCAGCCAGCTGATAAACTTATAGGCCCCCATTTTGTTGTTGGCGTCAGCGGGAATCATGTTTCCAGAGCCTCCCATGCTGAAGCAGCCTCCAGGAGGAATCATCAGCCCCCAAGTATCTGTTCCCTCCGGATCGTTGGGCCCAATAACATAAGCTGGTCCCCAAGAAGCGCAAGGATAGAAAATATGGATGTCATCAGCGAAAGAAGCGCTGTAGGCAGGAGAGGATTCGCTGATGTTATCACAAACCTTATTATTTCGAAAATCAACCATAAAATCTAAGGTGTTGCGAACGGAATTTTCCAAATCCAGCTTATCGTCGGAAACAATTGGAGTGGAATTTTGTCCGTCGATAATATACTTTACGCTGGAAAGGCCTGTAAACATAAAGACCTCACCGTTGGTATCCTTTTGCAGATCAATACCAACCTGTTTGAAGGCCTCCCAGTCAGAGAGCATAGCCTCCAACTCTTTCCGGTCAGAAGTACCTAAGTATTTTTCAGCCACATCTTTCTTGTAGGCCATGCCGGCAGTGCTAATATCCATAGGGATACATACAAAAGCGCCGTTTTCATCCTTACAGAGAGGCCCGAAATAGTCAAAAATAGTGGACTCGTCAAAATTGTAGGGTTCGGCGCTCAGGTCTTCCCAGATTCCTAGAGACATCATAGTTCCACGTTGTCCGATTTCACTGGAAATGGCGTCGGGCAGATCAAGTCCGGCGCTAATGGTGGTTTGCAGCTTTTGGAAAGCTTCGGTTTGCTGGATTGTCACATACTCCATTTCTCCATTGTAACCAGTATCTTCCGCAAAGGCGTCAAATAAGGTTTGCACCTCGCCTACACTCCAACCCCATACTACAATATCTCCATCCTCGTCTTTCGCCGGATCTGTTTGGCCTTCACTTGATTCAGCCTGAGAATTGCCTGATGAGGTCGTGGGCGTTCCAGAACCCGAACAGCCGCTCATAGCGGAAATTACCATTGCACCCGCTAAAAGTGCGGAAAGAATTTTTGCCGATTGTCTTTTTTTCATAATTTTTTTACACCCCTTTTTGAGTTTATATGCGTATTATAGAAGCCATACTGGTAAACGGCAATGATTCAAATTATAGATATTTGTTATAAATTATATATTTATTTAAAATATAATTATTTTTTTGTGATTATTTATGAAATACTAGTTGCGTACAGAAAAGTGTTTGTAGTATTGTTAAAGCTGTAATAAGGGGAGAGGGGTGCTTTGATGGAGCCAATGAAGGTGTTTTTTGTGGATGATGAACCTATTGTTATTTCTGATTTGATGACGCGGATCGATTGGAATTTGGAAGGCTTTGAAATAAAAGGCTACGCTTATAGCGCTGAGTCGGCTCTAACCTTGATTAAGGAATATATGCCGGATTTGGTTTTTGTAGATGTGGCGCTTCCCGGAATGAGCGGTTTAGAACTGTCTGCTAAAATCAGAGAGATCAATCGGAATACGATAATTGTGATCTTAAGCGGATATATGGAATTTGATTACGCGCAAAAGGCGATGAGCATCGGCGTTTTAACATATTTAGTGAAACACCAGCTTACAGCCGAAAACCTGATAGAAACATTAAAAAAAGCACGGGCAACCTTTGAAAGCAGAAAATCGGCGGATACGATGATAAAAAAACAGCTCTTGGTTCAGCTTTTTAATGGAGAACGGTCTTATGACCAGATGCAGCCCCAGCAGCAAAGTTATTTAAGTGTTTATATGGAACCTTTCCAGATTATGGGCTTTCGGCCATGGGCACCATATTTTTATCGGCAAGATTCTAGGTGGTCGGTTCTTCCTCAGCATGAAGAGCTTTTAATGGAAGAAAATTTCGAGGGGTTTCAAATAGTTGATACAGTATTATATCAAAATATGCTTGTGGCCTTTGTACGAATTTCTAATAAATTTATCGGCACAAAGGCGTTGATCAGCACGGCTCATCACTGCTGTGTGGCGATAAAGGAATCACTCTCTCGAAAGGCAGAAATTCCTTTTGCCGCGGCTTATCACACTAAAATGTCTACCCTGAAAAGTTTAGAGAGCGATGTGTCTCAGTTGAATATAGAGCTGGATCGTTCGATTTTTCATCAAAATCAGGTCGGAGCAGCCCGTTTAATGTCTAAAAAAGCGTCTACGGATTATAGCTTTATTACCAAACAGGCGTTTATCAACAATTATGAGCACAGCATGGAGAGAATAAAAAATGGTTTAGAGGAGGCCTGGAAAAATAAAAGACTGACAGATTTTATTCAATGTACAGATAAAATAAAAGAATTACTGACAGCGTTAAACATGGACCTGTTTGAAAATGACAAAATTATCAATAGGCTGTATACGGCGCAGGAGGTTTCCGATTACCTAATCAGCGTTTTAAGTCATGCACGGCAGTTCAATATCATAAAAGAGGAATATTCTGCCGCCACTATTTATGTGCTGGAGTACATTAATTCTAACTATAATAAAAATCCGAGTATCAACGAGGTCGCTGGGAAGCTGCATTCCAGCGGGATGTATATCGGTCAAAAGATTAAAAAGGAAACAGGAAAATCCTTTAACGAGTTTTTGACTGAATGTAGAATGTACCACGCGGAGGCGCTGTTATGCGAAACAAATTTAAAGGTCAGCGAAATCAGCAGGCGGGTGGGAATTTCCAACAGTCAATATTTCAGGAGAATCTTTCAAGAGTTTACCGGGCAGTCGCCTAACGATTATCGAAAACAGCTTCTGTTGAAATAGGAAAGGGAGAGAAGAAAACGCGATGAAACGCAGCATCAAATTTCAAATTATGGCGCGAATCGTAGTCGTTGTTCTGGTCATTATCATCTCTTTTGCCTGGTTTCTTTATAATCAATTCACTTCGATTAATATGAATAATCTCAGTAAAAGAGGAAGCGAGGAGGCACAAAGAAATTTAATTCAGCTTCAAAGCGCGATTGAAGATGTTTATCGGCTAAGCGAATATTTAGTGCTGAGTGAAGAGGTGAGTGGCTTTTTAAAAAATCTGGACCGCTTCACGCCGGCAGAGAAGGCAGTGGCCGCCGGAAAACTAATGGATAATCTGGACCGCTTGCTGGTAAGCGGGAAATATATCCATTCCTTTTGTGTAGTCGCGGAAAACGGTGAAAGCTTTTGGAATACGTCTCCTTATGATGACTTTTTTCAGGAATGGTTTATCAAAAATACAGATCAGAGCATCCCCTCGAAGGAATTGGGATTTACCAAAGCATATGATTTCCCGGCGACTTCCCTGTATCATCGGCGTCATACCTTAGTAAGCTACGTATCCAATATTTATCAAATTGAGGATGGAAAATCTACCGTCCGGGGACAAATTATCATACAGATGAATTTACAGGGCTTGTTGGATGACATTTTCGCGAATAATAGCCTATTTAACGGAATAGCGGTTTTCGATGAAGGCAACAAAATTTTATATGGAATCGGGGAGGATATCAACCGGCTTTCTGATTTGGCAGTCCAGCTCCGCGGAGGAATCGAGTCTTTGGACGGCAATTACTATGTTACAAGCATTTTAGAAGATTGCGAATGGAAAGTAATTTCCTCAATTGATCAAAATGAATTCGCCAAAACCGCAGATATACCATATGCAATCGCGGTTTCAGCGGTAATTTTTCTTGCGCTTATTTTATTGTTTGTTTTCCTATTTCCTTTGCTGATTAAAATTTCTAAGCAGATTACACGGTTAGACGGAGCAATCAAGGAGATGTCCGGAGGAAATTTGGACGCGACTGTGGAACTTCATGGTGTTCAGGAATTAGAAAATATTTCTAATGGATTCAATATTATGGTATCTAACACAAAAAAATATATGGATACTTCCATTGAGAGCCTGAAGGAACAGCAAAAGCTGCAATTCGAGCTTCTTTTGGCAAAAATTAACCCTCACTTTATCTATAATACCTTAAATTCTGTCATCTATCTTGCAAGACAGAAAAAATCTGAAGATATTATCAGCCTCACCAGCGCTTTTATTCATCTCCTGCAGGACAGCATACACCTGGGGAAAAACCGCCTGTTTGAAGAAATCGCAAATGAGATTGAGGTCGTTAACCAATATATTATCATTCAAAACTATCGGTATATGGGAAGATTTTCTTTTTCCTGCCGATGGGACGAATCCTTGGCGGGAACCTACATTCCCAAAAATATCTTACAGCCAATAATTGAAAATTCGATTTTACACGGCATTTGTCCCAAAGCTGATCCAGGAAATATCTGTCTGGAGATTAACCGGCGGGAGGAAAATGTTGAGATTATTATTGCAGATGATGGCGTTGGAATGGATCATGAGAGACTGGAAAGCTTGTTTAACTTTAAGAAAGATGAAACGGTAAAAACGCCTAAACTGCGCCATATCGGCCTTAACAATGTGGCGCAGCGTCTAGAGTTCATCTTTCCGGGAAAGCATCAGTTCCGTATTGAGAGCCAGCCGGGACTGGGGACAAAAATTGTCATAATTCATCCGGTGGTTACTACTCCGGATTATCCGAACAGCAAGGGCGTGGAAAGGAACTAAATTTTTAAATTTATGCAGATAAATTAAGGGCAATTTTCGCTGCCCTTGGTTTCCTGCGCCCAAAACGCCCTGAGTTATATTAAAACTGGAGGTAAAATCATGGGAATCCTTGAAAAAATGAGACTGGATGGCAAGACGGCCTTTGTAACCGGTGGTGCCAGAGGAATCGGGAAAAGCGTGGCCGCAGCCCTGTGTGAAGCGGGTAGTAATGTAGCCGTCGTGGACGTGGACTATCAGGAGGCGGAAAAAACGGCTTCTGAATTGCAAACACTGGGTACGGGCGTGATAGCAGTCTCATGCGACGTTACAGATCAGGATCAGGTAAACCAAATGGTGAGAACTATTGTGGAGCATTTCGGAAGCCTGGATGTAGCCTTCTGTAACGCTGGAATCTGCACCAATTATCCGGCAGAGGAAATGACTTTTGAGCAATGGAAAAAAGTGATCGACGTGAATTTGACTGGAGTGTTTTTGACTGCGCAGGCCGCGGGAAAACAAATGATTCAGCAAGGGGGAGGCTCGATTATCGCGACCGCCTCCATGTCGGCCCATATTGTCAATGTGCCGCAGCCACAGTGCGCGTATAACGCTTCAAAAGCCGGGGTAAGACAGCTTGTGAAATCCTTAGCTGTAGAATGGGCGCAGAAAAACGTTAGAGTTAATTCGATCAGCCCGGGCTACATAGGCACCGACCTGGTGCTTTCCTCTCCAACCTTGATTCCATTGATCGAGCAGTGGAAAAAGGTATCTCCAATGGGAAGAATCGGACGTCCTGATGAGCTTCAGGCGGTAGTCGTTTATTTGGCCGGCGAGGCAAGCTCTTTCACCACTGGATCAGATTTTGTGGTTGACGGCGCTTTTACAAGTATTTAAATAGAAGGAGATATCCATATGAGACAAATACAATATAAGCTTCCCAATGTAATTTTAACAGAGATCCCTGAGAGACAGCTGAGAAAGGATACGGACGTGAAGGTGAGGATTGCCTACGCCGCCGTTTGCGGATCGGATATCCATGATGTTTCTGGAGATTTTGACAACACCTTCATGCGGGAGAAATTTTTGGCGGGACACAATATTGGCCACGAAGCCTCCGGATATGTGGTCGAATTAGGGAAAAACGCTACAAGCAAGGGCTTGAAGGTCGGGGATAAGGTAGCTCTTTATTATAACTGCTATTGCGGGAAGTGCCATTTCTGCAATATTGGGAAACAGCACCTTTGTGAAAATATTGATGTCACCCTTGGATTTATGAGCGATTATGTGGTAGTTGACGAGCAGCAGGTATATAAGCTGCCGGAGGATATGGATATGAAAAAGGCCGCCCTGACGGAACCGGTTTCTATCTGCCTTCACGGTGTCGATATGTGCCGCATTAAACCTGGAGATACGGTAGCTGTTTCTGGCGGTGGTGGAATCGGGAATCTTACCATGCAGCTGGCAAGGCTTTCCGGAGGCACCAGGGTCACCTTGTTTGAGCCGATTGCGTGGAAGCGCGAAGCCGCATTAAAAGCGGGCGCCGACTATGTATTAGATCCTCTTGCACCAGACTTTCATGAAAAAGCGATGAAAATCACAGACGGCTATGGGTTTGATGTGATTTTTGAGTGTTCCGGCGCGAAATCCACCATTGCAAGCTGCTATGACCTAATGTCCAGAGGAGGTGTTTTGGAGCTGATGGCATTATTTAAGCCGGAAATTACATTGGAGGCCATTGGACAATTCAGCGCTATGCAGAAGGAAGCCACGATCATTGCAGGGGTGTTCCAGTCTCCTTACACTATGCAGAGGGCGGTCTCTCTGCTGGATCGACTGGAAACGGAGTCCCTGACCTCTTTTGTTTTTGAGCCGGATGATTATCAAAAAGCGTTTCAAGCGCAGAAAGAAGGCAGAAGCTTAAAATCCATGTTTCATTTTTCCGATTAATAATTAAGATAACATAAGGAGGAAACGGTCATGAAAAAATTTAAATACGCTTATCAGGTAGGCGGGCTATGGGGAGATGTCCGTACCAGAATTCCCAGAATCGCTAAGCTTGGCTATGATGCGGTAGAGGTAGCCGGCGTAACCTCTTACTTCCACGAGGGAAAGGAATTTAAGAAAATCTGCGACAGCGAGGGCATTGCAGTTTCCAGTGTATGCACCAACTGCTCTGAATTGGATATGGCATATCCAAGAAAAGGAGTTCGTGATCAGGGAATCGATTATATGTGTAGGGTAGTGGACTTTGCCGCTGACCTGGGCGGGAACGGCGTGATCATCAATCCGACCCGCTTGACGAAATGGACTCCGCTGGCAGAATTAGAGCAGGAGCTGGCTTGGGGTGCGGAAAGCATCCAAAAGGTGGCGGATTATGCCGCCGGAGCGGGAATCAAGCTGTTTGTGGAAGTGTGGAACCGATATGACACCTATTTGCTCAACCGTGCCGAACAGGGCCGCGCCTTTGTCAAAATGGTCAATAAACCCAATGTAGGCGTTATGCTGGATACTTTCCATTTGAATATTGAGGAAGTAGATATGGCTCAGGCCATTTTAGATTGTAAGGGGTGTTTGTATCATCTCCATGTAGGAGACTCCAACAGAGCGGCTCCCGGCATGGGCCATATGGATTTTAGGCCGATTATGAAGGCTTTAGCGGAAATCGGCTATCAAGGCTATGTTACTATGGAATTGGTGCCTCCTGGAGCGGATCCTGAAACCTATGAGGAGCTTCACGATATGACCAGCTTTTTTGAGGAATATCCTGCAGTTTCCCTAAAAACCTTAAAAGCCATTGAAGCGGCTTTATAAAAGCGGAGGGATTGGTATGTATCAATTTAAATACGCTTATCAGGTAGGCTGGGTATGGGGAGATATTTATGACGGAATAAAAAGACTTGCGAAATTAGGGTACCAGGGCGTGGAGGTAGCGGGTCAGCCCGAGTATTTTTCTCAGGCCCAGCAAATCGGTCGCGCGTGCCGTGAGGAGGGAGTCGTCCCTTCTAGTATTTGCTCCATTTTGGATCAGTTTGATATAGCTCATCCGGATAAGAACCAACGTCAGCTGGGAATAGACCATGCGAAGCGTACGGTGGAATTCGCGGCTGGAATGGGCTGTCCTACTGTCATTTTAACTCCAACCCGCTACGGAAAGTACGAACCTCTTACCAGCATTGAGGAAGAACTGAAAACAGGAGCGGAAAGCATGGAGCAAGTGGCGGACTACGCGGCGGAACGCGGTGTGAGGCTTTGTATCGAGGCATGGGATCGATTTGATACCTATCTTATAACGAATCTTGCGGCCGCCAAATCCTTAGCGGAGAAAATTAATCGTACAAATGTAGGCGTTATGCTGGACACCTTTCATATGAACATTGAAGAAAAGGATATAGCCGCTGCGGTGCGGGAGGCTGGCGATATGCTGATGCATTTCCATGTTGGGGATTCCAACCGTGCGGCTCCCGGTATGGGACATATTGATTTTCTTCCTATTCTGCAAGCCATCAAGGATATAAATTACAAAGGCTTTGTTACCATGGAGCTGTTCCCGCCAGCTTTTCATACAGATTCTTATGTAAAGCATCACGATACCAGCTACTTATATCTGAAATATCCTGAATTTTCTATTCAATATTTGAAGAAAATTGAGGAGAAGCTTCAATAAAGGATAGCCATGTAATTTGCAATCATGGGAGTAAGGTGTGCTGAGCTAACATGCTTTACTCCCGTGACGCTTCAATAAATAAGGAGGTTGTGTTATGGCTGATATAATGCGTGACGCCCAAAAACGGATAGAAGACATTCGAAGACGTACGGTGAAAATCGTTGTTCGAAGAGACGGAAGCCCTGTGCCTGACGCTCAGGTTGAACTGCGTATGAACCGTCACCAATTTTTGTTTGGATGTGATTGTTACTGTGCGAATACATACGATACTCCGGAAAAAGAAAAACGGCATAAAGAATTGTTCTCTGGCTTGTTTAATTATGCCACCCTGCCTTTTTATTGGGGACAGTATGAGCCTGTAAGAGGGGAAAAAAGAGAAAAACGCCTTTCCAATATGGTGGAATGGTGCAAAAGTATTGACTTATCGACTAAAGGACATCCCTTGGTATGGCATGAAATTTTACCCGATTGGCTTAACAGCGATCATGACATTGAGAAGTTAATTCAGGAACGAATTGAGGACTTGATGGAACGCTTTGGAGATCAAATCGACTATTGGGATCTGTTCAATGAGATCACAGTATCACAGAGGTTTCACAATCCGGTGGCCGACTGGATCGAAAAAGTGGGAAAGGAAAACGCGGTCGAGTATGCCGCCCGGTGTGTCTATGAGGTGAATCCACGGGCTAATTTGCTATATAATGATTTTAATGTCCAGCCGGCGGATATGGAAATTTTGCTGAGGAAGCTGAGAGAAAAGGGGATAAGATTAGAGGCGGTAGGCCTTCAAAGCCATATGCATCAGCGCAAGTGGTCCTTTGATGAAACCTGGGAGATTTGTGAAAGATACGCTAAATATGGCTGGCCCATCCATTTCACAGAATTGACAGTAATCAATGGCAGATGTACTAAAGACGTGGATTATACTATCGGCAATCCTAACTTCTGGATCAGCCGGCCAGAGGATTTAGAAATTCAGCGAGAATATACGGAGCAGCTTTATACTCTTTTGTTCAGCCATCCTGCGGTGGAGGCTATTACCTGGTGGGATTTCCCAGACCGGCAGTGGATGGATGCACCTGGTGGACTGATAACAGAAGATTTAAAAATCAAACCGGTATATGACGGCCTGAAAGAGCTGATAAAAAAACGTTGGTGGAGCAATGAAGAGGGCCGCACCAATTTATCCGGTTGCTTTGCAAGTGCGGTTTACTGCGGAAATTATGATATTACCGTTAAAGCGGGTAATCAAGCCGTTTCCCTAAATACGGATATTTTACGTAAGTTTGGCGTTCATGAGGGGGCGCAGAAGCTGGTAATTGAGCTTTAAAGGAGGGAAGAAACTATGTCTATGTTATACGATGCGAATCAAAGAATAGAAAAAATTAGAAAAAAAGATGTAGAATTTATTGTGAGAAAAGACGGCAGGCCGGTATCAAATGCTCAGATAAATGTGAAAATGAAGAAACACCAATTCTTATTTGGCAGCAACTGTTTTCCAGCGAATTCCTATGAGGAAGCGGCCGGCTCTCGTTATAAGAAGTATTTTTCTGATCTGTTCAATTACACTACCCTTCCGTTTTTTTGGCAGCGCTATGAAAGAGAACGAGGCAAAACTGATCATGAACGTTTAGAAAAGCTTTTGCAGTGGTGCGAAGCTTTAGATCTGAAGACAAAAGGGCATCCTATTGTATGGCAGAAATTAGCGCCAGAATGGTTGGAAAACTCCGAGGATGTAGAAGCTTCTTTAAAAAAGCGAATAGAGCATCTCATGGAGAATTTTGGAGATCGGATAGATTATTGGGATGTATTTAATGAGATTACCGTAGATCATCTGTACCATAACGCGGTATCGCGCTGGATTCATGAAAAGGGAAGAGCTAACGCTGTACGGTATACGACAAAGCTGGTGCGGGAGATCAATCCTCATGCCAATCTCCTTTATAATGATTTCAATATTTGGAATCAAGAGTGTGAGGTTTTGCTGGAAGAGCTTCGCTATATGGGGGTTGAACTGCAAGCGGTGGGAATTCAAAGTCACATGCATACATTTTTGTGGACGATGGAAGAAGCTTGGGAGGTTTGTGAACGTTTTGCAAAATATGGCTGGCCTCTTCATTTTACCGAGCTGACAGTTTTAAGCGGGCGATATATTGGAAGAAATGGTATGATGAACGACGATTCCAAGCCGGAGGACTGGTACCGGGGTAAAGAGTACGAAGAACTCCAGGCAAAATATACAGCGGATTTTTATACAATGCTGTTTAGCCATCCGGCGGTAGAGGCCATTACCTGGTGGGACTTTCAGGACAATGACTGGCGGGCGGCTCCGGCTGGTCTGGTAACGGAGGAGGTTCATCGTAAGCCTGCTTACCATGCGTTACGAAAACTGATTCGTGAAAATTGGTGGAGTGATGAATTTGGAAAAACTAATGGCGAAGGAATATATCGCTGTAACGTCTACCATGGTGACTATCAGATTGAGATGATAGCGGATGGAAAAAAAGCGGTTTTGGAAATTCCAATCCTGAGAGAGGCGGGAGGACCCGGGAAGCCGCAAAAAATAGAGATCAATTTGTAATATGGATTCATTCGTAATAGCTGTAAATAGCTTAAAAGGCGTGCCGAATATCGGCACGCCTTTTAAGCTTACAAAATAATTTTGAGGCTTTTTTCTGATAAGGCTTGACTCCTTATTGCTTATAGCCTAAGTTGTCTTTTAGACGGTCTACTAAGTCGGTATATTTAGTGGACTGAAAGCTAAAAGTATTTTTCAGCATCACTCTTTCCCGCAGACTTAGCTTTTCTGTAATCTCTTGAAGCTTTTTATTATTCTCCGGTTCGATGCCGGCTTTTGCGTAAACCTCATCTTGTCCCTTTTCTCCCGTAACCCGGCCGCTGATCCTTTGCTGGAAATCCTTCAGCTTGTCATTAAACTGAGCAATATGTACGTTTGTTAACACAAAGTCGGTAACGAATATTACAAAGAGCACTCCTGCGATGATATAAACGGCTAAAGGGGGAAGAAGATGGGTTGTCCGCAAGACAAAGGGATGAATCCACTTGATCAAAAGGACCGACATACAGCCAAAGGCCAACGCTCCCCAGAAGCAGATCCTGCCCTTGATATTTAAAAACCAACCGGTATAATCCCACCACTTGGCATGAAAAATTTCTTCCAAAGCCCAGCCAGTGAGATATTCCAGAGTGCAGTTTACAAGCATGCCGGCAAAAAATAAAAGAACAGGGTTATGAATCCATCCTAAAAGGAATACGTCCAGCAAGGCGCCGGAGCCATAAATAGGACAGTAAGGGCCGGCTAAAAAACCGCGGTTGAATACCAAACGTTTTTCCTGAATCGAGCAGACCAAGGTTTCGTAGATCCAACCAACGATATTATAGAACATAAACCATAGGAAAAATTGACAAATAGGTATCATGCGATATCACTTCCAATTCAAAGTCAGATGAGGGGTAATCGGAGCATGATCAACGGTCAGACGAAAAATCATCCAAAGGCTCAGCGAGAGGCAGCGAGGACAAAAACTTTTTTCTGAGCATAGGGTATGGATTTTGTTTAAAGGTTTCATACAGGGAACAGCCCTTATCCACCAGACAAACCATCAGGCCCTCCCGACAGAGAGGAGGAACCGGGGTCAAAGGGAACATATGCTTTTTAATAACCTCCCGTTCGATCCGAGAAAGCTCAAATTCCTTTTGCGCGTTGACAAAAGCATCTCTAGCGTGGGTGAAGGCATGAAAGGTATGCCCTTCGCCGGAATTGTGCCAGTCGTAAAGAAAGTAATCATGCAGAAGCGCCCCTCGTACCAGCTCCCGCTCACGAAAATTCAAGTGGAAATACCAGGAAAGATAATAACTGTAATAAGCAACAGCGATGCTGTGCAGAAGAACAGAGGTGTTTCCATGCTGTACATATTGATGGGTGGTGCGAAATGTGGAGCAAGAAGCCACATCCGCTAAGTATTTTTTAAATTCTTTATTTTTGAACACAATTTTCCTGGGAGTAACCCCGCAAAGGCGGCGAAACCAATTCAAAATCATCCCTGCTTTCTGAAAAAGAAACGATTGTTGATTTTTACTCACATGTGTATTATATTATTTCTAAAGAGCAATGACAACGGACATTTATGGGAAATATGTTTCTTAAACAACATATTTAGTAATTTATGTTGCTTTTTGGAGGCTGTATGAAAAATTTAAGGAATAAGCAGGCCGAAAGCGGTGTGCGGATGGACCGAAGATGTTTAAAAACCCAAAAGGCCATAAAAAACGCTTTGGTGGAGTTAATGTCGGAAAAAGATATCTCTCAGATTACTGTTAAGGAACTGGCGCAAAGAGCGGATATCAACCGTAAGACCTTCTATACGCATTATACCAGCATTTATGATGTCTCAGGCGAAATCGAAAATGAAATGATCCAAAATCTTAAAAGGCTGATCCAGGAAAGCTGTATTGCTTCTCGAGACTTTGCTACCTATTCTGTGTTCAAAGCGCTGAATGATCTGATTTATCAGGATTTCAACTTTTATCAGAATCTGCTGAGCCATGCCAACGCCCATGGTTCTTTGATCAGTAAGATAAAAAATGCGCTTCAGGAGGAATTTTTGGAGAGTGCGAAGGATCAGCTTGCGGCGCTGCCGGAGCAATTTCCGTATATGATCGAATTTGTATCGTCCGGTATTATTTCTATGTATATATTATGGTTTGATTCCGATCAGAAGATACCATTGGAAGAATTGGCGAAAACCGCAGGGGTTTTAGTATCCAATGGGATTGATACTTTGGTAAGGAAAGTAAATGAGTAGAGATACTGATAGAGAAAAGCTATCGTGCCGATTAAAATAGAAAAAGGAACGGCAAAAAGCTGCCGTTCCTTTTCTGCTTCTTGTAATGATTTTGAAAAACCAAATCAAAATTTTGATTTGGTGCTGAATAAAAAGGTTAACCCAAAGCGACATCTAAAATCATCATGACAAGAAAACCGGATAATACACCAAGAGTTCCAATATTGGAATGTTCTCCCAAATGTGCCTCAGGAATTAATTCCTCTACTACAACATAAAGCATTGCGCCGGCAGCGAAGGCTAGCAGCCACGGCATCAAAGGCTGGATAAATCCAGCGATTAACACCGTCAATACGCCGAAAATCAATTCTACTAACCCGGAAAGACTTCCCAAAACGAAAGACTTTGCGGTGCTTAGCCCCTCTTGACGCAGAGGCAAAGAAATGGCAGCGCCTTCTGGGAAATTTTGAATACCGATGCCGATAGCTAAGGCCATTGCGGCGGTATACATGGTCGGATCATGGCCGTTTTGCGCCGCTAAGGCGAAGGAAACGCCTACGGCCATTCCCTCGGGAATATTATGAAGAGTGACAGCGAATACCAATAAGGTGGTTCGCTTCCAGGAGGAAGAAAGTCCCTCTGGCTTTGTCTCGCCAAGGTGTAGATGAGGAAGCAGGCTGTCCATCAGAATCAGGAACGCGGCACCCAAGATTAAACCGCCGGCGGCAGGGATCCAACCGGGCCAGCCCTTTTCCGATGCCTCTTCAATGGCAGGAATCAGCAGCGACCATATAGAAGCAGCAATCATTACACCCGCGGCAAATCCTAAAAAAATTCTTTGAATATTTGTGTTGGCCTTTTTTCGGAAGAAAAAAACCATAGAAGCACCAAGCGCCGTCATAAAAAAGGTAAATCCAGTACCTCCGGCGGCCCATAAAAGCGCATTTGCCATCAATATATTCCCCCGCTCTCAAATCATAGTTTCTATACAACAAGCTATCGCTTGCCGTTGTTTTCTGTTCTAAATAAAAGAGTTTATTCTTTCTTTGATTACTTTGATTATAACAAGGGCTGGGGAAAAGTCAATCGTTAAAAATCAGGAAACAAAGAGTACCCCAGCTCTGCTGGGGTACTCTTATTGCGTATCATTGATGCCTACAGTGATTTGACGCTTGTTGATTCCAATTCCATGCTTTTTTATTTTTCGTCAGCCTTTTTTTCGATAGAGGCGGTTCGATAAACAAATTTCACAGAGCCCGGCATTCCGTCGGCAATTCCGGAATAATTTTGATAACTTCGGGAAACGTCGCCTAGGGCTTTTAGTCTGGCCGCCAGCTGAGAAAGATCGCCCTGGAAGGCTTCGGTAATTTTCTGGATTCCATCCTCATTAAATTGCTTCATCCCTTCAGAAAGCTGCATTCCGCCGTCCTTCAGTTGGGAAACGCCGTCTACCAGAGCCGAGGAACCGCTTTGAAAGGAGGAAATTCCGTCGTACAGCTGCTGCGCGCCGTCCTTTAGCTGCTGTGATCCGCCCTTCAGCTCATTGGAGCCAATAGCTAAATCTTTACTGCCTGCGTAAGCCTGGGCCACTCCGTCTGTGTAGTCCTGCAAACCGCTGTAAAACTGCTGATAGCTGTCAAGCTGCTGCTTCAAAACAGCGATACTGCTTTCACCGTTCTTAGCGCTTTCAACCGCAGCCTGAATTTGCGACTGCACTTGGCTGCTCTGCATGTTCTGGTCAATCACCTCCTGCTTTTTTTGAGAAACCAGGCTGTTTACTGTCTCGGCCATCTCCTGGCTGGCCATTTTTTTGCTGACGGCGCTGGCGATTTTCGTTTGGGTGTCTGCATCAATCAGACCAGAGGCACAAGCCTGCTCATATTCCTCGGCCGTCATAGCCTTTCCCGCGGCAGCCAGTACGCCCTCCAACACCTGCTTGCGGACGGTATCCTCTACTTGGACACGTATTTCGTTTTCCTGAGCGTTGACCGCCTGAGTGACCTGCTGCAAAGCGGTATTGTAGGCAAGATCATAGACGGTGGTTTCGTCCAAAGAATCCAGCACGCTGTCCAATACGGCAGCGTAATTGTCAATGGTCAATTTAGGTACCGACACTCCGGCCGCCTCTAATTGGGATTGAGCGGTGGATAATAAAGTTTCGAATACGGCTTTGGCGCCGCCGACCAGGTTCTGGCTGTTGCTGTTCAGCTCTCCCAGGCCCGAGCTTAGCTGGGAAGCGCCGCTGTTTAAGTCGGAGGCACCGGAATACAAATCCGCAGCGCCGCTGTTGAGGTTTCCAGCGCCAGAGGCCAGCAGATCGATACCACTGATCAATTCCCCAGATTTTTCCAGCAGCGCGGAAAGCCCGTCGTACAGCTGAGAGGAGCCATCCACCAGTTCCAGGGCTGCGTCGTTGAGCTGGCTGATCGCAGAAGTCAAATTCTGCGCATCCAGATCTTCCAAATCCAAGTGATTGAAAATATCGTTAGAAGCGACGGTCAAGGTGGTATCTAGCCTAAAGTCCTTCACATCCGCTGTCAGCTCCACATAATCGGGAATTTCCAGCTTGCGTTTGTCCAGGTTTAGGCTCTCCTGCAAGCCCGGCATGGCGAAGCCCATAACCACGCTGCGGTCTCCATCGGAAAGCAGCTTGCCATTAGAAATTTGGACATTTGAGAAAACGTCGTTGTCCAGAACAGCGCCAGTCAGCATGACAAAGGGAACATAAACCGTCTCTTTTTTGCCATCGATCTCTATGGTTTCCTTTTGGTTGTTTTGATAGCTGAAGCGGATGGTCACTCTGCCGCTTTTTCCTGCCAAGTCTTCGGCGGAAATAGGCTTTCCGTCCAGCTGATAGGAGATGGATACATCCACCGGAAGAGCCTTCTGGGTGGTGCCCTGATAATAAATATCGTTCCCTTTAGCGTCCCAAACCCGCATATTATTGGGATTCATAGTGTAGGCTTCATCACCTTTTACGTTTTCGATACCATCAAGCTCGCTGATGTCATTGATGGAATTGGCACCGGCAGGATTCTTCAGCCAGTCGCTGACAATGATTTTTTGGACGGAACCGTCTGCGTTAGCCAGAACATATACGGTTTCCTCCTTGGAATTTTGACCGCCGGAGGCTGAATGGACGGCGGTTGTTACCGGATTTCCCACAGAGATGCCATTTTGTTTGGGGGCCGTGACGGCAGAAGCGCTGCAGATGCCTATGAGCATAGTAGCGGCCAGACAGATGGCGATGATCTTGGCAGCCACGTTTTTCTTTAATTTCATATGAAAGACCTCCTGATTACTCTTTTCGTTATAGATTATTACTGAGAAACCTTCTGTTTTTTAGGCCGGAAGCCCAAGGTGGTTTTACCGATGACAGGGTCAAACAGCAGAAGCATTGCTGGTAGAATAAACATAACCGACAGCATACTGATGATCGCACCCCGAGCCATCAGGTTGCACATGGAGCTGATCATGTCGATGTTGGAATAAAGCCCAACTCCGAAGGTTGCCGCGAAGAAGCCCAAAGCGCTGACAAGAATAGAGGAAATGGAGGTTGAAAGCGCGATGGAAACCGCTTCCTTTTTGTCGTGGCCTTGAAACCGTTCCCTTTTATATCGTGTGGTCATTAAAATAGCATAGTCCACAGTGGCTCCAAGTTGAATGGTACTAATGCAGATCGGCGCGACAAAGGGAAGGGATACGTTGGTATAGAATGGAATTCCCAAATTGATAAATACGGCAAACTCGATCACCGCGACTAAGATTACCGGTAGGGAAATGGAACGGAGCACCAGAGCGATAATTATGAAAATAGAAATAATTGAAATAATATTCACTACGTTGAAATCGTGATTGGTAACTTGGATCAAATCCTTTGTGCAGGGGGCTTCTCCAATCAGCATACCGTTCGGGTCATATTTTTTCAGAATATTATTAATCTGTGTGATTTGGCCGTTCACCTCGTCGCTGGCAACCGAATACTGAGAGTTGATCAAAAAGAGCTGGTACTTATCGTTTTTCAGAAGGTCGGTAATAGAGGAGGGAAGGATTTCCTCAGGTACCGCCGAGCCTACCACGGAATTGAAGCCCAACGCATAGGAGACTCCGTCTACTTGATCAATCTCCTTTATCATAGCTTGAGCGTCCTTAGCCTCCATTTTGGCGTCCGCAAGGATCATGTGGGTGGTGCTGATGTCAAAACGATCCTTAAGCTTGGTGTTGGCGATCATATAATCCAAATCCTGAGGTAAAGATTCGCTGAAGTCATAGTACATTTTTGTATTGCTGTAGCCATAAAGCGCCGGGCCGACAATGACCAGAAAGATCGCCAGAAAAACCCAAGCGCGTTTGGTGATGAAGCGGGACAAGCCGTCCATTTTCGGAAGTAAGGATCGGTGCATCGTCTTTTCGATGGGTCGATCCAATACCAAAATGAGAGAGGGAAGAACGGTAACGCAGCAAATCACTCCCAGTAAAACTCCCTTTGCCATGACAATACCTAAATCCCAGCCGAGGGTGAAGCTCATAAAGCAGAGGGCGATAAATCCCGCAATGGTGGTAATGGAACTGCCTACGACAGAGGTGATGGTGTGGGCGATCGCCTGTGCCATAGCCTCTTTTTTATCGCCGTTAAAATTACATTTTTCCTCTGAGTAGCTGTGCCATAGAAAAATAGAATAATCCATGGTCACTGCCAGCTGAAGCACCGCGGCTAAAGCCTTGGTAACGTAAGAAATTTCTCCAAGCATAAAGTTGCTGCCGAGGTTGTAAAGGATGGCCATACCGATGCTGGCCAGGAAGATAAAAGGAAGAATCCAGGAATCCAAAAACAGCATCATGGCGATTGTGGCAAACAGTACCGCCAGGCCCACATAAATAGGCTCCTCCTGCTCGCACAGTGCCTTTAGGTCGGTTACCATAGCCGACATGCCGGATACAAAGCATTGGCCCTCTGTGGTCTGCCTAATCTGAGTGATGGCCTCCATTGTTTCATCGGCCGAGGTGGAGGTATCGAAGAAAACTGCCATCACGGTAGCGTCCCCGTTATTAAACGCGTCATAATACTTTTCAGGCAGCAGCTCCATTGGAACCGACAGATCCATCAGGCTGTCGTACCAGATGACAGATTCTACATGGTTTACCTGCTGAAATTTTTCTTTTAGATCCGCGACCTCTTTCGTTTCCAGCCCTTCCACGACTACCATGGAAAAGGCGCCCTTTCCAAAATCATCCAGTAGAATGTTCTGCCCCTTAACCGTATCCATATCCTCGGGAAGATAAGTAAGCATATCGTAATTGATTCGGGTGCTCAGCATTCCAAATAAGGAAGGAATCAGCAGTAAGACGCCGAGAATTAAAATTAGGATCCGGCATTTTACCACCCCTTTGCCAAATTTAACCATTTTATTTTTCGCCTCCAAAAGTGATTGCTGCTTAGAAGTCAGCATAGATTATTTGGGTTGCTCGTGTATTTCCCGGCATTCTACCATAATAGGCACCACTCTTTTTTTGCTTTTGACGGTATAGCCCGCCGTCAATATGTTCTCGCCGCTGTTGACGGCCAGTGCTGCCCCGGTTACTCTTACCAGAATTTCAGCCGTACGGAAGGGTAGAATTACCAGTACAAGCCCCAGTCCAGCGCAGAGTAAGGCGCACAGCAGCATAACCCACCACTTTTTCAAACCAAAGTGCTTAGCATCCAATGCGGTTTGCAGCTTGAAAACACTGTCTACCAGCACTAGTATGCCTACGCTGAAATGGAGGACAGCAACGGTGTCTCCAGGATGAAAAATCAGTACGGTTCCTAAAATCAAAAACACCAGGCCCATGGCGAAATCAAATTGAAAGTTCAGGTTGTAGGAATCTTTAGAGAAATATCCCGCAAGACGGACAGCTCCTACCAAGATCGCCGCGGACCCTACTACATAGCATATGGTTATCACCGACGCGCCAGGCCAAATCACCAGAGCGATTCCGACCAATAGGGAAAGAATTGAAATTGTGATATACAGCGCCTTGATCCGTTTCATTTTATTTTCACCTCGGTTTCAAGCTCGGGCCGCCCGTAAAGGGCGTTTTCATTTCGTTTTCTATTATAAAAAGGAAGTAGGGAGACGGCTATCAACAGAAATAGACTGATGACGGATTTTTCAACAAAGGAAGGAAACTGACGGAAAATCCGACATAAGCCTAGATGTGTCGGAGGTGCTGAGGAACAGGAGGCGCCATTGTAAGATTCCGTTTTTTATGGTATAACAAGAGTAACGATAGCGGCATTCTGCTGAAAAAGCTGTAGAAAAGCCGGCGAATAGGAGAAAGCATATGTCGATTTATACAAAAAAGGCAATCATGGATTCTTTTGTGAAGATGTTGTCACAGAAGTCCTTTGATAAAATAACCATCAAGGATATTATTGAGGACTGTGGACTGAACCGCAGCACCTTTTACTATTATTACGAGGATATTTATGCTTTGCTGGAAGATGTGCTCCAAACGGAGTTAGAGAGGATTACGGGCAAGCAAGTCGCCTATTCGTCGTGGCAGGCTGGATTTTTGGAAAGCGCTAAGTTCGTTTTGGAAAATAAAAGAGCGGTGTACCACATCTATAATTCTATCGGACGTGAGCCCTTGGAGAAGTACTTATATCAGATGACTTGGGATTTAATGGTGGGGTTTGTCCGACAAGAGGCAAAGGGTTTAGAGGTTTCAGAAGAGGATATCAATTACATCGCGGCCTTTTACCAATTTGCGTTATCGGGATTTATTTTTCAATGGCTCCAGGATGGCATGAAGGAGGATCCCAATCTAGCGATTCAAAAGCTTGGCGATATTTTTGACGGCAGTATAAAAAACGCCTTGCTCCGCTGTCACGGTAAACAAAGAAATTAATGGTGGATTGAATTTTGTCAGCAAACTCTTTTATCCCGCTTGCTGTATCTAAATAAATGGAACTCTAAAAAAGGGACTGCGGCTGAGCTTGTTTCACCCACTGAAGGAAAAACCATTTCCGGGCTAGGGAGGATATAACATGAAAGAAAATAATGGTGAGCGAGCCATAAAAGGCTTTCTGCGCGCTTATATGGCAGAAAGAAAGCTCCATAAGGCGGTCGCTTATTTGGATAAGAATATCCAATGGATCGGCACTGGCGCTGCGGAGCATAGCTGCACTTATCAGGAAACGGTAGCGGCCTTACAGGAGGAGCTTCTCACGGAGCCTTGGCCGTATGATTATCAGTTTCAAGCATTTCAGGCCACACAGGTAGATGAAAAAAATCAGCTTTTTTTTATTCTGCTGACGGCAGCCTCCCGGTCGCCGGAATTTGACTCGTCACCAATTTTGGTGAGAATTACGGCCGCCTGCCACTGGACAGAGGACGGATGGAAAATTGTGTCGATTCACTTTTCTACACCGAATCTCCAGCAGGAGGATGGGGAATATTATCCTCGAGGCTGGAAAAAGGACAGCAAAAAATCCTTTTCCCGCAATATGAGAGGTAGCTTTGTAGATATTCTAAATCGAAGTGTGTCGGGGGGGATCATCGGATGCTATTTGGAGCCCGGTCTGCCGGTATATTATATCAATCAGAACATGCTGGATTATTTAGGGTATGAATACGGCGAATTTGAGAAGGCGACCGGTAATCTGATCGTGAACTGTATTGATCCCGGGGATTGGGCTCAGATGAAGCATATCATTGATACCGCCATGAAGGAAAATAAAGAATATGCCGTTCGTTATCGGATGCGAAAAAGGGATGGCTCTTATATTTGGGTCAGCGACATTGGGAAAAAATCCTGGGATGAGAAGGGGGTTCCAATCTGTATCGGGGTAGTGCGGGATATCACCGACGAGGTGGTGATGAAGCGGCGCTTGGAGCAGGAAAGCCTGCAAAGGCAGCGACAGGCAGAGGAATACAGCCATATTTTTAATTCCGTTTTCTGCGGCATTGTTCAGTACCGTATGGACAGACAGGGTGGAGTAAAGTTTGAAAAGGCTAATTTAGAGGCGATCCGTATCTTTGGATATACACCGGAGGAATTTTGGACAAAAGAGAATTGGGATCTTTCTAATTTGATTGTAGAGGAGGACAGGACAAAAACCCTAAAGGCTGCTCTTTCCTTAGAAAAACCGGGACAGGTTTCTCAATTTGAATACCGGCTGCGCCAGAAAAACGGAGCGCCCCTATGGGTCATCGGGACTGCCGAGGTTATCCAGATTTCTTCTAGTGAGGGTGTTCTAATTCAAAGTGTTTTTCTTGATATCCAAAAGCAGAAGATGATGGAGCTGAAAAATAAAGAGCTGCTGACCTTGAATGAGGGAAACAATGAATTGCTGCGTCTTGCTTTAAACAACACCTCAATTTACGAGTTTTACTACTATCCTAAAGGGTTCCGCGTGATGTATCCTAAACGTACTGGCGACTATTTTGGACTGCCGGAAACAATGAATAATGTGCCAAGATATTTAATACGTCATATGGCGGCGGAAAGCAGGACTGCTTTAGTAAAAATGTGCCGAGAGGTACGCAGGGGAGCTAAGCGCGCCACCGTGGAGCTTCAAGAAAAAAATGGACGCTGGAGCCGGATTACCTTGTCCGCAATTCAAGAGAACAATCATAATATTCCCACGGTGATGGTAGGCCTGGTAGAAAACATTACCAAGCAGAAGGAGATGGAGCTGGTACTAGAACGAGCCCGTTCCCTGGATTCAATTACCGGATTATACAATAAAGATGCAGGCTTAAAAAAGGTTCGGAGCTTTGTAGGTTTGTCAATGATGTGTTACACATTAGGAAAAGAATAAAGAACGTCTT